>Ga0068861_100000575_pt1 | contig 21693 bp, 18 predicted proteins | sample KBSSwiS42_FD_66593 | JGI IMG/M metagenome (GOLD analysis project Ga0068861, IMG submission 66593) | Switchgrass rhizosphere microbial communities from Kellogg Biological Station, Michigan, USA - KBS Switchgrass S4-2 | ecosystem: Host-associated > Plants > Roots > Rhizosphere > Soil ...
ATCTGCGCGCCGGTGACGAGCGGCGGGCCGTCGTCGAAGCCGGTCGTCGACGCCGAGCCGCCGGCGCACTGGGCGACGTTCTCGTAGACCTTGCAGTCCTCGTACGGCCCGGGGCCGAAGCCCTTCACGGAGGCGACGATCATGCGCGGGTTGAGCGCGTGGATGTGCTCCCACGTGAAGCCCATGCGGTCGAGCGCGCCGGGCGCGAAGTTCTCGACCAGGACGTCGCACGACTTGATCAGCCGGTCGACGACTTCCTTGCCCTTCGGGTCCTTGGTGTTCACGGTGATCGACCGCTTGTTGTGGTTGAGCATCGTGAAGTAGAGGCTGTCGACATCGGGGATGTCGCGCAGCTGGCCGCGCGTCGCGTCGCCTTCGCCGGCCTTCTCGACCTTGATGACGTCGGCGCCGAACCAGGCGAGCAGCTGCGTGCACGTCGGCCCCGACTGGACGTGCGTGAAGTCGAGGATGCGGACGCCGTCGAGTGCTTTGCTCATCTGTGGTTCCTGTCGTTCTGCAAGTCGCTTACTTCTTCTTGGCGACGGTCGGGTTGAGGCTCGTGATGCGGCCGCTCTCGGTGCCGGCGGTCTCGTCGATGACGGCGTTGATCAGCGTCGGCTTGCCCGACGCGACCGCCTCGGCGAGGCCCTTCCTCAGCTCGTCTGGAGTCGTCGCGTGGACGCCGACGCCGCCGAAGGCATCCATCAGCTTGTCGTAGCGCGCCCCCTTGACGAAGACCGTCGGCGCGACGTCGCCGCCGCGCGGGTTGACGTCGGTGCCCTTGTAGACGCCGTTGTTGTTGAAAACAACGACACAGACCGGCAGCTCGTAGCGGCAGATCGTCTCGACCTCCATCCCGGAAAAGCCGAACGCGCTGTCGCCCTCGATCGCGATCACGGGCTTTGTCGTGGTGACCGCGGCAGCGACCGCGAACCCCATGCCGATCCCCATGATCCCCCACGTGCCGACGTCGAGGCGCTTCCTCGGCTCGTACATGTCGACGATCGAGCGTGCGAAGTCGAGCGTGTTGGCGCCTTCGTTGACGACGATCGCCTCGGGGTTGGCCTTGACGACGTCGCGGATGACGCTGAGCGCGCTCTGGAAGCTCATCGGCGACGGGCTCTTGGCGAGCGTCTCGGCCATCTTGGCGAGGTTCTTCTCCTTTTTCTCGCCGATCGCGCCGGTCCACTCCGCCGGCGGCTTGGTCCATTGCGCGCCGAGACCCGCCACGAGCGCGTCGACGCACGAGCCGATGTCGCCGACGAGCGGCGCGGCGATCGGCACGTTGCTGTCCATCTCGGTCGGCGAGATGTCGATCTGGACGAACTTGCGCGCATGCGCATTCGGCCCACCCCAGGTCTTGCCCTTGCCGTGCGAAAGCAGCCAGTTGAGCCGCGCGCCGATCAGGACGACGACGTCGGCCTCGGCGAGCACGTACGAGCGCGTCGCCGCCGCCGACTGCGCGTGCGTGTCGGGGAGCAGGCCCTTGGCCATCGACATCGGCAGGTAGGGGATGCCGCTCTTCTCGATCAGGGCGCGGATCGACGCGTCGCAGCGCGCGTACGCCGCGCCCTTGCCGAGGATGATCAGCGGCCGCTTGGCGTCCTTCAACACCGCGACCGCGCGCTGCACGGCGTCGGGTGCGGGAATCTGGCGCGGCGCCGGATCGACGACCTTGACGAGCGAGCGGCGGCCGGCGGCGGCGTCGATCGTCTGCGCGAAGAGCTTCGCCGGCAGGTCGAGGTAGACGCCGCCGGGCCGCCCCGACACCGCGGCGCGGATGGCGCGCGCGACGCCGATGCCGATGTCCTCGGCGTGCAGCACGCGATACGCCGCCTTGCACAGCGGCTTGGCGATCGCGAGCTGGTCCATCTCCTCGTAGTCGCCCTGCTGCAAATCGACGATCTCGCGCTCGCTCGAGCCGCTGATCAGGATCATCGGGAAGCAGTTGGTCGTCGCGTTGGCGAGCGCGGTCAGGCCGTTGAGAAAGCCCGGCGCCGACACCGTCAGGCAGATGCCGGGCTTGCCGGTGAGAAACCCTGTTGCCGCCGCGGCGTTGCCGGCGTGCTGCTCGTGGCGGAACGAAATGACGCGCAGGCCCTCGGCCTGCATCTTGCGCGTCAGGTCGGTGATCGGGATCCCGGGGAGGCCGTAGACGGTCTCGATGCCGTTCAGCTTGAGCGCCTCGATGACGAGGTGGAAGGCATCGATCGTCTCCGCTTGGGCGGCGCCGCTCGCCGGCGCTTCGGATGCGGAGGCGGTGCCTGGCTCGAGGACTGCGGACATGCATCTCTCCTTGGAATCGAACGTGAACTGCTGCCGGCGATCTGCCGCGCGCGGCCAAGCGGGATCGGGGCGCGCAGGAGCGGCGTGGGCGCGGACTTATCATAGAAAGGCGCCCCGCAAAGCGCCGTTGACCCGGGTCAACTTTTCCAGTTTGAGCGCGTCCCCGGCATCGAGCGCTGCCGCCGCCACCGCATGCCAGCGATCTCCCTCGACAGCCATCCGGAACGGAACGTCATCCGCGTTCAGCTGGCGCAGAACGTCGTCCTCAAGGAAATGCTCGAAGGCGAGCGCAAGGAGCTCGAGCCGCACCTCGTCGTCGTCGACTGTGCCAAGGGAGAGACGCTGCTCAACCAGGGCGTGCACGAGATGGAGCAGTACTTCGTGCTCGACGGCATCCTGAAGCGCGTCGTCGCCAACGCCGATGCGCGCGAGATGATCCTGCGCTTCGCCGACGAGCGCGACATCGAGACGAGCTACGCCGCCTGGCGGCTGAACACGCCGACGCCGTACAGCATCGTCGCGCTGACCAAGGCGCGCGTCGCCAAGCTGCCGATGCCGACCTGGGTCGAGTTCATCGAGCGCCACCCGAAGTTCAAGGCGACGTTCGAGCACGAGGTGATGCGGCTGATGAGCGAGATCATGGCGCACACGATCACTCTGCACCTGCTCGACGCGCCCGGGCGCGTGCGGCGGTTCGTCCGCAAGCACCCCGAGCTCACCGAGCGGATCCCGAAGAAGGAGCTCGCGACCTACCTCAACCTCTCGGCGGAGACGCTCAGCCGGCTCAAGCAGCGCGGCAAGATCTGACCGGCTAGAACCCGGGAAAGAGCTTCGATTTCGCGATCACGCGCAGGCGGTTCTCGATCGCGCTGACGCCAGGCACCGCTGCTGCGACGCGCGCGGCGGCCGGCGCCTCGTCGGCGGCGAGCACCATCCCGGTGAGGACGACGCGGCCGCGGTCGCTGGCGACGGTGACGTCGACCTCGCGCGTCGCCTCGTCGGCGCGCAGCGCGGCGCGCACGCGCGCATCGAGCGCCAGGTTCTGCAACATCGTCCGCGACGCCTCGGTCTCTGCGAACTCGGGACGCCGCGCGAGCGCGACGATCTGCGCGGCGCAGCTCTCGACCGAGAGGCGCTCGGTGTTGAGGACGAGGTCGTAGAGCAGCGGGTCGCCCCAGGTGACGCCGAACTGCGCGTGCATCCGTGCCGCGTGCGCGCGGTCGCTGCGGCGCACTTCTTCTTCGGCGGCGTCGACGTCGTCGGTGCCGAGCCGCTCCTGCAGCCAGGCGACGCGCTGCGCGAACGGCCGCGTGACGCGGACGCGCACGACATGCGGCACCGCGCGCAGCAGCATCGTCGCGCCCCAGCCGCGCAGCACGACGTTGCCGCGCGCCGCCGCCTCGAGCACCTCTTCGGTCATGTAGACGGCGAGGCTCGTGCGGTCCGCGCGCATGCGCTCGATCGTCCCCGCCTGGCCCTCGCGCAGGCGGTTGATGAGGCTGGTCGGCACGTGCATCCGCGTCGAGACGCTGTCGACGACCTCATGGCGCATCAGCGCGAGGCCGAGCTCGCCCGCGACGCGCGCGGCGACGTCCTTGGCGAGCGAGCCCATCTCCTGCGTCAGCGCGATCACCGTCATGGCGGCACCTCAGTCCACGGGCTGCTCGGCGAGCAAGGGATCGACCTTCTTCGGCCGCCTGAGGAACCCGAGCAGCCTCGAGATCAGCGGCCAGAAGAGCAGCAAGAGCGCGAGCGTCGTGATCGAGCCGACGAGCGTGTTCGACCACATGATCATGACGTCGCCTTGCGAGACGAGCATCGCCTGGCGGAACGAGTCCTCCGCCTTGTCGCCGAGGACGAGCGCAAGCACCATCGGCGCGAGCGGGTAGTCGAGCTTCTTGAACACGTAGCCGATGACGCCGAAGCCGAGCATGAAGAAGATGTCGAGCATCGCGTTGTGCACCGTGTAGGCGCCGATCGCGCAGATCACGATGATCACCGGCGCGATGATCGAGAACGGGATGCGCAGGATCGACGCGAACAGCGGCACCGTCGTCAGCACGACGAGCAGCCCGGCGATGTTGCCGAGGTACATGCTCGCGATCAGCCCCCAGACGAAGTCCTTCTGCTCGACGAAGAGGAGCGGGCCCGGCTGCAGGCCCCAGATCAGGAGGCCCCCGAGCAGCACCGCGGCGGTCGGCGAGCCGGGGATGCCGAGCGCGAGCATCGGCAGCAGCGCGCTCGTCCCCGCGGCGTGCGCCGCCGTTTCCGGCGCGACGACGCCCTCGAGCTCGCCGGTGCCGAACTTGGCGCCGTTGCGCGACATCTTCTTGGCGAGGCCGTAGCTCATGAACGACGCCGGCGTCGCGCCGCCCGGCGTGATCCCCATCCAGATGCCGACCAGGGAGCTGCGCAGCGACGTCACCCAGTAGCGCGGCAGCACCTTCCACGTCTCCCAGACGACCTTCGGGTTGATCCGCGCCGTCTTGCCCGAGAACGCGAGCCCCTCCTCCATCGACAGCAGGATCTCGCCGATGCCGAACAGGCCGATGACGGCGATCAGGAAATCGAATCCGCGCATCAGCTCCGAGAGGCCGAACGTCATCCGCAGCTGGCCCGTGATGGTGTCCATGCCGACCGCGGCGAGCGCGAAGCCGAGCGCCATCGAGGCGAGGATCTTGAAGGGCGAGCCCTTGCCCATGCCGACGAAGCTGCAGAACGTCAGCAGATAGACCGAGAAGAACTCGGGCGCGCCGAAGCGGAGCGCGAACTTCGCGACCAGCGGCGCGAGGAACGTGATCATCAGCACCGCGACGAGGGCGCCGACGAACGACGACGTGAATGCGCCGGTGAGCGCCTGTCCGGCCTGGCCCTTCTGCGCCAGCGGGTAGCCGTCGAACGTCGTCGCGACCGACCACGGCTCCCCGGGGATGTTGAAGAGGATCGAGGTGATCGCGCCGCCGAAGAGCGCGCCCCAGTAGATGCACGAGAGCATCACGATCGCCGAGGTCGGCGACATCGTGAAGGTCAGCGGCAGCAGGATCGCGACGCCGTTGGCGCCGCCGAGCCCCGGCAGCACGCCGATCAGGACGCCGAGCGTGATGCCGACGAACATCAGGCCGATGTTGAGCGGCGTCAGGACGACGAGAAAGCCCTGCAGCAGCGAGTTCAGTGCGTCCATGCGGGCGTGCCGTTCAGTAGCCCAGGAACGACAGCGGCGCGAGGCTGCCCTTGAAGAGCGGCACCTTGAACCAGACTTCGAACATGGCGAAGAAGAGCGCGTTGACGGCGACGCCGATCAGGACCGACTTCCACACCGGGTACTTGCCGAGCACGACCATGAACGCCGCGATGTAGACCGCCGAGGCGACGTAGATGCCGACGAAGACGATCGCGACGACGTAGAAGACCGCCGGCACGAACACCGAGAGGACGCGGCCGAGCTGCTCGCGGTCGACGAAGGTGCCGCGGTTGCGCTTGGCCGAGAACACCGCCTGCCAGAAGATGCCGGCGCTGGCGATGCAGAGGATGAGGCCGATGTAGAACGGGAAGTAGCCCGAGCCGGGGCCGTCGCTCTGCCAGCCGGAGCCGAGCGCGCGCGCCTGCACGACGACGACCGCGCCGATCGCGAACAGCACCGCCGAGACGACCGCGTCGACGCTGCAGTTGCGGGTGACGACGTGCTGCGGCGCGTCGTCGCTCGCGGGTGCGCCGTCCGCGTCGCTCATTTCTTGGCCATGAAGCCGGCCTCGGTCATCAGCTGGGCATGCATCGCCTCGGCCTTCACGAGCCAGGCGCGGTACTCCGCACCGCTCATCGTCGTCGTGTTGAAGGCCCCCTTCTCCATGAAGTCCTTCCAGTCGGGGGTCTCGCGCACCTTCTTCAGCAGGTTGACGTAGAACGCGGTCTGCTCGTCGGTCACCCCCGGCGCCATGAAGATGCCGCGCAGCATCACGTAGTTGGTCGGAACGCCGGCTTCCTTGCACGTCGGGATGTCGTACCACGACTGCTTGTCGGTGACCTTGCCCTTGTACGGCATGCGCTGCTCGTCGAAGACGCAGAGCGGCCGGAGCGAGCCGGCGCGCCATTGGGCGACGGCTTCGATCGGGTTGTTGACCGTCGAGTCGACGTGGTTGCCGACCAGCTGCACGGCCACCTCGCCGCCGCCCTTGAACGGAACGTAGATGAACTTCGTTCCGGTCGCCTTCTCGATGCCGACGGTGAGGATCTGGTCTTCCTGCTTCGACCCCGTTCCGCCCATCTTCATCTTGTTCGGGCCCGCGGACTTGACGGCGGCGATGTACTCGCTCGCGGTCTTGTACGGCTTCTCGGCGTTGACCCAGAGGACGAACTGGTCGAGCGCCATCATCGAGACCGGCGTCATGTCGCTCCACTTGAACGGCACTCCGGTCGCCATCGGCGTCGTGAACAGGTTCGACAGGGTGATGATGATCTTGTGCGGGTCGCCCTTGGCCTCCTTGACGTCGAGGAAGCCCTCGGCGCCGGCGCCGCCCGACTTGTTGACGACGACCATCGACTCCTTCATCAGCTTGTGCTTGACGATGATCCCCTGGATCAGCCGGGCCATCTGGTCGGCGCCGCCGCCCGTCCCCGCGGGGACGACGAACTCGACCGGCTTGGTCGGCTCCCAGGCTGCGGCCGGCCCGGCGAGACACGCTGCAAGGGCTGCGACGGCGCAGGGCACGGTCGGCGAACGGCGGGCGAACAGCCTGGTGGTGGTCATCTTGTCTCCTGGCGGATGTCGGCGCCCGTCTCGGGGCCTGGTTGGAATCGTGTCGTGCCTGGCATGGACAGCGAAACCGGTGGCGCGGTTCCGCGGCTCGGACTATCGGATCGTACGCGCGGCGCTCCGTTGACCGGAGTCAATGACACGGGTAATCACTGACCCGTCGCACCCGCCGCGAGTCAGGCGAAGAGCGCGCGCGCTCGGTCGACCGCGCCCTTCTTGACGCGGCCTGCGATCGCGAGCGCGACCGGCGTCGCGAGCATCGTCGCGAAGACGTCGCGCACCGCGCCGGCGCCGATCGCCTCGACCCGCGCGAGCGTCTCGGCGCGCGAGCGGACGCGGCCGTGGACGAAGAGATCGAGCGCCGCGTCCTCGAGGCGGCGCACCGGCCGCTCCCGCGTGCGCAGCGTCCGCACCGCGATCTGGCGGCGCGCCCGCTCGAGGTCGTCGGCGGCGATCGCGTCGGCCTGCCTGGCGAGCAGCTTGCGCACCTCGGCGAGGAACTCGTCGAGCTGCGCCGGCGACGTCGACGCCTCGACGACGAACTGGCCGCACACTTCGTTGACGTCGGCGGCGCACGACGCGTAGTAGACGAGCCCGCGGCGCTCGCGGATCTCGTCCATCAGCGGCGAGCTCATGCCTTCGCCGAACAGCGCCGCCGCGACCATCGCCGGGTGGTGGTCCTCGCGCAACGACGGGATCGGATAGCCGAGCACGACGTGCGTCTGGCTGTAGCCCGGCTGCACCCGCGACGCGATGCCGCCGCCGTACGCCGGCGCCTCGACGTGGTTCTCGCTGCCCGCGGGCACCGCCGCGAACGCGGCCTCGGCGGCGGCGACGATCGCGTCGAGATCGAAGCGGCCGGCGACGCCGACGACGATGTTGGCGCCGCTGTACTGGCGCTCGACGTAGTCGAGCAGGTCGGCGCGGCCGATGTGCTGGATCGTCAGCCGGCTGCCGATCACCGGCTGCGCGACCGCGTGGCTGCCGAACGAGAGCCGGTCGAACAGCTTGTCGGCGGTCGCCAGCACGTCCTCCTCGTCCTCGGTCAGCTCGTGCAGGATGACCTGGCGCTCGCGCTCGAGCTCGGCGTCGGGGAAGCTGCTCGCGAGCACGATGTCGCCGAGCATCGCGACGAAGCGCGGGCCGTCGGCGGCGAGGCCGCGCATGTGGTACGCCGTGTGGTCCTTGTCGGTGTGCGCGTTGACATCGGCGCCGAGCCGCTCGGCGTCCCAGTTGATCTGCTGGCAGCTGCGCGTGCGCGTCCCCTTGAACGCCATGTGCTCGACGAAATGGCTGATGCCGTTCAGCCGCCGCGGCTCGTGGCTGCTGCCGGTGCGCACGAACACGCTGACGTTGACGCTCTCGAGGTGCGGCAGCGCGATCGCGAGGACACGAACGCCGTTGCCGAGGCGGACGACGGCGGTGTCGCCGTCGCTCGGGATCGCGCTCACTGCACCGCCTTCGGGCCGCTGCCCACCGGTGCGAGCAGCGCGGCGAGCTCGTGCAGGTCGAGCGGCTTGACGAGGTGGTGGTCGAAGCCGGCCGCCGCGGTCTTCCTGCGGTCGTCGTCGCGGCCCCAGCCGCTGAGCGCGATCAGGACCATGCGCTCGCCCCACGGCTCGCTGCGCAGCCGGCGCGCAACCTCGTGGCCGTTGACGCGCGGCATGCCGATGTCGAGGATCGCGATCCGCGGCCGCAGCGCCGATGCCGCCTGCAGCGCCTCGTCGCCGTCGTAGACGACCGTCGTCCGGTAGCCGAGCAGGTCGAGCATCATCGCCATGCTGTCGGCGCTGTCGCGGTTGTCGTCGGCGACGAGGACGTGCGAGCCGTCGCCCGCCGCTGCCGCGGCGTCGCGCGCACGGTCGCCGCGGGCCAGCGCGGCGAGCGGCGCGACCGTCGGCAGGCGAACCTCGAACCGGCTGCCCTGCCCCGGTCCCGCGCTCTGCGCGACGACGCTGCCGCCGTGCATCTCGACCAGCCGCCGGACGAGGGCGAGGCCGATGCCGAGCCCGCCCTGCGCGCGCGCCGACGACCGCTCGACCTGCGCGAACATCTCGAACACCTCGGGCAGGCGATCGGCGGGAATGCCGATGCCGGTGTCGCTGACGCGGATCACGGCATCGTCGCCGTCGCGCAGCGTCGCCAGCGTGATGCGGCCGCCGGCCGGCGTGTACTTGGCGGCGTTGTTGAGCAGGTTGGCGACGACCTGGGTCAGCCGCGTCAGGTCACCGTCGACGACGAGCGGCGGCCGCGGTCCGGGCTCGATGACGAGCTCGTGGCGGCCGGCATCGATCAGCGGCCGGCTCGTCTCGACTGCGCTGCGCAGCACCGCCTGCAGCTCGATCCGCTCGCGGCGCAGCTCGAGCTTGCCCTGCGAGATGCGGCTGACGTCGAGCAGGTCGTCGACGAGGTGGATGAGCTGGTGCAGCTGGCGGTCGATCATCTCGCGCGCCGTCACCTGCGTCTTCTCGTCGGGCGCGAGCCGCATGATCTCGACCGCGTTGCCGATCGGCGCGAGCGGGTTGCGCAGCTCGTGGGCGAGCGTCGCGATGAAGACGTCCTTGCGGCGGTCGGCCTCGCGCAGCGCCTCGTTCGCAGCGCGCCGCTCGCGGTCGGCGACCTCGCGCTCGGTGACGTCGGTGGCGACCGAGAGCACCGAGCCGACACTGCCATCGACCCTGACCTCGGGGATCAGACGCGCCTCGAAGTGGCGGATCTCGCCGCTCGGAGCCGCTAACGAAAAGCTCGTCTCGGCGACCTGCCCGGTCTCGAACACGCGCTCGAGCAGCGCATCCCACTCGGCCGCGAGCTCGGGCAGCATCCCCGTCTCGACGTGCGTCTTGCCGACGAAGCTCACCGCCGGCATGCCGGTGTATGCCTCGATCTGCGGGCTGACGTAGCTGTGCCTGAGCGCGCGGTCGAAGCGCGCGAAGATGAACGGCGAGTTCTCGACCAGCGTCGAGAACTCGCGCTCGCTGCGCGCGAGCTCGCGCATCGCGCTGCGCAGAGCGGCGGCGGCGTGGTAGCGCTCGCTGACGTCGCGGCTGACGATGAGCCGGCCCGTCGCACCGCCGCCGCCGTCGCGCAGCGTCGCCAGCGTCGACTCGACGTGCAGCTCGCTGCCGTCGCCGCGGATGTGGACCAACTCGCCGCGCCACGATCCCGCCTCGCGCATCGCCGCCTCGGCGCGGGCGTCGTCGCCGTCGCCGTACCAGCGCGCGCCGTAGAGCCGCTCGAGCGGGTGGCCGAGCGCGTCGGATGCGGCCATGCGGTACTGCGACTCGGCGGCGGCGTTGAGGTAGATGAGGCGACCGGCGAGGTCGACGGCGACGACCGCATCCTTCATCTGCGCGAGGACGTCGCTGCGCAGCCGGTTCGACGCCGCGTGAGCGGTGTCGAGCGTGTAGACCGCGTCGTCGACGACGATCGCGTCGATCTCGCCCGAGCGGATCGCGCGCAGCGTCTGCTCGGCCTCGTCGAGCTGGATCCGCAGCGCCGCGAGCTCGCTCGCGCGCTTGGGGTCGGATCGGCGGCGCTCTTCCATCATCGTCGCGCTAGGCCGCGACGACGTCGAGCCCGCGCAGGATCCGGTCGCCGTCCGACATGTCGCCGATGAACTTGCGCTCGGGCAGCGGCCGCTCGCGGACGAGCGTCGGCGCGGCCACGATTTGATGGCGTGACGCCAGCGCCGGCGACTGCGAGAGGTCGACGACGGTCAGCTCGTAGCGGCCCGGGAGATGCACCTCGCAGAGCTCGCGGACGCGCACGATCGCCTGTGCCGAGCGCGGCGTCTGCCCGCTGATGTACAGGCTCAACACGACGGGCTCGGTCCGCCGCGCGGCGACTGCGGCGTCGAACGGCGCGTTCATCTCGCGACCGGCTTGATGTCGAGGCCGACCAGCACCCGCTCCTCGTTGGAGAGGTCGCCGATGATCTTGCGGATCGGCTCGGGGAACTTGCGCACGAGCGTCGGCACCGCGAGGATCTGGTCGCCGGCAGCGAGCTTCGGGTTGACGAGCAGGTCGATCACCTCGATGTCGTAGCGCCCGGGCAGGTGCTCCTCGCACAGTCGCCGCAGGTTGGCGAGCGCGGCGACCGATTTCGCCGTCGCGCCGGCGACGTACAGGCGCAGCTGCCACTCGGCCGGGGTCGCCCGCGCGGCCTTGGCAGCGGGGTCGGCGGTCCGCTCCTTCATGCCTTTCTCCTCGCAGCGACTTCGCCGCCGCGGCCGCGACGCGCGGCGTTGGCCGCGGCCTGCGCGCCGAGCCGGCGGCGTCCGGTGAGCGGACGTCCTTCGTCGAGAAAGACGTCGACGATCTCGAACCCGCGCTCGCTGAAGACGAACTCGCGCACCAGGTTCGAGTGCGGCATGCCACGCGACTTGACGATCTGCAGCGCCCGAGTGCGCTCGCCCTCGGAGGCGACGTTCGACATCATCAGCCAGGTGTCCATCAGCGAGGAGACGCCGAGCTGAGAATGCGCGGTCGTCGCGTCGCTGTCGCCGACCAGGTCGGTGTAGATGGCGGTGACCTCGCTTTGCTTCAGAAAGTCGATGAGGCGCATCAGCATCGGCTTCAGGCCGGCGTCGTCGCCGTGCATCGTCAGGTTGCTGATGGGGTCGACGATCACGACCGCCGGCCGGAACTCGCGGACCGCGTCGTACATCACCACCAGGTGCTGCTCGAGCCCCTGCAGCGTCGGCCGCGACGCCAGCACGCGCAGCAGGTCTTTCTTCCGCCAGCGCTCGAGATCGATGCCGATCGAGCGCATGTTGCGGACGAGCTGGTTCGGCGACTCCTCGTAGGAGAAGAAGAGGACCCGCTCGCCGCGCTGGCACGCCGCCTCGGCGATGCGCGCGACGATGCTGCTCTTGCCGGTGCCGGGAGCGCCCGAGACGAGCACCGCGCTGATGCGAAAGAACCCCTTGCCGCCGAGCATCGCGTCGAGCTCGTCGATCCCGGTCGCCAGGCGCTCGAGCGGCGCTTCGTGGTCGAGCCGCAGCGACGTGATCGGCAGCACGAGAATGCCGTTGGTGCCGATCAGGAACGGATACTCGTTGGTGCCGTGCGGCGAGCCGCGGTACTTGACGACGCGCAGCCGCCGCGTCGAGATCTGGTCGACGACGCGGTGGTCGAGCAGGATCACGCAGTCGGCGACGTACTCCTCGAGGCCGTAGCGCGTCAGCATCTCGGCGCCGCGCTCGGCGGTGATCACCGCAGTGAGGTCGCGGTCCTTCAGCCAGCGAAAGAGCCGACGCAGCTCGGCGCGGAGCACCGCGTGGTCCGACAGGCCGGAGAACAGCGCCTCGAGGGTGTCGAGCGCGACGCGCTTCGCGCCGACCGAATCGACCGCGTGCGCAAGCCGGATGAAGAGCCCTTCGAGGTCGTACTGCCCGGTCTCCTCGATCTCGCTGCGCTCGACGCGGACGTAGTCGACTGCGACCTTGCCGTCGTGCACGAGCCCGTCGAGGTCGAAGCCGAGCGAGCGGACGTTGGCGGCGAGCTCGTCGGCGGTCTCCTCGAACATCATGAAGACGCCGGGCTCGCCGTAGCGCATCGCGCCCTGGACGATGAACTCGGCGGCGAGCATCGTCTTGCCGCAGCCGGGGCCGCCGATCACGAGCGACGGCCGGCCGCGCGGCAGGCCGCCGGCGGTGACCTCGTCGAGGCCGTCGATCCCGCTCGGCGCCTTCGGCACCGGCGCGCCCAGCAACGCCTCGGCCCCCGGCTTCGTCGGCCTTGCGCGCGCGCTCGCGCCCTTCTTCTTGCTTTGCGTCATGGTTGCTGCCGTCGTCGCCGCACCGCCGCTCGTCGAGGCGGGCGAGATGCCGGGTCGATTATGTCGGCCTGCGCCGGTGCGCGAGTTGTTCGATCCCGGGGGGCTCCGAGGTGCTTCGACAGAGCACGCGCCGTGCCTACCACCTAACGAAGCGCCCGCAGCCGGCCGACGACGCCGGTCGGGAAGTAGTAGACCGAGAGCACGAACAGGATGCCGAGCCAGAGCAGCCACCGGTCGGGCGAGACGACCTGCGAGACGAACGGCACGTTCTGCACCGCGGTCGCAGCGATCTTCATCAGGTCCTGCAGGTAGTTCTGCGCCAGCACGAGCAGCACGCTGCCGACGACGGCGCCGTAGATCGTCCCCATGCCGCCGATGACGACGATCAGCAGCACGTCGAGCATGATCTCGAACGAGAGGGTCGTGTCGGGCCCGTTGTAGCGCAGCCAGAGCGCGAGCAGGATGCCGGCGACCGTCGCGAACAGCGCCGACGCGACGCTCGCGAGCGTGCGATAGACGACGGTGCGGTAACCGATCGCCTCGGCGCGGAAGTCGTTCTCGCGGATCGCCTGGAGGACACGCCCGAACGGCGAGTTGACGATCCGAAGCAGCGCCAGCACGAGGACGACCGCGACGACGAAGATCAGGTAGTAGGTGGCCAGGCGCCCGTCGATCGAGGCGCCGAGGAAGGGCTCGGCGGCGTACTCGGTGCCCGGCTGCAGCGCCTCGGGGACCTTGAACGTGAGGCCGTCCTCGCCGCCGGTGAAATCCGAAAGCTGCGACGCGAGCGTCGCGAACGCCGAGGCGACCGCGAGCGTGATCATCGCGAAGAAGATCGCGCGCACGCGCAGGCTGAACAAGCCGATGACGAGCGAGAGGACGAGCGAGACGGCGAGCGCGCACGCGGCGCCGAGCGCGAGCGCCGGCCACGTCGCGCCGATCCGCGTCGCCGCGATCGCGACGCCGTAGGCGCCGATGCCGAAGAACATCGTGTGCGCAAAGCTGACGATTCCCGTGTAGCCGAGCAGGAGGTCGAAGCTCGCGGCCAGGACGATGAAGACGATCACCTTGGCGGCGACGTTGAGCGCCTTGGTGCCGGGAAAGACGAACGGCGTCAGCGCCAGCGCGACGACGACCAGCACGAGCGCGAGCGCCAGCCAGCGGCTCTTCGGCAGGTCGTGCGAGACGAGGCGTGCGAGCATGGCCGAGCGCTTCAGCGGTTGACCACGGGGTAGAGGCCCTGCGGCCGCCAGAGCAGGATCGCGACCATCAGCCCGATGCTCGAGAACATCGCGAGCTTCGGCGCGACGAAGCCGACGTAGTTGGTGACCAGGCCGACGAGAAGCGCGCCGAACAGGCACCCGACCGTCGAGCCGAGGCCGCCGATGATGATGACGATGAAGAGGAGCACGTTGACCTGGCCGCCGATCTGCGGGATGACGATCTGCTGGTTCATTCCCCACAGGCACCCGCCGAGGCCGGCGAGCGCCGAGCCGGCGGCGAAGACGCCGACGAAGAGCCTGCGGATCCGGTAGCCGAGGCTCTCGACCATCTCGCGGTCCTGGACACCGGCGCGGATGAGCAGCCCGATCTTCGTGCGGTTGAGCGTCCACAGGAGCGACGCGAGGACGACGAGGCCGATAACGACCGCGACGAGGCGGAGCTTCTCGACGCTCGCCTCGCCGATCAGGATCGAGCCGCGCAGCGCCTCGGGCGGCGGCAGCGGAATCTGCGCCGGGCCCCAGACGACCTTGATCAGCTCCTCGCCGATGATCGCGCCGCCGATCGTGACGAGGATCTGCTTCAGATGCTGGCCGTACACCGGTCGGACGATGACGCGCTCGAAGCCGAGCCCGATCGTTCCGGCGAGCGCCATCGCCGCGAGCACCGCGACCGCGACGACGCCGAGGTTGGCGGCGACGCTCGGCGCGCTCGCCGCCCCGCCCATCGCGGCGAAGATCGTCGTCGCGAGGAACGCGCCGAGCGCGATGAACAGGCTGTGGCCGAAGTTGAGGACGTCCATCAGCCCGAACACGAGCGTCAGCCCCGACGCGGCGATGAAGACGATCATTCCCATCGCGAGGCCGGCGATCGTCAGCGTCAGCCACGTCGACGACGAACCGACGACCGGCCACGCGACGAGCGCGACCGCGACGACGAGGACGAGCGGGCGGACGTCGAACGCGCGCCTGGGCACCGCTTCGCCGGCGACGGTCGCGGGGAGCGCGGGGGTCGTCGTGGTCATCGGCGTCGGCTCACTGGTGCGCCGCGAGCGACAGCCCGAGCAAGCGATGCTGCAGCGCCTCGTCGGTGGCGAGCTCGGCCATCGCGCCGCGGTGGACGATGCGGCCGTCGTCCATCACTGCGACGCGGTCGCCGAGCGCCTGCGCGACGGCGAAGTTCTGCTCGACGAGGAGGACCGTCGTCTGCGTGCGCTTCAACTCCCGCAGCGCCGCGATCAGGTTCTGCACGATCGCCGGCGCGAGCCCCTTGCTCGGCTCGTCGATCAGCAGCAGCCGCCGCGGCTCGACGATCGCGCGCGCGATCGCGAGCATCTGCTTCTGTCCGCCCGAGAGCTTGCCTGCCGGATGGAGCCAGAACTTCTTCAGCGCCGGGAAGAGCCCGAACAGCCAGTCGAGCCGCGCCGCGTCGAGCTGCTCGAGGCGGCGCGCCGAGCGCGCCGCGAGCAGCATGTTCTCGGCGACCGTGAGGTCGCTGAAGATGCCCATGTTCTCCGGGACGTAGGCGATGCCGAGGTCGGCGATCGCCGGCGTCACGAGCTGCGACTGCGCCGCGCTCTTCGCCGCCGACGGTCGCGTCGCCGGATCGGCGCCTGTGGCGGCGGGGCCGCCGATCTGGCGGCCGTCGAAGACGACGCGTCCCGCCGACGCCGCCCACAGTCCCATGATCGTTCTGAGCGTCGTCGTCTTGCCGGCGCCGTTGCGGCCGAGGAGCATCGTCACCTCGCCCGCCGGCACGTCGAAGTCGACGCCGTGCAGGATGTGGTACGCGCCGATGTGCGTGTGCACGCCGGCGAGCGAAAGCAGCGGGGTCGCCGTCATGCCGCTTCGGCCTGCGGTGCGAGGCCGAGATACGCCTGTTGCACGATCGGCGATGCGATGACGGCGGCCGGCTCGCCGTCGGCGACGAGCTGGCCGTTGTGAAGCACGATGATGCGGTCGGCGAGCTCGCGGACGACGTCCATCTTGTGCTCGACGAGGAGGATCGTCTTGTCGCGCGCGCTCTTCAGCTCGCGGATGAGATCGAGGATCACCGGCACGTCGTCGACGCTCATCCCGGCGGTCGGCTCGTCGAACATGTAGACGCTTGGCTCGAGCGCCATCAGCATCGCGACCTCGAGCTTGCGCTGGTCGCCGTGCGGCAGGCTGCTCGCCGCGGCGTGCATCCGGTCGCCGAGGCGGACCTGCTCGACGAGGACGCGCGCGCGCTCGAGCGTCTCCTTGCGGTCGAGCCAGACCGCGAACAGCGACAGCCCCTCGTGCCGCCGCGACTGCACCGCGAGGCGCACGTTCTCGAGGACGCTCAGGTTCGGAAACAGCTGCGTCAGCTGGAACGCGCGACCGAGCCCCCGGTGGGTGCGGGCCGGAACGCTTTCGGCCGTGATGTCGGTGCCGTCGAGCCAGACCGAGCCGGAGCTCGCGCGCAGCTGCCCCGAGATCAGGTTGAAGTACGTCGTCTTGCCGGCGCCGTTCGGGCCGACGATCGCGGTCAGCGTCCCGGGAGCGAACGCGCACGAGACACGGTCGACGGCGACGTGGCCGCCGAACCGGATCGTGAGCTCCTTCGTCTCGAGCATGGCACTGCCATGCGCTCCCGCGCCGCGCCGATCAGCGCTTGTTCTTGATCGGGACGTTCATCTCTTCCGGCTTGATCTCGCGAACCAGCTCGGGAACGCCCCATGCGAACGCCGGATCGTTCTTGATCCGCGTGTGGTACATCGACTGCATCGCCTGGTGGTCTTCCTTGCGGAAGGTCATCTTGCCCTTGGGCGACTCGAAGGTCATGCCCTCCATCGTCTTGATGAGCTTGTCGGTGCTGGTGTCGCCGCCCGTCTTCTTCAGGGCCTCGACGATCGCGATCGCCGCGCTCATGCCGCCGGCGGTGAAGAAGTCGGGCGGCGATTTGAACTGCTTGTAGTGGTTGGCGACGAGCCACTCGTTGACCGGGTTCTTCGGCAGCCCGAAGTAGTAGTAGGTCGCGCCTTCCATGCCGGCGTACGGCTTGTACGCGACCATCGCCGGCAGGATGTTGCCGCCGGCGGCGACCTCGATGTTGTAGCGCTTCAGGTCCATGTCGGCGACCTTGAGCGGGTTGCCGGCGCCGGCCCAGTAGAAGTAGATGATCTTGCGGCCCGGCTTGTCCTTCAGCGCGTCGATGATGCGCTGGCCGCCGGCCGTGAAGTCGCTCGTGTTCTGCGGCAGGTATTCCTCGTGGACGACCTTGGCGTGCTTGAGCGCGTCCTTGAACGCCTTGATGCCGTCGCGGCCGAACGCGTAGTCCTGGGCCAGCGTCGCGATCGAGACATTGTCCTTGTCGAGCGCGACCGCGTTCGAGATCGCGTCCTGCGAGCTGTTGCGGCCGGTGCGGAAGATGTACTTGTTCCACTTGTCGCCGGTGATCGAGTCGGCGACCGCGGGCTCGACGAGGAGGATCTTCTTGTACTCCTCGGCAACCGGAAGCAGCGCGAGCGCGACGCCCGACGACGTCGGGCCGACCGCGATGTCGGCCTTGTCGTCGCCGTAGGCGGTCGCGAGCAGGCTCTTGCCGACGTCGGGCTTGCCCTGGTCGTCCTTCTCGAGGACGACGATCTTCTTGCCGGCGACGGTCATCGTGCCGCCGGTCGCGTAGTCGAGGCCCATCATGAAGCCGGTCTGCGTCTGCTTGCCGTAGGCCTCGAGCGGGCCGGTCTTGCTGTAGACGTGGGCGATGCGGATCTCGCTCTTCGCCTGAGCGAGCACTGTCGGCGACGCCGCGACCGCGGCGATCGCGGCGAGCGCCAGCAGCGAGCGGCGGGATGCGAGGAGCTTGGAAGCGAGCGGCATGGAAGGACCTCCGGACAGCACAGGCAGCCCGCGCGCGCTGCGGGGCGAATGGGCGCGGAGTTTATGGGATCGTTTGCCGTTCGATTAGCTGAACGCAGCGCGACGGCGGCCGCTAGAGCTTCATCTCGAGCCGCAGCTGCACGTTGATGAAGGTCGGTGCACGCGTCGTCGCCGTCTCGCGGACGGCGACGCCGAGCGCATCGGGGCCGTCGACGGCGCTGCCGGTGACGTACTCGCGCGGGTCGAGGTTGCTGAGCGAGACGCGCAGCGCCAGCCCCGGGTTGAACGTCCACAGGCCGTAAGCGTCGACGATCAGCTTGCTCGACACCGACGCTGCCTGGATCTCGGTGAGCCGCGTCGTGTAGCCGGGCGTCCAGTTGACGTTGGCGCCGAGCGTGAGCGGGATGTCGGTGAAGCGATGGTCGGCGCCGAGGTTGGCAGTCATGTCGGGCTGCTGGTCGAGGCGGTTGTCGGGACCGGGAACCGCCTTGACGCGCGAGTGGAAGAAGCTCGCATTGGCGCGCAGGTCGGTGCGCGGCGCGCCGGCGATGACGTCGCTGGCGCGGAACTTCGCCTCGAGCTCGAGGCCCTGCGTCACCGCGTCGCCGATGTTCTGCGTCCGCGACACCCAGCGCGGCACGTTCGCGTACGAGACCGTCTCGAGCGTCGTCACGCTGCGCATGTAGTCGCTGATGTTGCGGCGAAAGACGTTGGCGCTGAGGATGCCGCTGCCCGGCAGGTAGCGCTCGATCGCGATGTCGATCCCGGTCGCGAGCTCGGGCTTGAGGTTGGGGTTGCCGGCGCGATCGGCCTGCGTCGGCGTGTTCGGCCCCGGCACCGGGTAGCGCGTGTTGACCGCCGGTCGCGCGATCAGGTTGGCGAGCGTCGGCGAGCGGTAGCTGCGCGTCAGGCTGATGCGCACCTGGTCGCGCCCCTTCGGGTCGGGCTTCCACACCGCATGCACGAGCGGCGACCAGACGCTGCTGCGGTTGACCGCCTCGGGCTGGCCGTCCTCGACCGAGCCGCGCGTGCGGATCCCTTCCCAGCGCAGCCCCGCGTGCGCAGCCCAGTGCTCCGAGACCGGCCACTCGTCCTGCACGTACGCGGCGAGCCGCTGCACCGACGCCGCGATGTTCTCGGCGAAGTCGGTGAGGATCGGCACGCCGTCCTGCACGCTCGTGCGGGTGTCGTCGCGACGCGTCGACTCGGCCTCGACGCCAGCGGTCGCGGTGTGAGTGCCGAGCACCGCGGCGATCACCTTGCTGCTCGCCGTCACCGAGGTGTCGTGCGAGTCGCTCGTCTCCTCGAGCGTCCGCGAGGTGACGCCCGCGATCTGCTCGGTGCGAAAGCTGTGCACCGGCAGCACCGAGCGGCCGACGTTGGCGCGCGTCTCGACGCGCAGGTCGGGCGAGAAGCGGTGCGTCCACTCGCTGTTCAGCCGCGCGAGCGAGGTCCCCGTGCGCGCCGTCGTCACGGCCTGGTCGTACGGCGGCGGCAGCGCGCCGACCGTCTGGACGAGCGTCGAGTCGCGCTCGGAATGGTAGCGGTTGGCGAACAGGATCGGGCTCAGCAGCACCGAATCGACGCCGCCTGCGGGCCGCCACTGGACACGCGCCGACGCGTGGACGCCGCCGCCGCTGACGCGCACGCGCGAGTCCTCGAACTGCGCGAGCGTGACGGTGCCGTCGTCGAGCCGCTGGTCGATCGTCGTCGTCGCGCTGCTGTTGTCGCGGTCGAGGTGGAATGCGCTCAGCGTCGTGTTGACGACGAAGTCGCCGCTGGTGAAGTTGCGCGTCCACGACGCCGACGGCTGCAGCCGGTCGTTCTCGAACGACGCGGCGACGCGGACGTCGTTGACGTGCCGCGTGTAGCCGCCGCGGGTGACGATGTTGATCGTGCCGGCGATCGCGCGCGCGCCGGTCTCCGCGGTCGGGGCGCGCAGGATCTCGATCCGCTCGATCTGGTCGGGCGGGATCGAGTCGAGCGAGAAGCCCGGCGGTACGCGCTCGCCGTCGAGCAGGATCTGGGTGTAGCCGTTGCCGAGGCCGCGCAGCCGGATCGCGCCGCCGCGCCCCGGCCGGCCCTGGATCGTGACGCCGGGCAGGCGTTTGAGGACGTCGCTCAGCGTCGAGTCGCCGAACTTGTCGATCTCGTCGCGGCCGATGACGATCTTGGCGGTCGTCGAGTTGCGCCGCTCCTGGACGTCGTCGGGGCGGTTGCCGGTGATCTGCACCGGATCGAGCTTGGCGGCGTCGGCGCCCGCGGGCGGGCTGGCGCCAGGCGCAGGCGGCGAATCGCCGGTCGGTTGCGCAGCGGCGTCGGCGGCGATGAGCACGAGCGCGGCGAACGCGACCGCTCCGCGCGAGCCGGGCCGGCGCGGGCGTGCGACCTCCTGCATCCGCCCAGTCTATCGAGCGGATGCGAGCGATCGCTCCGTGCGCACCCGCAGTGCGCGGCGCGGCGTCAGCGACCGACGGCGCGCTCGAGCTGGGCCTTGTTCATCTTCGAGCGGCCCTTGACGTTGGCCTTGGCGGCCTCGGCATAGAGCTGCGCGTAGGTGCGGCCGCCCTCGCCGCTGTGCGAACGCAGGCCGCCGCGCCGCCCGGACGAGATGTCGTCGAGCGAGGTCCGGCTCGCGGTCTCGGTCTCGCCGGCGCGGGCGCGGTCCTTGTTGACGGTGCGGGCGGCGATCTCCTCGGCGAGCTTCTCGCCCTTGCCCTTGTCGAGCAGGCCCTCCTTGATGTGCTGGTACTGGCGCTCGCGCTTGTTGCTCCAGCGTGCTTGCGGCATGGCAGTCTCCAGGAAATCCGGTCTCTCCGCGCGGCAATTCCGGTGCCGAAGCGCGGTCGCCCCGAGTTGACGCGCCCGCAGGGCGAGCAAGAATGCTCCGGACCCGCCTTCCGGACGCGCTCGCATGACCGTCGCCAACGCCAACCTCTTCGTCGCCCTGCGCGCAGGCTTTCCGGCCGAGCTCGACGGCGTCGCCGTCGAGACGATCGACACCGGCCTCGCCTACACCTGGCGCGATCTCGAGCGTGCGACCGCGATGCTTGCGAACCTGCTCGATTCGCTCGACCTGCCGCCGTCGAGCCGGGTCGCGGTGCAGGCCGAGAAGTCGGTCGAGGCGCTCCTGCTCTATCTCGCAGTGCTGCGCGCCGGCCACGTCTACCTGCCGCTCAACACCGCCTACAAGAGCGACGAGATCGGCTACTTTCTCGGCGACGCCGAGCCCGCGGTGTTCGTCTGCGCGCCGAAGGACTTCGCGTGGGCGTCGCGGCTTGCGTTCGCGCGCGGGACGCGCCACGTGTTCACGCTCGGCGACGACCGCAGCGGCAGCCTCCTCGAGCGCGCGACGCACTTCCCCGACAGCCACGTCCCCGCGGGGCGCAAGACGGACGACCTCGCCGCGATCCTCTACACGAGCGGCACGACCGGACGCAGCAAGGGCGCGATGCTGACCCACGGCAACCTCGTCGCCAACGCGACGACGCTGAAGTCGTACTGGGGCTGGCGAAGCGGCGACGTAGGCCGCGACGTGCTGATCCATGCCCTGCCGATCTTCCACGTCCACGGCCTCTTCGTCGCGTCGCACGGGGCGCTGCTGGCCGGCGCGCGCATGCTCTGGCTCGGCCGCTTCGATCCCGCCAAGGTCGTCGCGCTGCTGCCGCGCGCGACCGTCTTCATGGGCGTGCCGACGCTCTACGTGCGCCTGCTCGGCGAGCGCGCGCTGACGCGCGAGGCGTGCGCGAACATGCGCCTCTTCATCAGCGGCTCGGCGCCGCTCCTGATCGAGACGTTCGAGGCGTTTCGCGAGCG
>Ga0068861_100000576_pt1 | contig 21675 bp, 16 predicted proteins | sample KBSSwiS42_FD_66593 | JGI IMG/M metagenome (GOLD analysis project Ga0068861, IMG submission 66593) | Switchgrass rhizosphere microbial communities from Kellogg Biological Station, Michigan, USA - KBS Switchgrass S4-2 | ecosystem: Host-associated > Plants > Roots > Rhizosphere > Soil ...
GGGTTGAGCGTTGGCGCGATCACGACCGCGTCGAGCACAACGGTCGCCGCGGGATTGGTGATCACGCAGACGCCGGCTGGCGGCACGCAGGTGGCGAGCGGCAGCGCGGTGGCCCTGGTGATCTCCACCGGTGCTCCGGCTCCGTCGGTGTTCACCGTCGATGCGGTCGTGTCGATCGACGGCACGGGATCGGTTGTGGCGCCGGCGTTCTCGACGACCGGGGCCAACGAGCTGCTGGTCGCGTTCGTCTCATCGGACGGCCCGTCGTCCGGCCCGCAAACGGTGGTGGTCTCGAGCTCGGGCCTCACCTGGACGTTGAAAGAGCGCGCGAACACGCAGTTCGGGTCGTCTGAAATCTGGACCGCCGTCGCGGCTGCGCCGTTGACCAACGCGCTCGTCAGCTCGGAGCAGGCGCAGTGCTGCTTCGATCAATCGATGACGGTGGTCGCGTTCAAGGGCGCGGCGGGTACCGGCGCGTCGGTCCACGGCGGCGCGACAACCGGGCTGCCGAGCGTCTCGTTGACGACGACGCGCGCCGGCTCGCTCGTGTATGGCGCCGGCAACGACTGGACGAGCGCGACGTCGCGCGCCCTCGGGCGCAACCAGACGATGGTTCACGAGTGGGTCGACTTCGGGATGGGCACCTTCTGGGTGCAGGCGATTGCCGGCCCGGTGGCGGAAGCGGGCACGATTGCGACCATCGACGACATCGCCCCGACAACCGATCGCTGGAACCTGGCGGCGATCGAGATTCTCGACGCCGGCGCGCCAGCCACCGTGACGGTGCCCAACGTCGTCGGCACAACGCAGGCGGCGGCAGCGAGCGCGATTGCCGCCGCGGGTCTGACGAGCAGCGTGACGACGGCGCCGAGCGCGACGGTTCCCGCGGGCATCGTCATCGAACAGACGCCGGCAGCGGGGACCGCGCTCGCGCCCGGATCCGAGGTGACGCTGGTCGTTTCGAGCGGAACGTTGACGGTGACGACACCGAACGTCGTCGGTCAGACGCAGGCCGCCGCGACGACCACAATCACGACAGCTGGCCTGACGGTCGGTACCGTGACCAGCGCATCGAGCAGTACCGTGCCGGCCGGTTCCGTGATCAGTCAGAGTCCCGCAGCGGGCACGCCGATCGCGGCCGGCAGTGCCATCTCCCTGGTGATCTCGTCCGGCGCGCCGGTGTCGTTGTCGGTCGACAAGGTCGTGTTCTCTGATGGCGCCGGCACGCGTACGACGCCGGCCTTCAACACGACCAAGCCCGGGGAGCTGCTGATCGCGTTCGCGTCGGCGGCGGGGCCGACCAGCACGTCGATCAAGCAGTCGCTGACCGTGTCGGGCGCCGGGCTGTCGTGGACGCTGGTGCGCCGTTCGAACGCCCAATTTGGTTCGGCAGAGGTGTGGTCGGCGGTGGCGCCCGCGGTTTTGACCAACGCGACGGTGACCGCGAGCTCCACACTCGCCGGGTTCGACCAGTCGCTGACGGTCGTGGCATTCATCGGCGCCGCCGGCACGGGTGCCTCCAGCGCCGCCAGCGCGTCGTTTGGTGCGACGACTGTCTCGCTCGTGACGACCGCGCCCGGCTCGCTCGTCTACGGCGTCGGCAACGACTCGGCGCGCGCGGCGCTGCGCACGCTGGGTCCGAACCAGACGATGACGCACCAGTGGCTGGACACGATCGCCAACCAGACATTCTGGGTGCAATCGATCACCACGCCGGTCGCGAACACCGGCACGACCGCAACGATCAACGATACGGCGCCGACCAGCGACCGCTGGAACGTTGCCGCGGTCGAGATTCTTGCTGCCACGCTGGCGCCGCCGCCGGTCACGGTGCCCAACATCGTCGGCCAGACACAGGCGGCGGCGGCGACGAGCCTGACGTCGGCGGGCCTGACGGTTGGCACGGTGATCACCGCATCGAGCACCACGGTGGCGGCTGGCGCCGTGATCAGCCAGAACCCGGCTGCGGGAACACAGGTGGCGAGCGGCGCGGCCGTTGACCTGGTCGTGTCGTCCGGCGTGCCGCAGGTGGCCGCGCCGAACGTCGTCGGCCTCACGCAGGCAGCGGCAACTGCGGCCATCGTCAATGCCGGCCTGACGTCGGGTCCGGTGACGACCGCGTCGAGCACGACGGTGCCGTCGGGCTCGGTGATCAGCCAGAACCCGGCCGCCGGCACGCAGGTGGCGACCGGCAGCGCGGTATCGGTCGTCGTCTCGTCGGGTCCGCCCCAGGTGACCACGCCCAACGTTGTCGGCCTCACGCAGGCGGCGGCAACGACTGCGATCGGCGGCGCGGGGTTGACCGTGGGAGCGGTGACGACCGCGTCGAGCGCGAGCGTGCCCGCGGGATCGGTAATCAGCCAGACCCCGGCCGGCGGCGTTCAGGTGACCGCCGGCAGCGCGGTGGCGATGGTCGTCTCGTCCGGTCTGCCGGGCGTGGCGGCGCCGGCGGTCGTCGGCATGACGCAGGACGACGCGACGATCGAGATCGAAGCGGTCGGCCTTGCGGTCGGAGCCGTGACGGCAGTGTCGAGCGAGACCGTGCCGGCAGGCATCGTGATGGCGCAGTCACCGGTGGCGGACACGCTGCTTCTGCCCGGTGCGACCGTCGACTTGACGGTCTCGTCGGGTCCCTCGTTCGCGGTCGACCGCATCGTCGTATCCGAAGGCATCGGCACCCGGGTCACGACGCCGTTCTCGACCGCGGCCGCGGACGAAGTGCTCGTGGCGTTCGTCGCCTCGAATGGCCCGAACAGCACCGTGCGGCAGTCAGCGACAGTGAGCGGCGCCGGGCTGTCGTGGACGCTGGTCCGCCGCGCGAACGCGCAATTCGGCACCGCTGAAGTCTGGACCGCGACGGCGTCGTCACAGCTGGTCAACGCGACGGTGGTGGCGACGCAGTCGGTGACGGGAAGCTACGACATGCAGCTGGTCGTCGTGGCGTTCAAAGGCGCCGCTGGCGTCGGTGCGGCGATCGCAGGCGGTGGCAACAACACCGCGCCGAGCGTTACGCTGACGACGACGGTGGATGGTTCGTCGGTCTGGGGCGTCGGCTTCGACGCGGATCGAAACATCGCGCGCACGCTCGGATCGGGCCAGACGATGATTCGCCAGATGCTCGACAACAACGACAAGCTGACGTTGTGGGTGCAGGCGCGCAGCACGGCGATCGCGAACGCCGGGACGCCGGTGACGATCAACGACACCGCACCGGACTTCGATCGCTGGAACATGGTCGCGGTCGAAATCGTGCCGCGGTGAACTGAGAGTCGGCAGGCCGGAAGGTCAGAAGGCGTAAAATCCTTCTGATCTTCTATGCCGGAATTTCACTCCGAACCCTACATCTACCTCCCCTCCGTCACGCACGAGTCGGCGCTCGTCGCCTGGGGCGCCTTTTACTTCCGGGTCACCAGCAAGGGCACGTGGAAGCTGGTGGACGATGCGGATCTGAAGTACGTCCACCCGCCGCGGAAGGACTCGATCGGGGCGAAGTCGGCGCCGTACGGGCCGGCGCACATCGAGGTCTACGACCGGTCGGGCGCGCTCGTCTCGACCGCCAAGACTGACGTGACGAACCACTGCTGGGCGACCGGACTCCAGCCCGACACCGATTACACCTACAAGGTTTTCGTCAAAGGCGAGCAGTGGGCGCAGGGGCCGCGCTGGGACTGGTCGTCGCGCGACCGCGCGCTGGTGCAGACCGGCGCCGCCTACGACAACCGCTTCCGCACGCACCCGCACCCGAAGACCGTCGCGCCGTCACTCAGCTTCGCGGTGATCGGCGACTTCGGCGTCGGCGTCAAAGACGACCGCCCCAACCGCCGCCAGCAGCAGGTGGCCGACGCGCTGAGGGTCGCGGTCGACACGGAGGACGTTCGCATCGTGCTGACGACCGGCGACAACATCTACGCCGGCCGCAAGCTGCTCGGCATCCCGATCGGCGCGACCGGCGACGAAGACGACGACTGGTTCTTCACCTACTTCCAGCCGTACCGCTACATCATCAACCGCGTGCCGGTGTACCCGTCGATTGGCAACCACGACGCCGCCGAGTCGGAGGACTGCGACGATCGGGCGCAGGTCGAGGACAACTTCTACATCTGCGAGCGGATTGCCGGCGAGGAGGCGTCGGGGCGTGCCTCGCACGGGCCGGGGCTCTTCTACCGCGTCCGCTACGGCGCCGAGATCGAGTTCGTCTGCATCGACACCTCGAAGGAGGGATTCTTCAAGGGGCATCGGCTGTTCGAGTTCCCGAAGCACTGGACGTTCGTCGACGCCTCGTTGCCCGAGACGCCGCGCGGCGCGATGTGGCGGATCCCGTTCGCGCACCATCCGCCGTACAGCGCCGGGCCGCAGCATCACAACACGCGCGAGATGACCAAGCTGCTGCCGCTGTTCGCGCGCGCCGGCGTCGCGGTGATGTTCAGCGGCCACGAGCACAACTTCCAGCACTCGCGCGCGGACGGGATCGATTACTTCGTCACCGGCGCCGCGGGGAAGTTCCGCAACGCGACCCCGGACGACTTCGAGGCGGCGCGGACCCAGTCGTGGAGCAATCTCTGCCACTTCCTGCTGGCGCGCATCGAGGGCGATCGCATGCTGGTGCGCGCGATTGGCGGCCTCGACGACCGCGCCGGCGCCATGGTCGAGATCCAGCGGTGGACGCCCGATGGCACGCCGGTGATGGCGCCGATCGAGGTCACGCGCAGGTAACGCCTGTTGATGACTTGCCCCGCCAGCGCGATTGCGCAACCACGCCGCCCGTTTCCCGTAGGGCGCGGAGCGTTACTCCGTGAAGCGGTACTTCAGAAGGACCCATAACGCGACGACGCCGTCGCGCCAGGTGATCTTCTTGCCCTCGTCGTAGCCGCGGCCGTCGTAGCTGATGGGAATCTCGTAGACGCGATACTTCCGCTTGAACACCTTGGCGGTGATCTCCGGCTCGATGCCGAAGCCGTTGGACTTGAGCTCCATCGATCGGAGCACGTCGGTCCGCATCACCTTGTAGCAGGTCTCCATGTCGCTGAGCATCGTGTTGTAGAGCACGTTGGCGATCATCGTCAGCAGCCGGTTGCCGAGGTAGTGCGTCATCAGGAAGACGCGGTGCCGGCCCAGGAACCGCGACCCGTAGACGACGTCGGCGCGGCCGGCGGTGATCAGCTCGGTGAGGAGCGGGTACTCCTCCGGGGAGTACTCGAGATCCGCGTCCTGGATCAGCACGAGATCGCCCTTCACCGCCGCGAACCCGCGCCGAAGCGCCGCGCCCTTGCCGGCGTTGCGCGGCTGGCGCAGCAGCTCGAAGCCGTGCTGCTGCTGCAGCCGCTCGAGCATCTCGCCGGTGCCGTCGGTCGACTTGTCGTCGACCACGATCAGCTGGATCCGCATCCGCACCGCGAGGACGCGGCCGATGATCTCCTCGATGGTGTCGCGCTCGTTGAAGACCGGCATCACCACCGAGAGCACCGGATCGGGCGGCAGGCGTGTCGCGGCGCGCGCGCGGTGCGGCTGGGGCGCGTTCATCTCGTGATCGGGCGCGCGCGGCCGACGGCGAACAGCGAGAGGCCGATCGGCGGCGTCACCACCCGTTCGAGCGGCAGCGCCCAGGGCGCGACGAAGCGATCGAACAGGCGCACCTGGCCGGTGGTGTGCTCGGTGTTGCCGCTGATGTAGAGGTTGTACATCCACCCGAGCAGGCCGATCGGGTTGGTGTACTTGATCGAGACGATATCGAGCCCGGCGGCGCGGAAGGCGGCGGCGAGCGACTCCTTCGAATAGCGGCGATGATGGCCGAGCGCGGCGTCGTGCGGCCCGTAGATGCGCTGCACCGCCGGCACGAAGATCAACACCTTGCCGCGGGTCGCGGCGACCACCTCGCCAAACAGCCGCAGCGCGCTGACGTCGTCTTCGATGTGCTCGAGCACGTTGACGCAGACGATGGTGTCGAAGCGCTGCTGCTGGAGCTCGCCGAGCTCGCACTCTTCGAGATGGCAGGTGCGGATGGCGACGCGCGTCTCGCCGTGCAGCTCCTCGCCGGCACGCCGCGCGCAGTTGGCGTTCGGCTCGATGCACACCAGCTGAAGCGCCGGGTTGGTGTCGAGGATCTGGCGGCTCATCGTGCCGATCCCGCACCCGACCTCGAGCACGTGCGTGCCGAGATGCGGCCGCACCAGCCCGAAGACGTGGCGCTGGTAGCGCACCGCCTCGCTCATCGTCTCGAGGTCGTCGGCCGCGTAGCGGTGCTGTGTCTGGGTGAATCGGTGGTCGACGTTCATGCCAGAACTGGGGAGCCGTGACACGGTACCATATGCTATCGTCCTTCCGCCACAATGCTGTCCAGCTACGTCTGCATCCCGCTGATCTGGGTTGGATCGATGGTCGCGGCGCAGGATGCGCCGGCGACGCTTGCCGACGCGGTGCTCTACGGACGCGAGAAGGTCGTGCAGACGCTCGTCGCCGCCGGCGCGAACGTCAATGAGCGCGATGACAGCGGCATGACGCCGTTGATGATCGCGGCGTCGCAGGGCCACGTCGCGATTGCGCGCACGCTCGTCGCCGCCGGGGCCGATGTCGGCGCCGCCAGCCAGGACGGCACCAACGCGCTGATGCGCGCCGCTTCGGCCGACCGCGTCGAGATGGTGCGGTACCTGATCGGCGCCGGCGCCAACGTCAACGCCCGCAGCAGCGGCGCGATGACGGCGCTGATGATTGCCGCCTACGGCGGCTACGCCGGCCCGGTGCGGGCGCTGCTCGACAAAGGCGCGGATCCGAACCTGCGCGACAACCAGGGGCACACGGCGCTGATGGCGGCGGTGACCGGCGGCGACGCCGGCGCTGTCGCCGCCCTGCTCGACAAGGGCGCCGACGCGAACGCGACCGACGCCAGCAGTATCTCGGCGATGACCTACGCGGCCGCCGCGGGATCGACGGCGGCGATCGACGCGCTGTTGAAGCGCGGCGTCAAGCCGTCCGGGCGCGATCTCGTCGCCGCAGTCGAAGGGTGCCACGCGCCGGCCGTCGCCCAGTTGTTGAACGGCGGGCTGAAGCCTGGCGATCCGGTCAACGGCAAGGCGCCGCTGATTGCGGCCGCCACCGAACGCTGCGCCGACGCGCTCGTCGTGCTGCTCGACAAGGGCGCCGACATCAACGTGCGCGACGCCGACGGGCGCACCGCGCTCATCATCGCCGCCGCCGGCGGCATGGTCGATGTCGCGCGGGTGCTGCTGCAGCGCGGCGCCGACGTCACCCTGGCGGATCGGCTCGAGCGGACGGCGTTGATGTACGCGTCGATGACCAATCGCGAGGAGATGGCGGCCCTGTTCCGCGAGATGGGAAAGAAGTAGGGGCTGGGGACTGGGGGCTGGCTACGTTCGACTTTCCCGCGTTTCGCATCTTCGACGAGAACGGCAAAGTTGGCGGTCGCGTCGTCACCGCGACGCTCGACGAGCTCAGTGCCGGCGATGTCGTCATCAAAGCACAGGCGTCGAGCGTCAACTACAAAGATGCGCTCGCGGCAACCGGCACGGGCAAGATCGTCCGTCGCTTTCCGCTGATCGGAGGGATCGACGTCGCCGGGACGGTGGCATCGACGACCGACTCGCGCTTTCATGAAGGCGATGCGGTGCTCGTCACCGGCTACGACCTCGGCGTCGCGCACGACGGCGGCTACGCCGGCCTGGTGCGCGTGCCCGCGAGCTGGGTGGTGCGGATCCCCGACGGGATGAGCGCGCACGACGCGATGGCGATTGGCACCGCCGGCTTTACCGCGGCGCTGTCGATCGTCGACATGGAGCGCAACGGCCTCACACCTGCGAACGGGCCGGTCGTCGTCACCGGCGCGACCGGCGGCGTCGGCAGCGTCGCCGTCCAGCTTTTGGCCGCGGCCGGCTACCAGGTGACGGCGCTGACCGGCAAGGACAGCGAGCACGAGTTCCTGCGATCGCTTGGCGCCGGCGAGGTGCTGTCGCGCAACACCCTGCAGATGGGAACCAGGCCGCTCGAGAAGTCGCTCTGGGCCGGGGCGGTCGACGCCGCCGGCGGCGACGTGCTCGCCTGGCTGACGCGGACGATGATGTATGGCGGCTGCATCGCGGCCTCGGGCCTCACCGCCGGCACCGAGCTGAAGACGACGGTGCTGCCGTTCATCCTGCGCGGCGTGAAGCTCCTCGGCATCGACTCGGTGATGTGCCCCGCCCCGACGCGCGAGGCGGTCTGGCGCCGCCTGGCAACCGACCTGAAGCCCGCGCGTCTGCGCACGATGACGACTGATATCACGCTCGACCAGCTGCCCGACGCATTCGCGACGCTGCTGCGTGGCGGCGCCCGCGGCCGCTATGTCGTCAACCTGTCATGAGGTGATCGATGACCTTCATTTCGCGGCGCGATCTGTTGAAACGCGCGGCGGCGGTCGGCGGTGCGGCCGTGGTGCCGGCGAGCCTGGTGCCGGGCGCGGTCCTGGAGCAAGCGCCGGCCGTGGTGCCGCCTGCGGTCCGGCGTGAGCCGCTGGAGAACCTGACCGCGGCGGAGGCCGACATCCTCGAAGCGGTTGTCGCGCGGCTGATTCCAACCGACGCGAACGGGCCCGGTGCAACCGAGGCGCGCGCCGCGCACTACATCGATCGCGCGCTCGGCGGCGCGCTGTCTTCGTCCCGACCGGCCTACACGGCCGGCCTCGCCGCGCTCGATCGTTACGCGCACGCCTCGCGCGGGAAGGCGTTCACTGCGATGAGCGCAGCCGACCAGGATGCGCTCCTCGCTGAAGTCGAGGCGGGAACCGCCACCGGCTTCACGGGCAGTTCCACCGCGTTCTTCTCGCTGGTGCTCAACCACACCCTGCAGGGCACCTTCGGCGATCCGTACTACGGCGGCAACGCGAACTTCGTCGGCTGGGATCTCGTTGGGTATCCCGGCGTGCGGACGATGGTCACCGCGTCGGAGCAGCAGCAGCTCGAGAAACACACGCTGAAGCCGGCGCGGAAGTCGGCCTACGACCACGACGCGTTCACCAAGGCGTCGGCGCGGAACGAGTCTCGCGGCCCGCGCGCGGAAGGGGCGTAGGCGCATGGCGACCAGGCTCAAGGACACCGACGTCGTCATCATCGGCCTCGGCGCGGCGGGCGGCGTCGCCGCGTTGCCGCTGGCGCAGGCCGGGCTCGAGGTGATCGGCCTCGAGGCCGGCACCTGGCTGACGCGGCGCGACTTCGCGCCCGACGAGCTGCGCAACAACTACCGCGGATGGCCGCAGGGCGTTCAGAAAGCGAACCAGGAGATTCCCACCTCGAGGCCAAACGCTTCATCGCCGGCTTCGCCTCGCGGAGCGATTCACCCGATGCAGAACGCGGTCGGCGGCACGACGCTGCACTACTGGGCGCAGAGCTGGCGGCTGAACCCGTGGGACTTCAAGGTGGTGAGCGAGACGAAGCGTCGTTACGGCGCGTCGCGGATCCCCACGGGGTCGACCGTCGAGGACTGGCCGTTCGGCCTCGAGGAGCTCGAGCCGTTTTACGACAAGGTCGAGTACGAGATCGGCGTCTCGGGTCAGGCGGGAAACGTCAACGGCAAGATCGATCCGCGCGGCAACCCGTTCGAAGGGGCACGAAAGCGCCCGTACCCGATGCCGCCGCTGCGCGGCAACGAATTCCTCGAGAAGATGGCCGGCGCGGCGCGCTCGCTCGAGTGGGCGCCGTTCCCCGGTCCGGCCGCGGTCAACTCGCGTTCCTACCAGAACCGATCGGCCTGCATGTATCACGGCTTCTGCAACCGCGGCGGCTGCCACGTCGACGCGAAGAACTCGACCGCGGTGACGACAATCCCGCGCGCGCAGGCGACCGGTCATCTCAAGGTCGTGACCCGCGCGCACGTCACGACCATCCAGGTCGACGCTGGCGGCCGGATGACCGGCGTCAACTACATCACCGACGGAGTGGAGTACTTCCAGCCGGCGAAGGTCGTGCTGCTGGCCAGCTACACCTACGAGAACACGCGGCTGCTGCTGCTGTCGAAGTCGAAGGCGTTTCCCGACGGGCTGTCGAACAATCACCGGCAGGTCGGACGTCATTACTTCAGCCATCACCAGGGCGCCGGCGTCAGCGCGCTGTTCCCGTTCAACTTGAACAGCTGGTACGGGCTGCCGGCCCAGGGCGTGGCGGTCGACAACTGGGCCGACGACAACTTCGACCACGCCGGACACGACTTCATCGGCGGCGGCAACCTGTGGGTCTACGCCGACCGCCGTCCCATCTCCGCCGCCGGCATGAGCACGTTCGGCAAGGCGCCGGCGTGGGGATCGGCGTGGAAGGCGTTCATCAAGGAGAACGCCGACCGATCGAACACGGCGTACCTGCAGAAGACGACGCTGCCTTACGAGGACAACTATCTCGATCTCGATCCGGTGGTCAAAGATCCGCTCGGCTATCCGGTGTGCCGCGTGACCGCGGAGTACAAGGAGAACGAGCGGCGGCTCGGCGCCTTCATCCAGGACAAGATGGAGCAGTGGTATCGCGAAGCGGGCGCAATCGCGGTCCAGCGCGGCCCGGTCGGCGGGCCGATGGGCGTCTCGACGCACGCCTACGGCGGCACCCGCATGGGCGACAACATCGAGACCAACGTCGTCAACCGCTTCGGCTTCTCGCACGAGGTGCCGAACCTCGGTGTCCTCGGCGCGTCGGTGATGGGGACGAGCGGCGCGCGCAACCCGACGCTGACGGCGCAGGCGCTGGCGTGGCGCACGGCCGACTACCTGGTGAAGAACTGGCAGCGGATCACGTAGGCAAGGGTCGCGAGCCGGCGATGTGAGCTGCCGGCTCGCAAGGGGATTCGAGGCTAGCCGAAGATATCGCCCGCCGGCTTCTTGCGCTTCCTCGCCGCCTTCTTCTTCCGCCCCTTCGCGGCCTTCTTCTTGCCGCCGCCGGCTTTCTTTGCGCCACCGCGTTTCTTCTTCGCCATCAGACCTCCTCGTTTGTGGTTACCCGACCCGTCGCCGCACGAACAGCTCGCCGGCGCCTGTCAGCTCGAAGTGCGCGCGCGTCAACGGCGCGGCGCTGGATCGCGAAACCTGGCGGCCGCGGCCGCCGGATCGGCGCGATGCAGAATGGTCGAGCTCCGCGGCAAGCGTGACCCCGTGCCGCGTCGGCGTGCCGCGCGCGGCGATCATCGATCGCAGCCGCGCGGCCGCCGCGCCCGAAGGCTGGTAGTCCCCCAATGGCACCGCCAGCGAAAGGTATCGGCCGCCGTCGCGCAGCATCAGCCCGCGGGCGGCGAGCGTATCCAGCCGCGCGAGGTCGCCCGGCTCGAACCGTCCGGCGTCGGCAATCGCGTCGCACGCCTGATACAGCCGACGATCCTCGCCGGTCAGTACCGCGATTGACGCCGCGGCCCGCGGTCGGGTGTCGAAGACGAACAGGCGCTCGTCGAGATCGACCGAGACCAGCTCAGCGTGCCGCCAGGTCGTCGTCCACGCGTGGACGCTGCGAACCAGCGGATCGGCATAGCGCGCCACATGCTGCGGCACTTTGTAGTCGTAGGAGAAGTAGTAGGCGAGGTTGCGGCGCGCGCTGTCCGGCAGGTCGTACAGAAACTCGTAGAAGGGGAGCGGCCGCAGCCTGGTGAAGCCGAGGAGCGGCGCCTCGGTGAAGTTCGGGCTGAAGCGATCGAGCCGGATGACGCTGACGCCCGACGGCTTTGGCAGGTGGCATACCCGCGGCGTCAACCCCGCCATCTCGAAGTAGTCCTCCGGCGACTCCTGCGGGAACCCGATCAGGAAATTCCAGATCGGGTGGACGCCGAGCTCCTTGCACCACTTCAGGAGCTGGATGTTCTGCAGGCCCGAGACGCCTTTCTTCATCTGCTTGAGCACGCGATCGCTGAAGCTCTCGATGCCCGGCTGGATGGTCAGCACGCCGGCATCGCGCAGCAGCCGCACCTGTTCCTTCTTCAGGTTCGATTTGGTCTCGTAGAACAGCGAGACCGGCAGCTTCCGCGCCGCGAGCTCCGGCAGCAGGGTCTTGAAGTACTTGAGGTCGAGGATGTTGTCGACCACCTGGATGTCGCATCCCGGATGGGTCTCGGTGAGGTGCGTCAGCTCCGCGAGCGCGCGCGGCGCCGACTTGCTGCGGAAGGCCATCGTCTCGCCGTTCAACCCGCAGAAGGTGCAGTGCATCCGCTCGCCCCACCAGCAGCCGCGCGACGTCTCGACGAAGACGCTCGGCTGCCAGGTGCGCGCCAGCCGGCTGCGCTCGAACTGCGCGAAGAAGTCGCGGTACTCCGGATAGGGGAGGGCGTCGAGATCGCGCACCGCCGCGGCGGTCGCGGGCGCCTGGGCCGTCGGCGCCCGGGCCGTCGTCTGCGTGATGACCCCTGCAAGCTCGGTCCGCGGTGAACGGCCGGTCACCTGCAAGACGAGCTCGCCGAACACGTGATCGCCTTCACCTGAAACGACGGCGTCGACGAATGGAAACTGCCGCACCGTCTCGAGCCCCATCGTCGCTTCGCAGTTGGCGCCGCCGAACACGATGAAGGTGTCGGGACGCTGCACCTTGATCCGTTTCGCGAGCGCCAGCGAAGCGAGATGCTGCTGGAAGACGCTGGTGATGCCGACGATCTTCGGTCGTGCCTCGAGCACCTGGCCGGCGCACCAGTCGACGAACGCCGCGGCCCCATCGCGCGCGCGAAGGATCGCGCGCACCTGGGCGGGGGCCGGCGGCCGGGTCGGGTTGCGTCCCAGCCACGACGGCGGCTTCATCAACACCTCGGCGAGATAGCGCTCGTCGTCTTGCGGCGTCCAGTCGAAGAGCGCGTGCGAGAAAATCCACTCGCCGACGAACGCGCGCGACATCGCCCGGTTCTCGGTGATGATGCGCGAATAGAGCGGCTCACCGACCCGTTCGGCGAACGGCAGCGTGTAGTAGTCGACCCGGCAGGTGAGCCCGTGCCGTTCGACCTGTGGCTGCAGCAGGCTGAGGCCGAGTGATGGCGACAGCAGCGGGCCGAACGGCATCGACACGAGCAGGACGTCGATCATCTGGTGCGCGGCACGGTCGTGTTCGCCGGGAGCGCGGCGGCTTCTGCGGCCGCGGCGGCGCGGAGCGGATGCCGCGGGTCCGCCTTCTGCCATGCGGTCGAGAACTCGCCGTAAGCCTGGCGCGCCAGTGCGGGATCGCCGGCGGCCGTCGCCGCACGCGCCAGCTGCAGCCGCGCGAGCGGGTGGGCGATGCTCGTGGGCTGACTGCCGGGACGTGCGATCAGCGCCCGAAATTGTTCGACCGCGGGGCCGTATTCCCTGACCGCGACGTGGGCGAGCCCGCGCAGGTACTGGAGCCACGGCCCGGCCGATCGCTCGAACGGCGTCGCCGCGTTCAGGATCGAAATCGCGCGCCGGGCATCGCGGCCCGACAGCGCCGCCGCGGCCTGCAGCATCGCCAGCTGCCCGCTGACGATGTCGGGCGCGGGCGGCTCGAGCGCGCGATACGCCTCCGCGAGCTGCGTGGCCTGCTGGGTGCGGCCGAGGAACGCCGCCGCGAGCGATGCGGTCCACGTGGTCTCGGCGCCACCGCCGCTTCGCGACGCGACCGCTTCCTGCAGCTGGGCGCGGGCGCTGGCGCTGTCGCCCACCAGCGCGTTGTTGAGCGCCTGCTCGGCGATCAGGCTCGCGGCGATATCGTCGGCCCGCGCCGTGCGTGCCGCGGTGATCGCCTGCGTATAGAGCATCCGGCTGTTCTCGACCTCGCCGGTCGCAAACGCGGCGCGCGCCGCTTCCGTCAGCACGACGTAGCTGTCGGCACGCGCGGCAGCCGCGTTCAGATGCTCCCGCATGCCCGCGGCATCCTTGTCGATGAAGGCCAGCTGGTAGGCGAGCATGTGGAGGACCGACGATTCGATCCCCTGCTGCAGCGCCTGGCTGGTCACCGCCTTTGCCTCCGGCAGCTTGCCGAGCGCGAGCAGCGATCGCGTCAGCTGCTGATAGGCGACCACGGAATTCGGGGCGAGCCGGACCGCGGCGCGGCCTTCGTCGACCGCCTCTTCGAGCCGGTTCAGCCTGGCGTAGGTGCTCGACAGGTTGCTGTGCGGCACCCAGTCGTCCGGATACGTCGCTGCCCATAAACGGTAGGTCGCCACCGCGTCGTCGAGCCGGCCGGTGACGATGTAGTGGTAGTGAGACTTGATGAACAGCCGTTCCGGTTCGCTGAGCGAGTCGCTCCGCGCGAAGGCGCGCTTCGTGTACTCCTGCGCCTGCGCGAGATCGTGCAGGTTGGTGTAGATGGCGCCGAGCCGCGCGGCGGCGAGCGCGAAGTTGGGATCGAGCTCGAGCGCGTGCATGAAGAACGGAATCGCCTGCACGTCGCCGGTGCGCAGCCGCGTTTCAACGCCCATGCTGTAGGCCTTCAGCGCCTCCAGCGAGACCGTCGTCGCGTTGTAGGCCGGCACGTTGAAGCGCTGGATCGACGCGATCGACTCGCCCAGCCCCTCGCGAATACGCGCGGCCGCAGCTGTGACGCTCGCCAGCACCTCGGTCTTCGACGCGGCCTGCGTCTGCTCGCGCGCGAGCGCATCGCCGGTGCGGCAGGCCAGCGCCTCGAGCGTGATGATGTAGGCGGATCCGAGCGGGGCGATCGTGCCGTGCATCACCGCCTTGACGCCGAGCCGCTCGCACATGTCGCGCGCCACCGCGACCGACAGCGGTGCGTTCGGCGAGCGCTCCATCAGCTGCAGCGTCGACCGCACCTGCGAGGCCGGCACGAGATTGAGATACGGCGACTGCCGCAGCTGAATCTCGAGCGCGTCCTTGAGCGCGCCGTCGAACACCGCCTCGCCGGTTGAATTGCTGAAATCGGCCAGGAGCAACGGCTCGCTCGACCCGAGCGCGGGCCGGGCGCGATACCACGAATAGCCGCCCACGCCGGCCACGATCGCCGCGATTGCCACCGCCGCTGCGAGGATCGCGCGGCGCCGCTTGCGTCTCTCGACCACGGACGCCGTGGACGAAGGCGCCGACATGCCCGGACCGAGCGGCCCCGTCTGCCGGTACACCTCGGAGCCGACGCCGAGGCCGCTCGAGACCTTGCCGCTCGGCGCACCGGTTGCCGCGAACTCGCGGCCAGCGATCGATCCGCTCTGCACCGCACGCAGGTAGGCGGCGACCTCCGCCGCGTTCGCCAGCCTGCGGTCGCGATCTTTCTCCATCATCCGCAGCAGCAGCTGGCGCAGCGGCGCCGGGATCTTTTCCGCCGCCTCGCTCCCGAGCCCGTCCGGCGCTGAGTGGAGAATGGCATCGACAATCGCGGTGGTCGAGCGCCCCTGGAACGCACGGCGTCCGGTCAGCATCTCGTAGAGGACGACGCCGAACGAGAAAATGTCGGTGCGGGCATCGAGCGGATCGCCGAGCGCCTGCTCCGGCGACATGTAGAGGACGGTTCCGACCGCGGTGCCGAAGCTGGTCAACGGTCCCGACTGCGCGGCGCCGGGCTGCGTTCCGCTCTCCTCGGGCGATTCGATCATCGCCGCGAGGCCGAAATCGAGCAGCTTCGCGTCGCCGCGGGTGGTGACGAAGATGTTGGCGGGCTTGAGGTCGCGGTGGATGATGCCGGCGGCGTGTGCGGCCTCGAGCGCTTCAGCGATCTGCACGCCGAGGCCGACGACGGTGCCGAGCGACATCGGGCCCGCGGCCATCATCTCGAACAGCGTCAGCCCGCGCAGCAGCTCCATCACGAGGTAGGGACGCTCTTCTGCCTCGGGCGCCTGGCCGACGTCGTAGATGGTGCAGATGTGCGGGTGGTTCAGCGCCGAGGCGGCGCGCGCTTCGCGCTCGAACCGGCGCAGGTGCTCGTGCGAGGCGGCGAGAGCAGGGGAGAGCAGCTTCACCGCGACGTCGCGACCGAGCTTCAGATCGTGCGCCTGGTAGACCTCGCCCATGCTGCCGGCGCCCAGCGGCGCGACGATCTCGAAACGACCGACAATTCTGCTGCCGCGGGTCAGTGACACAGTGCTCGGCAATACTTGCGACGCATGGTTTGGTACCCATGCGCGCGAGCGCGCGTTGGGCGAGAGTGGTCGGGCCGGGAAACGCGGGGATTCTACAATATTTCGCGCGGCCTTTTGCGCGCCGGACGCGCCGCGTACAACTGTTTACACCATCGCGCGCGATCGGCGCCGTGCGATGGGTGACACGTGCACGGTTCGGCACACCCGTGTGCGAAGGGTTGCGGCGGTGGAAGAGTGCGCGGTGTCGACCTGCGAGCCGGCCGCGCGGCACGAGCGTAGAATGACGCGATGAAGCTCACCCGGATTCTCGTCATCGCCGTTGCATTGATGAGCTCGAGCGCGCGGCCGGCGCGCGCCGATGGGTTCATCACGCCGTTTCTCGGCTTCGGCTTCAGCGGCGATTCCGCCAGCTGTCAAAGCCTGACCAACTGCGAGGAGCGCCGCAATCAGTGGGGCATCTCGTTCGGCACGACCAACGGCATCTTCGGGTTCGAGGAAGACATCGCCTATGCCCCCGACTTCTTCGGCAAGACGCCGGGCGCCGACAACGCCATGCTGACGATGATGAGCAATCTGATGGTGGTGGTGCCGGCAGGGCCGATCCAGCCGTACGCGCTGGTCGGCCTGGGGTTGATGCGGCCGCACGTCAACTTCGACGCGGTCAGCCTCGCGCTCAACAAGAACGCGCTCGGCTACGACATCGGCGGCGGCCTGAACATCTTCTTCGGCCGCAACGTCGGTGTGCGCGGCGACCTGCGGCGGCTGCGCACCTTTGAAAACGTCACGCTCGGCGTCTTCAGCACCGACAAGATCAATTTCTGGCGCGGCAGCGCCGGCGTGACGTTCCGCTTTTAGAAGCTCAGAGACTCTGAGATCTCAGAGCCTCCGAGCCGTCGCGCTATTCCATCAACTGAATCGAGCGGATGACGCGATCGAAGACGCCGCGGTAGGCGTTGAAATCGTTCTGCGGCGCGACCGCGACCGCATAGAAGAGGTTGCCGTCGCGCAGCTGCGACGTGAAGACGACGATCGACTCGGGCTCGCCGGTGACCGACTGGCTGTTCGCGAGCACCGTCCGCAGCGCGGCGCGGCCCGACAGGTTGACGCGGTCGTAGCCCGACGATCGGCGCAGTCCCGGGTTCGCCTGCGCCAGCGAGTCGACGAGCTCGTCGGTCGCCGTCTGCAGATCGTGTGACTCGTTGCGCGCCGCGCCAATCTCGACGCCGTGCGTGAACACGTTCTGGCCATTCGCCTGCCCGTAGGCGCCGTCGGGCGCGAAGGTCACGGCGCTCTGCCCGGTGATCTCCCGCCAGTTCGACGGCACGCTCACCTTGAACATGTTGCCTTCGGTGTAGGTGCGGTAGCTGGACGAGGGCGCGGAGACGCGTCCTGTCGGCGTTCGTCCTTCACCGGACGTCCCCGTCGGGCGGTTGCCCGTGTTCTTCGTCGCCTGCTCGGTGGTCGGCGCCGGCGACATCCCTTTCAGGTGCGCCTGCACCTGGTTGAACGCGCGCGTCTCGCGCACAGGGTTCTCAACCCGCAGCGATTCCGCTTCCTTGGTGATGTAGGCGACACGGTTGCCCGGGTTCGGGTGATCGCTGAGCCACTGGGGCCCGCCCGGACCGCCTTCCTTCTCGATCGTCTTGAACATGTTCGCCATGTCCCGCGGGTCGTAGCCCGCTCGCGCCATGATTTGCGCGCCGAGGATGTCGGCCTGCTTCTCGTACTCGCGGCCGAAGCGGAGGAACGCGGTGCCGAGGCCGAACTGCGACCCCTGCGAGATCACCTGTCCCCAGCCGCCGCCGATGATTGCGCCGAGCACCGCGCCGGCCACCTGGCCGATCTGATACTTCTGCGCCTTGCTCGCCTGCGCCGTGCCGTGACGCAGGACCACGTGGCTCAACTCGTGCGCCATCACGCCCGCGACCTCGCCTTCGGTCTTGGCCGCCTCGATCATGCCGCGGTTGACGAACATCGGCCCGCCGGGCAGTGCGAAGGCGTTGATTTCGCGAACGTTGACCGGCTCGAACGTGTACTGGAACTCGGAATGCCGAAGCTCCGAGGGGATCGACGCCTGGAGACGGTGACCGATGTCTTCGATGTACGACGACACCGCATCGTCGCGCAGAATCGGCAACTGCTTGCGCGCTTCGGCGGCGGCTTCACGGCCAAGCTGCACGTCCTGCGCGGGCGTGTAGCTGTTCTTGGGCGGTGTGACTTTCGTTTGCGCGCCGGCGAGCGCTGACACCAGCAGCAGCGCGGCGCTGAGGCGGAGCGGTATCTTCATGCACCAGGACGGTGCAAGATCAAGTCCGCCCTTTTTACGACGGCGTGACGGTCGAGCGCGGGAAGAACTTCCGGCGCAGCGTCGCCGGCAGCGTTCGGATGCTCAGAAAGATGGCGTAGCCGGCGAACAACCAGGCGAGCCGGCGCCAGTGGAAGCGCGGATCTCTGGCTCGGCGGCCGCTGCGTGAGTGTTTGCGCCGGTCGCTTCTAGCGCGGCCGCGCCGTTCTTGAGTCGGGATTGAGGCTTCTGCGGGCACGCGGCTCAGTATGCAACGGCAGCGCCACGGCGCGGCAGCTCAGTGCCTAGCAATTCAAGGTCAATACGCCGCGAGGGTGTCCGTCGCGACGACGGCGTGTCAACGCCGCCGACACAAGCAAAACGGCCGAACTTTGAAGTGGACAACGAGTTGACCTGTTTTCGTGCCAGCCAGCGCGGGTACACATGGGGTCATGGCTCCCTCCTTGCACAAATGGCTGGCGTGATGTTTTTGCTGGCGTTGACCCGACGTTGTCCGCACGCGTCCGATGCGCGGTGGAGTGCGCGCATCTCAGCCGTGCCGCGCCAGCACTTCCGACCATGCCCGACAATCGCGTAAAGAGCATCGCCGACACTCGAGTCAAGGATCGCCGTCGCGCCGGACGTCCGCCGGCCGGTGCGAAAGAGGGCGAGAAAGTAAAAGACTACCCGCAGCTCAGCATCCGCGTGCCGATCGAGTTCAAGGCACGGCTGAATGCCCTCAGCGCTGTGACCGGCCTCGCGCAGTGGCGCGTCATCGTCGAGGCTATCAACTGCTTCTTCCAAGACCTCCCGCCGACCGACCGCGAGCTCGTCAACGGGCTCAGCGAACGCCTGATGAAGGCCAGCTAAGCCCTGCAGGCCGGCGTCGGTTCGGCCGAAAGATCAGTGTCAACATTTGTCAGTCGCTGCCCGGGCTGACGGAAAATGTCAGTCCGGCGCGCAGGTTGACGCTGGTAACTCACTGATTTCACTCGCTTTTGATTTTTTCAACGACCCGGCACGAGCTCTGCAGCTGGAGCAGTTAAGGGCTGATACTGTGGCTATTCGTAAAGCGCAAGGCTTTGCGCTCATCGACCTGATTTTCGTGATTGGGATCATCGGGCTGCTCAGCAGCATCGCGATCCCGCGCATGCTGCTCGCCCAGCAGGCCGCCGGCGCCTCGTCAGCGGTCGGCAGCCTGCGGACGGTTTCGAGCGCGCAACTGACCTACGCGCTCACCTGCGGCAACGGCTTCTACTCGCCCGACCTGCCGACGCTCGGCGTCTCGCCGCCCGGAAGCAGCGCGCCGTACATCTCGCCGGGCCTGTCGGGTGGGGCGACGGTGATCAGGAGCGGCTACCTCTTTCAACTGGAAGGGACCGCCTATCCAGGCGCGCCGCCAACGTGCAACGGCCTGGCCGTCGGCGCGGCCGCGCAGGGGTATCGCGCGGGCGCGGATCCGACCACCACTGGCGCCGTCCGCTTCTTCGCCGTGAATGCGAGCGGCACCATTTACGAGCACACGTCGGAGCTCTTCACCGCGATGCCCGAAGTCGGTGCGCCTCCAATCGGGCGGCTGCTTCGCTGAGTCATCAGATATAATTCCAGTCCCATGTGGACGAAGATGATGTCGGGGCCGCGGAAGAAGGCCCCGAAAACGATAGCGGTCATCGATCCCGACCGTTGTTTTGGTGCGTTTGCCTGCTCGATTTGCCAGGCCGCCTGCCCGGTCGCCGGCTGCATCGTCGAGGAACCGGACCGCGACGGGCGGATGGTGTGCGCGGTGCGCGCCGACCTGTGCATCGGCTGCGGCCTGTGCGTCACGCTCGGCAACCCGACGGCGCCGCAACAGCGCGAGTTCGGGTGCCCGCCAGACTACGACGCCATCAACATGATGCCGTGGGAAGACGTCCTGAAGGTCCTGCAAGAGGACGAGCCGGCTTCGACCACTGCCTCGCCGGTCCCGTAGCGCAGGCCTTTTAGGCCTGCTTTCGAGGCGAGGCAGCCCTGAAGGGCTGCGCTACACGCTTCGGGTACCCCGCGATGCCTCCGCCTGCGCGTATCGCGACGGCAGGCGGTGATCGATCTTCGTTTCGATGAACGCCGAGGCGGCGCTCACACCCTCCAGCGACACGCCGGTCCCGATACCCAACCCATCCAGCATGTAGATCAGATCGTCGGTGGCAAGGTTGCCGGCGGCTCCTGGCGCGTACGGACAACCGCCAAGCCCGCCGGACGACGCATCGAACGTCGCGACACCATGCGCGAGCGATGCCAGCACGTTGGCGAGCGCGGTGCCTCGGGTGTCGTGAAAATGCAGCGCGACCTGCTGCACGGGAATCCGCGCCAGCACCGCATCGAGCACGCGCGGCACCTGGCCTGGATGCGCGATGCCGATGGTGTCGCTGATCGCCACCTCGAACGCGCCCATCTGCTGCAGCCGCAACGCGACCTCGGCCACCCGCGCCGGATCGACCGCGCCTTCGAACGGGCAGCCGAAGGCAGTAGACAGATAGCCGCGCACGCGCATGCCCGCGGCCAGGGCCCGCTCGCACACCTGCGCGTACGTGGCGAGCGACTCATCGATGCTCTGATTGATGTTCTTGCGGCTGAACGTTTCGGAAGACGCCGCGAAGATGGCGATCTCGGTGACGCCGGCCTTCGCGGCGCGATCGAGGCCGGCGAGGTTCGGGACGAGCGCGGTGTAGCGCGTCCCCGCCCGTCGCGTGATGCCGGCGAACACCTCCGCGGCGTCGGCCATCTGCGGCACCCACTTCGGGCTGACGAACGCCGAGACTTCGATGACCGCGTGTCCGGCCGCGCTCAACCGGTTGACGAACTCGATCTTGTCGGCGGTCGAGACGAGCGCGCGTTCGTTCTGCAGACCATCGCGCGGGCCCACTTCGACGACCGTCACCCGTTCAGGCCGTGTGGCCACGCTACGCGAACTCCACCAGCGTCGCGTCGGCCTGCACCAGCTCGCCCTCGCGGCAGCGGACAGCCGCAACCGTCGCATCGCCGAGTGCGCGCACCGGCAGCTCCATCTTCATCGCTTCCAGGACGACGACGATGTCTCCTTTTTTGACGGCGTCGCCGGCACGGACGTGCACCTTCACGACGGTTGCCGGCATCGGCGCCGTCAGCGCGCCGCCGGCGGCGGCGGACGCCTTGCGGCGCTGCGGCGCCTGCGCGCGCGGCGACGCCGTGGTGCGCACGGATGCAGGCGGCGCATCCCAGGGATCCCACGAAGGTGGTGCGTTGGGCGGGTTGCCAGCGGGGGCCGGCGCGGCGTCACCGGTGTCCTTGATCGTCGCGACGATGCCGGCCGCTTCGCGATCGAGAAAGCCCGTGTCCACTTGGCCGGCGCCGAACGCCGGGAGCTCCAGCAGCGCGACGAGGAACGGGACGTTGGTGCGGAC
>Ga0068861_100000578_pt1 | contig 21660 bp, 17 predicted proteins | sample KBSSwiS42_FD_66593 | JGI IMG/M metagenome (GOLD analysis project Ga0068861, IMG submission 66593) | Switchgrass rhizosphere microbial communities from Kellogg Biological Station, Michigan, USA - KBS Switchgrass S4-2 | ecosystem: Host-associated > Plants > Roots > Rhizosphere > Soil ...
TCTCCGGCAGTCCGTTAATGCTGGCGCTGTTGGGCCATGCCTATGCCGTTGCGGGTAAGAAGACTGAAGCACAGCAGGTCCTCAACGATCTCCAACAATTGCAGGAGCAGCGTTACGTTTCCCCTTACACCGTCGCGGCGATCTACGCGGGTTTGGGCGATCAGGACCAGGCATTCAAGTGGCTCGACAAAGCCGTTGAAGAACGCGACATCTGGTTGATGAATTTGAAAGTCGACCCTGTATTCGCGAAGTTGCGTTCTCAGCGAAAGTTCACCGACACCCTCGCACGCATCCGCCTCCGGCCGTAGTCAATCGCCAGCCTTGATCAATTCCCGCCCTTGAGTTAAAACTATCGGCGTCTCGATTGGTTCATCCCACAGTTCCTCGTCGGGATAGTCTCCCGAAACTCCCGTAAGCCTGATCCATTTAGCATCGAGCAGCTAGTCTCGAGACCGTAGGTGACTGTCTCGCGATGTATTTAGGACGGAGGGAGCATGGCGGAGCGAGTTAAGAGGGTAATTGAACTGATGCAGGACGATCCGAGTCGTACGTTTTCGTTGGGAGATATGGCGCAGTCAGTAAATCTTTCTCCGCCGTACTTCTGTTCTTTGTTCAAATCGATCACTGGAGTTCCTCCCGCGAAGTATTTGAAATCCCTGCGTATGCAGCGAGCCGCAACACTACTCACCACCACTTTTCTGAGCGTCAAAGAGGTTGTCAGACGCGTGGGCTGTTCGGACGAGAGTCACTTCGTAAGAGACTTCAAACGCATCTACGGCGCTACGCCGGGCGAGTATAGAAACTGCGCGGTTGTCGGTGCAGAACCACCTCAGGCACAAAACCAGCTGCGCTAGATTTGACCGTCGCTTCAGATTTGCTCCGAATCGCGCTAAGCTGAGTGCGTTTTTGGAGGTGCGCGATGAAAGTTAATGCTAGTTCAGTGATCTTTGCCCTACTTTTTTTTCTCGTTGCCACAGTAAACGCCCAGGAACCAGTCAGTGCCGCGGAGACGGCGGACAAACTGCGCGCACAATTGCTCGATGTGCAGTTCCAGGAGGAGAACTTGAAGCTTCGCTTGCAGCAGCTCGACGAGGACCTCAAACCTGAGAACATTCAACGCGCACTCGCCGGAATCGGTTCAACCAGGCCGGAAGAGTTGCGTGAATCGCGCCGCCGGCAACTTCAGATCGAACGTGACGGCATCGCAGCGCAACTCAAAGTGCTTGAAACGAGCCGTGTACGTCTGGAGGCAGCGATACTTGAGGCTGACGCGCGAGCCTATCAAGAGAGCGCGCGGCCGATGCAGCAAGGTCTCATTGCACGGTCAACGCGAAACAAGCCGTTGTTGATTTCGGGCGGAGCGAGTTTTGTTCTCTTTGGAATTCTTGCGAGCCTTTACGTGCGACGCAGACTGCGACGCCGTTCATGACAGCTTCTTTGACGCGCAGGCTTGGCCGCGTTCGTTCGATTGTTTTTTAATAACGTCCCTTTTCCAATTTGATCTGGAGGATTGCTCACCATGCGATGTGTTGCTGCTTTGACTCTTGCTCTCGTTGCCGTGTTGTTTGTCCCGAGCACCAAGTTTTCTCAGGGCGGTCCGATGGAAGGCTCTCGCGGCGTTGCCGGTGGCGGAATCACCGTGTCCGGTTGGACCGGAAAGATCGACCCGAAGGAAGAGACCGCCGGGATGACTCTCAATAGTGCGAAGTTCGCCAAAGAGGGTGATGCGTTGCACGTCGTCACTGGTCCCGCGGTGACGTATTGGAATCCCGCGAATAAAGCGAGCGGCGATTACACCGTGAAAGCGACGTTCAAAGAACCGAAGTACATGAACCTCAACAACCATCCGCATCCTTATGGGATCATGATTGCGGGGAATGGTCTCGGGACCGATCAGCAGAGTTACTTGTACTGTGCGGCATACGGCAATGGCAACTTTATCGTGCGCGGTTTTGGGCCGGCGGCGTTTCAGTTGAATGGACCACGAGGTGCGGCGGATGCTGCCGTGAATAAGGCGGCCGGTGTCGGTGAACCCGTGACGCAGGAGATCGCGATGACGGTGAAAGGCGACAAGGTTGAGTGCGCGATCAATAACAAGGTAGTGGCGAGTTATGACAAGTCGGCGTTGGTGACGGATGGTAAGTTGAAATCGACCGACGGCGTTTATGGTTTGCGTTTTGCGCACAACACCGAGGTGATGGTTACGGGTTTGAAGAAATCGAAACCGTAACCCTTCTTAGAATCCGTCTAATCTCCGTTCCGTCTTACGAGAGGCTGGTCGTCTTTCGGACTCAGCGGCAACGTGGCGCACCTCCGACGTTCAAGGTGAAAGGAAAAAGAACTCCGATGTTCTCGGAGAAGGAATGACGGTAGCTTTCGTCGTAACGGTAGCGGTGCTCGGCGGCCTGCTCTTGTTTTTGGTTCACGAGATCCGGCGACCGATTCACGTCTCGAAATGGGACCGTAGCCCGCTATGGCGGAAACGCTTTCGCGTCACGCTGGCTACGGTTTTTTTACTGCTCGTTGGCATTGTCGGCTGGGCGTTCTTCATTGAACCGAACCGCCTCGTCATTCACCACGAGACCCTCCAAATCAACAACTGGCCCAGCGAACTTTCCAACCTGAAAATCGCAGTTCTCTCCGACATGCATATCGGTTCGTCGTTCATCGATGAAGAAAAGGTACGCTACATCGTCGAACAAACTAACCAACTTCAACCCGACATGATCGTCATCCTCGGCGACTACATAGCCGGAAACGGACGCGCCAGTCATCGCGTTGAACCGGAAGTGTTCGGCCCGATGCTAAAAGGGTTTCGCGCGCCGCTCGGCGTGTACAGCGTGCTCGGCAATCATGATTGGTGGTACGACGGTTTGAAGGTGCGCGCGGCACTCGAAGCAGACGGGATCAAAGTTCTCGAGAACGAAGTGTTCAGACTTGAAATACGCGGCAAGCCGGTGTGGCTTGTGGGCCTCGCAGATCTATGGACGCGCCGGCAACGCATCAACGACACGATCGCCGGAGTTCCTGAAGGCGACACGATAATCGCGCTGACCCACAATCCGGACATCTTTCCTCAAGTTCCGCAGCGCGTTCCATTACTGTTGGCGGGCCATACGCATGGCGGTCAGGTGAGATTTCCGTTGATCGGCCCGGTGGTCGATTCGTCACGCTTCGGCGACCGCTACGTTCGCGGACACGTTGTTGAAAATGGTCATGATCTTTTCGTCACAACTGGCATTGGCACCAGCATCTTTCCCGTGCGCTTCGGCGTTCCGCCAGAGATCGTACTGCTCACAATCCAGCGCCCCTCGTAAGTTTTTTTCCAATCCCTTTCCACTCTTACTTGCAGTTCACAACGACTCATCGACCAAACGCGCTGCTTGCCTCAGCAGATAATTCCGTTCGGGCAAACTTGCCGTTTTCATCGCCGCGGCTCGGTAGTTTGCGACTGCTTCGTCACGCCGCCCGGCGAGTTCCAGCAGATGTGCGCGAACCGCGTACAAACGATGATGATTCGCAACGCGCGCGTCGGTCTCGAGCTCATCCAAGAGTGCGAGCCCTTTTTCCGGGTGATGAACCATCGCCGCAGCGACCGCATGATTAAGCCTTACCATCGGATTCTCAGACATCCGCTTGAGCACATCGTAGAGCGCGAGTATCTGCGGCCAATCCGTGTCCTCGACTCGTTCTGCTTCGTTGTGCACAGCGGAAACCGCAGCTTGCAGTTGGTACGGACCAACGGATCCTTTAGGCAGCGTTGCGGAAATAAGGTCAATTCCCTCTACGATCTGTTTCTTGTCCCAGAGTGTACGGTCCTGTTGCGCAAGCGGAATCAAGTCGCCGTCAGCAGTCGTGCGCGCGAGACGACGAGCATCGGTCAACAACATCAGCGCGAGCAGCCCGCCGGCCTCGGTATTATCTGGTTGCAGGTCATAGACGATGCGTGTGAGGCGTATCGCTTCCTGCGCGAGATCCGCACGGTGCAAATTCGGTCCGGCACTGCTCGTATAACCCTCGTTGAAGATCAGATAAAGAACGTGCAGCACTGCGCGTAAACGCTCGGCACGTTCTGCCGCGGTGGGTAGTTGAAACGGAATGCCGGAGTTTTTGATCGTCTGTTTCGCACGGCTGATCCTTTGGGCCATCGTCGATTCAGGCACCAAAAACGCGTGCGCAATCTCGGCGGTCGTGAGTCCTCCGACGGCTCGCAACGTTAACGCGATCGCCGATGAAGCGGTCAGCGAAGGATGGCAACACATGAACAGCAGCACGAGCGTGTCGTCGTCCTGCGCCACATCATCAACATCCGGGTTTATTACCGGTTCGGCATCCCGCACCAGTTCGCTCTCGCGCACGCGTCGTGCGGAATCGCTGCGAATCTGATCGGTCATGCGGCGAAAGGCGACCTGCGTAAGCCATGCGCGCGGATTGTTTGGCACACCCTCGCGCGGCCACTGTAGCGCAGCGGCCAGCGACGCCTCTTGCACCGCATCTTCAGCGGCCGCGAAATCGCGAAACCTACGGACCACAGCGCCGAGTACTTGCGGCGTCAACTCGCGAAGTAAGTGTTCAATCGGTAACATGTTTGCCGGCGCGTTCGGCGCGGAAGAGTTTGTGGGCCAAGGCTCGCCGCATTTTCTGCCGGCCTTTCAGGCCTTTTAATTGGTTTTGAGATCCCAGGGGCGGCGCTTCGCGCTCGCCCCTGGCTACCTTCTGTCAGCGCCTTCGGCGCGCCAAAACCAAATCTTGCGACGTTATGATTGGAAACGAATTTCATGTGCTCGAAATCATGCGCTGGCGGCCTGATGAGACTTCGCTTGCGAACGATGTAGCACGACTTGGCGATCTGCTCCATGACTGCGTTCACGACGGCGCCTCCGTTAATTTCATTCTTCCGTTCTCACGAGAAGACGCCGCGGCCTTTTGGCGCGACAGAATCTTCCCGGTCGTTAAAGCCGGAACGTGCCGAGTGTTGTTAGCCTATCGCGACCGCGAGCTCGTCGGCACAGTGCAAATCGATCTCGCCACACCGCCGAACCAGCCGCATCGAGGCGAGGTCAAGAAGCTCCTGGTCCATCCTTCAGCTCGTCGCGGCGGGATTGCGCGCGAGCTCATGTTGGCTATCGAAGACGAAGCCCGGCTCGCGGGTCGCACGTTGCTCACCCTCGACACTGCGAGTCCCGCTGCCGAGCGACTCTATGCGTCGCTCGGCTACGTCCGTGTCGGCGTGATACCGCGATTTTCCTTGCACCCTGATTCACGCGAGCTCGAAGGAACTACCGTGATGTACAAAGAACTGGCGCATTAATCGCCGCAACCGTCAGGTGGACCACTCATTACTTCCCGCACTTCGATCGGCATTGTGTCCGGCGTGCCGTCCGGCGCCGGGGCCAACGACGCACGCGCTGCAATCTTGTAAGCCTCGTCCGCATTTTCCACATCAACGATCCAGTAGCCGGCAAGAAACTCTTTCGACTCGGGAAATACACCGTCAGTAATCGGTTCCCCGTTTCTTTTTGCGCGCACAATCCTGGCCTGGTCGGGAAACGCCAGGCCCGCAGTTCCAACCAGCACGCCCGACTCCTTCAACTCCTTATTGAAATTGCGCATGAACGCGATGTTTTTCTCGAGAACTTCCTTCGGCCACTTCGAATACCACTCAAAGACGTCTTTCGTCGCACTCATTAGCAGCATGTATTTCATGTTCCTGTCACTCCTTCTCGATTTTCGTACCCGTTAACGGGTCTCAGTGTGTAGTCGGATCAGATCAGAAGTTCTCGACATGACCTGGAACCCTTTTTATTCGTCAGGTCATCAAAGTTTGACCCAGAAGGTCGTTAGTGGCAATGACCCAATCCGGCAAGGTATATTCGTAACAGATATGTTCTCTCGCGTTTTCCTGTGTCTACTACTCTTCGCAGCAACCGCTTACTCGCAGCCGGTTTATCCACCGCCACCAAGAATCGACCCGCCGGACGTGGTAATCGCTGTTTCAGCCGACGGACACACTCTCGCGATCGCTCGCAGCAGTGGCGGTTCGGCAAAGCGTTACGGCCGCATCGAGCTTTGGAACACAAGAACCGGTGAGTTGCAACGAACCATCACCGGTTTCGATGGACCAATCTGGTCTATGGCATTTTCGAAAGATGGAAAGTCAGTGCTGACTGTCAGCACCGAGTATCGCAACGAAAAAATTCAGAACTCGATCAGAAAGCGTGATGACATAGTAACCGCAGAACTCAAGTCGTGGGACACGGAGTCTGGTGAATTCGTGACAAGAGTGCCGCTCGGCGAAGAAGGCATCTCGAGTGTCGAGGCAAGCTGGGCGCCGACCGGTGACGTCCTCGCGCTTGTTGAGCGTTATTCGCGACGTCAACTGGCGCCCGTGGAAACTCCAGGAGGTTTTAGTCCGCAGAGAATTGTTTCGGGGTGGATGTACGTTGAGGATCTTTATTTAAGGTTGCTGGACGCGCAGTCAGGCGAACGAAGAGTGAAAGTCGAGAGTGGCGATCAAACCTATCACGGGCAACTCACTTATCTGGCTCGAATGGGACATCTCGTATTCTCTTCGGATGGAAAACGGCTCGCTGCTGTGTCGGGCGGTGACGTACATGTGTGGAACGTCGAAACGGGCAAAAAACTTCGGACGATAAATAAGCTCGATGGAGCTCCGCGTGCGATTGCATTTTCTCCTGACGGTCGATTGATCGCGGTTGCCGCTGTTAAGGCACGATGGCCCATCGCCGACAGTGAAATCATCGTGCGTGAGGTATCGACGGGCAGAGAAGTTCACAGATTGAAGGGGAAGAACGATTCCGTATCGTGCTTGCGGTTCATTGCTGACGGGCGCGCGTTGTTGATTGGCAGTTTGCAATATAACGCCGAACTCTCGATGGGTACGGTGAAGGTTTGGGACCTGCACGCGAACCGTTTAGGTAACTACGACGTTTACGAGGGCAAGGCAGTTTCGACGCTGATACATCTTCCGGAACAGCACGCAGTTATCTTGCAGTCCGGCACGACTGTTGAACTCAGGGATGTAAGGACATGGAACGTGCTCCACACATTTGAGCCCACGGAAGAGGATGAGAGTGAGAAGACGCGCCGCAGTCGCTTTCTCTTGTCCGCGAATCGCGCTGAAGCAGTGGGATTCTCGAGGGACGGCACCATGGTCTCCGCAACGTTACCGGGTGAGGGAATCAGATCGTGGGACGCGCGTACCGGCGGTGTGAAGAACCGAATTGCACGACAACAGGGTCCCGACGAGGTAACTGCGACATCGTCGAATGGAGAGTTCATTGTTGAAGCGACTGCGAAAGAGGTGCGAGTCGTGGATCTGGTTAACGGGACTCACAAGGTCCTTCCGTTAAGAATCGCCAATCGTGTTTCAGCGATCGCGCTTTCACGCGATAGCCGGAGTTTAGTGACTGCCGACGATGTCGGCGACATCCGCATCTGGGACTTAAGCTCCGGTAAGATAAAAAAGACTTTTGAAACTGGCCAGGAGATCACTGCTCTCGCGATCGATCCGTCAGGTCAACTGTTCGCGGCCGCACGCGTAGATCGTTCGATTGGTTTGTGGAACGTGACGGCCGGGCCGTTGCAGGTTGAGTTGAAAAAACATACCGATGTTGTTAACGCTCTCGCCTTCTCATCCGACGGTAAGACACTCGCAAGCGGCGGCGACGATCGAACTGCAATCCTCTGGGACGTCGCGTCGGCTAAGGTCAAGCGAACGTTGAAAGGCCACGACCTGACAGTCACCTCACTTAGCTTTTCACCCGACGGACAATTGCTGGCCAGCGCAAGCGGCAATGCGGCCGTAGTCCTGTGGAACTTGCCCACCGGCAAGATCGAACGCATTCTGCGCTGACGCCTCCGCTTCCTGATGAGGTGAAAAAGTTATTTCCGTTTTCGGCACGCCATCTCCTGAAAAAGAAAACGTCTGTTTCGCGTCGTCACTCTTCGCGAACTTCGATTTGTTCACATCCGTGTCCCACACAAACTGAAAGATCTTTGCGTACCTGTCAGCAACCTTTGCATCGTTGAAGATAATGACGTGATTAGAGTTGACGTAGAGTCCGGTAACAGAAAAATTCGTTGAGCCAGTCAGAACTTTCTGAGCGCCTTTACTGTTCGACACGATAAAGACCTTGTCGTGCGCGAACCTGCCAAACTTTCCGCGTTTGATCTCCGCTTTGCCCTTCGCCGCTTTCTCGAAGAGCTTTTGAAACTTGTCTTCGGGTTTCGAGTTCTCGGCGTCGTGATGAAGCGGCGCGTTATCGAGAATCATACGCATGCGGCCTTGCTTCGCGAGTTTGAGAAAGATGTTGAGCAGGTCGGGTTCGTTTAAGTCGTAAGCAAACACATCGAGCCGGAGCTTCTTGTTTTTAAGAACTTCGTTGGCAATTTCAAAAATGCGATCGCGAGCAGTGAAGCCGAGCCATTCATACTCTTCGGCAAAGGTGTATTCCTTGCCTTCGTTGTCTTTGCCTGACACCTCGGAGGTATCGAAAAGCAATTCTTTGTTCTTTGGTCTGAAGACAGCTTTGGGCCCGAAGTGATGAACGAATGCTTGCGACTGTACAAAGCCGCGCGTAAAGCCGAGCTGAACGTTGTTTTTTGAAAACGGCAGCACGTCTACCGGGATTGTCGTTCCGAGTGAATCGTCGATTGGGAGCAGAGAACCGTTGCCGTCGAAGTATCGAGGCGTGACCGTGTATTTGTATGAGCCGAAGAACGGAGTAGTGCCTTGCTGCAACGAGCCTGGCACATGCAGCCAACGGAACTTGTGAATCGGCGCATTGAAACTCGAGTTCGGCGGCAGCTTCGCGTCTTGTGCATGTTTGGTTGGATCCTCGAAACGCAATTGGTTCTGAAGGAAGTAAGGCTGCTGACCATCGGGCGCAACCTGGACCGTGAAGCCGGCGAGGTTCTTAGTGCGCGACTTCGGCAGGTTGAACGCGAGCAGCGTCTTCGCATCACCGCGGTAAGCTTTCACAGTCATTCCGTTTTTGGGTTTGGATTCTACGGTGGTGGGTGTGGTTTTCGGCATGCGGGTCTCCTGTGAGCTTGGTGGACGTCGAGAAACGTCACGCGAAGGTTAACACACGTATGCGAGAGAAAACTGCTTGAGACTCGCGTTTTCTTCTGCGTTAAAGATCAGCTTAATCCAGCCGATATCCCCAGAGTTCGCGATGGCGTGTGTAGATGCGCACTGAACTATCGTGCCCTCCGGAAACTAATTGTTGACCATCCGGCGAGAAGGCGACGGAGTAGACCGGCGATGAGTGCGTTCCGATCGTAGTTATAAGTTTGCGGTTGCCGACATCCCAAAGCTTGATCAGCTTGTCGTCGCCTGCCGAGGCGACCCGCTTACCATCGGGTGAAAACGCAACTGATTTAACGCGCGCGTCGTGCTGACCAACTACAGCCAAATGACGAAGTGGCTTGAGGCCGCCAAGACGCACGATTTTTCCATCCTCACCCGTGATCAGGCGCTGACCATCGGACGACAGGCTAAGAGTAACGAGTGCTGTGTCGGACCATTTCCTTCGCTCGATCATCTGCCAATTCCGGACATCAACGACGAGGATCTCTCCCACGTCGGTCGCTCCAAGTAGTTTTCCGTCGCTGAAAACCGCACTGTAGACGTGGCTCCATGCGGAACCTGAAACAACTACAGGGTTACCACTCTCGAGGTCGTACACCGCGTTAGTCAAAGCTACGTATTTGCCGTCGGGTGAGAGCGCCAGACAATAGCTGTACGCGCCTTCCGGAGGCGTGATTTTACGCCGCGGCGACCGACTCGCCTGGTCCCAAAGAATTATGACACCGTCGAGATCGGTTGATGCCAGCCACTGACCATCAGCCGAGAACGCCACCGCGGTTACTCGCGTTTCATGTCCAGTGAATACAGCTTCTTTGTAACCTCCGGCCACACTCCAAACGTTCACCGCGTGATCATCGCCGGCGGAAACCAGGTGTTTCCCATCCGGAGAAAGAGTAACTGCCCTGACAGCGCCGCTGTGGTGCTTCAGATTGGCTGCGAGCTCCCGCTGGGCCATGTCCCAAATGAGAATGGCGCCATCACCATGGGTTGAAACCAACCAACGAGCATCTGGTGAAAACGCCACACTCCAAACAACCGAGTCGTATTCAAAGGGCATGATCCTGGTGAGATTCGTCGCATCCCACAGCACTATTCGCTCTCCCGCAGTAGCAAGCCAGCGACCATCTGGTGAGAAATCAACGAAACGTGCATTGTCGCGATGAGCATGTTGAACGGTAACGACTTTCGGTTGCGCTCGATCGACAAACTTCACGCGGCCGTTGCCATCCACTCCCACCCAGCGGCGGCCATCCGGCGAGATTGCTATCCAGTTCCCGAAACCGGAACCAAGTTCATCTCGGGAGTCCCCCGTGTTCAGGTCCCACATCCGGCCGCTATTCTCTACGAGCCATCGATTGTCTTCCAGAAAAACATGAGTGCCATAAGGCTGTCCGAAAGGCAACGTTCGAACTTTTGTCCACGTGTCAGTGTTCCAGATGATGGTTAGACCGGCGCCGTTCTCCGGGTACGAAGACGACGCCAGCAGATGTCCGTGCGGGGAGAAAGTGAGGGTACGCACGGGCGCGTTGTGTTCGCGAAAAACATGCACAGGTTCGAGACGCCCGGCATCCCAGATGATTATCGATTGATCGTCACTCGCCGTCGCAAACCATTTTCCATCAGGCGAAAACGCAACTGCGTTAACTACTGCTTTATGGTCGGTCAAAGTCTTCAATCTTTCTCTTCGCGCAAAGTCCCAGACAATGACTCTATGATCCTCGCCACACGAGACCAGCAGGCGGCCATCCGGCGAAAAGACTGCTCGCCTCACAGCCGCCGTGTGCCCATCGCTCAGAATCTTTTGCTCCCAGGATTCGCTTACTGACAGGAACGCGGCGACGGCAGTTAGCGTAACTCCCAGAACGGCTGCCAACGCGCTCACGCTTACGATTCGTCGAGTTGTTCTGTTTTCAAATCGCCGCTTCAGCCGGTTCAGATCGATAAGCAGGTCACCTGCTGAGGCATAACGTTCATCACGGTCGCGCCGCAGCATTTTTGTAATCACCCGCTGCAACTGAGCCGGAACGTGGCGTAGTTTCGGATTGCGCGACACGATCTCGTCGACCTGTTCGAGGGCTTGTAATGCTGCGACCTTAGTCGCCCCCGAGAAGAGTCGCTCTCCTGTAACCATTTCATAAAGCAACACTCCAAGAGAAAAGATATCCGCGCGACCGTCTAGATTTTCGCCGCGTGCTTGTTCGGGTGACATGTAGCTCGCGGTACCCATGATCATTCCCGGCGTGGTGAGTTGCATTTCAGGCACCGAGGCAGACGAAGAACCAACGAACGATCCTGTTTCTTCAGCCGCTTTAGGTTTCTCCAGGTCTTCGTCGTCATCACGCGTTAGCTTGGCGATACCGAAATCCAGCACCTTGACGAGGCCGTCCGCGCGCACCATGACGTTTTCCGGTTTGATGTCGCGATGAATTATCCACGCTATGTGAGCTGCTTTGATTGCTCCGGCAATCTGAATCGTAATCTCGAGTGCGTTGTCAACATCGAGTTTCCGTGGCTTGCTGGTAAGTGGGTCCGTGAGCATTTGTCGCAATGTTTGTCCTTCGACAAGCTCTTGCGCAATGAAATGGGTGCCGTTTTCGTGGGTGATCTCGAAGATGGTGATAATGTTTGGATGGTTCAAACGCGAGGCTGCCAGGGCCTCCTGCTCGAAACGTTGCACGCGGTGAGAGTCGGAAACGAATTCGGCCGGAAGGATCTTGAGTGCGACCGCCCGTTGCAGCATCTCGTCGCGTGCTTTGTAGACTTCACCCATGCCGCCGGCGCCAATGAGTGATTCAATCTGATAGTGGCTAATCTTCTCCGGTGGTTTCGAAGCGCCTTCAGTCATTTGTCGAGCGACACAAACGATTGCTGGAGACTCCATGAAGCTTCGCGCTTCGATCTCGTTTTGCAGCAGTGCCTCAATCTCTGACCTCAAAGCTTCATCAGGGCCGCAATTTTGATCCAGAAACGCTCGACGCTGCGGTGGCTCCAGATCAAGAGCGCGTTGCAATAAGTCGCTGATCCGTTCCCATTGTCGATTATTCATACTAGCCGCGCTGCTCGCGCTTTAATTCACGCAACAGCCATAACTTTGCGGTGCGCCATTCACGCTTCACTGTGTCTGTCGAAACGCCTAGTACCGCACTTGTCTCATCGACGCTCAGACCCCCAAAGAAGCGCATCTCGACGACCTGACAAGCGCGAGGCGTAAACCGAGCGAGTCGTTCAAGAGCGGCGTCCAGCGCGAGCAAGTCCAACTCTCGTTGGTGATCGACGGCGAGTGCCTCATCAAGAGTGATGCGGGTGAATTCTCCGCCTCGCTTTTGATAACCGCGCTTGCGCGCTTCATCGACGAGTACGCGTCGCATGAGTTGCGCTGCGATGGCGAAGAAGTGAGCACGATCGTGCCACTTGACACGACTGGAATTCACGAGTCGCAGGTATGCCTCGTTGACAAGGGCTGTTGTTTGCAGCGTATGCCCATCTCGCTCACGGCGCATGCATTGCCGCGCGAGACGGCGCAACTCGTCATAGACCAGGGGTATAAGTCGTTGCAGCGCCGAGTCGTCTCCCGCCCGCCACTGCATGAGAAGTTCTGTGATGTCGTCAGTGATCAAACCGCCTCTGCCACCAATAGACGGAAATTCGCGCCTATAGAAGTGAGACTTAACGATACCCCTGGCAGGCCCTTGGAATCTCTCGCTTGAGAGGTCGGGAATCTATCACCTCTTCCAGCGCCGGGCAACGAGACGAAATCAGTTCTCGGTTGCAGCCGGAAACCGCGGGCTGACCTAAAAGGAGCGCACACGATGAGATGGAAACGAGGGTTATTCTTGCTGGCTGCGGGTTTGGCCTCGGTATTTGTTTTACTCTTCCCGGCGAGTTTGGTAACTCATTCTCAGAAAACGACAGCGACCGTTCAGGTGGATTGCACCAAAGGCGACAGCATTAGTGCGGCGCTCGCGAGTCAAACCAAAGCTCAGAAATTGACGATCGAAATTCGCGGTATGTGCCACGAAAACGTAGTCGTAACTCGCGATCAGGTAACTCTACACGGCGCCGATCCGGCTAACGATGGTATTCAAGCAGCAGTAAATGCGGAGATCACAGACGCAGCATTATGGATACGCGCCGCGACGCTCGTCACAGTCGAGAATCTGACGCTGACCGGCGGCTTTTCAGGTTTACTGGCAACTAACGCAAACCTCCCGAGTATACGCGTCGTAAACTGCCGTCTGACGGGCAATAACTCGTTTGGTTTACAACTGGAGAATTCTCTGGCGGTTGCCAGTGACACGACTTTTGAAATTGCCGGCAATGGCGGCGCTGCAGGTCTGTTTTTTGCCTCACGTCTGGCTTGTAATCATTGCACTCTTATCGCTCCGGCAAGCGGCGCAGGCGCCACACTGATCGCGGTCAACTCATTTGCCTCCGCAGGGCTGCAGTCCACTTTCACAGGTGGACCAATCAGAGCTGAGGGCTCATCCGTAAGTATTTTCGACGCGACGATTAACATATCCGCTGCAAGTGTGCCCAGCGTGAATTCAGTCAGCAATAGTTCTGTGAACCTGACTCGGGTTCAGGTGACGGGCCGCATGTTCTTTGGTCAGGGTAGTACGGCTGCGTTAAATGCCGTGGTTCAATCACCGCTTAGTGGTCAGCCGAATGAAGCAACGTTTGGTTCCACTGTGGTTGTTGGGAGTGCGGGTCAGCCCGGCCCACCAAATATCCATTCGAATCTCGGAAACTTTGACGTAACGAACTTTTCGAAATTCGTTCTGAATCAGGGGTCAACTATCGACGGCAATCTGGTTTGCAGATCGGGCGGGGACGCGAACTGCGCCAATCCGGCGAGCGTGATCGGCGCCACAAATTGCGCGCAATGCCCAAAGCCGTAGGTGGCGCGCAAACAAGGCAGACTAATAGCGCAATGGGCCCACAGCCACTTTCTGCGGCGCATTGGGTCCTGCTTCTCGACAGAGTTTCAGGTACATCGCGAGAACTTCACCGGACACATTTACCGCGGCTAACTCAGTTGTCTCTACGCGGTGATGGCGCAAATCGCCCGAGATGTGAGCACAGGCGCGACTGATTACATCTGCAGGCACATCCATTCCGATTTCAGTCGCGACTCGTTGTAGTTCGGCGCGTGGATCTTGAAAATAGGATTGGTAATGGGTGATTACTCGTTGCTGAGGCGGTATCGCCCGGAGTAGCTCGCCGTAGTACGTCAGCCATAGCAGAAACAACGGCATGCCGCTTACGTCACCTCGCTCGCGCAGTGAACGCGCCACCTCCAGCGGGTTTCTCAAGCAGATGACCACCCTTAAATCTGGAACGATTCGTCGCCAAAATGGCAGCGTTAGTGAATTACGCGGATCCTTCCATCCCCAATAGTATTGAACAGAGAGGCGCTTGATCAGTTTCTTCGCCTGCGCAGTCAAAGGCCCGACCTCAGGCATTTGCTCCCAGCCCTCTGGGAACTCTGGAGGGTTGTTCCAGGAACCGCCCAGTCGCCTTAAGATCTGGTCATTAAGCGCTACGAACCGTACATTCTCGAAGTGCGGTTCACCATTATTTGAATCGAACCCGAGTTCGTCTTTTGGGCCAAGGAACAGGCCGCAGGCTTGAAGGAGTCTGGCAACCATCGAGGTCCCCGAACGATGCATACCCGCGATGCAGATGGGCGATTGTTGTCTCCGTTGTATCGTCGTCATCTACCTGTCCGTTCAAGTAATCTGTGGAAGGGCACGAGGAAAGCGTGCTTGAGTCTTCTATACAGCACTCTCAATGGCCCAGTGGTATTGTTCCGTGCGTTCCGATCCGCGAGCAGGTCAATTAATGTCAGGAGTATTTCATGGGTGTCGGTCAATTCTGTCGCGAGCGAATCGATGGCATTTTGTCGTTTTGCTAACTGATCAAGTAAGTCCCGGATGTTCCTATCCCGCTCGACGAGTTGTATTGCAAATCGGTTGAATGCAACTCTTTTCCTTTCGAGTTCGCTGTTCCTGAAAGCCCGATGGACAGTGGCCGTATAACGCGCCGGCTTTCGCTTTAGCACCTCGACGGCAAGCGAATTAACCGATTCTTCTTTCTTTTTTAATTCCAGGTTCACGAGCGTCAAAACTTTGTCTGGTTGCGACTGCATCGCTCTTATGTGCGCCGCGGTCCAGTCGATCATCCGTGGCTCGTTTTTTACGTACATATGATCTAATGCTGAGGCATTGAAGAGCTTTAGCTCGCCAGGCCGGCGAAGAAAGGAATGGCCTTCATCGATGTGATCATAGTGGGTATGCCAGCCGTTGGCCCTTTCTTGAGGGAGCCATCGCGGTTTTCGCTCCTTGAAGATCTTCTTTTCGCCATGCGCTTGTGAGCGAATTGGATAATGCTTTAATAGAAATCGGAAGGGATAAGTGCGCCGTCCATCGAATCGTACCTCATGGCCTCCCGATCTAGTGAGCGATACGCGCCGGCCAAGATTCTTCCAGGCATTGATCTCAACAAATTGACCTGGCCGATCGCTGAATTCGAAATATTTGAAGTATGCCTCGAAATCAGCGCCGGCGGCGAAGTCGCTATCCACCGGATAAAACGTCGCAACTGTGTGATCAATACTATTAAAGCCTTCGCGATCAACCTTGAGGATCGCGTCCCTCAAGCTCAATCTAGGCCATGGTGATGTTCTGATTTCATCGACGTCCTGAAAAAGGAACCAATCTGCTTCGATCTCTTCAGCGAGCTGTTCGATTCTTGAGAGTATGTCCTTCCAAACGTAGTGACTCGGCGGCCTGTTTTTAGGGAACTTCTCGATCGCCAACAAGCCTTTTCCGAGTAATTCACTAGCTAATTCGACCGTGGCATCAGTGGACCAGTTATCAATCAGATACACTTTCAAACCCTGTTTGATCAGGTACTGAAGGCAAGGAACTATGATGTCCGCTTCGTTGTATGTAGAAATGAGGGCCACTACGTGAAAATCCGGATTGTCAGAGCCATCCGCAACCGAGCCTTTCACGTTCGTGCTCGAGACAGCATCTACAGACGCTGCCTTAAAAGTCATTTCTTCAAACATCTGTCGATACGCACGCGACCGAAGCGACCAGTCCCACGCTTGAATATCGTGTTGTATTTGACTGGACATTGCAGTCCGGCGATTACTGTCGTCGCGAAGTATTCGTAGGTTGCGGGCAATGTCGCCGGCATCGCGCTCGATAAAAAAACCATTAATCCCGTGGCGTACTAACTCGGGCATATTACCGACGCACGTCGTCAACAACGGCACGCCGCAGGCGGCTGCCTCCAAACATGTGTTAGGTGTGCCTTCGGCGCGACTAGCACAGATATAAACATCCAGCGAGCGATAAAACTCGCGCATCTCCTCAGGCCCGCGCCAGTTGTCTTCACGCGCTGCAGTGAGCAGTTCTACTCCTTCAACATCGGCAACTGCCGGCACAATCAATTCATGATAACCGCGATAACCGGGTCCCATGTTTGTCAGGCTGCCCGCCCAGCCGACTCGCAGCAGAGAAGACGGCGCTTTGTTCGGGTTAGGATGGTAAAAGTTAGTGTCTACTCCGTTAGGGGTATAGAAAGTCGGAAGTTTCAGCAGCGGCTGATACTGGCGGTACAGAAGCAGATTATTTATGAAGACACCGCTGGCAAAGTCGCGAATGACCGCTAATCCCAGGTCTCGTCTTTCTTTCTCCAACTCGTAGCTGGATGAAATCCCTACTAATAGCTTGTGCCGATTACGTCTCAGAGCGAGGGCCAGCGGTTGCAGAGCTTTAAACTGGAGCCAGTAATAGACGACGATTAGCGTTGCTTTATAAATATCCTCTTCAGTAACGTCAGATTGATAGCGCAACCAAATATCGTATTCGCTTGCCAGCAGCCTCATCAGATTACGCGTCTTGAAATCGTGAGCCCAATTAGGACGATCGACTATGAAGAGTAAACGCGGAAGAGTGCTGGATGAAGTCTTGGACACAGGTCTCGTCGTTTGATTTTGGCTGTTGCTATAGGATCTTTCCCATTATAGCGCCCGCGCTGTAACCGTGTTGTTTGAAAAGTCGCCGCGCTCACAGTATTGTTCACGAGCTCAGAATCACAGAAGACTAAACAGCCCGCTGCTTGCATCGCACGACCGGATCGCCAATGTCATTCGTAGAAAAGCGCAGGAAGAATCTGCCCGCAATTGGTGTGCTGGTGTTGCAGGCGATATTTGCCGCGGGAATCGCACAATGGTGCATGTCCTCAGGCGTCGGCGTAACTCCCGACTCTGTGGTTTATTTGAGCGCCGCTGACCGGCTGGTCGAGGGAAAGGGTCTTACACCTATTGGCTACCATTATGCTCCAGCTATACCGAGCGGCCAGCCGTTGGTTAGCTTCCCTCCCGCATATGCATTGCTACTCGCATCGACAAGTCTGTTCAACCACGACAGATTGGCCGGCGCAAAATACATACACTCATTCCTATTTGCAGCAAATGTTTTTCTGCTTGGCCTCATCATTTATGTTTCGAGCGGATCTATATGGCCCGCATTGTGCGCGATGGGTTTGTTCGAAACTTCCTACCCGCTGCTTAGCATCTACACGATGGCTCTGGCTGAACCACTCTTCATGTTTTTCCTTCTGTCCACCTTGCTTGGAATGGTCTTTTACCATCGCAAAGCTGAGCTATGGGTACTAATAGCATGTGGCAGCGCGGCGGCTGCAGCGTTAATGACGCGTTATGCCGCTGTCACCATTTTAGTGCCGCTCGTATTGACAGTTCTCATTCAAAAGGGACCATCGCGTCAAAGTTTCAAACGCGCCTTGCTGGTAGGAACCATTGCGCTTCTGCCGCTCGCTGGATGGGTGATTCGCAACAGGCTTGTCGCCGGGTCATACACGGGTCGCTCGTTAGGTTTCCACTTTATCGGAACCGTTGCGGTGAAGACTTTTTTTGAGTCTCTAATGCGTCTCTTCACTCCATACGCTTTGCCTAACGTTGTGAAGGTATTGCTGCTTACGATTGCCGCTGTAGTCGTCGTTTGTGCGTTAAGGATAGGACTCCGCGGTCGCACTAACACGGCGAATCGTTGCGTCAGGTTCTTTTCGGCAGTGATGGTTACCAGTTATGTGATTTTTCTGGCCGCTTACAACTCGTTTGCCAATCCCGCTGTGGATCTTGGACCAAGGGTGGCCCTCCCCGTTTACGTATTCGGTATGATTCTTGTCTTTTCGTTCGTCGAGATGAAGAGCGCAGTTGGCAAGCGACGTGCATTTTCCTGGTGCTTCATTCTTTTGTCGTTTGTGTTGTTTAGCGCCAATTTGCGGCCCGTTGCGTACTGGGTGTTGTACAGACATCGTGAGGGTGAGGGATTCACAAGCCGCGCCTGGAGAGATTCGGAAACCGTGAGATTTGTAAAAGCCCTTCCGTCTCAATTCACCATTTACTCAAACGCCTCTGATGCGTGCTACTTATTTACAAAGCGCGAAGCGTTGCGTCTTCCTGCTAAGTATGATCCCACGGGCACACGCGTTAACACGGATTTTGTCGCTCAGATGGCAGCGTTGCGGGATGATCTCAACAATAATCCCGCTCTCGTTATTTACTTTGACAAGATCACCTGGCGATGGTACTTGCCGGATCGGAATGAGCTGGAAGAATCTCATCAACTGCCAGTGGTAACGCGCTTGGCAGATGGAATCGTCTACGGGACTTTTCTCAACTATCCGAAAACACATCTGGACTTCGAATTAACGCCCGAATCGCATGTCGAATCGCTGCGCGAGGATATAGTCGCGCCATCTCGAATGCGAGACGAATCGAGTCGATCGCGCGTCCGACTCTAAATCTTGACGCAGCTTCCCAAATCATTTGTTGCGTAGCGCGATCGGCGAAGGCTCGTAACGCTTGGTTACGGCGTTCCTCAGTCGCCTGCATCGAGCGGCGTAATCGAAGCCATTTGTCTCGGTGCAGCCGGCATGCGCGCCGATGCAATCTCTCCGCTCGGAAAGAGGACTGTCCCGACGTTGGCGTCGGCTGTCGCCAAATCGCGACCGGCTGTTCAGTTGCCAGCACGTTATACAATTCGCTGATTCGTACCCACAGATCCCAGTCGTCAACACCCGCGGCTGATTCGTCGAGCAGTCCCACGCGCTCCAGGCACGTGCGCCGAAAAACGACGGTCAGGCATGGGATGAAATTCCATTGCATCAATTCCCAGAAGATATCTCCCTGCGGACACAAATCCGGATATGAGCTACCCTTTGGGCGGCATTGCTCATCGCCGTAAAGCGCTCGGCCGTAAATCATGCCCGCGTCCGGTTGGGCCTCGAGCAGATTTATCTGAGCGTCTATTGAATCGGGAAGTCGCAGATCGTCGTCATCCAAAAAACTCACGTACTCACTCGTGCTGGCGCGCAGTCCTTCGTTTCTAGCGCCGGCCACGCCTCTGTTGGAATCGAGCCGTACATATTTGATATTGCGAAGCGACTGGCAAACACTCGCCGTCTCGTCGCAAGAAGCGTCATCGACAACGATTACCTCGACACTCGATCCGGCTTGCAGCGCGCTGTTCACGCACCGCGGCAGGAAATGTGGGCGACTAAAAGTCGGAATGATCAGGCTTACTTTCGCCATCGAAACCTACTTCTTTTAACTCCTCGTGTGAGGATTATTAATAACGAATAAAGCTAGCGCAAGACTTGTGCAGTAAAGTAACTTCGCAGTAAGAGTGTGTGTTCACAACGCAAGGCTATGGTTCAGCCAGTGCTCGCTACGGATAACAAGCCTCAAATGGTTCATTGACGAGTAGACTGTTTCTCGACATGAACAAAAAGCAGTTACAAGCTTGGCTGCTGCGTCTCGCCGGAACTTTCGAGTTACTGGCCTTCTTTGCGGTCATCATGCCGCGCACCTGGATGGAGGTCGCGCACGTCTGGCTGGGTCTCGGCCAGATGCCGGATGGTCCAATCATCATGTTTATGATCCGTCAGGCGTCGTACACGTACGGGATGCACGGCGTAGCGTTGTGGGTCATATCGCTGAACGTGGATCGCTTCCGTCTGCTTGTTGTCTTAAACGGTATCGCGTACCTGGTGGCTGGACCTGTCTTCTTCCTAATCGACTACACCGCCGGCATGCCGCTTTGGTGGACAATTGGAGACACCTTTGGTTGTGGATTGTTAGGTGCGGTGTTGCTGTGGCTCAGTTGGCGCAGTTGAAAGAAGTAATACAAAACAAACCTTCATGGTGAGCCAGATAGTGTTCGGGAGAATATGAGTCAATGCATGGATGAAATGATCCATCCCGTAGTGATTGCTATTGTTAATGAAACCAATGTCAGCAAGATTGACCAACCTCTATCCGTGAGATGACCATCCATCCTAACTCCTCTAGTCGATTTCCGTTGAAAAAGGATGTGAGCGAGGGCAAGACACGCGACCGACGCAGCAAGGCAATAAACTCTATGGATCAGGATTATTGATTGATTGCTTCCGGCGCCGGTTAGCTCAGGGTAATTCCAAAGTTGATACAGCATGGGATTGTAAAGCCAGTGGTTGTAGCCCTGACTGTACAGGTAAAAAAGTCCCGCGCCCACTCCAACGATCACCACATAAGCGAGGTATTTCTCGCGTAATACGACATTGAGGAGGATTGACACCCCAGCCATGAAAACTATGCTTGGAATCACAAGCACAGAATAGGTTACGAGGTAGGGGTAAAGTTCAACAGGCGTATGACCTCTAAGCAACTGGATTGCAATTGCAGTCAGACCGGCGATTGCTATTACCGAAAGCATTAGCAAGAACGTCGCTAAGAACTTTGACAGCAGCAACACAGAATTTGGAGTAGGCTTGGCCCATAAGACTGGTTCAATCCTCACTTCGCGATCGCGCTGCATTGATTCGACCACGTAAAAGACAGTCATCCCTATCAGAAAAAACACAAGGGTCTTGGCCGTTCCAGTGGCGTACGTGGCCGAGTACGACCCTTCCGGAACGACCCTGTAAAATGCTAGCTCCAGAGTAGGAAGGAAGACAGCCAAAGGTGTGATCACGACAAGACTTCGCTCCGCTCGAAGGAGGCGAAACTCAACGCCAAGGGCAGCCGCTAATTTTGCAAGATTCGCTCGTAAGCCCGTGTTCGAGTTGCTAACGCTCGGAACTGCAGTCTCTTTTGCCTCTGCCTCTTCGACTCGAACACTTCTTATATCACTCGCAGTATGACCGGGTGTTGGTTGGAGGATAGGTGGATCGAAGTGAAGAACTTCGCTGCCTGCCGACAGATTGAGCCATGAAAAGTTTTCCGGCTTGGCGGGTGGTTCGGTTATTCTGAACCGTAGATAAACAATCGTCAGACAAATGGCGGCCGCGAGAATCACCAATGCGCGGTTTGCGATCATGATTGGCGTATAGCTGACTACAAGGCGATCCACCCATTCTGGACTGCGCCCCCACGTTTGAATTTGCACTTCCCTCAACATCAAAGGACTGAGAAGCACTCGCCATCGCGGCGGTAAGTTTTTCAGGAAGAAGAATCCGTAGAAAAAGACGAG
>Ga0068861_100000585_pt1 | contig 21588 bp, 15 predicted proteins | sample KBSSwiS42_FD_66593 | JGI IMG/M metagenome (GOLD analysis project Ga0068861, IMG submission 66593) | Switchgrass rhizosphere microbial communities from Kellogg Biological Station, Michigan, USA - KBS Switchgrass S4-2 | ecosystem: Host-associated > Plants > Roots > Rhizosphere > Soil ...
GAGACACGGAGAACACGGAGATAAGTCTTGCTCCACGGCGATTCAGACCTTAACGATCTCTCGGAGGCGATTATCGGCTGTGCGATCGAAGTTCATCGTGAACTTGGGCCAGGCCTGCTTGAATCGGTCTACGAAACTGCACTCTGCATCGAACTCACGGCCGCGGGTATCGATTTCAAACGCCAGGTCGGCATTCCGCTGTTGTACAAGGGCGAGCTCATTTCAGAGCATCGTCCCGATCTGATCGTAGCCGATCGAATTGTGGTGGAAATCAAAAGCATCGCGCGCTTTGATGCGATCCACACGGCCGTCATGTTGACTTATTTGCGAGTCGCGCGGTTACAAGTCGGCCTTCTTCTGAATTTCAACACGCCTTACCTGCGACACGGCGTCAAACGGGTGATGCTGTAGAACGGTGCAAGCAGAGGCTCCGTGCCCTCCGCGTCTCCGTGGTTCGTAAAAGGAGAGAGACATATCTGGAAATCAGTGAACGCTGTTCCCTGCAATCAAGTATTCAATGCGAACCGACGAATCGCCTCTGCCAGCCCCGCGTTCTCGTTGTCTCCAGTAATCGCCCACCCCCGTTGTTTCAACCCATCGACGGCATTCGCCATCACTACTGGCAGTCCCGCGAACTCGAGCATTTCGAGATCATTGAAGTTGTCGCCGACCGCCATGACCTCCTCACGTGACAGCCCGAGTTGTGCGGCGCGCCAGGCGAGGGCGCATCCCTTCGTCGCGGTCGGTGCGGTGACGTCGATGAGCGAGAAGTCGCGGTGGGCGTACTCGGTCAGCGATACTGCGAATCCATTTGCCTCCGCATGGAGGGCGCAGTACAGCGACCGCATCGCCTCGACGCCACCGTTGAACATCACCTGAATTGGATCTTCAACGAGCGCATCCTCGAGCGGTACCGATTTGGCAATCAGCGACTGGTTGCGCGCCCAGTAGGCCTTTCGGCCCGGATGTTCCCAATCCATCGTTTCGAACATCACCTGACGATCGGCGTCACGATCGAAGACAAGCGCCGCCAACTCGCGGAACGGCCGGGTGAAATCGAGCACGGCGCGGGCGGTGTGCCGATCGAGCAGGCGCCGTGCGACGCGCGATCCGTCCATGTCGCGCTCCACGGCGCCGTTGCTGACGATCAGCGTGATTGAAGCGGGAAGCGGGTCTGCGATCGGACGGGCAAACGGATAGCTGCGGCCGGTGACAAGAGCGATGTGAATACCAGCCCTGACGGCATCGTGAATGGCGTCGATGTTGGCCTGCGGGATCTGCCCGCGTGTGTCGAGCAGTGTGCCGTCGACGTCGATGGCGATCAGCCGGATCATGCGCGTCCGTCAGTATTGTGCCTGTGACCGGTGGGATACGATACGTTCACGAAGGTTCTAAATGCGTCTGGATGAGTTCAGCGGCGTGAATGCCGGTTACGTGCTCGAGTTGTTCGAGCGTTATCAGCAGAACCCGCAGTCAGTCGATCCGCAGACGCGCAGAATCTTCGAGTCGTGGACACCCGCGGCGGATGAGGCAGCCGGACGTGCATCGGCACCGCCGACCGCGGTGGAGGTTCACAAAATCGTCGGCGTCGTCAACCTGGCGGAATGTATCCGTCGTTATGGACATCTGGCGGCGCGGCTCGATCCGCTCGGTTCCGAGCCCGTCGGGGATCCATCCCTTGCTCCGGCGGCCCACGGGATCACGGATGCGGATCTCAAGGCGCTGCCCTCATCACTGGTCGGCGGGCCGGTCGCCGAATCGTCTGCAAGCGCGTACGAGGCGATTGAAAAGCTCCGCCGGATTTACTGCTCGACCACGGGATTCGACTACGCGCACATCTTCGTGCCCGAGGAACGCGAGTGGCTCAGGCATGCCGCTGAATCCGGCTGGTTCCTGCCGCCGATGGATCCGAACAGCGTCGAGGCCGTTCTCGACCGTCTGACCCAGGTCGAGGTGTTCGAGCGATTTCTCCATCGTACGTTTCCCGGCAAGACGCGATTCTCGATCGAAGGACTCGACATGCTCGTGCCGATCCTCGACGAGATCATCTGTGGCGCCGCCGAGCATGGCGCGCGTCACGCGTTGCTCGGGATGGCTCACCGCGGCCGCCTCAACGTCCTCGCACACGTCCTCGACAAACCGTACGCGGAGATTCTGGCGGAGTTCAAGGATCCAGTCGCCGCCAGGTCACTGCGTACCGACCTCGGATGGATGGGTGACGTGAAGTACCACGCAGGGGCGCGTACGACGGCGCCGCGTGGCCAGATGTACATCACGATGCCGCCGAACCCGAGCCACCTCGAAGCCGTCGATCCGGTTGCCGTCGGCATGGCCCGTGCGGCTGGAACTTCCGCGAATCAACGTGGCGCCGCGCAGTTTGACGGCGGCATCACCGTGCCGATTCTCATACACGGCGATGCGGCGTTCTCGGGCCAGGGGATTGTCGCGGAAACCTTGAACCTCTCGCGCCTCACCGGCTACTCCACGGGCGGTACGATCCACGTCATTGCGAACAACCAGCTCGGATTTACCGCGACGCCTCAGGATTCTTACAGCACCAGTTATGCGAGTGGCTTGGCGCGCGGTTTCAAGATTCCAATCGTCCACGTGAACGCCGACGATCCGGTTGCCTGCCTCGAGGCAGCTCGCCTCGCATGGGAATACCGCGCCCGATTCGGGCTCGACTTTCTGATCGATCTCGTTGGCTACCGCCGTTACGGACACAACGAGGGTGACGAGCCCTCGTTCACGCAGCCCATGATGTACAAAGTCATCGGGTCGCATCCGACTGTTCGCGAACGATGGGGCCAAACGCTCGTCGACAACGGCAGCATTCCGGCGGAACTGCCGGAGGCGCTTGTCAGGAAACACTTCGACGAGCTCGAAGCCGTCTATGCGGCGCTGAAGCCGGAGCAGGCGTACGTTCCACCGGTAACATCCGTGCCTCCTCCTGGAAGCGCGTCCAGGGTCGCAACCGGCGTGCCCCTCGATCGCCTCCGTGAAATCAACGATGCGCTGCTTGCTCGCCCCGCCGGTTTTGTGTTCCACCGCAAGCTGGAGCGCGGCATGGAGCGGCGCCGCGCGGCATTCGCGAATGCCGATGAGCGCTCGATCGACTGGGCGACGGCCGAGGACTTGGCGTTGGCGACAATCCTTGTCGACGGCATCCCGGTCCGCATGACAGGCGAAGATGTCGAACGCGGCACCTTCAGCCATCGTCACGCGGTGTTTCACGACGCCGGCACCGGCACGCAGCTGATTCCGCTGCAGGAATTTCCGCAGGCGCGCGCGTCGTTTGAGATTCACAACAGTCCGCTGAGTGAAAACGCGACGGTCGGCTTCGAGTTTGGGTACAACGTCCAGGAACCGAAGCGGCTGGTGATTTGGGAAGCACAGTACGGCGATTTCATCAACGGCGCGCAGGTGATGCTCGATCAGTTCGTGACCTCTGCGCGCGCCAAATGGGGGCTGACACCGTCGCTCGTGTTCCTGCTGCCGCATGGTTATGAAGGTCAGGGCCCGGAGCATTCGAGCGCCCGTCCCGAACGCTTTCTCGACGCGGCGGCCGATATCAATCTTCGTCTCGTCAACTGCACGACAGCGGCTCAATATTTCCACGTGCTTCGTCGTCAGGCAGCGCTGCTCGAACAGGATCCGCTGCCGCTGTTCGTTCTCACACCCAAGAGCCTGCTGCGCCATCCACTGGTCGCATCGACGCCCCGCGACCTCGAGGAGGGGCGCTTTCTGTCGGTGATCGATGATGACGATGCGCGCGACCGCGCCGGCGGCATCGATCGCGTCGCGCTGTGCAGCGGCAAGGTGTACGTCGATCTGATCACCAGCGACCATCGCGGCACCGCTCGCAATGTCGCCATCTGCCGCGTCGAGCAACTTTATCCCTTCCCGAAAATTGCCCTCAACGAAGTGCTCGGCCGCTATCCATCGGTGCGCGACGTCGTATGGCTGCAGGAGGAGCCCGAGAACATGGGCGCCTGGCAGTTCATGCGGCCGTTGCTCGAGGACTTGATTGGCGATCGCTGTCCGCTCCGCTACGTCGGCCGCGCCCGCAGCGCCAGCCCGTCGGAGGGCTCGGCGGCCTGGCACCAGGTCACCCAGCGGAAACTCATTCAGCAGGCATTCGACATCGACGGCACGATCTCCGAACCGTCAATGGTGCTGTCGAAGGAGGTCTGACCGAAACCAATGACGAACATCCTCGTCCCCGAGCTCGGTGAATCCGTTGTCGAAGCGCGCGTGGCGCGTTGGTTGAAAAAGGAAGGCGAGCGCGTCGAAGTGGGCGACCCTGTCGTCGAGCTCGAGACCGAGAAGATCGATCTCGAAGTCAATGCCGACCGCGGTGGCGTCATCACGAGCATCAAGCACAAGGAAGGCGACGATGTGAAAATTGGCGAGGTGCTGGCGGTGATGGACGAGACTGCCAGTGCCCCGGCCGCGAAGCCTCCGGGAAACGGATCCGAGCGCGGACCGGAGCCGCAGCTCCCTGCTCAAGACACGCGAGCAACTCCGACAGCCCGCAACGTCGCGAAGAATCACGATGTCAACCTCGCGTCAATCCAGGGTTCGGGCGCGGCCGGGCGCGTCATGAAGCAGGACGTGCAGAAGGCGATTGAGCCACAGGTTACCAAGGCACCCTCACCCGCCCTATCAGCCCCACCCGCTCGACCCGCCGCAATCGCCGCTGAGCGGCGAGAAGAGCGTCACCGCATGTCGAAGCGTCGCGCGACGATCGCCCGCCGGCTCGTCGAGGCGCAGCACAACGCCGCGATGCTCACCACGTTCAACGAAGTGGACATGACTGCAGTGATGGCGCTGCGCGAGCGCCGCAAGGAAGCCTTCAAACAGCAGCATGGTGTTTCGCTCGGGATCGCATCGTTTTTCGTGAAGGCGAGCATTGCGGCGTTGCGCGCGTTTCCGCTGCTGAATGCGGAGATCCAGGGCGACGAGATCCTGACCAAGCACTACTACGACATCGGCTTGGCGGTGGGCGCGCAAGGCGGCCTGGTCGTCCCGGTGCTCCGTAACGCCGATCAGATGTCGTTCGCCGAGCTTGAACATGCCATCCGTGACTTTGCAAAACGAGCGGCAGATGGAACGTTGACGCTCCAGGACCTCGCGGGCGGAACATTCACGATCACCAACGGCGGCGTATTTGGCTCGTTGATGAGTACACCGATTCTGAATCCGCCGCAGGTTGGCATCCTCGGCCTCCACAAGATTCAGGACCGCGCGGTAGCTCTGAACGGGCAGGTCGTGGTTCGGCCGATGATGTACCTCGCCCTCAGCTACGACCACCGCATCGTCGACGGCCGCGAAGCCGTGCAGTTCCTCGTCCGGGTGAAGGAGTACATCGAGGACCCGGGGAATCTGCTCCTGGAATCCTAGGCGGGTCTACAAACCCGCGTCTACGCGGTCGTAGAGGCGGACCTTCAGGTCCGCCTATTCCTCTGACATGTACGGGTACTTATGATCGCGCGGAGGCGAGAAGGTCTCCTTAATCGTCCGCGCGCTCACCCACCGCGTCAGATTGAGTTTCGACCCGGCCTTGTCATTCGTGCCCGACGCTCTTGCCCCACCAAATGGCTGCTGACCAACGACAGCGCCCGTCGGTTTGTCGTTGATGTAGAAGTTGCCGGCGGCGTTTCGAAGCGTGTCCGTTGCCTCGAGAACTGCGGCACGATCGGTGCTGAAGACTGATCCAGTGAGCGCATAGGGCGACGTGCGATCGATGGTTTCCAGCGTCTTGCTCCACGCTGCATCTTCGTACACGTAGGCAGTCACGACGGGGCCGAAGATTTCCTCGCAGAGCAGACGGTAAGCCGGGTCTCTTGTCTCGACGAGCGTCGGCTCGATGAAGTACCCGGCCTCCCCTCGTGGCGTTCCGCCCTGGATAACCTTCGCGTTCTTCTTCGCGTCCTCGAGATAGGAGCCGATCTTGTCGAACGCCTTCCGGTCGATGACGGCGCCGAGAAACGTGCGGAAGTCCGCGACGTCGCCCATCTTCATGTCGCGCATCATACCGACGACGCGATCGCGTACGCCGGGCCAGAGCGACTGCGGGATGTAAATGCGGCTCGCCGCGGAACACTTCTGACCCTGATACTCGAACGCTCCGCGCGCAACAGCAACCGCAACCTCCTGCGGGTCAGCCGACGGATGCGCGACGATGAAATCCTTGCCGCCTGTCTCGCCGACGATGCGTGGATAGCACCGATAGCGGCCGACGTTCTCGCCGATTTTCCGCCACATGCTGTTGAAGACGGCGGTGCTCCCGGTGAAATGGATACCCGCCAGATCTGGCGAATCGAGCAGGATGTTGGTGATCTGCACCGCATCACCGGGCACGAAGTTGATCACCCCGGGAGGAAGACCGGCGCGCTCGAGCAGTCGCAGGATGTAATAGCCGCTCAGCATCGCGCTCGATGCAGGCTTCCAAATCACCGTGTTGCCCATCAGCGCTGGTGCCGTCGGAAGATTTCCTCCAATCGCGGTGAAGTTGAACGGCGTGACGGCATAGACGAAGCCTTCGAGCGGCCGGTAGTCGATGCGGTTCTGCACTCCATGCGAGCTGACCGGCTGTTCGGCGTAGAGCTCCTGCGCGAAGTGCGTGTTGAAACGGAGGAAATCGATCAGTTCGGACGCAGAGTCGATCTCGGCCTGAAACGCCGTCTTCGACTGACCCAACATCGTCGCAGCGTTGAGCGTCTGCCGCCACGTTGTGGTCAGCAACTCGGCGGCGCGGAGAAATATGGCGGCGCGATCCTCCCACCGCCAGTTCGCCCATTCGCGGGCGGCCGCTTTCGACGCCGCGATCGCCTCATGGACGTGTTCCGGATCTGCGGCGTGCCAATCGGCCAGCACATGCTTGTGGTCGTGAGGCATGACCGCCTGCTGCGTACGCCCCGTCCGAATCTCGCGGCCTCCGATGACGACCGGAATATCGATTCGCTCGGCGGCTATCGACTTCAGTCGATCCTTCAACGCGGCCCGTTCGGGCGAACCCGGCAGGTATCCGAGGTTCGGCTCGTTGACCGGCGGCGGAACCCTCGAAACGCCCGCGATACCGGGTGAAGCCTTGCCGTCGACGCGCGACGCGGTTGCAGGTTGATCAGCGACGACAGATTCAGTTGGAGCAGCCATGATTTGATCCTAGGACAGTAATGCAAAATTCAAAATGCAAATACTCCCCGCTGAGCCTCTCTCAACGATTCCCCGAAGCGCGGTCGTGAATGCCCTTGGTCGTTGCGTATTGCCACCAAGAGGGTGCACGGCAGGCGCCGCGCGACGAGGAGCGAAATGACGAGAGAACCGAAACAAACCACAGAGCACGGAGAGCACGGAGACAGACCTCTCGATCTCCGTGTCCTCCGTGCCTCCGTGGTTCGTCTATTTAGTTTGAATTTTGCTTCTTGTTACCAAGCTACGGTCTTGCCGGCTCGATGTCCACGGCGATCGTTCGCCACTTCTGCTGCCGGAATCGCGCGACGCTGAGGACGCAGCGGGTGAAGTGCCCCAGGACGATCGCGGTCCAGATGTCCGCTGGCATCAACGTCCGCGTTGCCTCGATGATCGTGCAGAGTCCAAGCGGAATCGCAATCTGCGAGATGACGGAGATGTAGAGCGGGCTGCGGGTATCACCGGTTCCCTGCAGGCCACCGGTGTAGCTCAGAGCCACTGTCACAAAGAGACCAGAGACGCTCAGGTATCCGAGCAGCTGCCTTCCAATCGACAGCACAAGTGGATCGGTCATGCCGAAGGCAGCGAGCAGGTATTCGGGCGCGAGCACAAACGCGGCTCCCACGACAGCAGCGGCGGCGAGACCGATCTGCGACGCCACGCGCACACCTTCTGCCGCGCGGTCCGGATTGCCCGCACCGAGGTTTTGACCGGCAATCGTGGCCGACGCGCCGAGCAGGCCCGTGGACGTCCATGTGATGAGCGAGAACAGCTCGGTGTAATCCACGGCAAACGCGGCCTGCGCGGCCGCGCTGTGCTCGAGCGAGCCGATGAACCGCAGCAGGAACACCCCGCCGACATTCATCGCAATGCCTTGAACGCCGGTCGGAAGGCCGAACTTGAAGAGTGAGCGGATGATTCCCCAGTCCGGCCGACGATCCATGCCGTGTTCCAACTGGATCACTGAGTCCGCCCGGGTCAATCGCCAGACGCCGTAGCAGCTGACCAGCGTGCTGCTGATCACGGTCCCGAACGCGGCCCCGATCGTCCCGAACATGCGGATGAACGTGACGTTCAGCGCGATGGTCAGTACTGTCATCGCGAGGCCGAGCCGTAGCGGCGTGCGCGGATCGCCTGCGGCGCGGAACGCACCGCTCAGCATGAAGAACAAGATCAGCCCGACGCTGCCGACGAGCACGGTGCGCAGGAAGGGCAGCGCCTCGCGGCGGACCTCTGGCGCCGCATTGACCAGCGTCAGCAACCACGGCGCCGCCATGTAACCAACGACGCCGAGCAGAATCGACAGACCAGCGGCCGTCAGAAATGACTGATAGACGACGCGGTTGACCTTGTGAGAATCGCCGGCGCCCGCGAAACGCGCGACGAGCACCGCCATCCCCGTGAACACCGAGCTGATGAAGACGATGACGACGAGGATGATCTGCCAGCTGACGCCGATCGCCGCGTTGCCGACGTAGCCGACGTAATGGCCGACCATGACGTGATCGATGATTCCCTGCAGGCCGGCAATGACGTTCTGCAGCATCGTCGGCCAGGCGAGCTTCCATACCGCAGGTACGATCGGCCCTTCAATCAGGGACCGGTCGTAGCGGAAAGGTTTCGCGGCGGGTTCGGTGGCCATGTGCTCGATCGTGCGGACTACTTCGGGGGCGCGCCCATCTGGCGACCCTGATCGCGGTACGGGCGGTGGCACTCCATGCATGACACCGTGATCGTGTCGGTGGCCGCCTCGAGAGCCATCGCGTCTTTCTTTTCCGCCGCCGTTGCGGCGAGCGCCGCCGCGTCGACCATCGCCCGCGACATCTTCATCCAGTTGCCGTTGTCGCGGACGCGTGTGCCAACCATGAGCAGGTTGCCCGATTCGGCCAGCACGAGCGCCTGATTGCGCACCGCGGTCCAACCCTTCCCGTCGAGCGGCTGATTCGAGCTCGCCTCGAACACGGCGTCGGACGCGGGAGAAATCATCAGGTCGTGCAGCTCACGCACGTTCGCCAACGTGCGAACACCTGTCGCCGGCGCACGCTGCGCTGCCAACGGTGCCACGACCAGCGCAATCATCCCGACGCGGACCCACAGGGTCCGCACGGCACCGTCGGGCCGCGCCGCACGGTTGGATAGCAACCTAGACGTCAAGCTCCTGCGCATCTTCCGCTCGCTCCATGATGAAACGGAACCGTGCCGACGCATCCTTCCCCATCAGCTCGTTTATCACGCGGTCAGTCACGATCTGATCCGAGATCTCGACTCGCAGCAGACGTCGCGTTCTCGGGTTCAGTGTCGTTTCCCACAGCACCTTGGGCATCATCTCGCCGAGCCCCTTGAATCGCGTGATCTCGGCGTTGGAGCGGCCGTTGCCGTGCAGCTTCAGCAGCCGGTCACGATGGGCATCGTCGAGCGCCCAGAACGTCTCCTTGCCGATGTCGATCCGATAAAGCGGTGGCTGCGCAAGAAACACCTTGCCGCCCGTAATCAGCTGCGGGAGGTGGCGATAGATGAACGTGAGCAGCAGCGTCGCAATGTGATGACCGTCGGAATCGGCGTCGGCGAGGATGATGACGCGGCCGTAGCGAAGCCGGGAGAGCTCGAAGTTCTTTCCGAGGCCGCAGCCGAGCGCCGTAACGAGATCCGCGAGTTCCTTGTTCTCGAGCACCTTGGCTAGCGTCATCCCTTCCGTGTTCATCACCTTTCCGCGCAGCGGAAGAATGGCCTGACGGCTGCGATCGCGCCCCTGTTTGGCCGACCCACCCGCCGAATCGCCTTCGACGATGAACAACTCGCTGTCTTCGCGTCCGCTGCCGGTGCAATCACTGAGTTTGCCCGGCAGGTTCAGGCGACCCGACGTCGCCGTCTTGCGCGTCACCTCCGCTTGTGCCGCGCGGCTCGCCTCGCGCGCCCGCGCCGCGAGGATGATGCGCGCGACGATCGCTTCTGCCACCGTTCGGTTTGTATTGAGCCAGTGCTCTAACGCCGGGCGGACCGCGGAGTCGATCGCGGAGGTGAGCTCGGGATTGTTCAACCGATCCTTCGTTTGGCCCTGGAATTGGGGCTCCTCGATGAAAATGCTCAACACGCCGGTCAATCCCTCACGGATGTCTTCGGCGGTCAGCGTGACGCCTTTGGGCGAAAGGTTGTGCGTGTCGATGTAGTTGCGGACCGCCTTGCCCAGACCCGCGCGCAATCCGTTCTCGTGCGTGCCGCCCGAGCCGGTCGGAATCCCGTTGACGTAGCTGCGTACGTGTTCGTCGGTCGCTTCCGTCCACTGCAGGACGAGGTCCAGCCGAGGCGACGTGTCACGTGCGAGCGTGAAGGGAACGTCGTGAATCGGTTTCGCGCCTCGTTCGGTGACGATCTTCTTCAGGAAATCGGCAAGGCCTTCCTCGTGCTGAAAGATTTCCTTCTTCCCCTCGACTTCGTTGTCGAACGTCACGCGCACGCCTTTGTGGATGTAGCTGACGACTTCAAGGCGTTCGCGAATGAGCGCCGGATCGAATTCGACCTTCGGGAAGATCGTGGGATCGGGGTGGAAGTAGACCGTGGTGCCGGTGCCGCGCGCGGCACCGGCTTTCTTGAGCGCCCCGGTCGGCTTCCCGCGCTTGAACGACATCTCCCACGTCGTGCCATCACGCTTGACGCTCGCGCGCAGCTCCGATGACAACGCGTTGACCACGCTGGCGCCGACGCCGTGCAGACCGCCGGCTGTCTTGTAGTTGCCCTGCTCGAATTTGCCGCCGGCGTGGAGCGTGGTGAAAATCACCTCGAGCGCGCTCGTCTTCGATTTCGGGTGCTTGTCGACGGGGATGCCGCGGCCGTCATCGGTGACCGTGACCGAACTGCCGTCTTCGTGAAGGGTCAGGGCGATGTTCGACGCATACCCGTTCATCGCCTCGTCCACGGCGTTGTCCAGGATTTCCCACACAAGATGATGCAGGCCAGCGGTGCCGACGCCGCCGATGTACATACCGGGACGCTTCCGAACCGGCTCCAGACCTTCCAGAACGGTGATGTCTTTTGCTGTGTAATTCGTTGCCACTGAAGGTTTCAGGTCTCAGGTATCAGTCGGTATCAGCGATCAGGTTTAGGGGGTGTCGGAGCTTGCGTGTCACGATACAGGTTACAGCCTGCAGCCTGACACCTGAAGTCAAAAACCTGATGACACCTGAAACCTGATACCTGTAACCTGACGCCGGCAGTATCAACCATGCTCCGGCTGCTCGTTGCCGGCGTTGCGTGGCTCGCCGCGATTGGGTCGTTTGCGGCGCTCGTCGAGTATTCTGCGCGTCCGCGGCCGACGCCGACTCCGCCCGCCGTCAACGACCTCGTCCGGGCGCTGAACAAGATGACCACACCGTCGCCCTTTGCGCGGCACGAGCCGTGGATTGTCACGCGCGCGACCGCCGCACGGCGGGCCATGGTCATCGACGTCGAAGCGGACAAGCCGCAGGATGCGCGCCGCATTGCCGAGGAAATCATCGCGCCGCTGCGCGGCCGGTACGAAGAGGTGCTCGTGTACGTAAGACCGATTGGCAGCCCGCAAGATACTCTGACGCGCCGTATCGAATGGACGCCGAGCACTGGCTTCATCGAGACAAGTTACTAGACCACGAGAGATGACATTGCGACACTTCCGATCAGTTGCAGCCCTGTTCATGGCGCTCGCCGCGACGATTGCTGCCGTCGTCTCGAGCAGAGCCGCGACACAACTCCCACCCACGTCGGTCCCTGTCGATCGAGACGACATCGGCGGCGTGGTCACCGGCAACAACGGACCAGAAGCCGGCGTCTGGGTGATCGCGGAAACGACGGACCTGCCAACGAAGTTCGCAAAGATCGTTGTGACCGATGACCGGGGACGTTACCTCGTGCCGGACTTGCCAACCGGGCGCTATTCCGTCTGGGTACGCGGCTATGGACTCGTCGATTCGTCGAAGATGCAGGCCACTCCGGGCACGACGCTGGACCTTCGTGCGACGGCCGCACCGAACGCGTCGGCGGCGGCGCAGTACTACCCGCCGATCTACTGGTTTTCGATGATGCACGTGCCCGCTGCGCGTGAGTTTCCGCTGCCGAAGATCAAGAGTCAGGGAGAGTGGCTGAACATCATCAAGACCGGCGCGTGCCAGTCATGTCATGCGCTTGGAACGCCAGGGACTCGCGCGATCTCGAAGGAGCTCGGCACGTTCGAGAATTCCGCCGAGGCCTGGCAGCGCCGGCTGCGATCCGGCCAGGCATCCCCGCTCATGGCGAGGGACATCACGCGCCTCGACACACAAGTCGCGCTACAGCTATTCGGCGACTGGACTGATCGCATTGCCTCAGGCGAACTCCCCTTCGCAAAACCGGAACGGCCGCGCGGCATCGAACGCAACATCGTGATCACGCAGTGGGATTGGGGCCGCCCAACCGCGTACCTTCACGACGCAATCTCCACCGACCCGCGCAACCCGCGCGTCAACGCCAACGGCAACATCTACGGGTCGCCCGAGGACAGTTCGGATTTCGTGCCCATCCTTGATCCGAAGACGAACACCGCGAGCGAGGTACTGCATCCGGTGCGTGACCCGAACACGCCATCGACCAAAACGAATCCGATGGCACCCTCCGCATTCTGGGGACCGGACCCGATCTGGGATGGCAAGACGCTGAATCACAATCCGATGATGGACGAGAAGGGCCGCGTCTGGTTCACGCCGCGCGTGCGGCCCGAGGCGAATCCGGACTTTTGCAAGCAAGGCTCGGATCATCCGTCGGCGCGTGCATTTCCGCTTCAGACCTCCGGCCGTCACCTGTCGATGTTCGATCCCTCCACAGGTACCTTCACGCTGATCAGCACCTGCTTCGCGACTCACCATCTCAATTTCGCGCACGACGCGAATCAAACGTTGTGGACGAGCGCGGGTATCGCGGGACCGGGCGTCATCGGATGGCTGAATCGAAAGATGTTCGAGGACACGCGTGATGAGGTGCGCTCGCAAGGCTGGACGCCGTTCGTGGTTGATACCAACGGCAACGGCAAGCGCGACGCCTATGTCGAGCCCGGCGAACCATCCGATCCTGCGAAAGACACGCGCGTTGCGGTCAACACCTATGCGGTGGCTGTCAGTCCCTCCGACGGCTCTGTTTGGGGAACGGTGGTCGGCTATCGTGGAGCAATTGTGCGTGTCATGCCGGGGCCGGATCCCACGCACACAGCGCTCACCGAAATCTACGAGCCGCCCGCGCCTGGTTTTGGACCGCGTGGTGGCGACGTCGACAGCAACGGTGTGTACTGGGTATCGCTGGCGAGCGGCCATCTGGCGAGCTTCGATCGCCGCAAGTGCCGCTCAACGGCGAAGCCGTCGGCGACCGGTGAGCAATGCGCTGAGGGATGGACGTTCTTTCAATTACCCGGGCCGCAGTTGAAAGATGTGACCGAACCAGGCAGCGCCGAGGCGAGCTACTACACCTGGATCGACCGGTTCGACGTATTCGGGCTCGGGAGGAACGTCCCGATCGCGATGGGCAACCTGAATAGTTCGCTCTTCGCGCTCGTCGGCGGACGGTTCATCAACATCACACTGCCGTATCCGATGGGGTTCTTCGCGAAGAACGTCGACGCACGGATCGACGATCCGAATGCCGGGTGGAAGGGACGTGCGCTCTGGTCGACCTACGGCACGCGGACGATGTTCCACCTGGAAGGCGGGACGGCCAACCAGCCGAAAGCGGTCAGGATTCAGCTTCGTCCCGATCCGCTTTCGCGATAACGGCGTGCGGCGGATTACCGATCCGCGGCTTCAGCTTTCGAACGTGTGCTCTTGCGCGCGCGCGCGCCTTTGGTAGCGCGCGGTTTCGGCGCTGGCGTTTTGCGCTTCCGCGCCGTCTTCCTAGGCGGCGCAACAGGCTCGGGTTCCGATTCGGTTGGCGGCATCTCCGACGCTTCGACAGGCTGCACGTCGACAATCGGCGGCTCTTCGATCGGTTCCGTCGTGATCGTCGACGTTTCCTCCTCAACGACTTCACCGGCAACGTCCAGGGCGGGCTCCTCGACGTCGACGCGCGGCTGTTGCGGCGCGGTCAGCTTCGGCCCGGCAAATACACGGAAGGCGCCATGACGGTCCCGTTCGAGCTTGAGCACGCCGTCCTTGGCTGCCGCGCGCAACACATCCACGACCGACGCAAAGCCATACTTCCGCTCGTCGAACCCTTCAATGCGCGCCTTCAGAAACTGTTTCGCCTGGCGCACGTACATCGGCCACCGTGGCGGCGGAGATGCCTGCGCGAACGCGTGCTGCACCGCGCGGATGCCGTCCTGCATCGTCATTGGCGATTGCGGGAGGGACTCCTCGTCGTCTGTCGGGTCCGAAAGGGCACGGCCTCCATCGTCGTGAGGCCGGCGGTCATCGTCGCGCGCCATCTCGGCCACCGGTGCTGGTTCGCCCGGCGGCGCGGCAATTTCAACTTCGCCGTTTTCCCGCGATTCGACCATCATGCTGCGGCCCGCGTTCTTCAACGTCACCGCACCGGTCTGCGCCACCTTCTCCATGAAATCGCGGAAGCTGTTGGCGCCGTACTCACGCTCGGAGAATGTGGAATCGAGCTGCAGCAGCGTGCTCTTCAGCAGGCCCAGTTGCGGGGCGACCTCGCGCTCGGAGAGCACCTTTAACGCGCGCTTGACGAGCGGCAGCACCTTCGAGACGTCTGCAGGTGCGCCGGTCGGCTTCTCGCCGCGCCCGCCGCTTCGGCCAGAGCGTGCACCACCGAGGTTTTCATACGCGATGAACTCGTGACAGTTCTTCTGCATCGTCAGGCTGGTGAACTGCCGTCCGCCGACGACGATCACCTTCCTGCCGTACTGCTTCAGCTTCTCGACGAGCGAGATGAAATCGCTGTCGCCGCCGACGATCACGAACGCGTTGATATGGTCGTGCGTGAACGCCATCTCCAGCGCATCGAGCGCCATCGTGATATCGGCGCCGTTCTTGTCGCCGCCGGGCGTCATGTTGCGCTGGACCATGCGGATGGCGTGCTGCGTGAGAACGCGGCTGTAGTCTCCAGCGCGCTTCCAGTCGCTGTAGGCGACTTTTGTCACGATCTCGCCGCGCTCCTTGATGGCCTCGAGAATCAGGCCGATGTCGAACTGTCCGCCAATGGTGTTCTTGACGCCGATCTCGACATTGTCGAAATCGATGAACACCGCGATCCGGTTACTGCTTGTCGTTGTTGTGGGGATATTCACGTTTGCTTTCACTTGCCCCGACCAGAGTCGAGGGGCCAGGCGGGGTGCCCGGCTCACTCAGAGGGATGAGATTCTATCGGTTAATTATAGGCGGCGCACCAAGCGCGCCGCGAACCCTTTCAAGACCGGCAGCGCGGTCAAGCGCCGCCCTCCACTCCCGATTTCGGTGGAGGCGGGGCTTTACGCCCCGCCCCATCATTCAGGAGACCTTATGAGCCACCCGCGAGCGGGGGTGGGTTTTCGAGGTCGTTCGGGACGATTCGCGTGAACTGGCCACGCTGGAGCAGTTCTCGCCCCTTCCCGCCTCGACCAGTGACTTCGTACTTCGCCGTGCTGATCGTCTGCTCGCCGCCGCGACTTGTCTCGACACGGAGCAGGTCGCGATCGCCGCTCGACGCGATGAATCCGAGGACGCGATCATCGTCACCGGTCAGCTTAATGAGGATGACGCCCTTGCCGGGCCCCGACAGGTAATTGACTTCGTCCGCGCGGCAGAGAAGCCCGCGCGCGTCAGCGGTCGCCGCGATGATGATCTCGTCGCCGGTCAGGCGCGCGACGCCGACCACCTCGACGCCCTCACTTGGCCGTGCATACCGCCGGCCCGCGCGGGTGCTCGGCTCAACGAATGGCTCGAAACTGAATCTCAGGCTGTATCCGTCGCTCGTGACGGCGATCGCATGAACCGGCGGAGGCTCGCTTTCCTTGCGCGTACCAATGTCGCCGATCGACCGCTGATCGAGACTGAACGCCGCGACAATGCGTTCGCCGTCGCGCAGCTTGAACAGCTTCTGCACGGGCTCGCCATAACCGGTCGAAGCCGGGACGTCGATGATGCGCGACGAGTAGGCGGCGCCAAAGTTGCTGAAGAACACCGCCACAGCGCGGGTGCTTCCCTGCAGAACCGCGAGCACCGAATCGCCTTCGCGGAGCCGGGTGGTCGACAGATCGCGCACTTCCTTCTGACGCTTCACCCATCCGTCGCGTGACACGATGACAACGTTGTCCTCTTCGACGATGAAATCATCGGCGGTGAAGGAGACCTCCTCCTCGCTCTCGATGAGCGTGCGGCGTTTGTCGTCCTTGCCGCCGTACTTGCGCTGAATCTCTTCGATCTCGTCGCGGACGACCTTCCAGCGCCCTTCCTCGTCTTTGAGCAGGCTGTTGATGTACCGCGCGCGTTTCCGCTTGTCCGCGAGCTCATTCTGAATGACAAGGATCTCGAGCCGCGCAAGTCGGTAGAGCTTCAGTTCGAGGATCGCGTCGGCCTGCTCGGCATCCAGGCCGAAACGCTTGATGATCTTTTCCGCTGAATCGGCTTTCCCTTCGGACTTGCGAATGATCCGGATGATCTCGTCCAACGCATCGAAGACCTTCTCGAATCCTTCCAGGATGTGTATCCGCTTCTTCAACGACTCGAGCTCGTGCTCGAGTCGATTCGTGACGACCTGCAGGCGGAACTGCAGGAAGTACATCAGCGCCGTGTGGAGATCGAGCCGCTCGGGGCGTCCGACCTCGGGGTTCTCGGTCGGAATCAAACACGTGAAGTTGACGATGAAATTTGTCTGAAGCGGCGTGTTCTTGAAGAGATACGCCATGACCATCTTTGGATCGGCGTCTTTCTTGATCTCGAGCGCAATCCGCACGTCGTCGGTGGAGACGTCTTTCACATCGAGGAGCGGCGGCAGCTTGCGCGACAGCACCACGTCGGCGATCCGCTCGACGAGCGCGGCCTTGTTCACCGCGTACGGAATGCTGGTGATGTACAGCGTCCGCCCTCCGCGCGTCGCGGAACTCTCTTCCCACGTCGCGCGCAGTCGAATCGTGCCTGCACCCGTCTTGTAGATCTGCCTGATCTCCTCGGAGGTATTCAGGATCTGGCCGCCGGTCGGAAAGTCTGGACCCTTCACATGGCGGCACAGCTGCGCGCTGCTCAAGTCTGGGTTGTCGAGCAGTTTGACGAGCGCTGTGCAGATCTCCGTCAAGTTGTGCGGAGGAACGTTGGTCGCCATTCCAACGGCGATCCCGGTCGTGCCGTTGATGAACAGGTTCGGAATGCGCGCCGGCAGCACGACCGGCTCGGTTTTCGTGCCGTCGTAATTCGGCCGGAAGTGCACCGTGCGCTGCTCGATCTCCGACAGCATTTCGTCGGCGATGCGTGCCAGCCGGCATTCCGTGTAGCGCATCGCGGCGGCGCTGTCGCCGTCCAGCGATCCGAAATTGCCCGACCCGTCGATCATCGGGTAGCGCAGTGAGAAGGGCTGGGCCATCCGAACGAGCGTCTCGTAGAGAGCCGCGTCGCCGTGCGGGTGGTAGCTGCCCATCACATCGCCGACCACCTTCGCGCACTTGCGGTGTTTGGTGTCCGCGGTCAGATTCTGCTGCCACATCGTGTACAGGATGCGGCGCTGAACGGGCTTGAGGCCGTCGCGGACGTCGGGCAGCGCGCGGGCCGTGATCACCGACAGCGCGTAATTCAGGTACCGGCTCTGCGCGGCTTCGTGCAGCGGAACGACCTCGGGTCCGCCGGGCGGCGCGGGTGGAGGCGATGTGCTGTCGGGGAGGTCGAAGAGAGTCGGTCCGGACTTTCGCTTGGCCAACTAGGCTCCAGGAATTGACAGGTTACGTTTCAATCATCTTACCCGGGTTCATTCGGTTTTCCGGGTCGAGCGCACGCTTGATCGCTCTCATCACGTCAAGCGACGCGCCGTGTTCCGCCTCGAGGTACGGCATCTTGCCGATGCCGACACCATGCTCGCCGCTGCACGTCCCACCCATCGCCAGCGCACGCGCGACGAGCCGGGCGTTCACCTCCTTGGCCTTGAGCAGCTCGGTCGCGTCGTCAGGATCCATCGGAAAAATCAGATGGAAGTTCCCATCGCCGACATGACCGACGAGCGGGGCCAGCACGCCTGCTTTTTGCACATCGGCGCGCGTGTCGAGAATGCACTCCGCGAGGCGTGAAATCGGCACACAGACGTCGGTCGTCCACGGCTTGCACCCCGGGCGTAAGGCCACGGCCGCATAGAACGCGTTGTGCCGCGCCGCCCACAGTCTCGATCGCTCCTCAGGCGTGGTCGCCCATTGAAAATCAGGACCGCCGTGTTCAGCGGCAATCTCCTGAACCGCAGTGGCGCTCGCCGTGACTTCCTGCTGGCTCGTGCCGTGGAATTCGAAGAACAACGTCGGCCTCAGCGCACAGTTCAACTTCGAATAGCGATTGACGGCATCGAGCTGCGCCTCGTCGAGCAGCTCGATGCGTGCGACCGGGATTCCGAGCTGGATCGTCGTGATGACCGTTTGCACAGCCCCTTCCATGGTGTCGAACGGACAGACCGCGGCGGAGACCGCTTCCGGGAGCCCGAACAGGCGCACGGTGATCTCCGTGATCACGCCAAGCGTCCCTTCTGAACCGACGAACAGTCTTGTCAGGTCGTAGCCGGAGGAGGACTTCCGGGCGCGGCTGCCCGTGTGAATGATTCGACCGTCGGCAAGCACGACTTTCAACGCGAGGACCGCCTCGCGCATCGTGCCGTATCGGACCGCGGTTGTTCCCGACGCGCGCGTTGCCGCCATACCGCCCAAGGTGGCGTCAGCACCGGGATCGACCCAGAACGCGAGCCCGGTGTTGTTCAGCGCCTTGTTCAATTGGCGATGGGTGACGCCCGCTTCAACCGTGGCATCCAGATCGTCCGCGTTCACCCGCAGCACACGATTCATTCGTGAGAAATCGATGGAGATGCCTCCGCTGAGGGCGTTCACGTGCCCTTCGAGCGACGAGCCGATGCCGAACGGAACAACGGGCGCACGATGCCGTGCCGCCACCTTCATCAGGGCGCTGACTTCATCGCTGCTCGTCGGAAATACGACAACATCCGGCGGCGCATGGTCGTGCCATGATTCACCGTGACTGTGATGCTCGAGCTGGGTCGGGTTCGTCGTCGCGCGATCGCCAATGAGCGCGCGCAGATCCGCGACGAGCGCCTCGCGCACGTCCGCCGGGAGGACCGAGGGCATCAAAGGATTGTATTATTTGTGATTTGTGATCAGTGATTTGTGATTCAACGACGAAGCACAGTAGTCGTACTAACGATGGGGAGACACCAATGAATTGCTATGGAGCCAAGGAGCTCGCGCGTGCGTTTCGCACGGTGCGCGACAACACCGTCAAGATTGCGGAAGAGATTCCCGAGTCGGGCTACGATTTCGCCGCGGCGCCGGGAATTCGCACGGTGCGCCAGATGCTGACGCACATCGCACTGCTCGATGGCTTTGCGACATTCCACAAGGACAAGCGGACCAACTTCGACGGCGTCAACTTCCCAGCGCTGGTCGCGCAGATGCAGGCCGAGGAGGCCAAGCCGCGGACGAAGGCAGAGGTGATTGCAATGCTGAAGCAGCGCGGCGAGGAGACCGCAACGTGGCTCGAGTCGCTCAGCGACGACTTCCTGGCGGAGCAGTTTACCCAGCCTGCAGGGCCGCCCGCGACGAAGAGCCGCTTCGAGATGATCATGGCCATGAAGGAACATGAGATGCACCATCGCGCGCAGCTGATGCTCATCGAACGAATGCTCGGCATCACGCCGCACCTCACGCGCCAGATGCAGGAGCGGTTCGCCGCGGCGCAGGCTCGCGCATAGGTGGCTTCGCCGTTCACCCGAAAAACGCTCGCGTTCCTGCGAGCGCTGAAACGGAACAACGACCGGGAATGGTTCCGCGCGCGCAAGGCCGACTACGAGCAGCACGTTCGCGCGCCGATGATCGCGCTGCTCCAGCAGCTCGCGCGGGACCTTCCCGCCCTTGCGCCGGATCTCGTGTCGGATCCACGTGTCTGCCTGTTCCGCATCTACCGCGACACGCGGTTCAGCAACGACAAACGGCCGCTCAAGACCAACGTGGCGGCGCATTTTCCGTCACGGAAGTTCCCCAAGGGTGAGGGCGCGGGCCTGTATGTCGAGGTTGCGCCGCAGTGGGTCTGGATGGGTGGCGGCATCTACATGCCCTCGTCCAGCGAGCTGAACGCCATTCGCGGAGCCATTGCCGACGACCACCGGCGGTTTCGCCGCGTGGTGACGGCACCCGCATTTCGGCGCGCGGTCGGTGAGTTGAGCGGCGAACAACTGACGCGCGTGCCTCGCGGCTACCTCAAGGATCACCCGGCGGCTGATTACCTGCGGCACCGGCAGTTCATCGGCGGACGCGAATATCCTGCCGACTTCGCCATGAGTCCCCGTTTTTATCCAGAGCTGCTCACGGTGTTCCGCGGCATCGCGCCGCTCGTCGGTTTTCTGAATCACGCGATCATCAGCAGGACCAACGACACCCGCGAATTCATGCGTTCACTAGCGGGATAATCGGCGCGATGGGTCACGCGCCGGCGGACGAGTATCGTGCACGTCTCTCCGCTCGGCGCGCGACACACCTGACGCTCACGCGCAGCGACGAGCGACTGAGCTACGCGCGCCTCATCGTCTTTGCGGCAGGCGCCATCATCCTGGTCGCGGCGTGGCGAGGCTGGCTGCCGCCCTGGTGGAGCGCACTCCCCGGCGTCGCGTTCCTCATGCTCGTCGTCCGACACGACCGCATCATCCGCGCCCGTGATGCGGCGGCCCGCGCAATCGGGTTGTACGAGCGCGGACTGTCACGCATCGAGGATCGCTGGGCCGGTGGAGGCGAGCAGGGCGAGCGGTTCAGCGATGCCGGCCATCCGTATGCCAACGATCTGGATGTGTTCGGCTCGGCGTCGCTCTTCGAGCTGTTGTCGAGCGCACGCACCCGCGCCGGCGAGGAAACACTTGCGGCGTGGCTGCTGGCCCCTGCCGGAATTGCGGAAGTCTCCGAGCGACAGGCTGCGGTCGCGGATTTGACGGACCGTCTCGACCTGCGGGAGGCGATTTCGCTTGCGGGCTCCGAGGTGCGCGCGGGCGTCCACACCGACGCACTCATCGCGTGGGCCGAAGCACCGGCGGAGCTTGGCAATCGCTGGCTTCGTCCGGCCGCCATCGCCCTGACCATCGCCGCCATTGTCACCGCGTCGGTCTGGCTGATCACTGGGAATTCAGCGCCGTTCGTCCTCACGATCCTCCTCGAGATCGCATTCTCGATGCCGTTGCGCCGCCGCATCATGAAAGCGCTCCACGGGGCCGATCAGGCTGCCCGCG
>Ga0068861_100000594_pt1 | contig 21432 bp, 18 predicted proteins | sample KBSSwiS42_FD_66593 | JGI IMG/M metagenome (GOLD analysis project Ga0068861, IMG submission 66593) | Switchgrass rhizosphere microbial communities from Kellogg Biological Station, Michigan, USA - KBS Switchgrass S4-2 | ecosystem: Host-associated > Plants > Roots > Rhizosphere > Soil ...
GACATTTCAGCGAATGTCCGGCCAGTCTCAGGAATCTCGAAGATCGGGTCGTAGCCAAACCCGTGCTCACCCCGGCGATTAAGGGCAATGCGCCCCTGACAGGCCCCCACGAAGATCTGATCCACCCCGTCCCCTACCAAGGACAGCACACTCCGAAACTCCGCCCCCCGTTCGGGAGGGGGGACCCCGTCCAGGGCCCGCAGGAGTTTAGCGCAATTGGCGATCGGGTCCTGCTCCTCCCCGGCATAGCGGGCACTTTTCACTCCTGGGGCGCCACCCAGAGCATCCACGAAGAGACCGGTATCGTCCGCCACCGAGGGAATCCCCGTCGCCCGGAAAGCCGCCCAGGCCTTCTTTCGAGCGTTCTCCTCCAAGGTCAGGCCATCTTCCACCACTTCTTCGGTCCAGCCGGCTTCATTGGGCCCCATGACGATGATGTCGAGGGGACGGAGGAGAGCACGAATCTCCGCGTGTTTTCCGGGATTGCGACTCGACAGGAGGAGTTGGGTGAACCGAGGCATCACACCGGGCGATCGGATGGAATTTTGAGTGCTTCGCGCTGCAGCGCATGGAGCCGCTGGCACCCTTCGGTGGCGATCTCGAGCATCTTGACGAGCTGCGCGGACGTGAATGGCCGTCGTTCCGCCGTGCCTTGAATTTCCACGAGCTGTCCGGCTCCGGTTAGCACCACATTGAGATCCACTTCGGAGCGAGCGTCCTCTTCGTAGCAAAGATCGAGCGCGATCTCGGACCCCACGATGCCGACACTCACCGCGGCGACGAGATCGCGCATGGGGTGATAGGCGATTTTTTCACGAGACATGAGATACGTGAACGCTTGATGCAGCGCGACACACGCTCCGGTGACGGAAGCAGTGCGCGTACCGCCATCGGCTTCGATGACATCGCAATCGAGAAGTATCGTGCGCTCACCGAGGCTAGCCAGATCCACGACACCCCGAAGTGAACGTCCGATGAGGCGCTGAATCTCCAACGTTCGGCCGCCCTGCCGCCCCTGCGCGGCTTCACGATTCATGCGTTCGGAGGTGGATCGAGGCAGCATGCCGTATTCCGCCGTCACCCAGCCTTGGCCACTGCCCTTCAGAAAAAGAGGGACCCGCTCCTCCACCGTGGCCGAGCAAATGACCATCGTGTCCCCCACAGAAATGCGCGCCGAGCCCTCGGCGTGCCGCAACACGTGGGTTTCAATGGAGGTGTTTCGAAGCTCGCGCGGCCCGCGTCCATCCGATCGCATCACGCATCCTCCCGGGATTCAGGAACCCTGGACGGCCGGTCGTACCAGGGAAGATCCGATTGATCCACTGCTTCCACCCGACCGATGACGGCTTCACCCAGAAATCGCTGGCCCTCGGCATGGAATCGATCCGGTTGGTCACTCACGAAAAAGCGATGCTCCACCTTGCGGGCCGGAGCAAGCAGGTTCTCAGAAGCCAATCGCTCTTCAAGATCCGCAGCCATCGCGTCGCCCGAATCGATGAGCATCACGTCCGTTCCCATCACATCTGATATGACTTTCTTGAGTAATGGGTAATGCGTGCAACCAAGAATCAACGTATCCACCCCCGCCTGGCGCAAGGGTTCCAGATATTCCATCGCAACCTTCCGTGTGACATCGTGATCCGCCCATCCTTCCTCGACTAGGGAGACGAAGAGTGGACACGCGGCCGAGGTCACCCGAAATCCCGAACCGAGCCGCTCGAGCGCGGCCGGGTAGCACCGAGATGCCACGGTGGCCCGCGTGCCAATGACGCCGATGCGGCGATTACGTGTCTTCGCCGCCGCTTGACGCGCGCCGGCTTCCACCACTCCCAGCACGGGCACGACGGCGGCATCGGTGAGTACGTCGAGCGCCAGCGCCGACGCGCTGTTGCACGCCACTACGAACGCTTTGATTTCAAAATGCTCGAGAAACTTGAGCGCCTCCAGCGAGAGTCGCCGCACCGTGCGCGGCGACTTGTTTCCGTATGGGAGCCGTGCGGTGTCGCCGAAATACACCATGGCTTCGCTCGGCAACGCGTGCGCAATCGCGCGGACTACGGTGAGACCGCCCAAACCGGAATCGAAAACCCCCAGCGGGTGCGTTGGTTCTTTGCCGGATGCGCTCACCATTGATTCACATCCACCCACGGTCCGGGACGCAAATGGCGGCCCCACCGTTCGATCGGCGTTCCCAGGACCAGGAGTCGAATGCGTTTCACGCCGTCCACGTTATCTCCCACGGTGCGAGCCAATGCGGTCAGCCGCAGGCGTTCTTCTTCGATGCTACGCGCGCCGAGGTTCGTGACCGGCGCGCTGAGGTCCAGCACGAGGCTCCCCGGATCGGCTTCGAAATAGTGCAAGAGTTCGGTGCCTTCGGGTAGCGGCGCCTGATACGAACCTTCGGATCGCGACAAGTAACTGACGAGATCGCTCACCATTCCACGTCGTCCCGCGCCCGATGTGACCTCGCGAGGTTGCGGGATAAGACGGAGCGAATCGGCTTCAAGATAGTACACGAGAACGGTCTTGAGCTCGGTTCCGGGACTGGCCATGTCGAGGGGCTGCCGGAACGAATGGGGCGTGCGCACGTTGAGACCAAGCACGATCAAGCCGATCGCGAGTGCAGTGCCAAACACGCCAAATAAGAGAACGTTCTTGCTCAGGTGGCGTGACCGCATCAGCGCGACCCCGCCGCGAGCCTAAGACCGGCCGCAATGCTTTGCGCAAGAGAACGCAGCCGGGAGTCCGACCAGCCATTTCGCGGATCGGTGCCCATCTCGAGCAGGAGCGCCGGCATGCGCGCGCCGGCCAGCTCGGGTATCGATGCGGCTTCAATGCCCGGGGACATGTTGTTGCTCACGCCACTCGTGACAATGGATTGAATGATTGCGGTGCCAATGACCCGGCTGTCCGATTCATGGGAGCCATGATCGGTGCCGTAATGATGAAACCCCAGATCATCCAACGACGACGCTCCCAGAGTCTGACCGCCCCCGGCATTCAAATACACGATGGGGCCACCGGGACGACCATGCACGTGCAATGAAAGGAGCAGATCGGCATTGGTGTGGTTAGCGACATTGGAGCGCGATTCCGGGCTGGGATCGTCGTTGTCTGAACGCGTGAGCACCACGTCCATGCCGGCATTGAGCAGCTCTTGCTGCAGATATCCAGCCAAAGACCAGTCGAGTTTCGCTTCCTTCCCGCCCTTCACCGTGACGCCGGTGTCCGAGCCGCCATGCCCGGGGTCGATGGCAATGCGATGCAGACTGACGAAGGACGTGCCCGAAAATGGCTGGAGCGATTCGGTCATGGAACCCAGGGTGATCTCGACCTGATTAGAGTCGCGGGAGGTGACTTGATAGCCTCGCGACGCGGCCGCGGGAATGATGTGCAGTTCAAGGCCATCGGCGGTGGATTCGGAACGGTACCCCAATAACCACGACATCCAGGCCGAGCGGGGTTGGGGCAGAGGAAATCGCTCGGCATCGTACGCTGTGCCGGAAAGACGCACGATCAGTTCCGGACCCGCTTCTTGCCGCACCTCGGGGTTGAGGCGAGATGTGCCGTTCAACGTTAGCTGCCACCCCGTGTCCGACACTTTGGCTCTGCTGGCCTCGAGGCTTGCTTTGGGAACGCCGATACGCAACCTGCGTTCGGATTTCGAAAACACGAGCGGTTCTTCGATCCACGGCAAGGGCTCCCCATTCTCGTCGATGAACAGATCGAGGGGCAGCATCATTTGTCCTGCCGACAAGAACACCGGGCCGGCTAGATGTAAGAGCCGGCCGTCATCGATCACGGCCAGATCCGTGCCTTCGATTACCGATATGCGATGTGATTTGCCGGACAGAACGAGGCGCCCCAGATCGGCGCGCCAGAATTTTTCGAGATGCAGTGCGGCGGCGAGCTGGTTGGCGGCAATGTAGATCACGCCCTCATGCTCGACGGCCAAGAGACGCCAGGGCTCGGCCGGCGGCGCGGGAACGACCTGGATCTCGAACGGCACCGAACCCGGGAAGGGCGGTTCGGCATGGGTCCCGCGAGCCAACGCGATGCTGCAGGCGAGGATGAGAAAGAAGAGCCTCATGTCTGGCGCTTTCGGCTCATCGCGCGGGCCATTTCCCGGTCTGCATCGCGTTTGGCCACATCCTCGCGCTTGTCGTGCAGCTTCTTTCCCTTGGCCAAGGCGAGCTCGACTTTGGCCCAGCCCCCTTTGAAATAAAGAGACAGTGGAATGAGCGTAAGCCCCTTTTCTCGAGTTTTTCCGATCAAGCGCCGGATGTCCTTGCGATGCAGGAGCAGCTTACGCTTGCGTTTGGGTTCGTGGTTGAACTGGTTGCCTTGTTCATACGGAGAAATGTGCAAGTTCATGAGCCACACTTCTCCGCGATCGACCATGGCGTAGGCATCCACCAGGTTGGCCTTCCCCGTTCTAAGCGACTTTACTTCCGTTCCGCTGAGCACAAGTCCGGCTTCGATGGTTTCCAGAATGTGATACAAATGCCGCGCTTTGCGGTTTTGGGCAATACGTTGAATATCGGAGGTTGCCGCGGGTTCGGTTTTCCGGGCCAAGAAACATCCCTTCCCACGGAAGAGCCACCGGAGAGTGTGATTCGAGCAGGAAAAGTACCGGGGGACGGCCGCTAGAGCAAGCCGAACGCGTTGACACGAGGAGCCCTGGCCTGTAGCCTTTTTCGGCCCTATTCGGTGCGCGGAAGTGGCGGAAATGGCAGACGCGCTGGATTCAGGATCCAGTGGTGGCAACACCATGGGGGTTCAAGTCCCCCCTTCCGCACCAGGTATTTGAGTTAGGGAATATTCGAGGCCTGCCCAGCACTGTCCGAGCCCGCGCCGCGGAGGATTGACCCCGCGGGCGGACCCGAAACGATTCGGTTAGGGTTTCGTCTCCACGAGCTCGATTGCTTTGGTTGCTCTACCGGCGGTGATTCGGGCGAAATAAATGCCCGCCGCCCCATCCGAGCCACCTGCTACACGACCATCCCAGGTGATCGCATGAGGGCCGGCTTGGAGTGATCCCTCGAACACTCTGGCCACCTGGCGTCCACTCACGTCGAAGATGGAAAGCGACACGGGGCCACTCTGCCCAAGCTCGAACTGGAAAGTCCGCGCTCCGGACAGTGCACTTCCCTCCGCGTGGAAGCCGATCAGGGGCTGACTGGCCGATTGCTCGTCGTTGTCCTCGCCCTGATCGTCATCATCGCCCTCATCCGAACCGCCGCCCTGACCCAGCACGCACTGAATACCCGAGAAGTCATTACGGAACTGGAGCATCACCCCGTTCGACATGAAGTCCGCCATCTCCAGGGCGAGATCGACGATTTGATCGTAGGCCTCCACTTCGCCCGTGTAATTCCCGGTGAGATGGTCAACTGCTTCGGCCAGCGTGAGGTCGAGATGCTCCTTCCACATTGGATCGTTCATGCTCAATGGCCAGTACTGGGGATTCATCTCGGACATCTTGACCGCGATGTCATGTGCGTTGGCGTACCACCGTGCCGTCGCGTCCGCTTGCCCTGCCGTGTCGCCGTCTCTGGCCGCGACCAGAATCTCCTCCGCGATCACCAAGTGATCTTTGATGAGATCGCCCAACTCTTCTGCGTCATCCCCATAGTAGGGCGCGAGAGCGTCTTCCATATCCTCATAGTTTTGGAGAAGCCGGGCGATGTAGGTATCGTTTCCGGCGAGATTATCGAGAGTCGAGATGATCACCACGCGGGTCCAGGTGACGTGGTCTTCCCAGAGCTTGCGCCAGAGATCGTGAGACTCGAGCGCGCTCGTTCTCTGGGGAGAGGAAGGCTTGGCGGCGAACACGCTGTGAAGGGGGAAGGCCACGATCGTGAACGCCGCCATGAACGTGATGGCTCCAAGGACGAGTCGATGTTTCATCTTCATGATGTGTTCCTCTTGCGGAACCATTAAGGCGTGACTGGGGGGACGAGGTCCGCAATTTTTATGGAGATGGAGATTTCAATGTTTCGAGGTTGGTAACGACTCCTCGATATATGAACGCGCCAAAGAATCACGGCGCTTTGAAACATCGTCCCAGGAAAGTGCGGGCGACTTCAATAATAAAAATAATACGCGTTAGTTTTAGCTTAAAAATCCTGGAAAGTGGAAGCAAACGGCGTTTGCTGCGGAGAGCCAGGCCACTTAATTGGGCTGGCTCCCACGATGAGCTCAGGAATTCCCGCAAGCGGAAAGACTACTCGATGCGAATCGCCTTTTGTGTTTCCTTCACGCTTGGCGTTTCGAGACGGTAGAAATAGATCCCCGGAGCAACGGCATGCCCGCTCTCATCGTTCCCCCGCCACGGCACCGAGTGCGTACCCGCCGGCAACTTCTCGTCTGCAAGCGTGGCCACGCGGCGGCCCGATACGTCGAACACCTGCAGCTTGACCAAGCCCGCTTGAGGGAGATCGAAGCTGATCAGAGTAGAGGACCGGAACGGGTTGGGCGTGCTCCGAAGCCCGCGCGCGGTGATGCCTTCATCGGGCACGCCGACCACGGTGCCGCAAGGACCGTATTCGAGATGCAGGTTGGTGAGGTCGTCACCCAGGAAGAACTCCTCGTAGACGGTGGACGCGTTCAGCGGTTGCGGGGCTGTGCTCAGATCGGTCGGACCGGGGTCGGCGACTCCCCCGCCGGGACTGCGTCCGGCGACGGTGCTGAAAAACGTCGCGGTCTCGCCGTAATCGACACGAATGGTCGCGTTGGGCCGTAGCGTGATCGTGAACGTATTTAGACCACCGAAGAAAATTTCGGGGACTTGTAGGAATCGTATGACGAAGTTCTGTCCAATCTGGTGCGCCGCAATGATGCCCCCCGACGACGGATCGAGATCGTCCCATATGCCACAAATGCGCGGCGCGCCGATACGTAGGCCATTCGCGCTGGCGCTCGGATTCGTGTCGCCCAGACCGAAAGTGATGTTGCCGTTCGAGTTCACCCAGACGGAATGGTAGCGCCTTCCACAGAACGAAAACCCGTTGGGAATGGGGACATTCACCGCGTCATCATCTCCCAGCGCGACTGAACCTTCGATGATGTTGAGAAGAACATTAGCGGTCGCCGTGCCGCCCGCTCCCACGGTAATGGGCACGTAAGAGCAGGTTGTATCCGTGTCCACGTTGCCGCTTTCGCGAACGCCATTCCAGTACTCCTCCATGAACACAGTATCGGTCGGTTGCGTGCTGAAGAAACCGTCCACGATCTTGTCCACGTAAAGCAGGTATTGCGCACCGGGAGTGAGCCCGTGGAGCGTGTACTTTCCATCCGGGCCCAATAGACCTTGCGTATAGTCGCCCGACATGGCGGAAATGCAATTGCCGCCCGGATCGGTCAGCTTGCGGGCGATGACGTTCACGCCTCTGACCTCGCTGGTCCCGTCAGGCATGAAGATCTTGCCGGTAATGGTCCCAGTGTTGTTGGGCCACCCCGCGGTGGGATAGAGATCCGAGAGCGCGGCGACGTCGTCGAGTTGTTCGACGGTTGCTTCGGAGAGACCGCTTCCCGTGCCCGGCGTCGGATCGATGAAGGGATACATGGTCTCCATTTGAGAAACCGCCGGCGTCCCGCCTAGGGGTGAGCACCCACCGGGTCCAATGTTGTCCCCAAAAAATAACGCGGACCCGTTGACTTGGGTGTGGGCCAACCCAATCGTGTGGCCGAACTCGTGCGTGTACACGCCACCGAAGGACGCCCCTGGGAAGGGTGATGTGTCACTCGGGTCGATCGCCGCGCCGTTCAACACCACCCAGCTCTCGGTAATGAAGGGGGTGCCGGGTTGCGTGTACTCGATGCTGGAGACGCCCAGGACTCCGGGCGGGAACCCGAAGAAGTTGCTGCAGATCGTGCCATCGGCGTCGTAGATGGCGAAAATGCCGCCACCGTTGGGGGCCTCATGGCCTTCGGGATAGCTGATCACCTGACCCACGTTGGCGGCGGTGATGTCGGTGGCGACATTGTTGAGTTTGATTTTGCCGGCATTGACTGCGCTGAAATAAGCGGTAGCAACATTCGTCCATTCGTTCATGGCGTTCGTGGTTAGGTTATCCGACTGGGTGTTGGTGAGAAACCCGTTCGCGCCGGAGTCCATGTATACGTTCACGTTGCCGGCCGGCCAATGATAAGGGGTACGCGTAGCCGGGTCATAAATGGCTACTGGCCCTCCCGCGAATCCGGAAGAGGACATGACCATCGCCGAAGAAACCGCAGCCAGGAGAATGCGGACGGGATACTTAGCGAACATGGCGCAACCTCCCCGTCTCCACCCAGCGTTCCCGCACGGCTTTCCGGACAAAATCGAGCAGCACCTCCGCTTGCACGGGGCCCTTTTCCTTTTTCATAAGTTTTTGCTCAGTTGGAGTGAGCAAATCATCGTTCACCGCGAGGCCTCGCATCAGGCCTAGATTCTGGAACCCGTTCTCGTACAGGTTGCCTTTCTTCTTGAATGTGCCCTGATCCAACCCAACCGTTGTTTGAAGACCGGTGAGGCTTGCCTTCTTATAGAGAAACAAGAGCACATCCTCCCCGACTTCATATCTCGGCAACCCTTGGGGAGTCACGACGAGATAGGTGCGTCCGTCGGGGAGCGTGCGGGGGGCTTTCAAGCCGAACTGTCGAAACGTGTATCGATGTCCCGGCGCGCCGCGAATCGCTTCATCGATGGAGACGGTGACCTCGGTGTACGGAACACCCTTCTGGAATCCATCGGTGACGCTCATCACCCTGCCGGTGACGATGAGCTCGGAGAGGCCGATGAGATCGGCGAGGTTCTGGCTCCGCATCGAGGTGGCGGATGCGGGAGCAACAAGGAGGACAGAAAGCAAGAGCGAGAGGAGACCCGTCCGGACCATCAAGCACCTCCAAAGAGTGTCGTGCCCGACGCGCGACCCGGTGCTTAGCGGCCCGGGGCCCCCCTGAGTCAGGAAAGCAATGAGTATAGCAGATCATGGGGGTGGACCCTAGTTAAATGACGTAATTACAGTGGTTTGAGTGCTTTGTGAGTGGGGCATCTACGAGAAGGCGCGGTACCGAAGGTTCAACGCGCTTTTGAAGTGAAACCACACCCTGCGGTACGCGTAATGAACCCCGCTAATCGCCCCGGGGCGATTGGTCACAACCTATTTAGGTCGTGACTAAACTGTCGCCTCGGCATGAACCGGCAAGCCGGCTTTTTCCCACGCGCCAATCCCACCGATCAGATCTTCGACGTCCTTGTAGCCCTTCGCGCGCAACATGCTCGCTGCCATGGAGGAACGATAGCCTCCGGCGCAATGCACCACGATCTTTTGGCCTTGCGGAACCTCGCTCATACGCGAACTCAGTTCTCCCAACGGTATGAACATCGTCGACGCAATCTGCTTCATTTCGCGTTCGCGCGGATTCCGAACATCCAGGACGACCGGTGCATTCTTGCCCTCGAGACGTTTCTGCAATTCCCCCGCTTCAACGCGGCCAACCGACCGAATCAGCTCGGCCGGCACATCCGCCGCTTCCGGACCGCCTTTCAGAAATCCCAGCACGCGATCGAACCCAATGCGGCCCAGCCGTATCGCGGCTTCATGTTCTTTTCCTGGAGCAGCAAGGATGACCAGCGGCCGTTCGCGATCCAAGAGCGTCCCTGCCCACGTCGCGAACTGCCCTTCGAGCCCAATGTTGATGCTTCCCAAGATGTGTCGCTTGGCGAACCCGAACGGATCACGCACGTCCAGTAGCTGCGCGCCGTCCTTCTCGAGTTTCAGAACATCCGAAATCCCAAGCGGCACGAGCACGCGATCCAAATTCTCGTCCAAGGTCACGCGCTCCTGGCGGTTGTACCACGCATCGTATCCGAAGTAAGCCGGAGCCACCGGCTGATCGGCGGTGACCAACCGAATGAACTCTTCGCGACCCAAATGGCTATCCAGCATCATGTTGAACTTGCGCTGAACGCCCAAAGGTGAGGACGTTTCGGAGCTCAAATTCTTCCCGCACATCGATCCTGCGCCATGTCCCGGATAAATGATGACTGAATCCGGCAGCGTCAAGATCTTGTTCCGGAGCGAGTCATAGAGCTTCCCGGCCAACGTTTCTGCGCTCATACCCGAAGAGGCCATGAGATCGGGCCGTCCCACGTCGCCAATGAACAACGTGTCGCCGGTCAGGATGGCGTGAGGCACCGTACTCGCCGGATCACCTTCGTAAACCAGATAACACACCGATTCCGGGGTATGTCCGGGGGTCTCGAGCGCTTGAATGCTGATCGAGCCCATCTTGAGAACGTCGCCGTCATTCATAGCCGTGAACGGATACTCCGGCGACGCCTTGGCGCCCATCCGAATGTCGGCACCCGTTGCCTTCCGAAGTTCCAGATGTCCGGACACGAAATCGGCGTGGAAATGCGTGAGCAGCACGTGCTTGATCGTCACCCCTAGCTGCTTGGCTTCTTCCACATAAATATCGACATCACGACGTGGATCGACCAGCACGGCCGTTTTTGAAGCCTCGTCGGCAATCAAATACGACGCCTGGGAAAGACACCCGAGGTAAAACTGCTTGAGAACCATTAGTTAACCCGCCCCCTGAAAACGAAGAAAAGGTGCGGAGGCCCGAACCTCCGGGCCTCCGCGCCGACAAATGGTACCAGATTCCGGGGCCAAACCGAGGCGCCGGCTGACCCTTACTACCGATGTCTCAACGTCAATAGCGCGCCTTGAGACGGCCCCAGGTCACGACTTGAATTGGGGTGGGACATTGAAACAGATGCCCTGGGGACGGCATGCAGCCCGTTCCGAGGGGCAGCTTCGATCCAGTGTAGACATTCAGCGCGTCGAACACGCGCCACGATCCCGCTCCGTCTGGAAAGCGTCCCGTCGAGCGATCGGGGTCCGCTTCGTGGTCCTGGAATGTGTAGCTATCCACGAGCAGAGTGTCGCCGTTGACCACGCGCCAGAGTCCGATCGTTCCCCCGGTGTTCACCAGACGCAGACCGAACCGAGGCGCGCCGTTGGCGTTTTCCCACGCGTAGCTTTGGCTGCCGTACACCACGAGAACGCCACCCGGGGCGAGTCCGCCGGAGAAACCGTAACGCCAAGACGTGTCGGCGCCAGCCAGCAGATAATCGTCCAGAGTCACCGCGCTGATCCCGACGTTCACGATTTCCACCCACTCATCGTCCCGCGAGTTCAACACGCCGTCTCCGTTCCAGTCACGCTGTGGATCGGCGAGGATCTCGTTCAGCATGAGGGGCTCGAGCGCGTCCGGTGACGCGGCGTGCGCCTTCGTCCCCACGAACAGCCCCACCAGCACGAACAAGAGCCGCCAAACCCACGTCACTTTTGTAAGCACGGACATCCCGTACCTCCTGTTGGTTCATGGACGAGGTAAACGGGAGTGGTGGGCCAAAAAAACGTTAGCCGGGAATCACGCGCGTGCCTGACCGGCCGGCCAAGGCCGGTCCCAATTCTTCAGGGGACGTAATCAATACCTCGCGGCCGCCGTTTTCCAAGAAGGCCAAAGCGGATTCAATCTTGGGCTTCATCGAACCTTCGCCGAACTCGCCGCTTTCCATGTAGCGGTGCGCATCACTGGCCGTGATGCGATCCAGATTTTTTTGCCCGGGCTTGCCGAAGTTAATCGCGACATGGCTCACCCCGGTCACGATCACGAAGGTTTCAAAACCGAGCGCAGAGGCAAGAAATGCCGATGCGCGATCCTTGTCGACGACCGCTTCGACTCCTTGTTCGCGCCCGTCCGCACCGGCGGCAACCGGAACGCCGCCGCCGCCCGCCGCCACCACCACGTGTCCGGCCTGGATCAAGTCCTGGATGCCACGAAGCTCGAGAATTTCCTTGGGGGCGGGAGATGCCACCACCCGCCGCCAGCCGCGGCCCGAATCTTCGCTCACCGACCAGCCACGTTCGGTGGCGAGACGTTTCGCTTCCGCTTGGGTGTAGAAGGGGCCGATGGGTTTATTCGGATGTTGGAACGCGGGATCGTTGCGATCCACACGAACGCGGGTGACCAGGGCGGTAACGGGGCGCGACGCGCCGGCTTCGGCCAACGCATTGCCGAGACACTGCACGATCATATAGCCGATGCCGCCTTGCGAATCGGCGTCACAAATATCGAGCGGCATGGGGGGGATGCGATCCGCGGCGGCCTCATTACGAAGCAGGATGTTGCCCACCACCGGCCCGTTTCCGTGTGTGATCACGATGTGATCATCCGGAGCGAGGACCTGAGCCAGAGGCGACATGCTCGCCATGGTGATGGAGCGCTGTTCTTCGATCGTTCCCGTGCCCTTCTGGGGAAGAAACGCGTTCCCGCCAAGCGCCAACAGGAGCCGCCGGGGCATGATCTAACGATGCGCGAGGGCGCGGACGAAGTCGTCGATGCGATTCAGGGCTTTGTCGAGGTTCAGGATCGAGTTGGCGTATGAAAAGCGAATGTGCCCATCTCCGAATTCCCCGAAAGCGGTTCCGGACAATGCGGCCACGCCAAAATCATCCAATAGCCGGTTGGCGATTTCCTTGGTGGGCAGACCCAGCTCACGAAAATCGGGGAACACGTAGAACGCGCCTTGCGGCAGCACGCATTGAATTCCGGGAATGCGGCTTAGGCCCTTCACCAGATGATCGCGGCGGCGCAGGAACTCGAGCCGCATTTGTTCCACGGTATCCTGCGGACCGTTGAGCGCTTCCATCCCCCCCATCTGCACGAACGTCGCGGTGCAGGAATTGCAGTTGGTGGCCAGGCGAGCGACATGGGTGGAGAGCGCGTCCGGCATCACACCATAGCCCAGCCGCCATCCGGTCATTGCATACGTCTTGGAGAATCCGTCCAGAATGATCGTGCGATCGCGGAGCGAGCCGAAGCTTGCGATCGAGACGTGCTTGCCTTCGTAAAGAATGCGGGAATAGATCTCGTCCGAAAGCACCCACACGTTCGGATAATCAGTCAGGATGTCGGCGATCTTGGCGATGTCCTCGGGCGGTAACATGCCGCCGGTGGGGTTGTGCGGAGAGTTCAAGATGAGGAGTTTGGTGCGAGGATTCAGTTTCTTCCGCAGATCGTCGAGATCGAGCCGGAACTGATTCTCCTGCCGCAACGGCAACGCGACCGGCTTGGCATCGAGATAACGAATGACGGATTCGTAAATGGGAAAACCCGGATTGGGATACAGCGCTTCGTCGCCCGAATCCAGAACGGCCAGCATCACGTAAAACATGATCGGCTTACCGCCGGGGGTGACCACGACGTTGGAGGCCTGATAGGGAACGCCACGCGTGGCGGCGGTGTGCTCGGCGAGGAGCTGGCGAAATGCGGGAAGACCGGCGGATGGACCGTAGTGGGTGAACCCTTCGTCGAGCGCGCGCTTCGCCGCCTCGATGATGTTTTGGGGCGTGTCGAAGTCGGGCTCACCGATCTCGAGGTGAATGATCTCCTTCCCCTGCGCTTCCAGCGCCTTGGCGCGGGCGAGCACTTCGAAGGCAGTTTCCGTGCCCAGACGGTCCATGGCCCTGGCGAAAGTCGGCATTTTCCGATCCTCTTCTTATAGCGTAAGCTCTCGAAAACACAAAGCTTAGAACGTTTTCTGAGCCGGGGTCAAGACGCGCGTCCCAGACTGCGGGCAAGCGCAACCGTCCACGTCCAGCGGCTTTCCCCTCCGTCCCCGCTCATCTCCACGCTCCATCCGCCAAAGCCTCCGCGGAACCATGCCCCAACCGACGTTCCGTTCAGGACCGAGTTCGAGCCGCTCCAGTCTCCGGCCCGCCGAAAATAAATCGGCACCGCTTGCGCTCCCGACTCGCCGGTCACGTGCCCGGCACGCATTTCCCACGCCACTCGCCCCTTCGGAGACCCCAAGGCGACATGCCAGGCCTGGGATCCGGCCACATCCAATCGCTCCTCCAAACGCAACCGCGCGGAGAATCCTCCGCGCGTCCAACGCAATTCCGCTTGGCCGGCTTGACTCTCGTCGCGCTCCGAGACCGCGCCATCGGGTTCTGAACGGCGAAGCTTCCACAAGAATGCAGCGGCAAGTCCGGGGCGAAGCGGTTCGACCCATTCCAGCTCATTCGCCCATACAAGCGAGACCGGAGTGGACTCGAGCTTCAACGCGCGGCGATCCACCGCGTGCAGCAATCGAATGAACCGCCCCCGGCCGCCCGACCAGCGCGTTTCCAAAGACGCGGATACAGCGGCATCGGAGAGCGGTGTTTCGTGTCCCGCTACGAGCGGCGATGCGTACCCGGCCCCGGTCCAGATTAAAGAGCCATGCAACTTCCAGGAGCCGATGGCCAGACCAAACGCGCCTCCCATCGCTGCACCCGCCTGGCTCTTGGCTACTTCGGTCGACCACGTTCCCGAACCTTTGGCCCCCCAAGCGATCGCGCTCCCGACCTTGCCGGTCGACGAGCCAACCACGTGACAGGCAAGACCCTGCGTCTCGTTGCCTCGCCCGATACCTAAGGCCAAGCAAGCCGTGGGTGCGTCTTCCATGGCCCGAACGGCCGCCAACGACACGTTCCACGATGCGGCATTGCATCCCAACGCGGCACCGTACAACACGCCGGGATCCAGCACCGGCGACGGGGTCCAGGCAGCCAGCGCGCGTCGTCGCGGCACGGAACCACGCGGCTCGGTCCCCGTTGTTTGAACGGCCAGGCCCAGGCCCTGACGATTCTCGATCGTTCCCAGCGCCAATGTGACATGCCGTCGCACGAGCCGGGCGCCACCGCGCTTCAGCAAGGCATGATCAGCAGGATCGCGGTGCAATCGGCCGACAATGGCCCAGTCTCCCTTGTCTCCGGTGAGACTCCAGCGCTCCTCGTCCTTGCTCTCGCGAAAACGCACCCCGGCTACCATGCGCATGCGCGCGGGCGCACTCCAGCAAAACGATTCACTCAACGATTCGGCAAGCTCGGGGCCGGCTCCGGGAAGGCCTTCAAGCGACGACGGATCGCGAAGCTCGCCTTGATTCAGCTTTCGCTTGAGCCACGTCACTTGATCCATATCGAGCGAGAATCGTTCGGCCAGGATGTCGATCGACCCACCGCTCACGGGAAGACAGTCTTCCCCGTTGGCACTAGCGCAACCAAAAAACAGGGTCAGCATCACGAAACGCGACGCCCGCGTCATGAGCCGCCTCGCATCCAGCGGATAGCCACCCGCGCAACCCGGCCCAGAAGCGGATGATCCTCGGCCTCGGCGCGAAGCTCCACCGAATGGGCCGCGAGCACGATGCCCAGAGACGGCACGTCGTTCGCGTACCGCGCGATAACAGACAGGCCGCGCCGCGCTTCCACTCCCACCGAAGCTTCACTGGAGTTCTCGTGCAGCACGAGGCCGAGCAGCCACGGTCCCGTTCCCGAGCGTGCTTCGATCTCGAACTCCGGCGCGCCGTGCGGCGACTCGGGAAACACGGTCACCGATCCTCCGGTGACAAGATGCGGCGACACGGCAACGAGAACGCGAGGTGAGCATCGAAACGCGCGTTCATCCTTGAATTGCACGGCGCCGATCGCACATTCGCCGCGCCAGCGCGATGTGCGCCAGATGAGGGCGCACTCCAGGTCGCGCATTGCGCCGTCGGGCCAAGCGACCGAACGCCACGCGCCGCGAACGCCGCCTCCGGATGCAGGCTCCCGGCCCGCCCCTACTCGCGTCGCCAGGGATCCCGGTAAAGCATCCCAGGACGTGAGATCACCCGACAGCCAAAGCGTTCCGGCGCGCGGCACGCCACGTCGCGAATCCAAGCGGTCGCACGCTAACCATGCCGGATCAGACGGCGAGAATCCGTAGAGCCAAGGAACCAATGCGAAGAGGCACCACCGCGTCATGGCGTCACCCACACCGCGCGGCAACGCCGAATGCGCTCTTTCCCCGATTGCCAGCGCAAGCAAACGAAGTAGAGTCCGGGATGCTCCGGCAAGGGACTACCTCCACCCCATGTCCATGACCCCACGGGAGGCGAAGGGCCTTGCTCCTTGAGGAGCGCGACGTCGCGCCCGGTTTCATCGATCAAGCGAATATCGATGCGCCCCGCACCGGGAAGGCGGTACGTGAACACGGCGGGTTTGGCGCGCGGCGCCACTTCGGCCGGCCCGCTCAAGAGATCCTCGGTGACTTGAGCGATCGTGCTCAGGCTATTCGTGCGACCCGGTGTTGCGCCATTCGGATCGAGGCTCCATCCCCACGCGCCTGGGATCGCGGCGGGCATCCGGATATCGACACGCTCGATGCTGCGTCCCGGTTCAGGAGGAAGCCAATCTTCGAAATACGCGACGGAGTCCTGCACGACGCCGTCCGCATTTGCGAGCACGATCACATCGGCGGGTAAGCCGGGGCCGGCATCGTGATCGTTCAGAATCGGCCATCCATCCGGATGCACGACCACGATCGAATCCGAGAGTGCGTAATGCTCGCGCAAACTGTCCGGACGCGCGGCGAGAATCAGGAAACCGCCGGTTGGGAGCGCGCCCTCCAAACGCCGCGTCCGCCCGGTGGCATCGCGAAGGGTCCAACCGTTTAGAGAAACGTCGACGCTGTCCGGGGCGGCAAGCTCGATCCATTCGCCTTCCCCGGCCGCTGGACGCACCACGATTTCGTTGATTGAGACACTGCCCCATGCCCGTCCCACGCAAGAAACGAGCACGCAAACAAACCACAATGAGCCCCGCATGATGCTTGATGCTTCCTTCCGGACGGGAAGGACGACGGAGTGTTTACCGGGAGGCGGGTGTGAACTACACGAGGCCGCGCCGGCGGCGCAGCAACCATTCCGCGGAGACGAGGAGGACGAAGATCACGAACACGATCGGGTTATCCCACAGCACGACTTGCGAGCGCTCTTCGCGCGCGACCGCTTCTTGCGCCAGCGCGCGGTCGAGGCCATTGAGGGAATCCGGTGACCACATCCGCCCGCCGCTCGCCGAAGCAATGCGCTCCAGCGTTTCATGATCTGCTTCGAGCCGCTCCATCTCGACCCCCAGCGAATCGACGACGAACTGGCCGTCCATGGGCGGAAGCTCGGATTTCGGCGTGCGCGCGCGGCCGTGATACCGGTAATGACCGGGCGGTAACGCGCCCGCGGATCCGGTGAGGAAACCCTGGTTGCCTGACAACTCGAGCTGGGTGGGCCGTGCGCCGTGTGCGGTATCCGCCGGCGTTATTGTCACGGCAACCGACGCATTTTGAACGGGGTGGTAGTTCTCATCATTGACGTGCGCCACGAACACCACGTTCTGTCCGCGCGGAACCACCGATTTTTCAGGACGGATGTCCACTTGCCCTTCCACGGTGGGACGCGCGAGCCAGTGCGCGGCACGCCGCCACCACGGCGGCATGATCGTGGAGCCGGAATGCTGGGACGTGCTTCCGAATTGCCAGCGCCACATCCCGTCCGCGGCCAGGAGGAGCACACGTCCTTGCCCGGTCTGATGCCAGGAGAGCACGGGAACATTGCCGGGACCCACGAGCAGCGCTTCACCGTCTGCTTTGAGACCGCGGAGATCCGGAGCCACGCCCAAGGGCGGAAGATCGCGCCAGCTATCGAGCGGGGCCGCCCCGGGGACGGTGGGATCGAACAGAACATGCCGATGCGCGGCCGGCGATATCGAGACCGATGTCTCGCCGCCTCCGCCTCCTCCACCGCCTTCCGCGGGCAAGATGGCACCCAATGGCGTGCCTTGCCACTGGCTCATCGCGCCCGATTGTCCCCCGGTGATGAGCACTAGTCCGCCGCCGCCCCGCACGAACGCGGCTATGGCATCCAGCGACCCGCGGCCCAGCTGACTCGGGGTGACGTGATCGAGCACGATCACGCGAACGGAACGCAACCCGCCCGCATCGAGAGACGGCAGCGCGCGATGTCCGCCCACCGAATGAAACGATGCCCCCTGGCGAATTCCCGGTATCACGGCCAGGGTTGAATCATCTTCCAACGCGCGGCGCAAGAACGTGTGATCCCAGGTCAGCTCGCCGCTCAACACGAGCACGCCGGTTTTCTCTTCCCGTACCTCCATGGCAAAGAGCCGCCGGTTGTTTGCGGCCGCAGCTTCTCCCGGCAAGGTTGGCACGGATACTTCGAAGAACCGCAAGCCAACTTTGTTTGGGGTGAAGCTCAAGCTCACTTTTGTTTCCGCACCACCCGGAGACAACGGAGACTTGGATTCGGCGACATGGGCGGGCGCGTCGGTGACATCGCGAATCGTGACCGGGACGCTGACCGGGTCGAGACCCTGCAGGCGCACCAACGCGTCGATGGGTGTGGGCTCGCCCGCGAACGCTTCCTGGTTGGCGCGCACCCGGCTCACCGCCAGATCGGGAACCGGGTTTGGAGAACCGAGCTTCACCGTTTCGATGGGAATGCCGAGCCGTCTGGCCGTGGACACCGCATCCCCGCCGGTAGTGGCGGTTCCATCGGAGACCAGGATCATGGCTCCCGGCTTTCCGATGGAACCTTCACCGGCCGCGCCAACTTCCAGCGCTTTATCCAGATCGGTGGCTTCACCCGCAGGCGGTGGCGCGGGCTGACCGTCTCCGAGCGCCGGCGCGACGTCCGCGGCAAAGGGCCGCACCATGAGCGGATATTTCCCGTTCAATTCCCTGCGGATGTTCTCGAGTGCGGCGGTGGCTTCAGCATCGCGTGTGGCACGACCCTGACTTCCAGGGAGTTTCAAGCTTTCGGATCGATCCAAGAGAAGCACGACACCCTTGGATGCGCCTCCTGGAAGAGCAAGGCTCAGCACGGGGCGAGACAAAATGCAGAGCAAGAGCACCAACGCGGCCGCACGAAGGCCCGCCAGAAGAGCGCGCGTGCGTGCGTCGAGAGGGGCCTCGTTCTTGAGGTACACCAACACGGCATACGCCACCGCAAGCAAGATCAACAAGACCAGTACCCACATCGAACCGAAAACTGGAGCCCATTCCAGGCCGCGCCATCGCGCTAACCAGTGCAATCCTGCATCCTTTCCACGCTCTTCAATGATGCGTGCGAGCGGGCGACGGGTGGGATCCGAGCGGGAGGGTTAATGACGCTAGCAAGCGTCCCCAGAGTTGTCAAAAGGGAACATCTCATCCGGCGGATTTTTCGGGAGCGTTGTCCTTTGCCCCCTCTTCGGTGGATTGCTTGCGACCCACCACCACCGAGAGGGCGCCTTGGGCTTCGGGAACGTCGCCGGCGTGACGCATATTGTAGATCCCGATGATCACTACCTGCACGATCGTCACCAGAAGCACGAATCCCAAAGCAGAATACAGTAACTCCAACACCTGCTCGCGCGCGTCGAGAGGCAACACGTGAGTGGTGAGCACCACGCACAAGAACAAACCGGTAGTAATGACGCCGGTGGTGCGCCCGAGCATGGTGGGGCGAACCGCGACGGGCCCGCGCGCGATGTAAATAAACGCCGCGCCCACGATCAGAAGCCCGTAACGCATGACGACCAGGGCGAGAATCCAGTTGGGTAAATATCCCGCATGCGTGAGCCCCACCACAACGCCAAGATTGAAGATTACGTCCACGAGCGGATCGAACACGCGACCCATGCGGGAGGTCGCATTCAAATGCCGGGCCGCGATCCCATCCAGCACATCCGAAATGCCGCCGATCAAAAACGCGAGTAGCGCCAAAGATGGATGGTTGCGGGTGATGAAGAGATAAAACGCCGGAATGCTGAGCAACCGCCCCAGGGTCAGAAAGTTGGGCAGCCCGAGACCGGACAGCGGCAACTCCTCATCGCGCCGGAACATCCCCAGATGCAACACGATCCAGGCCAGCCCTCCCAGGAGCCACCAGGAGGACACGATGAAATAATCGAGACCTAGGCTTCGGTCCACACGAAAAGATAGGAAGACGGCGAGGATAAAGAGGAAAACGAGATGTCCCAGGCCGGCCATTCCCACCCCGGCCAGGGCTCGAGGCCGGTGCCAGGCCGCGTCGATAGACATGCGAAAACAGCGAACTACGTATTCCCCCACCGCCGTGGGCGAATAGTGCTTCTTGCGCAGATCCTTGAGGTATTCCTCGACGAACATAAGGTGAACTCGCCAACGTCGACTGGACCGGTCCAGGCGCCCGATAAGCGTACCACCGGACGTTGCGGCGCACTCCGGCCCCCCCTGGGATCGGCAGAATGGCCACCCAGGCGAGGTCTGGGCGCTAGCTGGATCGGAAGGCCTCCCGGAACACCACCCAGAGGATCTTTTTTCCGGCTTTGAACGAGCCCGCCAGTGTCCCCGAAATCTTGCTCCGTCCCTTGCGCGGCCGGTACGGGACCGGGACCTCGATCACCCGAAGATGGGCCTTGGCCGCTTTGACCTGCATTTCCACGGTCCATCCGAAGTCGCGATCCTGAAGGTGCAAGCCTTCCAATGCCGGCCAGGTGATCGCCCGAAACGGACCGAGGTCGGTGTAATGCACCTTGTAGAGCGCGCGAATGAGCAGGCTGGCGAGTGCGTTACCGAAACGGGCGTGAGGAGTTAACGCGCCAGGTTCGTGTTGTCCAAGAATGCGGGAGCCGAGAACGAGGTCCGCGTGCCCGCTTTGGATCGGTTCGACCAATGAAGTCATCTGGGTTGGATCGTCGCTGTAGTCGGCGTCCAGGAACACGACGATGCGAGGCGGTTCTGCGGCAAGTTGGGCCAGACCCCGAAGGCACGCCGCGCCATAGCCACGTTCTGGTTCCTGGAGCACGATGGCGCCGGCGCGTTCCGCGATGTGAGCCGTGTTATCGCTGCTTCCGTTGTCGACGACGATGACGCGCCCTCGAAACGGTTCGGGGATGTCTGCAATGACGCTTCCGATTGCCGCTTCTTCATTCAGGGCGGGAATGATTACCGCAATCCCGTGATGCGGCCCCGCGGTCGGCATGATCCTAAGCGGTCGTTCCCGTTCCCGTTTCAGCCGCGTCGGAAAGAGCCGCTTGCGCCGCGGCTAGACGCGCGATGGGGAGCCGAAAAGGCGAACACGACACGTAATCGAGCCCCAGCTGGTGGCAGAAGAACACCGAATCCGGATCGCCGCCGTGCTCGCCGCAAATCCCCACCTTGAGCTTTGGGTTCGCCGTCTTGCCGCGCTCCACTGCGATGCGCATGAGATCCCCGACGCCGCTTCGGTCGATGGAGACGAATGGATCCTCCTTGAAGATCCCGGTCTCAATGTAATGCGGCAGGAAATGGGCGATGTCGTCGCGCGAAATACCGTAGGTCATCTGGGTGAGATCGTTGGTGCCGAAGGAAAAGAACTCGGCCACTTCGGCAATCTCATTCGCGGTCATCGCCGCTCGAGGCACCTCGATCATCGTGCCCACAAGATACTCCACGGTGGCGTTGCGCTCCTTCATCACTTCCTGGGCCGCGTCCTCCACCACCTTCCGCTGGTTGACCAGCTCGCTTTGCGTGCCCACGAGCGGAATCATGATC
>Ga0068861_100000596_pt1 | contig 21410 bp, 16 predicted proteins | sample KBSSwiS42_FD_66593 | JGI IMG/M metagenome (GOLD analysis project Ga0068861, IMG submission 66593) | Switchgrass rhizosphere microbial communities from Kellogg Biological Station, Michigan, USA - KBS Switchgrass S4-2 | ecosystem: Host-associated > Plants > Roots > Rhizosphere > Soil ...
AGCCACCAGCTGGCTGACATCGTGTGCGCTGATGGGCGGCGCCGCGCCGCCGTGCTTGATCAGGACCGAAGCGGTCGGCACCTGGACGGGAGCGGCGGGATCCAGTGGATCGCTGGCGGGTACCGCCAGATGGACACGGGCCGAAATCACCCCTTCGACGCCCAGCAGCGAGCGCTCGAGCTCCGTTGCCGTGCCGACCAGCAAGCGTGCCCGCTCGTCGCTCCGGCTCGGGATGAACGAGCCCTGACTCAAGCTCTCTGACAGCCCGGGAGCGCTGCGCCGCGGCAGCTCCTCGCGCGCCATGACCGACAACGCGAAGCTCGCATCGCCTCGGCCGACGTCCACGCTGAAGTGGCCCTCGCTGTCTGGGTCCCGCTGTTTGTCGGCGGCCACGCCGTTGCGCCCCAGAGCTGCCACGACCCGGTTGGCAGTCGGCTCATCCAGATCGTTGGCCACGGGCACGGCGCACGCCGAGCCCGTGCTCAGGCATAGGCCCAGCACCCACCACAGACTCGCTGCGCGTCCGCTCACGCACGCGTTCTACTGCGCTTTGGCGATGCAGGGAACCCTCGTTCCGGGCACAGTGCTCGCGTGCCGGTGGGCGCCTCCCTGCGGGGCGACGGCGCGCGTCCGCTCACGCGACTCGAATTACTGCGAATCGAAGCGAGTGCGCGTCACGTCCAGCTTCGGATGGCTGGGGAAGCTCAGTCCGCGCACGGCACTGGCCACGCACGCAGCCTTCTTCGGGTCGTTCGGCTGCGTCGTGACGGTCACACCCACGGCGTGCCCATTCTGGACCGCGGCGCAGATGCCGACGCTCATGCTGAAGGGCACTCCACAGTGGGAAAAATACGAGCCGCTGTTGAGCACGCGCCCGTACTGGCCGGCAGTGATGTCCGCTTGCCCTTCGTCGCCCATGCTCTTGTCCTCGTTGTAGGCGTCGAGCGCGGCCTCGCAGCTCTGACCGCCTGCCACCACGGGAATGCTGCCCGGCGTTCCGCCGCCGGCGCTGCTGCGGCGGCGCGGCTTCTTCTTGCCCTTGATCGAGAGCGCGCCGTCCGTCTCCACGTTCGTCGACTCGTCCTCCTGAATCACCACGCCCTCTCGCCGGATGCCATTGGTGGCGGAGTACCAGACGCCGCCGACGGCGAGCACGCCGAGTACAATCAGCAGCCCCACGAGCGTCTTGCCGCGCGAGCTGCTCTTCTCGGCGGCAGCCACCTTTACGATGTCCTTCTGACGCTGGGCGAGCTGCCGCTCGCGCTTGGCGTATTCGGCGAACAGCGCGAACTGAGGCCACTCCGGCAGCGGAGCGCGCCGGCCATCGATGCTGTCGACCACGTGGTCGTCGTCCGTGAACGAGTGGGAGTCGATCTGCCTCACCAGCTCCACCGCAGTGAACGGGCCGTGGTCCATGCCCGACTTCACGACGAAATAGCGTGGCCGCGGATCGGCCTCCAACTGCGTGCGCAGCTCGGCAAAGCGCGCCGCCTGCTGAGCCGCGCTCTTGTCTGGCTGAGGCGCCTGAACGGCTACTCCGTAGCCGTTCAGAGACGAGGAAGGCGGCAGGCCCGCGGAAGCTGCCGCTGCCACACCCGCAGCAGCCGTGGAGGCAGGCGGCAGTCCCGGGCTCGCACCATTCGCGCCGTTGATGATCAAGGGTGCGACGCGCGGAATGCCCGGGTCGGGCGGCATGGAAGAGAGCGACACGTCGACACTGAGGGAGGTGCGGGCGGGCCGCGAGTTGAACACCGGGATCGAGGACGGGATGCCTTGCAGGGTCATCTCCAGCGGGCTGATGGCAGGCAACGCCGGGCGCGAGCTCGTCAGCAGCTGCTCGATCGATTGCGCCAGAGAGTGGAGGTCGTTAGGCCTGCGTTCTGGATCGGTGATCAAGGCGACCGACAGCACGCCATCGAGCGCCGCGGGCAATGACGGGATCAGCTCCGCCGGGCGGCGCATGCCGGCTCCCACGCTGGCACCAGTGAGCAGCTCGTAAAAGATCGCCCCGATGGCATACACGTTGCCGCGCGCATCGTTGAGCTGGCCGGGCTGGGTCTCCGGCGGCAGACAGGCGCCATCCCTCGGGTCTGCCGGGTACAGCGTCGCCCGCTCTCGTGCCAGAATGAGACGCCCGTCCGGCGTCTCGCTGATGCTCGAGGGGTGCAGGAAGAAGCCGTAGCCCTGCGCGTGGATCTCCGCCAGCTCGAGGCAGAGGGGGACAATCTGTGCGACCGCTGCGTCCAGCCCCAGGCGTTGCCCGAGTGCCGCTCGCCGCTGCATCGCCTCACGAAGGGTGCCGGCCCCGCCGAGGGGCACGGCCCTGGGCTGTCCGTGGTAGGGGTGGGCGGCGTTCATGATCGCGGTACTTTAGTCTCGGCGGAGCCGACGGAAGCAATACTTTGTGGGTACTGGTACTTCTCCAACGACACCTTCGCGGGCGTCCGGTCCTCTGCTTCAAAGAGGCAAGCCGCCCGCCGCTCCGTGAACGGCTCCCAGCCGTCGAGGCATAACTAACCCCGGAGGGGGCCAGGCCCCGAACCTCGCTTCAGCGCGTCAGATTGGCGTCTCGTCCGTGCGTGCGCCGCCCCGCCAGGGAAAGCGACGCCGGGCGAGTTGGTGTTCCACGAAACTTTCCAGTATCGGCGCCATCTGTTGTGCCGAGTCGTCGTCCCACTCGCCCGCGTGCAGGAAATCGAGCGGTGTACCTTCTCGAGACAGCACGGCAAAACCCGGCAAGTCGCGCACCGGCAGCTGCAGGTCCAAGAGCTCGGCGCTGAATTGCGCAGCGTTGATCCGAATCAGCTGCGTGTGGGCAAAGGCGCGCTGAAGTCGGCTGTTCTTCAGCGCGAGGCCCACGCGATCGCAGCGCCTGCAATCGGGCGCCACCAGCCATGCGACCGGCGTGCGACCGTTGGAGTGAGCGAGATAGGCTTGTTCCTCGAGTGCCACGCTGAGTGAGCTCACCGAATCGCCGATGTCGGTCACCGGAATCTGCCCCCAGTGACGTCGCGCCGTAACCTCCGCGTCTACGCCTTCGCTGGCCAGGATGGGCAGCGTCTCGAGCTCGGGAAAGTCCTTAAAGCGCGGTGTTGCGACCATCGGCTGCGTGGCGAAGGGCAGCGCTAGCTCCTCCTCGTCGTCACGGGGAGACGTGCGCGCGCCCGGCGGTTCCAGCGTGATCCACAGCCACGCCGCGAGCCAGAGCGTGGAGTTGACCAAGCCCACGCCGATCGCGACGTTCGCCCAGCGCAATCCCTGAGCATGATGAGCGATGCGTCGCAAACGTGAGCGCGTGAGCCAGCCGAGTGCCGCGCCCACGGCAGCGAGTGGACCAAAGCCACAGGCGGCCAGAGTGAGCGCCGCAGCGAGCAGCTGCTTCAAGCGCGTGCGCGGTGGACAGCAGCTCGAGCCAGCGCCCCGAGGTAGAACATCACAAGCCGGACCACTGGCTCCGGCTCGCTCCCGCTGAGCCACTTGCTCGAGCTGGCCTCGCGTGGGCCGAAGAGGTTTCCCAAGCACTCGAAAAGTATAGTCTGAACGTGGCACTTGCGCCCGTGTCTCGAGAGCCTTCAGCACCCTGTGTTCGCGTTGCAGGTCGTCCAGACGGCGTGCTAGCTTACCGCCGCCATATGGAAACTCAGGACGAAATCGAGACTCTGGTCCGGCGCTTGGTGGAGAACCCGCACGACCAGGGGGCGATTACCCAGGCTCACCGTTCGGGGCAGAGTGATCCTCGCGTGTACGCGGGGTTACTCGAACGAGTCGGCAAAGACACGCGAGAACCGTCGCTCGCCAGCCACTGGTACACGGAGGCTGCCAACGTATGGGTCACGAGCCTCGGCGATGCCCACCAAGCGGCTCGCGCCCTGATGAGTGCCATCGAGCGCGATCCCACCGATGGGGTGCCTGCCGATCGGCTCGCGGCGTTGTACCGTGAAAAAGGTGACTCCAAGGCGCTCGTGGCCCTGCTCGAGCGGCGTGCGCGCTCGCTCGCGGCTGTCGTCCGCAATGACCCCGCGCTGCGCGCGGCGGTGGTGGCCATCCACGAGGAGCTCGGGCGGCTCTGGGCAGAGGCGCCGCTCGGCAACCCCGGCAAGGCTCTCGACAACTATGGCAAGGCCCTAGAGTACGATCCGAAGAGCCAGTACGCCATCTACGCGACGCGCGAATTGCTCAAGCTGAGCGCGCGCTACGGGGAAGCGATTCCGTACTTCGAAATGGAGCGTGCGCTCTCGCCCGATACGGAGCGGCGACTCGCGCTGTACCTGGATGAAGCAGAGGTCTGCAAAGCCGCCGGGGAGGAAGAGCTCGCGGCAGCCGCGCTGCGCCAGGCGCTCGCGCTCGATCCGAGCAACGCGAGCCTGCGCCAGCAGCTGGCGAGCGTGGTGCTCGAGCTCGCGCGCAGCGGGCGTCAAGTCGACCTGGGCTCACGCCAGGAAGCGGCGGAGCTGTTCGTATTGCTCGCGGAAGAGTTTCTGGAGCACGCGCTCGCGTATTCGCTGTGCGCGCTGGAGCTGGTGTCCGAACATGATCGGGCGATGCAGCTCGCGCTGCACTACGGCGGAGAGCTCGGCAGGCTGGCAGAGGTCGCGCCGTTTGCCGCTGTCTATGTGCAGACGAATTCCGGCGGCCCGTTCGTCGAGGCTGCGCGTGCGGTGGCGGGGGATCTGCTGAGCGTTGCTGCGTCGCCGCTGGAGGAGGGCGCAGACGCGGCCCCGGTGAGCGGTGTCAGCGGCCCTGAGTCGAACGCGGTGCGCAGCCGTTCGGGTCGCGCTTCGCGCCGGCCGTCGGCGGACAAGGCGCCCAAGACGGGCGGCTCGGCGCGCACCAGCACCGGCTCGGAGAGCGCTCCGCGCCCGGGCCTGGAGAGCGCCGCACGCAGCGGGCTGGAAGAGGCAGGCCCCTTCGCGGCGCGCGGCGAAGCGTCCGGCGCTGACGCGGAGCTGGACGAAGAGGAGGCAGCGCTGGCAGCCCTGGCAGCGGGTGCGCCGCGCCCGAGCGACGCGGCGATGCTCGGCAACTCCACGGGTCCGGTGCGCGACTTGCTGCAGGCCGCGGCCACGCTGATCCAGAAGAACCGCCGCAACGAGGCAGCGCAAAAATACAAGGAGGCGCTGGCGCTCGAACCGGCGCAGCCCATCGCCATCGAATACCTGCAGACGTTCCTGCGGCGCACCCGGCGCTTCAACGAGCTGCGCAGCCTGCTGGCGGCCGCTGCAGGCGTCACCGGCGTCACCTATCAGCAGCGAGCCAGCTGGCTGCGCGAAGTGGCGAGCCTTTCGGAGGGGCAGCTGCAAGATCTCGACGGCGCACTGCAGGCCTGGCGCCAGCTCGCCGATCTGGGCGCTGGCGACGAGTCCGCGAGTCAACTGCGGCGTTTGCTGGAGCGCGCCGGTCGCTGGCATGAGGTGGCGGAGCTGCTGCGCACGCAAGCCGATCAGCAGTCGGATCTGGAGGCGCGCATCGCGCTCGAGAAGGATCTGGCCCGCCTGCATCAGACCAAGCTCGAAGATCCGGTGGCCGCCGGCGAAGCGTGGGCCCGCATTGCCGGGCTGACGCCAGGTGACGACGTCGCGATCGATACCGCGGTCAAACTGTTCGAGTCGGGTGAACGCCAAGATCTGGCGATTCAGGTCGTCACCGACAACATCCACAGTGTGGAAGATCCCTCCGCCAAGGTGGAGCTGCTCACGCGCCTCGGTACTTTGCGGCTCGAGGCTGGGGACGCCAGCGCGGCCGCTCAGGCGTACTCCGACGCGGCTTCGACCAGCAATGATCTGGACCTGTGGGAGCTCGCGGAGACGAGCTACCTGCAAGCTCAGCAGCTCGAGAGTGCGGTGGCCGCCAACAGCGAGCGGGTGCGGCTGCTCGCCGATCAACCTCTGCGCCAAGCGGCACTGTTGATCAAGGCGTCGGAGTACCTGGCGGACTCCGGGGACCAGGCGCGCGCACTGCAGAGCTTGTATCGAGCAACCGAGCTCGACCCAAACAACGACGAGTACGCGGACGCGGTCGAGAAGCAGCTGCTCTCGAGCCGCCGCGGCAGTGAGCTGCCGGCGTTCTTGCTCGAGCGCGCCGCGCGCATCATGGATACCCAGAAGCGCGTCGCTCTGCGCAAGCGCGCCGCGAAGTATCAGAGCCACGAGCTCGGTGACTTCGACGCCGCGCGCCGCTCGTACGAGTTGGTGCTGCAAGAGGCCGACGACGCCGAGGCCCTCAGTCTGCTCGCCGACGACGCCGAGGGTCGCGGGGACGCGCAGGCGGCCGTGGGCTACCTGCGGCGTCTGATCAGTCTGCGCGACGAGCACCGGCGCGTGCCGCTCTTGTTGCGCGAGGCGCACCTGCGTCACAAGGGCCTCAAGGATCTGGACGGCGCCGTACGCAGCTACGAAACGATCCTGCGCGAGCTGGATCCCAAGAACCTCGATGCGCTTTCGGCTCTGGCCGATCTGGAGCTGCAGCGCGGCAAGCCGGACAAAGCAGCGGAGGCTCTGGAGCGCCAGCTGGAGCTCGCGACCTCGGCCGATCACAAGACGGACCTCGGCGTGCGGCTCGCAGATCTATACGAGAGCGACTTGAACGACGTGGAGGGTGCGCTGCGCGTGTTGCAGATCGTGCACGCGACCGATCCCAACGATTTCGATGCCGTCCAGCGCATCTGTGAGCTGTCCGAGCGCTCCGAAAACTGGGGCCTGCTGGCGCGCCACCTGCAGAGCCTGATCGCGATTGAGGGGGACGAAGAAGAGATCAGCGTGATGACCCGCCGCCTGGCGGCGGTGTTGCATGAGCGTCTGGAGCGCAGCGACGAAGCGCTGCGCTACCTGGAGCAGATCGCCGATCGCGGCGACGAAGGCTGCCGCCAACAGTTTGTGTCGCTGGCAGACGACCTGAAGAAGCCGGTGATCGCCGCGGAGAAGCTCGTGCAGTGGTACGCGCCCGAGACGGGCAGCCCGCGTCGCGCTCACGCGTTGCACGGTGCATTCACGCGCATGGTCGCCGCGGGTGAAGACGAGAAGATCGTGGCGGTCGCCAAGGAGCTGGCGCGCACCCGCTCGGCGGACGTGGACATCGCCGAACCGCTCGAGCGCGTCGCCGTGAAGACGCGTGACCTCGACGTGCTGAATCTGGCGTTGGAGCTGAAAGTGCGCGAGCTCTCCGGTGTCGCGCGTGCGGACGAGATGGTGCGACAGGCCGAGGTGCTGGCCATGTGCGGGCTCGATCCGTCGCAAGCCATCATGCATGGCGAGCGTGCGCTCGGCAGTGTCGCCCCCGATCGCGTGGAGCCGCTGCTGCAGCGCCTGGCCTCGCTGGCCGACACGGCCGAGCACAAGATCGACATCTACGAGCGTCAGACCGATCGCTGCAAGGGCACCACCGAGCGGCTGTTTGCCCTCAGCCGGGCCGCGCAGATCGCCTCCGAGCAAGCTGACCTGAAGCGCGCGCGCCGCTTCTTCGACCAGGCTCTGAACGACGGCGTCCCGGAGGGGGGTCTGGAGGTTCTCGAGAAGGCGGCTCGGGCCTCGGACGCGGGTCGCGGAAACCGCGACACGACGCTGCGGGTCGTGCTGGCGGACGCCCTCGCTGCCGGTGGCCAAGGCCCCGGCGTGAGCGCTACCCAGCGTGGCGTGCTGCTGTGTCGAGCGGCCCTTTTGGCGCACCGTGACCTGGGCGCCCACGAGAAGGCATTTGCCTGGCTTGCCGACGCGCTGGTGACGCAGGTCGATGCGCAGGTGCTGCAGAGCTTGAACGAGCTGGCTCTCGATCTCGGCGACCATCGGCAGGCGGAAGGCGTGCTCACCCTGGCTCTGGAGGAGGTATTCGATGTGCCCTCTGTGCGCCTGCTGCTCTCGGCGCGCGCCACGATCCGCAAGACCTACCTGAGCAACGCTGCCGGGTGCGCCGATGATTTGAAGCGCTTGCATGAGCTCGCTCCCGGCGACGAGTCGATCTTGCGTCAGCTGGAGGCGCTGTACGCCGAGCTCGGCGACTACCGCGGGCTGGTTCAGCTGTATGAGAATCAGATTCTGCGCGGCCGCGACCCCAACGCACGTGCCGAGCTCGCGCGCCGCGTGGCCCTGATCTGGCGGGACAAGTTGAAAGATGCGCGCGAAACCGCCGACGCCTGGCGTCGCGTGTTGCGCATGAAGCCGGGCGACTCCGAGGCAAAGGAGGGCGTGATGCTGGCCAAACGCGCCATGCCGTACCGTCGCTCCCCCCCGACCACGGGCCCGCGCCGGCGTGCTGGTGCACAAGGCTCGCCCAGCGGTGTTGCCCCCAGCCAGGGGGGAATGCTGGACCGCTCCGGAGCCCTGCCGGGCCGAGGGGAAGCGGGCTTCGAGCTGGATGACGACGAGGAGGTCCGAGAAGAGGACCTGTCTCTCGATGACGACGTGGACGCGGTCTTCGATGCCGCGAGCAGCGCTCACGGGCACGGCGATGGGGAGGATCTGGACGTCGAGATCGAGCTCGACGAGGAGGAGGACGAGGACGAGGCCGATCCGGTCACGACCGTGGATGAACGACTCACCTACGCGGAAGCCGCGGGTCCGGGCTTGCGCTTGCGGCCTCCCGGCATGAGCCCGTCACCGTCGGGCTCGCAGCCCTCCAAGCGCAAGCGCCCGCGCAAGCGCGCCCGGACCGTGGCGGACACGGGTGTGCATCGCAAGCCGAACGTCTCACGGCGCTCGAAGAAGCACTGATCAGGGAGCGTTTACGTTCAGCTCGGCGTCTCCGAGCTGAGCGGGAACTCCGAGTGGCAAGCAACGATTGACGTTGCCGTGGCCGATCGGAAGCCCCGCCAGGATCGGAACGCCGAGCGGGCTCAGCCGCTCGCGCACAACCTCCAGGGTGGTGTCAGTGGAGCCCTCGCCGGTGAGATCGCCAATGCAGAAGCCCGCGACTCGATCCAGGTGACCCGAGATCAACAAGCTGGTCAGCATGCGATCGATGCGGTAGGGCGCCTCGCTCACTTCCTCGAAAAACAGCAGGCAGCCGTCGGGCAAACGCAGTCGTCGGCTCGCTGCGCTGCAAAACAACAGTGTCAGGTTGCCGCCGGCCAGAACGCCCCGAGCCCGCCCGGGTACCAGCGTGCGCAGTCCCGTGAACACGCGCAGGGCGAGCGGCTGTTCGAGGGCAGACAGCCAATCCTCGCGCGCTTCGGCGTCGCCCCGGCCGAGTGCGGCGAGGTTCGGGGCATGCAGGGAGGCGACCCCTGCGCGGAGCGCCTCCAGATGCAACGCCGTGACGTCGGAAAAGCCGACGCACCACTTGGGATGGCGAGCCAAGCTGGAGAAGTCTGCGAGGTGGCTGATGCGCGTGGCCCCGTAGCCGCCACGCGCGGCGACCACTGCTCGCGCCACTGGATCGCGCAGGGCCGCGTCGAGCTCGTCCAGGCGCCGGCGGTCATCGCCCGCCAGGTAGCCTTCACGCTCGAGGCAGCTGCGTTGCCAGATCAGTCGATAGCGTTGCCCGAGCCAGCCTAGCGCTCGAAAGAACAGCGTGCGATCGAAGGGGCCCGAAGGCGCGATGATACGCAGAGCATCGCCAGGCCGGACGGGAGGGGGGAGCAGCACGGAGCGGATGATAGGCGAGGCGGCAGCGCGCGCACGAGGCGATCGGCCGCGTCGGATCGGTACGTCGAGGCCGCATTTTTCGCGAATCGCCGCTCGCCGGCCGACAAACGCGGATCTCGCGAACGGATCCGCGTGGTATGTTGGGACAGAGCTCCGTTCACCCGGGTTCTGCAAGGATTTTGAAACACCTGGCGCGTTGTTTGATAGCAGAGGGTTTGCCGGCGGCGTGTTCGCCGGCAGCGTGGTTGACCCCGAGCACTCCCGCGCGAGGCCTTGCGAGACCTGCATTCGCCGCGGTCCGGTGTGCTCGGCGCTGGCCATCGCGAGCGATGCTGCAGACGGTGGCACGGAGCGACGGGGAGCCGAATTGAGGCGCGTGTTCTCGGGGCCCGAGTGCCGAGTGCTCGCGACACTGACGGTTGGCGTGGAAGTGCTCGCGTGTTCGGGTGAACGCTACGCCAGACCGCCCGGTCCAGTGCCGCGCTACGAAGAGGCGCCGATCGTGGCCTGGGACGCCGGCGCTGCGCCGGAAGAGCCGGCCGCGCACGCCTGGCCGACCGCGCGGGGAGAATTGGCGACGAATCGCATGCGACCCTCGGCGCATCCCGTCATCCCTGCGCTGACGGAACGCGTCAGTGACGAAAGGCATAACAGCACGAATGTCAGCGACGACTAGCAAAGCGGACAGTCAGAAACGTTCCCAGTCTCCGAACCGCATGAGCGAGCTCCGCGTCGCCCGAGGGCTGCCTCGGAGCGCTGGCGCGGTGGTCAAGGAAAGCAACGTTCGCCAGCTGTACGAGGCACGCGAGCTTGCGCACCTCGTGGCTGCTGCGGGCTTGGCCAGGAAAGCCGAGAACGTGCAGATCATCGAGGTGACGGACAAGGTGGACTACGCCGACTTTCTGGTCCTGATGACCGGCACCAGCGACCGGCACGTGGCTGCCATCGCGCAGAATGTGGAGTCTGACCTCGCGCAGCAAGGGGTCCGAAGTCTGGCGCTCGAAGGCTTGCCGCTCGCGCAGTGGGTGCTGATCGACTTCGTCGATGTGGTGGTGCACGTGTTCCAGGCGGAGTGGCGCGAGATCTACGATCTGGACGGCCTCTGGATGGACGCGCGCCGTGTTCCCCTGCCGCTCTCGCCAGAGTCCGCATGAGCCAGAATCCGCGGGATTGTCCGGCTGAGCCGTCAGTCTGAGGTCGGGCGCGCGGCGCGCCTGCCGATCAGCCACGCGATACCGATCGATATCAGGTAGAGCGCGCACAGCGGCAGGGCGAGCAAGAACTGGCTCATCACATCCGGGGGAGTGATGATGGCCGAGATAAAGAACGCGAGCACGATGAAGTAGCGAGCGAACTTGATCAGGTGCGTGTGGTTGATGACGCCGGCCACGGACAGAAAGAACACCAGCACCGGCAGCTCGAAGACGGTGCCAAACGCCAGCAGCATGCGCGCGATGAAGTCGATGTAGTCGCCGATCATCACGGTCGGCTCGACCTGAATCGAGACGGATTTGCTGCGCACCGCGCCGCTGAAATCGAGCAAGTATTTGAAGGCAACCGGGAAGGCCACACGCCAGCCGAAGTAGCCGCCCGACAGAAACAGCCCCATTGAAGACACGACGAACGGCAGGGCGTAGCGGCGCTCGCGCGCATAGAGCCCGGGCGCGACGAAAGACCAGATTTGGTAGAAGATCACCGGCAGGGCGAAGATGAAGCCCGCGATCATCGAAAGTCGGATGTAAGCGACGAACAGCGAGGCGGGCGCGGGAAAGTGCAGGGCAGCAGGCTGATCCGGGATCGACTGAGCCCACGCCGTCACGAATGGCGTGGTGATCCAGATCAACACGTACTCGCGGAAGTACCAAGCGGTGATGCCACCCACCACGAACGCCAGCAGGGCCTTGAGGATGCGCCCGCGCAGCTCTTCCAGATGCTCCCAGAAGGTCATCTGAAGCTCCTCGTTGGCAGACGCGCTCATTTGGCACCCTCCGATGGTAGGACCTCAGGTGACCCGGCTGCTGGCGGCGACGCGGCTGCTGGAGCTGCGGAGGCTACCGGCACCTCGGCTGCTGGAGCTGCAGCGGCTGGGGGCGTAATGGGGGGTGTAATCGCGGGTGTAATCGCGGCTGTCAGGACTGCTCCGGGTACCAGATCTTCCGGAAGGGCACCGTAGGCATCGACGCCCTCCACGGGATACTCGCGGCTCTTGTCGGGAATGAAGTGGTCCAGGCTGGGGCGGCTCGGTTGTTGTGCTGCGCTGGCAGCGTGCGAGAGAACCGAGCCGCTGAGCCCCCCGCGCATCAAGCCGCGAAGCTCATTGAGTCCGCCGTCGAGCCCTTCCGCGCGCAGCACGTCGTCGATCCCGCTTTGATAACGGACCTCGCTGGTGAGCTTGCGCAGCTTGGCCAGCCATTGTCCGAGCGTGCGCAGCATGCCCGGCAACTTGTCTGGCCCGAGCACCAGCAGCGCCACGGTGCCCAGCACGAGGAACTCCGAGAAGGAAATGCCGAACACGCCGCAAAATTAGTACGCCGAGTCGATCCATGCGACGCCTATTTTGGGCTGCGCGCAGCCAAAGGGCCCGGCATCCAAACCGGGGCTGTGGCGCCCTGGGTCAGCCGACGCCCGAGCGCCCGCCGGACCGCCCCGCAGACGAGACGAGCGCTTCAGCGCTTGATGCGCCGCTTGAGCTGCGCCAGCTCGCGCCGGACCGCGCGCGCGCCGAGCGTGTAGCCGAAGATGGTACCGACCAGCAGCGCTGCCGGAATGTAGATGATGTGCTCGAAGGTCACGCGATCTTCACTCGCGAGGCGGGGCGACCGCACGCTCAGCGAGAACTCAAACAGGAGCGAAGCATTCAGCCGCCGTCTTGCGGCAACTTGGAGACAGCCTGGTGCAGTTCATCGATGCGCCGCTGAATTCCCCGGGTCTTGCGCCAGGTATGCAGGACGAACAGCACCGTGCAGAGCCACATCAGCACGTAGGCAACGGCCATGAACGTTCCAGCGTTGCTCGCGGTCTGATTACCCCCCTCCACTGGAACGAACTGAGTGGAACGATCCGAAGGAGTGCCGACGGTGGTTGGACTCTGACTCGAGTTCATGGCTCCCAGCTACCTCAGTCCCTGCGCGTTGGGCAATCCTTCCGGCGCATCCAAATCATCGCCGCTGTCCACCAGGCCGCGCGCGAGCGCCTCCTGCCAGGTCCGCTCCAGATTCGCCTCTAGCAGGGCGACTCGACTGCGCAGCCAGAGCAACAGTGGCGGCAGCAGCACCGTCATGCTGATGACCCCCCAGAGAAAAGCGGGTTTCATCGAAGGATCCAGCCCGCCTCCGCCTTCGCGAATCACGGTGGGATGGTTGCCGCCCCACTTTTGCACCGAGAAGTAGATGATCGGCAGGTTTACCGTGCCCATCACGCCCAGCGCCGCGGCAAAGCGCCGCTCGGCACCGCCGTCTCCGGCGAACGCGCGTAGCAGGCAGATCGCCCAGTAGATGAGCACGCTCAGCAGCAGCGTGGTCAACTGGGGATCCCAGACCCAGTACACCCCCCAGGCCTTCTTGGCCCACAGGGGCCCGCTGCACAGCACCAGCGTGCCAAAGAGCGCCGCGCAATCGGAGCCGGCGCGAGCCCAGGCGTTGGCAGCCTCGCTCGGGCGCACCAAGTACAGCGCGCTCGCCAGAAAGCACGCACCGCCGGTGACGTAGATGCCCATGGCCACGCCAACGTGGAAGTAGAAGATCTTCTGCGCCAGACCGCCCGCGGTCGCTTGAGCCGTCGGCGTGTCCAGAAAGATGATCAAGATGGCGTACGTGACGGCCGCGGCGAAGGCTGCCGCCAGCGCGTAGAAAATCTTGTCTTTGTTCGTCATTTTCCAGGCCGCCGCGGTTCGCGAAAGTGGCTCAGCCTAGCTGGAGTTCCGAGCCCGGACAAGCCGTGACCAGGGTGCGCGGCGTGCGCCTCCCGCGGAAGCCTCCAGCGAGGGTCGAAGTTCCTCAAATGTCGCAGTTGGAGAGCGCCAGCAGGGCCGTGATCTGAGCCCGGACCACTTCGAATTCCTTAATCGTGACGTCGATTTCCGCAAGGCGTTGCCGGCGCGCCGACTCGACCAGGTCGAAGCTCGTGCCCGTGCCGTGCACGAACGCGATGCGCGAAAGCCGCGCGCTTTCTGCGGCAATGTCGCGGGCCTGCCGGCTCACGTCGAAGTTTGACTGGGCCACTCGAACGGAACGCTGCGCCTGGCTGGCTTCCAGATGCGCCTGGCGAGCGGTCTGCGTCAGCTGCTGGCGAGCCACCTCCGCCGTTGCTTGGTTCACGCCCCGTCCGGCAGCGAGCAGCCCGCCGTCGTAGATCGGAACCGTGAGCAGTGCGCTGATGGACCAGTCTACCGGGCGCGCGTTCGCCACCGAACTGTAGTTGAAGTCGCTGCCGATCTGGAGCGTGGGGGCGAGGCCATAATTCGAGCTCGCGACGGCGCGCTCGCTGACCGCGACGTTCAGGCGTGCGGCCCGCACGTCGCTGCGTTGCTCCGGGTCCTGAATCGGCGAACACACCGAGCGCGCATCAGTGGCGAGCTGATCCACCTTGATATCGGCGGCCACCCCCCAGGCTTCGGGATAGCCCAGCGCCATGCCGAGCGCCTCTCGGGCCTGGCGCAGCGACTCATCCGCCGTGACGACGTCCAAGCGGTTGGAAGCAACCTCCTGGTCGGCTCGCAGTACATCCACGGCGCTCGCCGCACCGAGCAGGGTGCGCTTCTTGGTCAGGTCCAGCGTCGACAGGTTCGAACGCAACGAGACACGGCTCACCTCAGCCAACCGCTCTGCCGTGATCACCGTCACGATCGTGTCGGCCAGCGCGCCCAGAGCCAGGCGTTCCGAATCCTCCGCGCTGACCGCGGCGGCTTCCACGGCCGTCTTTGCTGTGCCGATGTCGTGCCACGACCTCAGGTCCAGAATGGATTGGCGTAGTGACACGCCGGCGCTCCAGGCGGTAGCCGGCGAGGGGAAGCGCCCCCCGCCTCCATCCGTGCCGATGAGCAGGCTGCGCACCACTCGGCCGTTGCCGTTGACGTTGGGCAGGACGTTCGACAGCGCCTGACGCGAGCGCGCTTGTGCTTCCGCCACGCGGCTCTGGGCCGTGGCCACCGAAGTCGAGCGAGTGCGCACGAGCACGAGCGCTTGCTGCCAGTTGCTGAGGATTTGCGGGGGAGTCTCCACCGGGGTCAGCATCGGGTCGCTGACGTCGGGGATGCCCGAGGCATTGTTACCGACATTGCTCGCTGCACCAGCGCCCGGAGTAGGGCTGCCAGAAGCAGGGCTGCCAGAAGCAGGGCTGCCAGAAGCAGGGCTGCCAGAAGCAGGGCTGCCAGAAGCAGGGCTGCCAGCGGTCGAACTGCCGCGAGGATAACCGCCTGGCACGTTGCCGCCCGGAGCGGGGTTACTGGTAGACGGGCTGCTCCCGGTAGAAGCGCTGCTCCCGGCGGGGGCTCCGGCGGCGCCGCTCGGCGAGGGTGGCGAGACCGGACGGGTTGGCGCATTCGCCTGGGCTCCCGCGGAGGTGCTGAAGCTCACGCAGAGACAGATCAGGCAAGTGCTGAGGGTCCGCATTGCCCGAATCGATAGTGTCCAATTCCAAACATGCAAGGACAAAGCGCGCCCGACGATCTGAGCCGTTCACTAAGTACCTCGAGATCCTCACCAGTGAAGGTGGCAGACGACAGAACCCCCGAGGCGATCCGAATTGCTTCGCGAAGACCATGGCCCGAGAAGTCTGCGCTGCTGCCAGCGACCTGTCGGCGGCAAGCAGCGCCGCAACGGCTGTGAGCGAGCGTGCCGCGCTGCTGCCAGCCTCGGGCTGCGTGGAGTGCACCAAGGCGCTCGCGGGGGTCCTGGCCTCTCGATGTGGGCCTCTCAACGGGGCCGCTCAGCAGCGAACTGCTCGAGGGAGGAAGCGGCTCGGGGCCGCGCTCGGAAGGCGGGCCGCGCTCGGGAAGGCGGGCCGCGCTCAGGAAGGGGGAGGGGCTGCCGATCGAGAGGGCACCTCAACGGAGCCCACTGTCAGTGCGGACAACTTGGCGTCGGCCTTCTTGGCGTCGGCCTTCTTGGCGTCGGACATGCTGACCTCGGCCGAAGATGCCGCCGCCAGCGCCTCATGACCCAGCGCCTCATGACCCAGCGCCTTGTGACCCGGCGCCAGCGCCTCATGATTGAGACTCGCCCCACCTCGCCGGGTCAGCCAGCGCTGCAGCAGCGCGAGGGCCTTGGCACGCGAGTTGAGCACGCGCTCGAGCACCGCAATCGCTTCTGGGACCTGCTGGCACCGCGCCAATGCATGCGCGTAGGACGCGGCGATCTCCTCCTCATCCGGCGCATGGCCGTGCGCCTGCTTCAGCCAGCGCAGTGCTTCCCGAGGTTGATCGAACGCCACATCAATCAGATGGCCCAGGTTGTGGGCGTACGACGCGCAGCCGGGCGCTCGGGCGAGCGCGCGCGAGTAGGCACGGCGCGCCACGCGGTGATTGCCGAGCAATGTGTGGGCCAGCCCAAACAGCGCCCACGCCCGATCGTCGTCCTTGTGCTGCAACACGTCCCTGGTGAGCAGAGCCGCACGCCAGGGAGCGCGCTCCACGATTAGCTCCGCCAGCTGGCGCTGCGCCGATATCTTGCAGTCGCTGCCGCTCGCTGCATGCCGAATGAGGCGCTCGAGCATCGGGATCAAATCGCGCGCACCCAGCCCGTGTGCAACCGCCCACGCGATGTTGCTTTGTAGCCGCTCTACGTTCACAGGCCGAGCCATTGGTGTTTGTCGTAGCTTCGAGAGCGGACTCGCGCAACGGTTTTTGCGCACCTGTTTTTGCGAGCTAGCTGCTCAAACCGTCGCGCCTGCAATGCTCCACCAATTCTCGAGGGTGTCATTCTCGAGAGGCATCGTTGTCGAGGCCAATCATCCGTGGAGGGCGCTCGCGAGGCTCTGAATTCTGTACGCAGAGTTCTGCCAGGCAAGAGCCGAGCCGAATCCAACCGCGTTGGCACGCCTCTCAATCAAGTATGGCTCGCTGCGTCTCGCTTGCAATCTCTTCGAGTCTCGGCGGCGTGTCAGTTGATTTTCTCAGGTGTTTTGGGGCCTTCTCCTGGCTCCTCGCGCGACCTGGTTTGCTTTTTTGGGCTGCTTCGCTCGCGCGTGCCAGGCCGGTTTTTCGGTTCTGCGGGTCGTTTTGCGATTATTGATGGCTGATTTTACCTTGCTTTGTGCTGTTCGCTCTTCTCGCTGTCGTTCGCCGGCGTCTCCAGTTGTCGCAGGCTGTCGGGTACCCGGTAGGCCGCGGCGTGAGTGTTGCGTGGGCTTTTGCGCCGTCTCGCTGTTTTCTGCGCAGCCTGTTTCCGTGCAGCCCTTTTTCCATCAGCCCCTGTGCTTCCGTGCGGCGGAGTCTGAGCGCTCCGTTCTCGAGCTGCCTGGCTCGCGCGCAGTGGCGCGTTTCGCCTGCCAGTGCGAAGCGCAGCGCCGCTGCTGTGTCCGCGCAGCGAAACGCTGTGTGGACGGACTGTTTCGCGCTCTTTTTCTGGCGGAGTCCCAAGCCCTTCCTGCGCTGTTCGGCGCAGACTGCGACGCCACTGCGCTGGCGAAACCACGGGCGAGCTTTCCGACCAGGCCTCGAGTTAACGATGGCTCATGCCCTTGATTTTTCTCGATGCTCAGCTACGTGGCTCACGCCCATCGCGAGCGGCCCAGTGCGCTGAGCGCTGGCTCATCGTTGCCCGCTCCGCTTGGCGCTGCGCTCTTGGCCCTCCGCGTCGCGAGCGGAGGGCCAGTGTCGATCAGCGCCGGGCCTGGCGGGGTCGTGCGGGCTGGGCCTCCACCGCGCGCTCTGCAATCGTCTGCCCGCTCAATCCGCTGACGACGCGGTCCAGCAGGCCCGCGCGCACTCCAATAAAGGTGTGCCGCTGGCGGATGCGCACATAGGCCGTGTCGCCTTCGATCACTCCAGCGCTGCTCAGCGCCTGCTGTATGTCGCTCGTCCGCACCCCATCGTCGCGCCCTACGTTGACGAAAGCTTCATCGACGGGGCCGTCCCAAGCTCGCAGCGATCCGTCCATGCCGTCCGAGTGTGGAGCGTCCTCGCGCAGGTCGGTTGGCGCGCTGCTCGACCCCAGCGCAGACTCGAGAGCAGTGGCGCTGGCGGCTGGTCCGTTGGCATTTGTCGGAAGGTTTGCCAGATCTGCCTCCGAGACGCTGCGCACCTCGTAGCGAATGCCGTCGTCGCCGAGTTGCGTGCTCGCTGAGCGCGTCCGGCGCGGGCGTGCGGGGATCGCCGGTATGGCGGGGCGGCTCCGTTCGGGCCTCGGCCGATCCGCTTCCGGCTCGCGCGCAGCACGTGCTTCCGGTTCGCGCGGAGCACGTGCTTCCGGTTCGCGCGGAGCACGTGCTTCCGGTTCGCGCGCAGCACGTGCTTCCGGTTCGCGCGGAGCACGTGCTTCCGGTTCGCGCGCAGCACGTGCTTCCGGTTCGCGCGCAGCACGTGCTTCCGATTCGCGCGGGCTGTGCGCGTCCGATTCTCGCGAAATTCGTGCTTCCGGCTCGCGCGGGCTGCGTGCTTCCGATTCGCGCGGACTTCGACGTCGCGCGCGCTCTCCGCCAGACTCTTCCGTCCGCTCGCCCTTTGGCGGTGCTACCCGCTCGATCCGCGGAGCCACGGTTCGTTCCAGGCGGGGGGCACGCACTTCCGGCGGTGGTGGCACCACCTGACGGGGGTTCCTGGCCCGGGGGGCATGCGCGAGGTCCGTGCCGTTCGCTGCGAGGTGTTCCCGGAGCAGCCCGGAGATGATCGTTTCTGCCCGCTCGTGCGTCAACAAGCGCCGCACCAGTGAGCGCTCCGTCTCGCGCGCGCTCGTGAAACGCCCCGCCAGCTGCAGCACCGTATCGGTCTCGGCCCGCGTCTTCAGCTCGCGATCGCTCGGCAGCTGACGCTCGATCGGATGAATCTTATATTCCAGCCGCAGGTAGTACAGGTTGCCGATCGAGGCGGGGCTCACCAGCGAAATAGCCGTGCCCATGCGTCCCGCGCGCCCGGTTCGGCCCGTCCGGTGGACGTACGATTCGGTGGCCTCCGGGAAGTCGAAGTTGATCACGTGAGTCAGGTGCGAGATGTCGATGCCGCGCGCCGCGACGTCGGTGCACACCAGAAACGGCAAGCGGCCCTCGCGGGTAGCGAGCATGACGGCCTCGCGCTCTTTCTGCGATAGATCCGCGTTCAGCCAGTCTGCTTGATAACCGGCTCGCTGCAGCTCCTGCGCCACGCGCTGCGTGTCGTCGCGGGTGTTGCAAAAAATGATCGCGCTATCTGGCGACTCGGACTGCAGGATACGCAGCAGCTCCTGCAGCTTGTCGCCCTGGCTGATGTAGACGAAGTGCTCAATCTCGAGCGCGCCGATCTGATCTCCGCTGAGCGTGATGAATTCGGGCTCGCGCAAGCGCGACTCCGCCACCCTCAGCACCGGCCGCGGCACCGTGGCACTGAACAGCAGCACCTGCAGCTCTTTGGGTAGCTGATTCCAGATGTCGAGGATCTGCGGCAAGAACCCCATCGACAGCATCTCGTCGCACTCGTCCAGGACCAGCACGCGAATCTTCGAGGGATCCAGGGTCTTGCGCCGCAGATGATCCAGCACCCGACCAGGTGTTCCCACCACGATCTGAGCGCCCTGCTTCAAGCCCTCGATCTGTTTTGGCATGGGCGCGCCGCCATAGATCGGCACCAGGCTCAGCCCCGTATTTTTCGCGAGAGCCTCGATCTCGCGGGTCACCTGCAGCGCCAGCTCTCGGGTCGGGCAGAGCACGAGCGCCTGGACCGCCTTGATCTTGCGCCGCACGATGCGGTCGACCAGCGGCAAGCCGAAGGCTGCGGTCTTGCCCGTGCCGGTCCGTGCCTGGACGACCAAGTCCTTGCCGCGCGACGCCGACTCGAAGACGGCTCGCTGCACCGGAGTGGGGTGCACGTATCCCAGATCGGCAACTGCGCTCTTCACCTCGGGAGTCAGCGGAATGATATCGAAGGTTGGTTCGTCCTTCGGAGTTTCGGCTTCTGATGCTATGGCCATGGCTAAACGTGATCTGGAGCGAGAGAGTGAGCTCAGAGCGTCCGGTCAACGGACTGTCGGAGCAGGGGAATGAAGCGCTTGACCTCTTGGCGGCGCTTCGCGAGATCGACGGCGCCATATCTTACGGCGTGTTCTTCCGCGTATCGGAGCCGATCCACGGCATGCAGGCGTCGAATTGCTGCTGCGTCGCCGGCGCAGGCTCGGCTGAGCGCTGGGCGATATACCCAGGCGCCCGCGAGTGCCCCACGAAATTGCGCCAGCGCGGCCTGCTCTTCGGCTTGATCGGCAGACGCGACACGGGCTGCTTCAATGGCCTCTACTAGCTGCAGAGTGCCGGCCGAACAGCCAACGGGCAACGGGGTGATGATGGGATTCCAGACCTGCCAGCAGATCTGAGCCGAACAAACGACGGTAAAGGTCGCCACGAGGAGCGAAAAGACAACGATGCCCAGCGTCCGACCAAGTTGTCGGACACGCGCTGAGCTCGCGTCTACGGAATGTGGCTCCACGCGTCCTTAGTGCACAGATGATCCGCGGGACGTCAAACCTGGAAGTACGACCGCTCGTCGAAACCTAAAAACCTTAGAACTCAGACGCGGCTCTTTCTGTTAAGACTCGCGCCAGACCCAGGGACATGACGCAAACCACAGACGCCGCGCTCGGAAGCCTTGCGAGATGTTCCGCTTTCTCCGCCGCTGAATTTCCCCTCGAAGGGCGCCTCGCTGAAGCGCAAGCGTTGCTGCGGGACGATCTCAGTGCCGTGGAGCGACTGCTGCGGGAGAGCGCCGCACAGGGGCCGGTGCCCGCGTCTGATGCGGCGCGTCATCTGGTTTCCCTCGGGGGCAAGCGCGTGCGTCCGATGGCGCTGCTCTTGAGCTCGGCGTGCTTTGGGCCCGTGCCCGAAGCGAGCCGGCACATGGCAGTGTGCGTGGAGCTGATCCATTCCGCCACACTCCTGCACGACGATGTGATCGACGAGGGCACCGAGCGGCGAGGCGAAGCAGCCGCGCGTGTGGTCTGGGGCAACGCAGTCAGCGTGCTCGGCGGCGATCTGCTGCTCACGCACGCGCTCGTCACCGCCCAGCAGCACGCACCCGCCCTGATGCCGGATCTGCTGCGCACCCTGCGGCGTCTGGTCGACGGTGAGATCGTCCAGCTGCGCGGGCGGGGGGAGCTAGACGTCAGCGAGTCCGTGTACTGGTCCATCTTGCGCGACAAGACCGCCGCGCTGTTTCGCTTCGCCACCAGCGCCGGAGCAGAGCTGGCGGGCGCCGCCGCTCGCAGCCAGGGGCTGCTCGCGGAGTTTGGGGAGTGCATCGGCATGGCATTCCAGCTGGTGGATGACCTGCTCGATTATTCCGGCGAGCAGACGGGCAAGACGATGTTCGCCGACTTGCGGCAAGGAAAATTGACGCTGCCGCTGGTGTTGGCGGTGGAGCGCGAGCCAGATCTGCTCGATTGGCTGCAGCAGATTCGCGCCGGCGACCAAGGGCGGGTCGTCCCGCTGCGGCAGCGGGTGATCGCGTCGCGAGCCTGTGAGCGCGTGGTCGAAAAAGCGCTCGGCTATACTTCCCGCGCCACCGAGTATCTAGAACAGCTGCCCCCATCCCCTGCGCGCGCGCTGCTCCGCAGCGTGGCCGAGCAGCTCGCCGCCCGCAGCCGTTAGCTCCGCCCGCGGCCTGAATCAGGTCCGCTCAATCAAGCCAGCTCGATCAGGCCAGCTCGATCAGGTCAGCTC
>Ga0068861_100000599_pt1 | contig 21360 bp, 18 predicted proteins | sample KBSSwiS42_FD_66593 | JGI IMG/M metagenome (GOLD analysis project Ga0068861, IMG submission 66593) | Switchgrass rhizosphere microbial communities from Kellogg Biological Station, Michigan, USA - KBS Switchgrass S4-2 | ecosystem: Host-associated > Plants > Roots > Rhizosphere > Soil ...
CTACTGGGACGGTCTCGGCGGATGTGGGCTGCATGCGAACGAGCTCGCCCCGGTGCTGGTCCATGAGTACGGGCTCCGCGTGATCTCGCCGGATCCGCCGGGCCACGGTGAATCGGCGGCGCTGCCGGTCGATTCGTACCGACCGTCTGCGCTGGCCGACGTCGCCGCCGAGCTGTTGAGCGAGCTCGGGGTCGACCGCGCAGTCTTCGTCGGGTTCTCATGGGGGGCGCGGGTCGGCTGCTCATTTGCAGCGCGGTTCCCGGAGCGGACGGCGGGCCTGGTCCTCATCGACGGCGGGTACGTCGATCCCGGGGACGTCGGCGCCGACCTCACCGCCGAGCTCGCCACCTGCGTCGCCGACGCCCGGCAGGAGATCGAGGAGGACTCCTTCGCGAGCTGGGACGCGTATTTCGCATTCGAGCGCGAAGCGCTGAAACGGTGGACTACGGCCCTGGAGGCAGCGCACCAGGCGGCTATGCGAGAGGCGGAGGGGCGCGTCGTGCCGATCCTCGAGCCCGAGACCCTCGGCGCGATCAAATACGGAGGACGCCGAGAGCCGGTGACGGACACCTACCCGCTGGTTGCGGCGGCCGGCGTCCCGGTGCTGCTGCTGACGGCCCCGGAGCTCGAGGTTCCGGAAGTCGCGGAACGAGGCGTCGTCCGCTTTCGAGCCGCTTTACCAGAGGCTCGAGTCGAATCAGTGCTCGACGGGATCCACGATCTCGTCTCCTACGCGCCGGCGCGGGTGGCCGACCTCATCGGCGAGTTCTTCGCCGACAGCGCGGCCGGTCAGCCGCCGCCGTAGATCGAGATCGGCAGGTCGAGCACGACATCGTCCTCGCCGCCGGGGAGCTCTTCCTCGAGCCGAGCGAGTACCTCGGCCGCGCCGGGCGCTGCCGCCAGCAGCCGTTGCTCCACCTCCTCCAGCGTCTCGAGCCGAACGAGCTCCTGCTTGAAGGGGCGCGGGAACCGGCCGCGACCCAGGTACCAGCCGTAGAACTTCTTCAGGAAGCTCGTCGCGCGCCGCTCGCCCAGCTCGCGCACGGTCTCGCGAATGAAGAGCAGCAGCTCCGCGACGACCTCCTCGCGTGAAGGCTCCGCCGCCTCGCTCTCGAGAATCTCGCGCAGAGCCCACGGATTGCCCTGTGCCGCCCGGCCCACCATCACCGCGGAGGCGCCCGTGGTAGCGAGGATCGCCTGGGCGCGCGCTCTGGACGTCACGTCGCCGGAGGCCACCACCGGCACGTCGACGAGCTCTACCAGCTCGGCGGTCAGCGAGTGATCCGCCTCGCCCGTGTACATCTGCTTCGCGGAACGCGGATGGAGCGTCAGCGATGCCGCACCGGCGTCCACGAGCCTCGGGCCGACGTCGAGACACGCGCGTGAGCCGTTCTCGAGGCCTCGCCGCATCTTCACAGTCACCGGCACGGACACGGCCTCGGCCACGGACGAGACGATCCTGCAGGCCCGCTCGCGGTCGTCGAGGAGAGTCGCCCCGGCCCCGGTCTTGGTCACCTTGCGCACGGGGCAACCGAAGTTCACGTCCACGATGTCGGCGCCCGCGTCCTCGACCATCCGTGCCGCATCTGCCATCACGTCGGGATCGGCGCCGAAGATCTGCACCGCCAGGGGGCGCTCGTCCGCCGAGATGCGCAGGTAGCCCAGCGTGCGCTCGTTTCCGTGCTGGAGACCCGCGCAGCTGACCATCTCCGAGCAGACGAGGCCGGCGCCGAAACGGCGGCCCTGGCGGCGAAACGCCTGCACGCTCACGCCCGCCATCGGGGCGAGCACGAGGCGTGTGGGGATCTCGACATCGCGGATCCTCCAGGGGCTCCGGAGATCTACCTGCACAGGGGAAAAAATGGTAGCGGGCCGGGGAGTTGACGTCCGTCTGCCCTCGCAGGTAACATCCCCGCCCGCGATGGTGCCTGTGCGCCGCGCGTTTTTCTTTCAGGAGGCCCTGTGAAGGACGTAATCCTCACTCCGGAAGGCTACGAGAATCTCAAGGAAGAGATCGAGTATCTCTCGAATGAGAAGCGCCGCGAGGTCGCGGACAGAATTCGCGTGGCCCGGGAGTTCGGCGACATCGCCGAAAACGCCGAGTACGACGACGCGAAGAACGAGCAGGCCCTGCTCGAGCATCGCATCGCCACGCTCGAAGAGCGGCTGCGCAATGCGCGCGTGATCGAGAAGAAAGACGTCGCCAAGGACGTGGTCTCGGTCGGCTCGAAGGTGCGGCTGCGCGACATTGACGCGAAGCAGACGTTCGAGTACCGGATCGTCGGCTCCGCCGAGGCGAACCCCGCCGAGAACAAGCTCTCGAACGAGTCGCCGGTCGGCAAGGCGATCATCGGCAAGAAGAAGGGCGAGACGGTAGAGGTCTCCGCGCCCCGCGGCGCGATGAAGTTCAAGATCCTCGAGATCAAAGCGGCTTAGACTCGGCCAGCCATGCTGCCGAAGCGCTTTCCCGATAGGGAAGAGATCGCGGCGGTCCGGGCCGAGGCCGAGAGGGCCGAGGCCGGCCAGACGCTCGAGGAGGAGCACCGCGTCGCAGGGCGCGTGATGGCGCGGCGGGCGATGGGGAAGCTCAGCTTCCTCGACCTCGTCGACCGCTCCGGGCGAATCCAGCTGATCTCCGAGCAAGAGCTCGACCTCGATCTCGGCGACATCGTTGGTGCAAGCGGAAGGCCAGGCCGCTCGAAGCGCGGCGAGCCGTCGCTGACGGTCTCCGAGCTCGTCCTGCTGGCGAAGATCCGTCGACCGCTCCCGGACACCTTTCACGGCGTCACCGACGTCGAGACGCGCTACCGGCAGCGCTACCTCGACCTGCTGATGAACGAGGAGACCCGCGTGGACTTCCAGTTGCGCACGCGCCTGGTCACGGCGATCCGGCGCTACCTCGACGAGCGCGGTTTCCTCGAGGTCGAGACCCCGGTGCTGCAGCCGCGCTACGGCGGTGCCTTCGCCGAGCCGTTCGTCACGCACTACAACGAGCTCGACGCCGACTTCTACCTGCGCATCGCCGACGAGCTCTACCTCAAGCGCCTCATCGTCGGCGGGCTCGACCGCGTCTACGAGCTCAGCAAGGACTTCCGCAACGAGGGCCTCTCCTACAAGCACGCGCCCGAGTTCACGATGCTCGAGTGGTACGAGGCCTATGCGGACTACACCGACACCATGGCGCGGATCGAGGAGCTCGTCGAGACCGTCGCGCGTGAGGTGACTGGAGGGACGACGGCGACCTTCCGCGGGCACGAGGTCGACCTGAAGGCGCCCTGGCGGCGGCTGAAGCTCCTGGACTCGCTCGAGGAGCGCGGCCTCTGGACGCGAGACCCGGTCGAGCTGCGCCGGCTGCTGGACGAGCGCGGCGTCGACACGAGCCAGGACCGCAGCTGGGCGGAGCTCGTCGACCACGCGCTCAGCCACTTCGTCGAGCCGGAGCTGATCCAGCCCACGATCCTCCACGACTATCCGGTAGAGCTCTCGCCCTTCGCGCGCGCTACCGACGACGACCCCTCCATCGTCGAGCGCTTCGAGTACTTCGTCGGCGGCATGGAGCTCGGCAATGCGTTCACCGAGCTGAACGACCCCGACGAGCAGGCAGAGCGGTTCGCCCAGCAGGCGGCAGAGGCCGGAGGCGTGCCGGGCGACCCCGACTACGTCGAGGCGCTCGCGTACGGGATGCCGCCGACCGGCGGGCTCGGGCTCGGGATCGATCGGCTGACGATGGTGCTGACCGGACGCGAGACGATTCGCGACGCGATCCTCTTCCCGGCACTCCGGCCCCGCGATTAGTGGAGCCCGAGCGCCGCTACGCGCTCGATGCGCTGCTCGACGCTCTCGGGCTCCCCTTCGACGAAGACGCTCCGGCCGAGCCGGAGGAGCTCGACGAGGTGTTCGGCCTCCTGACCCTGGCCGCCGAGCGCGACGCCGGCCTCGACGCTCACGGACGTCCGCAGCCGCCCGAGCGGCCGCCGGGACCTAGGGTGGCGGAGATCGCAGCCGCGCTCGGGCGGCGGCTGAGAGTCGAGCGACGTAGCTATCCGGGCGGCGAGCGGTTTCTCGTAGCGCTCACCCACGACGTCGACCTGCTCGGAGCGGGTGGGGCGCGCGCGGCAGCCCGCAAGCTCGTCGGTGGGGTCGTCCATCGCTCGAGCCGGCGTCTCCGCGAGGGCACGGCGTTCGCGGTCGATGCCCTCCGAGGCCGCGACCCGGCCTATCCGCTCGACGCGATGCTGGATGCCGAGGGAGGCCGTGGCTCGACGTGCTTCTTCCTCACGCGACAGGAGGACCCGCACGACGGCTACCCGGAGCGCTACGGCCCGGCCTTGGCGCGTGCGGTCGAGCAAACCCGGGCTGCGGGTCTCGAGGTGGCGCTGCACGCCTCGTACCCGGCCAGAGAGCGGCCGGGCGCGATCGCGGAGGAGGCCGAACCGCTCCCCGGCGCACGAGGCCTGAGGCACCACTACCTGCGCAGCGCCCCGGAGCGGCTGGCCGCCGAGCTAGGCGGCGCGGGTCTTCGGTACGACTCGAGCATCGGCTGGCCGTCGCTCCCCGGCCTGCGGGCCGGGACGCCGTATCCGTACCGGCTCTGGGACCCCGAGCGGCGTGAGCCCGGCGGGTGGGAGCTGCCGCTCGCGGTGATGGACGCGACCCTGGCCGAGGGGCGCTACCTCGACCTCGGTGCCGAGGCCGCCTTCGAGGCAGCGGTCGCGGCGCTCGAGCCGGTCGCCGAGCACGGGGGCGCTGTCGCCCTGCTCTGGCACCCGCCGATGCACCATCCCCAGCTCTCCAACGGCTACGACAGGGTCTATCGACGCCTGCTGGCCTGGATCGAGCAACGCGGCGGCTGGGCGGGGAGCGCGTCGGACGCCCTCGACCGCTGGGAGGCTCGGCGAGCCTAGGACTCCGCGGACTCGCCGGCGCGGGCGAGAGTCGAGAGCGAGGCGCAGACGCCGAGCAGGAGCCAGAGCTGCTTCTCGTACTGCGCCGTGATGAAGACGAAGGCGGCGAGCATGCCGAGCGTTCCGATCAGCACACCGCGCGCGAGGATCTCCATTCGCAGCTCGCCGCGCTGCGCGAACGACCGGATCGCCCGGAGGGCGACCAGCAGCGAGCCGATCAGGATGGAGCCGAACGCCGCGATTCCGACGAGGCCGAGCTCGGTCAGGATGTGCAGGTAGGTGTTGTGGGCGACCTTCGGTGTCTCGACGATGAAGTCGGGGCGGCGCAGGTTGATGTCCTGCAGCGCGTATCTCGGCTCGATCACCTGGAAGTTCCCCGTGGCGACGCCGGCGAACGGATGGTTCTCGAACATCCTGATCGAGACCCGCCAGAGATCTTCACGGCCGGTGCCGCTTCCGACCGAGAACCTCGTCACGTGCTGGATCGCCTGGGGTGGGGCAATCAGCGCGAAGTAGCCGATCCCCAGCGCGGCGATGGCGAGGATCACGGCGACGGCCCGCAGGCGTACCGGGCCGGCCAGGAGCGGTGTGACGACGATGACCACCGCCAGCGCCAGGAGGCCTCCGCGCGACTGCGTGAAGAAGAGTGCAAGCGAGATCACCAGCACGAGCGAGAAGAGCAGCCAGCGCATCAACGGCTGGCGCGTCGTCGGTATCAGGAAGGCCGCGATCGCGACGGCGGGGATCAGGATCGCCGCCAGCTCGTTCGGATCGCCGATCCCGCCCGAGAGCCGGCTCGTGTCCGCGTAGGGATTGAACTGCTCGGAGGACGAGCCCCCGGCGAGTCCGACCACCGCCGTCAGGAACGCGCCGCCGAGGTAGGCGCCCAGCACCCAGAGGAGGTGCTGGCGCTTCTCGATCGCGCTGAAGACGATGAAGAGCAGGATCGCGTTCTGGATCAGCCGCGTGGTCTCGACGCGCGCGGAGACGGGATCCTCGGCCCAGAGCACCGACACCAGCGACCAGGTGAGGAAGGCGACGATCGCGTAGGCGAGCCACGGGTGGTCGCGGAAGAGGAGCGGCATCCCGGAGCGTCGCGCGGCCAGCGCCGCGAGCCAGGCGAGCGCGAGGACGAGCCCGGCCGCCTTGACCAGCGTGAACCCCGTGGCGGGTGAGCCCGGCAGGCGGTCGAAGAAGGTCAGGACGACGAAGAACGCGACGCCGCCGGCGAGGCTGCGGAACGAGACGGCGATGAACGCGATGCCCACGACCGCGCCGATCGCGAGCGTCGGCGAGTGCACTGCCGCGGCTCCGATCAGGATCCCGCCGAGCGCGAAGCCTCCGGCCAGGCTCAGACGCCGAGCGGCCGATCCGAGATCGGGGGCGCCGGCTGCGAGGGCACCGCGCGCCGTCATGGCCTACTCGCCGGGGCCGACTTCGACCTTCGAGCGGCGCACCTTCAGCTCTTCGACCTCAGCCGTCTGCCGCTCGACGCCCTGGTACTCGTAGCCGTACGCGGGCCGCTTGACCACTCGCCGGCTCGTGACGACGAAGCCCGCGGGCGTGACGCCGCGCTGGGCGAGGGCTCGCCGCAGCTGCTCGAGCTTGTCGCGGCGGCTCCTGCCCAGGCGCACGGAGACGAGGATCGTGTCCACCACGTCGGCGAGAGGGAGGGCGTCGGCCACCTCGGTCAACGGCGGGGAGTCGATGATGATGACGTCGGCGTACTCCTGAAGCTGCGCGAGCACCGCCTCGAGGCGGTTGCGCTGGAGCAGGTCGACCAGGTGCGCGTGCTCGGGGTTCGCGAGCAGCAGCTGGAGGTTGGGTGCGCCTACGGCGGGAAGGAGCGCGAGCTCGGGCGGCGCGTTGCCGAGCAACAGCAGCCCGAAGCCGTTCGAGCGGGCTGCCGCGCCGAAGACCGTGGCGATCATCGGCCGCCTGAGATCGGCGTCGATGAGGATCACCCGCGCGCCCGTCGCCGCCATGGTGAGCGCGAGGTTCACGGAGGTCATCGTCTTGGCCTCGCCGGGAATCGCGCTGGTGACGAGGATCCTTCGCGGGAAGCCACCCTTCGGTCCGGCGCCCGTCAGCGAGGCCCGCAGCGTCCGGTAGGCCTCCCAGACATGGGGCGGCAGCTTGCCGCGATGGGTCAGGTAGCGCGAGGCGGAAGAGGTGCGAACTCGGGGCACGCGGGCCAGGATCGGCAGGCGGTGCCCCAGCAGCAGCTCGTCCTCGCGATTGATCCTCGGGTTGAAGACCTCGAGCGCGAGGGCGGCGCCCGCGCCGACGAGCAGCGCGACCAGGAACGCCACCGCGATGCTCAGCATCGGGCGCGGCCACGAGGCAGACGTCGGCGGGACCGCGGCGCTCGCGAGGTGCAGAGTCGGGTCGTTGCCGCCCGAGAGCGTGGTCAGCTCGGACAGCTGGGCCTGGAGGTCGGTCGCGGCCGGGGTAGCGAGCTGGGCCGGGGACAGGCCGTCGAGGCGCGCGTGCAGGCGCGTGATCGTTGCGTTCACGGCGGACCGGAACTGGTTCGACCGCTGTCTGAGCAGCTGTGCGGCGAAGGCGTTCGCGATCGCGGCGGCGCGCGAAGCGCTCCCGGCCGTCGCCTGGATGGCGATGATGTTGCTCTGGCTCAACGGCTTCACCTCGATCGAGCCGAGGAGCGCGTTGCGGCTCATGTCGAAGCGGTAGCGGTTCCGTACCCCTTCGGCGACCTCGGGGGTCTGGATCAAGCGGGCCGCCGTGAGGACGCCGCTCGTGAGGCCGTTCGATTCCTTGATCACCGGCAGGCCCACGAACGCGGTGTCGCCCTCGCCCACGGGATTGACCAGGATCGTCGCCTCGGCCTTGTACCGCTTCGGCGCCGTGAACGAGTAGGCAGCGGCGCTCCCCACGGCCACGGCGACCAGGGTCAGGATCAGGAGCCAATGCTCCCGCAGCGCGGTCAGGTACCGCGAGGCGCCTTCGCGCTGGTTCCCGAAGGAGAGGGTCGGTTCAGTCATGCGTCCGTGATATCGGGTGGGCCGGCAGAGTTCGTGAGTGTTCCCTTCCGAGTGTAGAGGACGCTCGGCCGGGCCGAGGGCCGCGGTTTCGCGAAAATCCGCTCTGGAAGCCGCTTAGCGGTGGACGGTGCGCGCGAGCCGGTATAGCGCCCGACGGCTCTGCAGGCGATAGCTCTTGAAGGTCCTCACCGCGCCCTTGCGTCCCTTCTTCGCTTGGACGACCGCGCTCTGCGCGCTGGTTGCGGAAGCGGCGCCCGCCGAGTTCTGTGCCCGCACGACGACGCGCAGGGTGTAGCCGAAGTCTGCGTAGGTCAGCGTGAGGACGGGGCCGGTCGTCGAAGTGGCCGCGCAGGCGTTGCCGTTGCGGTCGCAGCGCTGCCACGAGTAGGTGAAGGCCGGAGTGCCACTCCAGGCCCCGCTCGAGGCGGTGAGTTGCTCGCCCGATCGGGCGGTGCCGAAGACCGACGGCGCCTGCGTGTTGGCGGGAGGGCTCACCGTCGCCGGGGCCGGGGGAGGAGGCGGAGGGTTCGCGGCCGGGGTGGTGGTCACGTCCGGCCCGTAACCCGCGCACGGGCTCCCGCTCTGGAGCTGGAAGTCCTTCGCCGCGCGATTGGCGTACAGCGGGTTCACGGCCTTGTTGGCGGAGGCGGTGAAGCCCACCTGTGCGGCGACGTTGCCCTGGGCGCCGTTCCAGACGCAGTTGTCCGTGGCGGCGTTGCCGGTCCCGACCGGGTTCCCGTCGGGCCACCAGGACTCGACGTTGTAGCGGACGAGCGCGTTGGAGACGATGTTGCGGGTGACGACGTTGTTGCTGGACGCAAGGCCGCTGTCGCCCGAGAAGAGGATGCCCTCGCCGTTGCCGTCGATCACGTTGTTCGCGATCTTCGTCCCCTGGGCGTCGGGGTAGAGCTGAATGCCTCGGTCGGCGTTGTCGTAGATGTAGTTGTTGGTGATCACGGCGTTCCGCGTCGACTCGACGTAGATGCCGTGGTCGTGGTTCGTCGCGGGTAGGCGTCCGCAGTCGTGGATGCGGTTGCTGTCGATGACGACGTCGACCGCGGTGCCCCAGCCGCTGTCCGAGCCGAGCCCGAAGCAGATGCTGGTGTGCTTGTCGGTGACGTCGTTCCCCGTGAAGGTGATCCGGTCGCCGGCGACCATCGGGCTGGAGAGGTTGCCCGAGTTCGTGCCGTCGAGGTTCAGGTCGGCGAAGACCGCGTCGTTCGAGGTGTCCGGTACGTAGAGCCGCCCAACGAGGGTCGCGCGGCTGCCGGGGGCGCTCGTGAGCCGGATCGGGCTCCCGGGAGAACCGCCGTGGTTGAGGCGGAGGTCCTCTTTGTAGACACCGGCGCTCAGGCACCCGGTCTGGCCGGCGCTCAGGCTGTCGGCGAGCTTCTGGGCGGTTCGGAAGGGCGCCGCGGAGGTGCCGGCGGCGCTGTCGCTGCCGCTCGTGGCGGCATAGCGGTCGCACGAGACGGTCGCGTCGGACGGGGCGGCGCCGAAGCCCAGGACGGCAGCGGTGGCAATCGCGCAGAGGGCGGCGATCGAAACGGTGGTCTTCAAGAAGTTGCGGTCCTTCGACTCGGGGCGGCGTTGACGTCCGTTGCCTCTGGATCGCGTGTTTCCCGGGAGCGCTTGAGGCGGCCTTCACTCGAACGAGGGAACGGGGCGCAGACGGTGTCCGGGCTAGAGTGCGCGCGGGCAAATGGCGGGCATCGACTTCCAGGCCCTGCCGGCGGCGGACGACGTCGGCCGGGACATGCACGAGCTCGTCCGCGAGCTCTTCCCGATCTGCCGCAGCATCACGGGCAACGGCCTGCGCAGGACGCTCGAGCTGATCGGCGAGCGGGTGCCGCTGGAGATCAGCGAGGTGCCGTCGGGAACCCAGGTGCTCGACTGGACGGTGCCGCAGGAGTGGAACCTCGACGACGCCTGGATCGAAGGGCCGGACGGCGAGCGCGTCGTCGATCTCCGCGACTCCAACCTGCACGTCCTCGGGTACAGCGTCCCGGTGCGAGAGCGGCTGCCGCTCACGGCGCTGAAGGAGCACCTGTTCTCGCTGCCAGAGCATCCCGACTGGATCCCGTTTCGCAACTCGTACTACAGCCCGAACTGGGGCTTCTGCCTGCAGCACCGGCGGCTCGTGACGCTTCCGGAAGGGGAGTACGAGGTCTGTATCGACTCCACGCTCGAGGACGGGTCGCTCACCTACGGCGAGGCGTTCGTCCGGGGAGAGACGGAGGACGAGGTGCTCGTCTCCGGCTACGCGGACCACCCGTCGATGGCGAACGACAACCTCTCGGGAGTCGCGCTGATGACCACGCTCGCGCAGCACCTCGCCGGGATGCGCCTGCGCTACTCGTACCGCTTCCTCTTCAGCCCTGGCACGATCGGCCCGATCACGTGGCTCGCACGGAACGAGGAGCGGCTCGGGCGCGTGAAGCACGGGCTCGTCTGCCTCTGCGTCGGCGATTCCGGCCCGCTGACCTACAAGAAGAGTAGGCGCAGCGACGCCGAGGTCGACCGGGCCGCCCGGCTCGTCCTGCGCGACTCCGGCGAGCCGTTCGAGGTCCACGAGTGGGAGCCGTGGGGCGGGGACGAGCGCCAGTTCAACTCGCCGGGGTTCGACCTGCCCGTGGGAACGCTGACCCGCTCGGCACCCGGGAGCTTCCCGGAGTACCACACCTCGGCTGACGATCTCGACTTCGTCCGGCCTGAGGCGCTGGGGGCCAGCTTCCACGCCTACATGTCGGTCTTCGACGTCCTGGAGACGAACGCGACCTACGTCAACCTGAGCCCGAAAGGAGAGCCGCAGCTAGGGCGTCGCGGGCTCTACCGGAGCATGGGCGCGGGACCCGACGCCGGGGTCGACGAGTTCGCGCTGCTCTGGGTGCTCAATCTCGCCGACGGCGAGCACACGCTCGTCGACATGGCCGAGCGCTCGGGCCTGCGCTACGCGCAGGTGCGGGATGCCGCGCGCACGCTGGAAGCGCACGCGCTCCTAGAAGTCCGCGCGTGACCAGTCGTACGGGATCTCGCCGCCGTGCGGGTCGAGCCGGGTCGTGCGCGAGGGGTCGTGCGCATGGGTGCAGCAGTTGGCGAGCAGCGCGAACGGCGCGCTCATCCCCTTGACCCCGTTCCAGACCTCCGGCGGGATCACCGCGAGCGAGTGGTTGTCCGGGCCCAGGAACACCTCGACGAGCGTGTCGCGGGTCGGCGAGCCCTCGCGGTCGTCGTAGAGCACGAGCTTGACCCGCCCATATGGGCAGGCGTAGTTGAGCGTCATCTCCGTGTGCCGGTGCCACCCCTTGACGACGCCCTCGTAGATCGTCGTGAAGTAGATCTCGCCGAATTCGATGAAGTGCTCTTCGTCGCGGCGCAGCATGTGCATGATCGTCCCCCGCTCGTCGGGGATCCGGTGCAGCGGGACGATCGCCGCGCCCTCGATCATGCGCTCGCCCTGCACGATTGACACGCCGGCGGCCCCGTTCACGAGCTCATCATCTCTCAGGCCGTCGTCCGCTCGAGCATCAGATCCTTGATCTGGACGATCGGCCGCAGCGAGAGGAGCCAGCGCACGGCGTCCGCGACATCCTCCGGGACGAGGAGATCGGGGTCATGCTCGTGTGGGCCGAGCATCGGCGTTGCAACCCTCCCAGGGCAAATGGCCGTCGCGCGTACGCCGTCGCCGCGCACCTCCTGCAGGACGGATTGCGTGAAGCCGCGCACTCCCCACTTGGACGCGTTGTAGGCCGTCCCTCCGGCCGAGCCGAAGGTGCCGGAGCCAGACGACATTGTGATCAGGTACCCGCGGCTCACCCGGAGGTGGGGGAGCACGGCTCGGGCGACCAGGTACGTTCCTTTGAGGTTCGCGCCCATCGTCGCCTCCCACTCGGCCTCGTCGATCTCCTCGAGCGGTGCGTAGTGCAAGACGCCTGCGGCAGTAACGGCAACGTCGATGCGCCCGAAGCGCTCCATGGCGAGCCGGACGAGTTCCCGCACCTGGGCGGCGTCGGAGACGTCGGTTGGCACCGAAAGCGCGCGCTCGCCGAGTTCCCGCGCCAGCTCTTCGAGCCGATCGGCTCGGCGCGCGGCCAACGCCACGCCGTAGCCGTCCTCGATCAGCGCCCTGGCAACAGCGAGGCCGATCCCGCTCGAGGCTCCGGTGACGACTGCGGCCCGGTCCTCGGCCACTACTCGTGCACCTGGATGTGCGGCACCGGCGTCACGAACCCTGTGCCCAGCTCGCGGACGTGGGCCATCTGGGCCATGATCTCGTCCTTCAGGTTCCAGGCGAGGATGAGCAGATAGTCGGGTACGGTCTCGGCGATCCGGTCCGGCGAATACACGGGGATGCGGCTCCCGGGCATGTACAGGCCCTGCTTGTGCTCGCTGAGGTCGGCGACGTACTCGACCAGGTCCTGGCGGATGCCGCAGTAGTTGACGAGCGTCACGCCCTTTGCGGCGGCGCCGTAGCCGACGACGGTCTTCCCCGCCTCGCGCGCGTCGAGCAGGAAGGCGAGCACCTCCCGCTTCAGGGCTCGCACCCGCTCGCCGAAAGAGGTGTAGGTCTCGAGCTCCTTCAGCCCCGCGGCGTCCTCGCGCTCCCGGAGGTCGCCGATCCGCTCGGTCGTCTCGTGCGGGCCTCCGGCATGGCACCCGTAGATTCGCAGCGAGCCGCCGTGCGACCGCAGCTCTTCGACGTCGAAGAGGCGCAGACCGTGGGCGCCGAAGACCTGCTCGACCGCCAGCAGCGAGAGGTACGAATAGTGCTCGTGGTAGATGGTGTCGAACTGCGTCTCCTGCATCAGCCGGAGGAGATGCGGGAACTCCATCGTGATCACCCCGCCCGGCGCGAGCAGGATCTGCATGCCTTCGACGAAGTCGTTCAGCGCAGGCACGTGCGCGAGCACGTTGTTGCCGACGATCAGGTCTGCCTGCCGGCTCTCGCCCGCGAGCCGGGTCGCCGTCTCGCTCCCGAAGAACTCGACGAGCGACGGGATCCCTCGCTCCTCGGCCGCTCTGGCCACGTTGGCCGCCGGCTCGATCCCGAGCACGGGGACGCCGGCCTGCACGAACCACTGCAGGAGGTAGCCGTCGTTACTCGCGATCTCGACGACGGTGCTTTCCGCGCCGAGGCCGAAGCGGGGAATCATCGCCTCGACATAGGCCTGTGCGTGCCGCACCCAGCTCTCCGAGACCGAGGAGAAGTAGACGTAGTCCGAGAAGATGTGCTCGGGCGCCTCGATCTCCTCGAGCTGGACGAGGAAGCAGTGGTCGCAGACGTACGCGTGCAGCGGCAGGAACGTCTCCCCCTGGCGCAGCTGCGCTTCGTTTAGGAACGAGTTGGCGAGCGGCGAGGTCTCGAGGTCGGCGAAGGTGTGCCGGAGCGGCGCCGAGCAGAATCGGCACGCGGCGTGCTCAGCCACGGACCGGGATTTCCGCTGCGGGCGCCCAGCGCAGCTCGTCGGTGACGAGCCCTTCGCTGCGCAGGTCGTTCATGACGCGCAGGCGGACGAGCCTCGAGTTGCGGAAGTCGGGGTCGGAGAAGCCCATCCGCTCGAGACCCGCGGAGAGGTCCTCGATCGCCGCCTGCAGCCCCACCTGCGGCTGGTGGTCCGGGGCGAGCTCGCGGAAGCGCGCAAAGCTCACCTTGTACGAGCGCGCGTCGGGAGGCGCGTCCTCCTGCACGCTGACCTCGACTCCCGGGACGATGGAGGCGACCGCGTCCGCGAGCTGCCGGATCTGGTAGTTCCACTCGTCGGAGCCGGTGTTCAGTGCGAGGAAGGCTCCACCTCGGTCGGTCGGTCGGTCGAGCGCCCAATCGATCGCGCGGGCCATGTCACGGACGTGGATAAGCGGTCGCCACGGCGTGCCGTCGCTCAGGAGCGTGATCGCCCGGAAGGCGTGCGCGCCCGCGACGAAGTCGTTCAAGACGAGGTCGAGCCGGAGCCGCTCGGTCATGCCGCAGGCTGTCGCGAAGCGGAGGCTCGTTACCACGAATGTCGCGTCCGCCAGTTCGGCAAGGTCTCGCTCGGCCAGCAGCTTCGAGGTCGCGTACGCGGTGAGTGGCCCCGTCTCCGACTGCTCCGTGCGAAGGCCGTCCTCAGCAAGGCCGTAGACGCTGCAGCTGGAGGCGAAGACGAAGCTCCGGGCACCCGCTTCTTTCGCGGCGCGGGCAAGCGCGACCGTGGCACGATGGTTTACATCCAGGGTCGCCGTCTCGAAGGAGGTGCCGATCGGGTCGTTCGAGACGCCGGCTAGGTGGACGACGCCGGTGATGCCCTCCAACGCGCGTGGCGGGACGGAACGGACGTCGTCGAAGTACTGGCAGTCGAGCCGCCGCTCCGGTAGCAGGGTACTGCCGGTCAGGCAGTGTGCGAAGAAGCCGGTGTCAAGCCCGACCAGCTCCGTGCCCGGCCTCGTCTCCCTCAGGTGCTCGACCACGCAGGGGCCGACGTAGCCCATGTTGCCCGTGACGAGAATACGCATCTCCGCTGCCGTTACCAGATCTTCCACGCGGGGTTGCCTGAGTCCCACTGGCTCTCGAGCACGATCTTGTCGCGCAGGCTGTCCATGTTCTGCCAGTAGCCCCGGTGCTTGTAGGCCGCGAGGTTGCCCTCGTCCGCGAGCTTTTCGAGCGGCTCACGCTCCCAAATCGAATCGTCGCCGGCGATGTATTGCATCACTTGCGGCTCGAGCACGAAGAAGCCGCCGCTGACCCAGGCGCCATCGCCCTCGGGCTTCTCCTCGAAGGTCGAGATCTTCGTCTCATCCTCCCCGAGTGCGATCACGCCGAACCGGCCCGGCGGCTGCACCGCGGTGAGCGTCGCAAGGACGCTCTGTTCTCGGTGAAATTGGACGAGCGCATTTACGTCGAGTCTGGCGAGGCAGTCGCCGTACGTCATGCAGAACGTCTCGTCGCCGAGGTGCTCCCGTACGCGCTTGATTCGGCCGCCGGTCATTGTCTTGTCGCCGGTGTCGATCAGCGTCACGCTCCACGGCTCGACCTCATTCGAATGCGTGGTAGTGCTGTTCGCGCGCAGGTCGAAGGTCACGTCGTTGACGTGAAGGGAGTAGCTCGCAAAGAAGTCCTTGATGACGTCGCCTTTGTAGCCGAGGCAGACGATGAAGTCGTTCATGCCCTGCGCGGAGTAGATCTTCATGATGTGCCAGATGATCGGCATTCCCCCGATTTCGACCATCGGCTTTGGGCGCACCACGCTCTCCTCGGAGATGCGAGTCCCATAGCCGCCCGCCAGGATTACGACTTTCACCGCGAGCCTCCCGGGTCCATCCGCTGAAGTTTCACAACGCGCAGGTCGAAGTCAACGCCGCAGGTGCACGCGCAGCCCTTTGCGCAGAACGAGGAACCGTAGTCGATCGAGCGCCCGCCGACCCCTGGGCCCGAGGGCGAGGCCGACCAGCGCCGCAGCCATCCTCGGGTCGATCACGGCAGGCGGATGTGTACGGAGGGCCTCAGCTATGTGTCGGCTGGCCGAACGGCGGTTCGGATCCTGCAGCTCGTCGAGCGCCGTCGAGAGATGGGCTCCGGCGCGTCGCCGCTTGAGGTGTCGCCGATCGGCCTGCACGTGCGGGGCGTTCACCAACAGGCCGTCGATCTGGTCTAGCAGCCTAAGGTGCTGTCGGCCCCGGCGCCATGCCGTCATCGTCACCTGCTGACTATGTACGCGGTAGGCCGCGTCCCAGACCGCGAGGTAGCCGACGGGAAACCGGAGTGCAAGCCGAAGCCACATCTGGTAGTCGAAGAAGAGCGTCTCCTCATCGAACGCCGGTCCCACCGCGTCGTACGCACTGCGGCGTACGAGGAGGGTCGGCATTCCGATCATGTTGTGGCGCAGAAGCAGCGGTACCAGCTGTTCGGGTGGGTGTACCCCCTCGGCGAGCACCTGTCTAGAGCGCCCCGTCTCCCGCGAGCGCTCGTCTATTTCCCGGTTCGCCGAGAAGACAAGGCCACACTCGGGGTGGCGCTCTAGGAACTCCACGCGTCGCGCAAGGAACCCGGGATCCCATGAGTCGTCGTCGTGCAGGATCGCGACGTGGGGCGACGAGCCGGATTGGATTACGCGGGTGTGGTTCTTCGCGGACCCCACATCGCGACCTGTTGCGCTGTACTCGATCCTCGAATCGGCGAGGTACGGACGGACCCGCTCCTCCACCTCACCGCCGCCGGGCCCGTTCTCGGAGATCAGCAGGTGCCAGGCCTGATGGGACTGGGCGAGGATCGAGTCGATCGACTCCGCGATGTACGGCGCCTCGCCTCGCGTGGGCAAGCCGATGTCTACCGTGGTTGCTGGCCGGCTCACGTCGTGGGTTCTACCAGGCTGTAGCAGGGGCCGCCCGCCGCATGGCCTACGATTCGCTCCACGTGAGACGGTCGTGCCGCTGACTAGCGCGAACGAGCCAGCGGCGGGCCAGCCGCCCACCCCTGAGGACAGGCTCGCGAGCGACAGCATCGCGCGGAACACCGCCTTCGCCACCCTGAGCGCGGCGCTGACGGCCTCGCTGGCGGTGGTGCTGACGCTGTACCTCGTCCGCGCACTGTCGCCCAGCGGGTACGGGACGTACACGCTCGCGCTCGCGATCGGAGCCCTCGTCGCCCTGCCCATGGACTTCGGCATCAGCTCCTCCGCCGGTCGGTTCATCGCGGAGCGACGCGGCGACCGGCAGGCGATCGCGGCCTACATCGCCGACGCGCTGCGACTGAAGGTCGCGATCTGCGCCGCACTCGGGCTCACGCTCTTCCTGGCCGCGGGCGCGATCGCCGACCTCTACGGCACGCCGAACCTGACCTGGCCGCTGCGCGGCGTCGCGCTGGCCCTCGTCGGCGGCAGCCTGACCCAGCTCTTCGCGGCCGCGTTGATCGCCCAGGGTCGGCTCCCCGTCGGGGTCCTGATGATGCTCTCGCAGAGCGTCGGCTTCCTCGTGGCGAGCGTCGTCCTGATCTCGCTCGGCGCCGGAGCGACCGGAGCGGCGTTCGGGCGCGCCACCGGCTACGCGCTCGGCGTCGTGACCGGCGCCGTCCTGATCGCGCGCCTGTTCGGCCGGTCCGCCCTCGCGATCCGCACCACGCGGGGCCACACGCGCCAGATCGCCGCGTATGCGGGGGCGCTCGCCCTCGTCGAGGGGGCCTACCTGTTCTTCGACCAGCTCGACGCCCTGCTGATCGGGGCCTACCTCACCGAGACGTCGGTCGGCCTCTTCCAGGCGCCGTTCGGCCTCACCGTCTTCATGCACTACCCCGCGGGGGTCGTCGCCACCACGATCGCGCCCCGTGTGGCTCGGCACCTGGAGAGCGGATCGGACGTGCGCTCCTTCACGCGAGCCCTGCGCTATCTGATCGTCGGGTATGCGCTCCTGCTCGCGCCGCTCATCGTCTGGGCCGGCCCGATCGTCGACCTGCTGCTGGGCTCGGACTACGGCGAGTCGGCGAACGTCCTGCGGGCCTTCGCGCCCTACGTCTTCCTCGCCGCGGTCGGAGCGCTCCTCTCTCCCGCCGCGAACTACCTCGGGCAGGCGCGGAAGCGGCTTCCGGTGGCGCTCGCGGCCGTCGCGATCAACCTCGCGGTCGACGTCATCTTCATCCCGCGGATCGGAATCGTCGCCGGGGCGATCGGCACGGACCTCGCGCTGGCCGTCTACGTGCCAGCCCACCTCTGGATCTGCGCCCGGGTGGTTGACATCCCGCTGCGGCCGCTCGGGGTGTCGCTCGTGCGCTCGCTCGTGGCTGCGGCGGCGATGGCAGGCGTCCTGCTCCTGTTCGGCACCGAGCACCTGTCGGTCGCCGCGTGGCTGGTCGGAGGGGTCGGCGGCGTCCTCGTCTACGTTGCGGTCCTGCTCGTCAGCCGCGAGCTCTCGGTTGCCGAGCTCCGGCTGGGCGCGACCGCGCTCCGCCAGCGTCTCGGCTGACGGCCACCGCCGCGACCATCCGCGCGGCGACGCCGTCCCAGGTGAAGCGCTCGAGGAATCGCCGGTGGCCCGCCTCGCCGAACGCGCGGGCGCGGTCGGGCTCGGCGAGCTCGAGCAGGCGCCGAGCGAGCGCCTCCGTGTCGAAGGCGTCGACCGTATTGCCGGTGACCCCGTCCTCCACGATCTCCGGCATCGCGCAGCGGTCGCTCCCGATGCAGGGAAGCCGGTAGGCCATCGCCTCAAGGAAGGCGACCCCGAACGGCTCGTAGACCGAGGGCATCGCGAAGACCGTCGCGTCGCGATAGAGCTCGGCCAGGCGGCGCTCGCCCTCGGGCGAGCTCCTCGAGATCCGGCCGTGGAAGCGGATTCCGGCCTCCTGCGCCGGAGGCTCCTCGGGCCCCACGATCCAGAGCTCTGCGTCGGCCCGCTCTTGCCGTAGCCGGCGGAAGGCCTCGAGCAGCTGCGGACCGCCCTTGCGCTCCCAGCGCTTGCCGACGAACAGGACGCGAGGCGCTGCGAAAGTCCGCTCCGGAGCTTCCGGAACGGACTCCAGGTTGGCTCCGGCGCCGACGGTGATCACCTTCTCCGAGGCCTGGTCGAAGTCGTCCACGAAGGAGCGGCGCAGCCAGTCGCTCATGGTGAAGATCAGCTGCAGCCGGTCGTAGAGGTCGCGCTCGGCCTCCAGCGCGCGCCGCACCCCGCGGTCCTGCCGGTCGAGCCCCGGCTCGGGCCGGGACAGCGAGACGGCGAGGTTCCCGTCGTGGTAGGAGCAGCGGACCCCGCCACCCTCGACGTCGTACCAGGCGCCGATCTGGAGTACGCCGTCGGCGTCTGCGTCGAGGCTGCGCAGGCGCCGGGCTCCGAGCGCGCTGCGGCCTCGGCGCGCGAGCGGGCCGGCCGGCGAGCTGCGCGAGTGGTACCGGAGGCTCCAGCGCCGGCGGTCGGGGGAGAAGCTGGCGGCCTGCTCGAGCAGGTCGAGGGCCCGGGAGCCGCCGCTGACCGCGCCGGCCAGCGCGCCGGCTCGCTCGAGCGCGCGCAGCAGGTACATGCTCGAGCCCGACCAGGTGTCCGGCGCGAACGGCTCGCCGGGAGCGACCGCGACGAGCCGCGGCGGCCGCTCAGCCGGGGGAGGCAACGGCCGCCTCGATGTGAGGCCCCATCCGCTCGGCGACCCCGCGCCACGTGAGCTGGTCCAGCACCTTCGCGTAGCCCGCCCGCCCCATCTCCTCTGCCCGCGCGGAGTCGCTCAGCAGCGCGATCAGCGCCTCGGCCAGCGCTTCCGGATCCCGTGGAGGGACGAGCAGGCCGGTGACCCCTTCCTCCACGATCTCCGGCAGCGCCCCGACGTTCGTCGTCACGCAGGGCAGCGCGTTGCCCATCGCCTCGACGACCGCGTGTCCGAAGGCCTCGAACTGCGTCGGCAACACGAACAGCGAGGCCTCGTCGTAGAGCTGCTCCAAGCGTTGCCGGTCGCTCACATAGCCGAACCACTCGACGGTCGGCCAGTCCGCCTCGGGGCCTTTGGAATCAACCCCGACGATCCAGAGCATCGCGTCCGGAAGGCGGTGGCGGACGATCTCCCAGGCCTGTAGGAGCGTCGGCACCCCTTTGAGCTCGAACTTGTTCCCGACGAAGAGCGCGATCCGCCGCGCGTAGGCCTTGCCCTCCACGCCCGTCGCCACGGAGTTCGCCCCGGCGCCGACCGCGACGACGCGCTCGGGGTCGCAGCCGTAGTCGTTCACGATCGCCTCGCGCACCCACTCACTCATCCCGAAGACCACGCGCGCGTTGCGGAACGTGGCCTGCTCGAGCTCGCGCCACGCGTATGCCGCCCGCTTGCCGAGCGGAGCCCAGGCGGGGTAGAGCCGTTCCGTCAGCGTGTAGGTGTTGTCCGTGTAGATCGCGTACGGCCTCGTCGGGTCGAGCCCGGGCGCGAACAGCGTCTGCAACTGGAAGACGAGGTCGAACTCGCCTTCCCAGACGCGCAGCTCCCGCTCGGCGAGGAGGGTGCGCTGCCAGAACGCCTGCGGCGAGAGCCAGGAGCGCCCGCGCCAGGCGTCACGCCTCGGATGGAACGCGCGGAGCTTCGCCGTCCAGTCCTGCGGACCGACGAGTGCGGGCTGGACGAAGCCGACGATCGGGAACTGCCGCTCCAGCTCGATGAAGAGGCGCGACGTTCGCGTCGCCGCCTGCCGGTAGTCGTCGAGCGGTTCGAGCGCAGCGCCGAGCAGACGCGTTCCGTTCACCGCTCCCCCCGTCGCCCGCTCGCGAGCCAAAGCTCCTCGTAGAGGTCCTCGATGCGGTGGACCATTGCCTCGAGCGAGAACTCGCGCTGCTGCCGCTGGCGGCCCTCGGCGCCCAGGCGCTTCGCCAGGGCAGGGTCGCGCAGCAGGCGCGCGACCGCCGCCGCCAGCGCCTCCGGATCGCGCGGCTGGACGAGCAGGCCGTGAACATCTTCTGCCAGGAGCTCGGGCACGCCGCCCACCCTCGTCGAGACGACCGGCTTCGCCGCTGCCATGTACTCCATCACCGACAGCGGGCTGCCCTCGTAGTCGGAGGACAAAACGGCTACGTCGACCGCGGCGAGAACGGCCGGCACGTCGCGGCGGATGCCGAGAAACAGCACCGTGTCCGCAACGCCGAGCCGCAGGGCGGCCTCTTCGAGCCGCGCCCGCTCGGGGCCGTCGCCGGCGACGAGGACCTTCAAGCTGGGGAACTCGGGCAGCAGGAGCGCAGCCGCTTCGAACAGCACCTCGAGCGCCTTCTGCGCCCTCAACTCGCAGACGACGCCGAGCACCGGCGCGCCCGGCTCGATGCCGAGCTCCGCCCGCACGTCGGCGACCGCGCCGTTCGCGGGTGAGGGGATCCCGTTCGGGATGAGCCGTATCTTTGCGGGATCGACGCCCTCCACCTCGATCATCTTCCTGCGGTCCTCGGCGGAGACGGCCACGAACACGTCCGCCCAGCGGGCAACGAGCTCGCGGTCGAGGAACCGGCGCAACGGGCGTCCCTGGAACGACCAGGTGTGCTCGTGCGCGACCACGACGGGGACTCCGCTGAGGCGCCCGAGCACGGTGCCCCAGACGTTCGAGCCGAACATGTGGGCGTGCACCACGTCCACGCCGTCGCGCAGGAGCGAGACGAGCGGACGCCAGGCCAAGAGGTCGAGCGTCGACCGGCGGCCGAGCGCGAGCACCCCGATCCCGGCTTCGTCGAGCTCGCGGTCGAGCAGCGGCTCGTCGGTCTTCCGGGAGGCGCAGAGCACGCTCTCGAAGCGGGCCGGGTCGAGCTTCATCGCCACGACCGCCGCGAGGCGCTCGGCGCCACCCGTCACCGTGGGCTTGTCGACCAGCGTGAGAACGCGCAGCTTGCGCACGGCCGTAGTTTCACCATGCGCGCATGAGTGACGTCGTCGTCCTCTGTTACCACGCGGTCAGCCCGGACTGGCCGGCTCAGCTCTCGGTGACTCCCGAACGATTCGAGCACCAGCTGCGGGAGCTCGTCGGGCGCGGTTACCGCGGTGC
>Ga0068861_100000611_pt1 | contig 21166 bp, 17 predicted proteins | sample KBSSwiS42_FD_66593 | JGI IMG/M metagenome (GOLD analysis project Ga0068861, IMG submission 66593) | Switchgrass rhizosphere microbial communities from Kellogg Biological Station, Michigan, USA - KBS Switchgrass S4-2 | ecosystem: Host-associated > Plants > Roots > Rhizosphere > Soil ...
TGATCGACGCGATTGTCGTTGTTGCCAAACTTCGGAAACTCTCCCTCAGTTTCATAATCAGTGATCAGACCCGTTTCATCGCGAACGACTCGGACCGTTGCATATCGAATCGCTGAAAGACTGTCAGCAACGACAGACAAGCCGGCCACACCGAAAGCCATCGTGCGCAACGGCGCATAGTCATGAAGGGCCATTTCAATCCGCTCGTAGGCATACTTGTCATGCATGTAATGGATGACGTTCATCGCGTCCACATACACGCCGGCGAGCCAATCCATCATCTTCTCGAAGCGCTTTAGAACATCATCGAAGTCGAGGTGCTCGCCCTGCACAGGTGTACCCGGGGGCCCAACTTGTTTTCCGGTGAGTTCGTCGCGGCCGCCGTTGATTGCATAGAGCAAACATTTGGCGAGGTTCGCGCGCGCGCCGAAAAACTGCATCTGTTTCCCAACGAGCATCGGCGAGACACAACACGCGATGGCGCCGTCGTCGCCCCACGCGCTGCGCATGATCTCGTCACTCTCGAACTGAATTGAGCTCGTATCGATCGCCACTTTCGACGCGAAACTGCGGAAGCCATCGGGCAGTCGCGGTGAATACCAGATCGTCAGGTTCGGTTCCGGCGCAGGACCAAGGTTGTAGAGGGTTTGCAGAAAACGGAAGCTTGTTTTTGTGACCAGCGGACGGCCGTCATCGCCCATTCCGGCAATCGACTCCGTAACCCAGGTGGGATCGCCCGCGAAGAGTTCGTCATATTCCGGAGTACGCAGAAAACGAACAATACGAAGTTTGATTACGAAATCATCGACGATCTCCTGCGCTTGTTCTTCCGTAAGAGCGCCTGATTTTAAGTCGCGCTGGAAGTAGATATCGAGGAAAGTTGACGTTCGGCCCAAAGACATTGCTGCGCCGTTTTGTTCCTTCACCGCAGCCAGGTATCCGAAGTAGAGCCACTGCACAGCCTCGCGCGCAGAATTAGCCGGGACTGAAATATCGAAACCATAGTTCGCCGCCATCTGCTGGAGTTCTTTAAGCGCACGAATCTGTTCACTTAGCTCTTCGCGATCGCGAATGATTTCTTCCGTCGATACATGCGAATCGAGGCTGCTCTTCTCCTGCTGTTTGTGGTCGATCAATCGAGCAACACCGTAAAGCGGAACGCGGCGGTAATCTCCGATGATGCGGCCGCGTCCATACGCGTCAGGTAATCCCGTCAGCACGTGTGAACTGCGGCAACGCCGGATGTCTTCTGTGTAAGCATCGAATACCGCATCGTTGTGCGTCTTTCGGTATTTGGTAAAGGCTTCGAATACGTGCGGATCAGGTTCGTAGCCGTAGGTCTTCAGCGCACTGAGCACCATGCGAAAGCCGCCGTTGGGCATGATCGCTCGTTTCAGTGGCGCCTCCGTTTGCAAGCCAACGATCACTTCGTTCTCACGATCGATATAGCCCGGTGGGTGAGCGGTGATCGAACTAGGAATCTGCGAGACATCGAGTACGCCTTTTTTCCGTTCCTCGACGAAGAGGTCGTTCAACCTGGCCCAAATCTTCTTCGTCCGTTCCGTCGGACCGGCGAGAAACGTTTCCGTACCTTCATACGGCTCGTAGTTCTGTTGAATAAAGTCGCGGACATTAATCTCGCTTTGCCAGAGGCCGAGGTTGAATCCTTTCCATTGCGGAACCGTTTTCTTGCTGATGATTTCCTGAGGGGCAGTGCTGGCCATGGTAATTCGCCTTTCTGTTCTTCGTTTTCAAGTGGCAGCTTTTGCAAGCCCGAGGAGTGCTCCCGTATGTCGAGCGATCATCAACTCTTCATTTGTTGGAATTACCCAGACGGAGATCTTGCTGCGGGACGCCGAAATCTTCGGGTGGCGTTCGGTATTGGCCGCTTCATCGAGTTCGATACCCAGCCACGATGACGCCTTACAAATGCGACGCCGAATCTCGGGAGAGTTCTCTCCGATTCCGGCAGTGAAAACGAGCGCATCAATGCCGCCGAGCGCCGCCGTCAACGCGCCGATCTCTTTCGCCGCGCGATAGACGAAGTAGTCAACCGCGAGACGAGCAGCCGGTTCAGTTCGCTCCAGCAGATCGCGCATGTCATTGCTTATTCCTGAGATACCGATCAGCCCGGATTTTTTGTACAGAAGAGTTTCGACTTCCTTGACCGAGAGATTGAGGTTCTGAAAGAGATACAGGACTACGCCCGGATCAATTGAACCGGGACGCGTTCCCATGCACAAACCATCAAGCGCAGTGAAACCAAGTGTGCTATCGACACTCTTTCCATTCTTCAGCGCACACAAACTCGCGCCACTCCCGAGATGAGCAACGATGACGCGACCGTGCGCTACTTCGGGAGCGTATTGCGGCAGAACTGAAGCAATGTATTCATATGAAAGACCATGAAAACCGTATCTCTGCAAACCTCGTTGACGAAGTTCAAGCGGCAATGGAACCAACTCAGCAACTGCCGGTTGTCCGCGATGAAAACTGGTATCAAAACAGGCGACTTGCGGCACGCCCGGCAAACGCTGCGTGACGGCTTCGATAGCTGCAAGGTTGTATGGCTGATGAAGTGGCGCAAGCGGAATTAACTTGTGCAATTCTTCAAGGACCTCCTCAGTCACCACAGTTGCGCCCTTGAAACGAATACCACCATGGACCACGCGATGTCCTACCGCGAGCACTCTTGCGCCGGCGTATCTCGAGCGGAGCCATACAGCTAGGGCTTCGACTGCCTCATGACCGTCACGAACCTTGACGTCCATATCTGCAAGGCGCTCGCCGTTTGCATCCTTAACTGAAAGACGGGGCGCCGTCCCGATTCCTTCAATTTGTCCGCGCGCTTCCAAACGCCAAACATCCCCAGCCGGTCGCTGAAAGACGCAGAACTTCAAACTGGATGATCCGGCGTTGAGTACGAGTGCGTAATCGTCCATGGGCTTTGGGCTCCCTTACAACTTCGCACGCCGCGCATGAGCGACCAGCTTGGCAACGCCACAACTCGCAATTCGCGAGCGCACGCTGTCCGCACGACTGGTGAGGATTACCGGCACCTTTGCGCCCAACACCATTCCCGCGCTGTCGGCGTTTGCAAGGAAGCTCAACTGCTTGGCGAGAATGTTTCCCGCTTCAAGATCGGGCGCCAACAGAATGTCAGGATCGCCTGCGACTTCAGACTTGATACCTTTCGTCGCCGCTGCCTCGGCACTGATGGCGTTATCAAATGCCAAGGGTCCATCGAGAATGCCGCCTTTGATCTGTCCGCGTTCGGCCATCTTGCAGAGGGCCGCGGCGTCGATCGTGGACGGCATTTTTGAAGTAACCGTTTCCACAGCCGCGAGAATCGCGACCTTCGGCTTCTCCAGACCGAGTGAAACAGCAAGATCGATTGCGTTCTGGCAGATGTCGACTTTGTCTTCGAGAGTTGGCGCGATGTTGATCGCGGCGTCAGTCACGATCAGCACTTTGTGGTAGGTTGGCACGTCCATGATAAAGACGTGGCTGATGCGCCGGCCGGTGCGCAATCCACCTTCACGCGAAACAATCGCCGACATCAGTTCATCGGTATGAAGACTTCCCTTCATCAGGATCTCCGCTTTGCCTTCTTTCACAAGCTCGACAGCTCTTGCGGCTGCGGCATGGCTGTGCGGAACATCAATGATTTCAAGGTTGTAGAGATCGATCTGCGCTGCGTCGGCGGTCTCTTTGATTTTGGCCGCCGGACCAACCAGCAGCGGGACGATCAACCCACGCTTTCCAGCTTCGACGGCACCCGCTAAGGCCGTCGTTTCGCATGGATGGGCCACTGCTGTTGGAACCGGCGCTAAACCTTCGCAACGCGCTAGCAATCGTTCGTACTTTCCTGTTCCAGTTGCTGGTTTCATACTATTTCTCTCTCGCTGCTGAACCCGTCTCTCTTAGAAACAGTGTCAAGACAATCGCCAGCGCCACTCCGAACAGAAGCGGTGTGAACGTAGTCTGGAAATGCTCGAGTTCCATGCGTGAGGCACCGCCGGATACGCTCTGCAAAATCCAGCCGAACACCGGGCCCGACAACGCGCTAAAAGTAAAATTCAAAAAGTTAACGACACCGGTCGCGGTGCCGCCGTATTGAGGTGGGTTAGCTTCTTTAATGACGGTGTAGGGCAACATCGCGGCGCCGGAAGCGATGCCGGTGATCAGGCCTAACGCGTAAGGCGGTAAGACTCCAGGTGGTCCATAGAGGATCCACGCGAGAGACGCGAGCAGCACAACCGCCGCGCCGACGATCACTGGTTTCCGCCGTCCGATGCGATCCGAAACCAATCCCAGCAAAGGACAACCGATGATCCAACCAAACGGTACTGTCGCGGATCGCATTACTGCCGAGCCGTAATCAACACCGTGCGCGTCCTGAAGAAAACGCACCCCCCAAATCATGTCGAAGATCGTTGTTGGTATGAACATCAACCCCGCGATGAACCCACACAGAATCGATTGCGGGTTCTTGAAGACGGTTGCGAACGCTTGTACAACCGGCTTCAGACCACCTCCCGCTTGCGCGGGCGTCTCACTGGGTATCAGGAAAAAGAGCGCCACGCCGATCACCAGGCCGAGCACGCCCATTCCAATCCAGAAGTGGTTCCACGCAACACCGGCGCCGATAATTGGTCCAACAACAAACTGCCCGGCAGCGCCTCCGGCCATGCCAAACATCTGCGTGGCGCCGATCAACGTCGCGGCTTTTGCGGGTGAGAAGTTTTTGGTGGCGATGTAGATCGCCGCGACGAGAGCAAACACGCCGCCCGCACCTTGCACAAACCTTCCGAAGCTCGCGACTTGCGTGTTTGCGGTCGCAAATAGCAGTGCGCCGAGTCCGACCGCAACTGCCGCAAACGGAACGAGCCGGCGTGGTCCAAAGCGATCCATCGCCGCTCCGGCCACCAGACTGAACGGTGAATAGCCGTAGTAGAACAGCCCGACAATTGAAGCGACGCCGAGCGTCGTAACACCGAACGCTTCCGCCAACTGCGGCATCATCACCGCCGGCGCCGAGCGCATCGCGTACTGGTAGAAGTAAAAGACCGCTGTCAGCAACCAAACGACGACCGCTACTCTCACGCCGGGGCGGGATTGCGACTCGCTGACCTGTGCGACTGCTTGCGCCATTGTTGTGATCAGCGCTTGCCTGCGTATTTAGCTTTATCGAGTCCAGTCAGCTTCACAGGATCAAGCAGTTCCTTGATTTGCGCTTCAGTTAGAATCTTTTTCTCGCGAATGATCTCGAGTATTCCCTTACCCGACCTGTATGCTTCACCCGCCAACTCGGTCGCCTTGTCATAACCGAGCACCGGATTCAAAGCAGTGACGATCCCTACTGTCGTCTCCATGTAACGGGAAAGCACGCGTTCGTTCGTTGTTATTCCGTCGATGCATTTCGTTCGGAGAAGGCCCGACACGTTGTAGAGAAGACTTTGCGACTCCATTACCGCGAGACCCTCGAGCGGTTCGTAAGCGTTAAGTTGCAACTGCCCGCTATGCGCTGCGAGATTCACGCTGTAGTCGTTGCCCATCACCCTGAAGGCGACAATGTTTGTAACCTCAGGAACGACGGGATTGACCTTGCCCGGCATGATTGAGGAACCTGGTTGCAGCGCGGGAAGATTGATTTCGGCGAGGCCGGCGCGTGGACCAGAAGCGAGCAAAATCAGATCGCTCGAGATCTTGGAGAGTTTGATCGCCAGACTCTTCAATGCAGACGAGTAGACAACAAACCCTTGCTGGTCCCAAGTTGCCGACAGCATGTCAGGCGCCGCGACGATAGGCTTTCCCGTCAGCCTCGCAAGATGCTGTGCGCATTTCTCAGCGTAGCCTTTCGGGGCGTTGAGACCCGTGCCGATCGCCGTTGCTCCCATGTTGACTGTGTAGAGGTACTTCTCGGAATCGCGCAGCAGGTTGATTTCATCTTCCAGGCTCGCAGCGAATGCGTGAAACTCCTGGCCAACGGTCATCGGCACCGCATCCTGCATTTCAGTGCGGCCCATCTTCACGATCTCGATGAACGCGTTGCCTTTCAAACGAAACGAAGCAACGAGCTTTTGCAACTCGCTAATCAGGCGATCGTTGCGCAGCAGAAAAGCGACTTTCAGCGCCGTCGGATACGAGTCGTTAGTCGATTGCGACATGTTTAGGTCGTCGTGAGGTTCGAGAAACTGGTACTCGCCTTTCTTGTGGCCGGTTAATTCCAAACCGATGTTTGCCATGACTTCGTTGGCATTCATGTTTGTCGAAGTGCCGGCGCCGCCTTGATACCAGTCAACGATGAATTGATCGTGATGCCGGCCGTCCATCAACGCAGCAGACGCTTTTTCAATCGCCGCAAGACGCTCAGGTTTCATCGCGCCGACATCTGCGTTGGCCCGGGCAGCCGCAAGTTTGACGATTGCCCAAGCCTCGACGAATCCGGGATAGTGATTGATTAGGATGCCGGAGAGTTTGAAGTTTTCGAGAGCGCGCGCCGTTTGCACGCCGTAGTAAGCATCAGCCGGGACCTGCTTCTCACCGAGCAGGTCTTTCTCTGTTCGCGTTTGTTGCGCGTTGACCAGCGCAACAAACACGAAACAGCTCAATGTGAAAACAGTCAGCAGCTTTTTCATTTCACTGCTCCAGTACCGGCGTCCACGATTTGTCGGGATTGAATCGGTCCATCGCCGACGCCAGCTCGGCGGTCTTCGGGCCTAGGTCTTTCTGATAAACCACGCCGTCGTGACTCACGATGAAGGTCTGCACACCTGTCACCCGGTACTGCGCCGGAAACGCAACAAGGGCGAAGCCGCCGATCATCACACCCTTAACGACGAAGTCCAGTTCACCAAGCGGCGCTGCCGGTCCCTGGCCTTTCAGGACTTTGAAGAAATAGCCGTGGTAAGGCTCATTGCGGTTTGAGTAACCACGTTCGATCGCCGCAGCTACTTTTTCACCGATTGGGCCACCCCAGGTACCGTCTTCGTTTTTCCATGCCAGACCATCCTGAGTTCCCGGCGTGCTGATGATCCGTTGCGCGTATTGATTCACGCCGTTGGTTTTTTTTGTCAGCGCGTATTCATGCTGTGCTTCGACGTAGCCGCGGCAGATCTGGATCGCCGTTAGCTCGTTGCTGCCGACGCGGCGATAAAGAATTTCCGTACGGCCGGCTCGCGTGTCGAAGGACCACCCTGACGCGCCTTTAACGATCGGAACCGGAAAAGGCCAGTCGTCGTCGCCGATCGACAGGAATGCGCGACGTGCATTGCCCTTTTGAACGGCTACGTTGGTTTTCACACGGGCTTGCGAGGCAAACTCTTTCGCCACTTCGCGATCCCGTGCAGGTTCTCCCGTGTGCAGGATGTCGTAGCTGTCTGGTCCAAGTATCTCCGTCAGCGCCGTCTCGTCATATTTTTCGGCTGCGTCAATCAATGCATTCGCGGCCTCTTGCGCTGTCGCAAACGTCTTGCCCTTTGTTGCCACGGTCGTTTGTGCGAGCGCCAACGACGAAACAGCCAGCAGCAACAACAGCGAAAGACTGAAGTTCGTAGTTGTCATAGTCTTGTTTGTATTCATCACTGATTACCTCCTTCGGCCACCGCCGCCACCGCGACCACCACCGCCGCCACCGCGACTTCCACCGCCACCACCGCGACTTCCACCGCCGCCGCCAAAGCTTCCACCACCGCTGCGGCTACCGCCTCCGAAACCTCCCATGCTCGACGAACCGCGGCTACTGCTCGCACGCGCACCAGATCCGCTGCCGCCGTAATCACGTCCAAAGCCGCCACCCGTGCCGCGAGAACTGCTGCCCACGCTGCGATTGCCGACGCGATCGCCGCTGGCGCCGCCGCGGCTGCCAATGCCGGACGACCGGTCGCTGACTCCCGCACCGCTGCGATTGCCACCAACCCCGCCACGGTCACCGACACCACCACGATCGCCGACGCCACCACGGTTGCCTCGATCGCCGACTCCGCCTCGATCACCGACACCACCGCGATCGCCGACACCGCCGCGGTTGCCACGATCACCGACGCCACCGCGGTCACCGATGCCGCCACGATCGCCTGCACGATCGTTGCTTCTCAGGTTTCCACCCTGACGGCCGATGTCTCTTTGCGCCGCTCGCTGGCGGTTCGCCAACGAATCACCACGCGCAGAACCGCCGAACCGGTTCGCCGTATTGCGATCGCCGTAGGGAGCACCGCCACGATGTGACGGATTGTGTTGCCACTTGCCGCCGCCAGCGTTCGTTCGATTTCCGCTGCCGATGTTGTTCACGCGATTGCCACCGCTGATGTTTGTGTTGCGGTTGAAGTTGTTATTCATGTTGACGTCGATGTCACCGCCTCCCCAACCAGCGCCCCAACCCCAACCGCCGCCCCAGGCAGCGCCCATGGCCCAACCAACGCCAAACGAGATCGCGCTGGCCGCAATCACGGCGCCTGTTGAGGGCGGGTAATAAATCGGTGGATAGGGATATGCAGGTGCGCCGTAAACAACGGTCGGATTGTAAGAAGGAACGTAGACCACTTCGGGATTCGACTGTTCGATCACGATCACTTCTTTGCTTTCGATGACCTTTGTCTCGACCTTCTGCTGTTGATTCGACGCCAGTGCCCCGCTGTCTTCCGCCTTGTTGCGCATTCGTTGAATGGCATCCAAGACGTCTTTTTGCTGGGCCAGGAACGCGTTGCCGAGATCCGTAGTCCACTGAACGTCGTCAGACAGACGCTTCACCACGTCGGGCAAGGCGGCCATCGCTTGAATGCTCGGATCCCACGGTTGTTTCTTGACAGCCTCAGCCAATTTCTTTTGGTCCTTTGCGAGATTCGCGTTTCGTTCCAACCACTGTTGCAGTTGAACAATCTCCAGCGGATAAGTTGACGCGACCAGTGTCTGGCTGAGCAGGTTGTCGGGGTACAGGGCAATCGGCGCGACAAGCGAATCGAGCTGCTCCGGCGGAATCTTTACTGCGGTGTCGTCGGCATACCGAGACGGCGTCGCCAACGACAATGCGTTTCCGGGCAAGATCAGTAATGCGGCGCCAACCGCAACAAGACAACGAATTAGTTTTTGTGAACGTTTAGTTCGCAACGTTTTTAGGCTCATGGCAAACCTCCTTAATTACCTGGTCCCGACAGTTAGTTAGTCATCCGCGACGACTGTGCTTTCAGGTGCGTCGCCTCCCAACTGCGGACCCTTTGTCTCGCTTCATCGAAGATTCTTTCGTAGTTCTCTTTGCGCACTTTCTCGCTCGCTAGCGGTGAAAGCAGCTTCCAGAGCGGCTCATACTGGTTGTAGACCTTTAGATACTTCTCCTGGTTCGGAGGGGCGACTTCGTCGGTGCCGAAAAGAAATCGATCCGGAAATCGGTTAATCACCGACGCCGCGTTCTTCGTCGACTCCGGTGTGGCAACGATGTACTTCGCGACCTCGTCCCACGAGATGTCGAAGTGGACATTCGTGAGCTCCGGATCGGCGATGATGTCTTCGACGATCGCCGCCTGATCTTTAACTGGCCGGATGATCCGCCCGACGCCGATGTGCGCCCATATGAATGTCGTTTTTGGGTGGCGCTTGAAGAGCGCCTTCATTTGGGCGGCATAAGCAGGTTCGACGCCGGGCTTGGCAAAGGGGACGTCTACGTCGTTGTGAATTAAAACTACCAGGCCAACGTCAGTTGCGAAGTCGAGCAGCCGATCCAACGCCTGATCCTGAAGACTCGCTACTTCTCCGGCTATCTTTGCGGAGACAAATTCTTTATGAATGCTGAACTCACCGATGCCCGTGAAGACTCCGGGAAACGCTGTAAGCACGCGGCGAATGTGATCCGCGGCGTACATGTCGGTCGGATTAAATCCGGTGATCATTGGATCAAACCTGGCCTGTTCTTCTTTTGTAAGTGACTTGTAAGCGGTGGCGATCCAGGCGTCTGTGAACGAGTAGTAATAGAGCCGCGCGTCGGAGTTCAGGTAGTAAGTTGGACCACGATTGCCATCGATGCGATACGACCACTGCTGCTGCAACGGAATGCCGAACAGCGCCACACGGCCCGCCTTGTTACCCATGATCTTCAAGAAATCGTGGATATCGATGCCTTCCTGAATGTAGTTAGTCAGGTGAAAGTGCGAGTCGTTGAAGAGATAGTCGTCCGTTTGTGTTTGTGCGTTCGCTTGAAGCGAACAAAGAAGCAGCGCAACGGTGATTACAACGATCAGTTTGCGGCGTGGTCGACTCATAGAGTTCTCTAAAACGCGAGTTCCATACTTGAGTGAAAAACCCATCCTGTCCCGCCCACGGGATAAGGAACGGACGTGTAACCAACCGGCGACCGGTAGAGGTAAAGAGCCTCGTTGTTCCAACGGACGACTTTGTTCTTGAACGGAAAGAAATTTGCTCCGAAGCGGGCGTCACGCGGTTGACCATATTGTCCGAAGATCTTTGAGAAGCCCGCATAAGCCTGGAGCGTCTTGGGCACGACCATCGCGGAGCCTTGAATCTGAAAAGCGTGATCGAACGACGGGCGGACTAGAGCAAGGGCCTCAGGCGTCGGTCCGGTCTGGAATTTGAAGTTGTCGAGCCAACGCCAGAAGTACTCGCCTTCCAAAGAAAAACCCTTGTACTTGAAACCGCCGTCGATGGTTGTCATGCGATAGCGCGCGTCGGTGATCGTTACTCCGGGCGCAAACAGATCGGGCGTGAAGATCACCGTTCCGTCTGAAAGGCGAAGCTGCGTGTTTTCGAACTGCTCCGAGTTGGGCTGACTCTCCTTGTTTTCATTGCTGCGACTGAAGTGAACGGCGAGACGCGTCGAAAACTTATCGTGGTGTTCGAAATCGCCCCATCCCTGTCCGCTGAAGCCTTTTTCGAAGTCGCCGGTGGGAAACCAGATCAGCGCGCTCGACAACGTGTTTAAGCCGTTGTCGAGCCTGCTTGCAGGCACACCAAGCGTGCTCATGTTGTTACCAAGCATGACCTGGTACTTGAGCCTGTCGGTGATATTTCCGGTGGCCCAAACACCGGACGTGTAAGAAGGCCGCATGAATTCGTCGGCGATGTGACGGCTGTCAACGCTGAGCCAAAACGGAAAGTTGCCTTCGACACTGCGCGTGCCTGGTAACGACCTGATTCCGCCGCCGAGAGTGAAGTATTTGTTGAAGGTGTATTGAAGATTCCCGGCGAGAACTACCTGCGCGCCCTGTCCCTGGTTCGCATTCGACGTCCAGGCGTAAAGGAAGTAACGCAGCTTGGGATTCAGAATCCAGCCGAGAAACTTGATCTGAAGCTTCAGGAGTTGCATGTCCTGACGCTGTTGGACGTTTTTCGTATTTCCAAAAGCATCCGTGTAGGTCGAGTTTAGTCCGAGTTGATTCAGATACCTGACGTAGGTGTAGATGCTGACGTTCAGATCGCCGTACTCGGTGTTTGCCAGTTTGAACCCGAGATTTGGTGTGTACTTTCCATCGAATTTATTACCGTCGCTGTCCGGCTGTTTGGGCGGTGGTTCCTCAATCGGTGCGGGCGCTTCCGTGTTCGGAGTTTCCTTTGTCGCAGGTTGAATAGGCGACGCCTCGGTCGAGGCCGCGGGCGAAGGAGTTTGCGAAACAGTTTCCTGTGATCGCGAAGGAGTCGCCTGTGCGGCCTCGAGCTTTTCGATTCGTTCCTGGAGACTGCGAATGAGTTTTAGTAGTTCTTCCCGTTCGGCAGCCGTCAGAGGTTTGTTATCAACGGAAGGCGTTGCTCTCTGCGACGGAATCTTTTCAGTTTGTGCGAAGCAGATCCCGTTAAGAGCCAGGACCACCTTCAGCAGCAACACGGCGCGCAACACCAGGTTGCGACGCCGGGTTGCCGGGTTCGGCCGGAACAGAATTGAAGTCATTGACATTACCCTGTGGGTCATCGGTTCTCAGGTGTTGAATGACTAGTCAGTCTTCAAACCAACCGAGCGCGGTGAAAATAGATTGAAGTCGAGCTTGTTAGCCACGTACTCAATCACCTTCTGCGCCTTCACGCTGTTGCCTGCTTCATCGAGTGGCGGAGCGAAAACAGCAATCGCGCCTTTGCCCGGAACGACGGCCACGATGCCGCCGCCCACGCCACTCTTTGCCGGGAGACCAACGCGCCACGCCCATCCACCTGAACCGTCGTACAGTCCAGCCATGATCATCGTGGACAGGATGTGTGGCACGTTCTCAGGTTTAATCACCTGCTCCCCGGTTTTTGGATTCTTGCCGTTGTTTGCCAGCGTCGCGCCCATACGCGCGAGTTGGGCCACGTTCACGCCGACTGAACACTGCTTCGTGTAGACATCCACTGACTCAAACGGATCGGCATAGATGCGATCGTATTTAGCGAGCAGCATCGAGAGCGCTTTGTTGCCGGTGTTCGTGGCGGCCTCTGATTTGTAGACTTCGTCGATGAGGGTGAGCTTCTCGCCGGCGACGCGACTGTAGAAGTCGAGAATCTTGTTCCACTTCTCGTCCGCGGTCTTGCCTGAGATCAAACTAACGGTCGAGATCGCTCCCGCATTGACGTATGGATTTCCGGTGTGACTTGGCATGTCCGCGACAGCAAACACCGAGTTGAATGCTCGACCCGTCGGTTCGTTGCCGATCTTTTGAAAGACTGCGTCCGGGCCAAGCTCCTCCATTGCCAGCGCCTGCGAAAAGACCTTCGAAATCGACTGGATGGAGAAGGCGTACTTGATGTCGCCCATTGTCAATTCCTGGTTGTCAGTCGTGACGATAGCGATGCCGAAAAGCTTCGAATCAACGTGGGCCAGGTAAGGAATGTAATCTGCATTTTTCCCACCCGGGTCACTCTTGAACTTCTCATACGCTTCGCGCACGACCGCTTCCACGGCTGCACGGTTCGGTGCGACCGGACTCGCCTTCTGGCCCAGCGCCAGTATCGGGAGCGACACGAATGTCGTCACGAGAAACAGCGCAACCAGCACTCTTGCCTGGATCTTTTCTTTCAACATAACTGCTTCCTCTACTCCCTCGACCTAAAGGTCAATCGTGGTTCAAAAGATCAAAAGGTGAATTTCTTTGAAAAGTTGTACCTAAACGAAAACTGGATACGGAAATCGTCGGACTTGAAGCCGTCGAGGAAGTTTTCTCTTCTTCCCCACTGCAGCTCGCCGCCCACCATCGCGTTGTCCACGGGATAAAAAAGAAGGTTTGCCAGCCCGTAGTGGCCACGGTGGTACGCATCTGCTGTCTGACCATTTGAATTGTCGATGTCCATGAATGAGTAACCGACCGCGGTGCTAAAACGCTTGTTCCAGTTGTGATCGAGAAACGCCACCATGCTCCACATCGGCAGCGCCACACCTTTAATTGGCCGCCGCGGATCTCCACCGGGAGTCAGCTCGATACCGATGTCAACAGGCGCATCGTTCATGTAGTTCTGAATTCCTTGACCAAAGACGAATGCAAAGCGGCCCGTGTCGTTCTCAGTGAACTTGAGATTGGAAGTGAGGTTGATACCGGCCCCGACTGCCGAACCGCCCAGATCAAACTGATCGTCAGTCGTGTCCACCCACTTGATCCGCCTGATCATCCCGGCCGCCTGGAAGTAGCCCCACTCTCTTGTGAAGCGCACGTTTCCCGAGAGGTCGGGCAGATCAAATTTTGAGCGTATGCCCTGCAACTCGATGCGATCCGCAAACTGTCCCTGGTCGCCGCTTGCTCCTGGACGCTCGAGTGCGATCGTCACGGAGTTGCGTCCCTTCAAAGGCATCCAGCGGAACTGCACATTGCGGAAGAACACCATTCCGTTTGGTCCCCAGTACTCGAGTGAGTTTGGAAACACATCGATGTCCATGAACGGGCTCCACGTCTGGCCCGCGCCGAAATGGCCCAGCTCACCGTAAGCGTGTCGCAGCCGAAAAGTTGTTTGACCCGCATCGACACCGGTGCCGAACAGTTCAAACTCGAATTGTGTTTTTAACTCTCCGTACTTCGTGGGAGTTGACGACTTAACTCCGAGGCGGCTCTGTCGGACGCCGTAATAAACATGTCCATTGGGCGCGAACTCGTTGGGAAATGCCGGCAACTTGGTAGGCCGAATGACGTCGAACCAATCAGGATGGTTTTGCTTGAATTGATAACCCGCATCGAGCATTGCGAAGCCGTAGATTTCAAACGTGCTCTCTCCCTTGGCGTCCTGTGCTGCTTTGGCAGGCTCGGCTTTGGGCGCCGCGGCCGTTTCCGCCGGGGAAACAGCAGGTTCCGAATACTTTGCTTCGACAACTGCTGCCGTTGGACTTTTCTTTTTCGCCTCCAGCGCTTCGATCTGTCCTTTTAGTTCTCCGACTGTCTGCTCGAGTTGTTGTAAACGCGTCTTCAACTGATCGACTTCTGAGGGGGGTTGTTTCGGAGGTTCCTGAGTTTGTGCAAACGAAGACCCAACAGGGCAAAAGAGGAGAAGTACGACGAAAGCAACAACGCCATGTGTTCTCCAGCTCAATCGGCAATCCGTTTTCATGCGCGCGCTCCTTAAATGTATTTAGGGGCGTAGTCTGTTATTCGTGTTGAAAATCTAGTGAAGGACTGGATCGTCCGTAACTGGCAAAACTTACAGGTGACCCAAACGCCGCGTGCCACTACATTCGAACGCGGCTTATGAATCACATTACCGGCGCGAAACAATCCGATTACGAGTTGACGCAGGCGATCGCGAGAGGAGCGATCTCGAACATTGGGGAGCTATATGAGCGACACAAGATGCGCGTCTATTCGGTATGTTTGCAGATGACCGGAAATGCCAGTGAAGCCGAGGACCTGACGCAGGAGATATTCGTTCAACTGCTCGGAAAGGTGGGATCGTTTCGAGGTGAAAGCCAGTTTTCAACCTGGCTTTATCGATTCACCACCAACTACGTGCTGATGCATTTCCGACGGTTGGCGCGTCGCGGTGTGAGACTACTCGGGTTTGATGAGTTTGAAGCGATTAATGGTTTGAAGGTTTCGTTTGGACCACAGTTCCTCGATCGAATTGCTCTCGATGCTGCATTGGCGAAACTGCCCGCGGGCTCGCGATCCGTGTTTCTGAAGTTTGACGTCGAAGGTTACAACCACGAGGAGATCGCGGGCATATTCGGATGTTCGGTCGGTAACTCAAAATCGCAGCTCCATAAAGCGCGCCGGAAATTGAGAAAGTTACTAAAGCCGCGCCCTTACAGCTTGCGCACTCCCAACAAACGAATCGCATCGATTCCATAACTCTCAAGCTCAATCGAGTTGCCTTCCAGGACCTTGATCTTCGCCGAGTAGATCAGAGCACCTGCTCCTTCTTCTTTACCCTTGCTGTTTCTCTTCAACTCGAGTTGCAGGATTCCAAACGGATAGTCAAGCGATCTGTTTCCGGCGTAGACCTCGAGAAACCCGACCGGACGATCGCCTACGGCGTAAATCCGACGGCCCTCGTTTGTTTGATGTGAGCGAATGAGTTTGAAGTCATAAAACCCTGCGCGCCCGGTGAGTCTGATCTTGCCGATCGACTTCGCGTCTTTGAGCTTCTTCAGCAACGCATCCGAGCCGCCTTCGATCAAGGCCGAGGCCATCATCTTTGCATCGGCGTCGCTCGTGTAGCTATTCACCCATATATCCACATTCGCGCGTGCTCCGGCACCGACCATTGCTGGACCAGCGCCCGCGGGCAGGTACGCAAGCGCTCCAAACTTCTCGCTTTTCGGCTTTTCATCCGCCGGCGCCGGTACAGCCAAACCGAGAGCAAGCACCGCCAACACAGAACAGGTGATAAGGAATCTTGTTTTCATTCCTACTCCTTTGCAGTCCTTTCAAGCCGAAGGCTGTCGCTGCTATTTCGCCGGCGGTGGATACTTCTTGAAGAGTTTCGCCACTGCCTTGTTCAAGTTCTTCTCGACCTTGCGCGGATCTTTTCCCGATCCCAGCGTCTTGGTGGCTTCGCCGCGCCAGATCTGTTTCTTGCTACCGACATCGTATAAATCGACGTTCAAGGTGCCGATATTGATCGTTGAACTGGTCGTCCTGGTCGTTGACATACCTCCCCAGCCACCCCAGCCTCCCCAGCCCCAGGAATCGCCGCCGGTGCTGTAGGAATTCCACTGCTTCTCCTGATTGACGGCAGCCTGGTACACAACGTACACGTCGGGATTGTCTTCCGTCTTCGACAAACCCTTCAGCGACAGTTGCGCGTCGATGGCCCGTTGGATCTGGTCATCAAGAATCTGATTCGGGTATTGAGCGTTTGGTATCTTGACCCACTTGTAGGTCTTGTACTTTGAGAAATCTGTTCCCTGCAGGAAGTTGTACTTGATCTCCTGCGCCGAACCAGCCACACACCAGACGAGAAGCAAGCCGGCGATCAGTGTCAATCGAGAGAGTCTGCTGGTCCCAGTGATGTTCGTCATGTTCACACACCATCCTTCCGCGTCTATAAATGTTTGGCGAATTCTAGGGCGGCGGAAAACCGCTTATAACTGTCATTTTTGACAGGCGAGATCGAAGCTGCGGCGTGCCAAAAGTAGCGCCAATCTGGAGGTCAGCGAATGATTAAGCATCACAGCCCAAAAAGATTTTGCGTGACGGCTGGGGTCATTTTTCTTCTTCTGGTTTTTACATCAACGGTGATCGCGAAGAACGTCGATGACGTCGTCATACTAAAAAACGGCGATCGATTAACGGGAGAAATCAAAGGACTGCAAAGCGGCGAACTCAGAGTCAAAGCTGACTACATGGCGGAGGCGGTGCGACTCGATTGGGCCAGGGTTGAAAGACTCGAAAGCAAGTCAACTTTCATGATCTTGTTGGTCGACGGCAAACTCGTCACGGACGTGATACGACTGTTTCCGACGAAATCAAGTGAGACAGCGAATTTTGTGATCGGCAATTCCGAGAACATTCGAGTGCACCAGCTTGACGTAATTCGCATAACGCCGGCTGACAAGTCATTCTGGAAGCGGCTGGAGGGTTCGATCGATTTTGGTTTCAGTTTTAATAGCGGCAACGATCAGTATCAGACTGAGTTCATTGCGACCACGACTTATCGCACCGGAGATCATTCTTACACCGCGTCGATAGACTCGGCTTTCAGCGGACAATCCGAAGGGACCAGCACGCGCCGGAACCAATTCAGCTTCGACTATCGGAAACAGTTAAGTAATCGTTGGTACGTTGGCGGACTCTTCGATCTTCTCCGCAGTGATCAGCAAAGTCTCAACCTGCGCACTTCAGTTGGGGGGTTGGCCGGGCGGAACCTCGTGCAGACAGAACACACACGACTCTCCGCTTACGGTGGAGTGGTCGGGACGCGCGAAAACTATTCGATGTCGCTCGGCAAACCGCACACAACCAACGCCGACGGTTTGGTGGGAATGGATTTTGCAACCTTTCGCTTCAGCCGGACCGACATCAGATCGCGTTTCAGTCTGTTTCCAAGTCTCACCACTCCGGGACGAACGCGAGTGCAGGCAAACTCAGATTTAAGGATCAAGATAGTGAAAGACCTTTGGTGGGGTTTCCACGTCTACGAAAGCTTTGACAGCAAGCCGCCGGTAAGCGCCGACAAGAATGATTTCAGTGTGAGCACGTCGTTGGGTTGGAAGTTCTGAACCGCCCCTGTCAATTTTGCCAGTACGTTGCACCTACGCAGACCCATAAGATCGCAGCTCGCGGTGCATCACTTCCGACTCGCGTAAATACCGTCATGCCGCTGCGGTCCAGCAGCAGATCTCCAGGGGTAGAACCAAATGAGCAGGAAAGAATTAACTCGACGCACAAACTTGAACGAAGTCTGGAAAACTCCGAAGGTGGATCTCGGCGCACTCTCTAACCAGGGCCACGTTAGAGAAAACAACGAAGACAGTTACCTGGTCATAAGATTCGGCCGTTCACTCGATAATCTTTTGACAAACCTCGACGATGAGTTGCTGACAACCAATTACGCCATGATCGGCTACGGCATGCTGGTGGCCGACGGCATGGGGGGCATGGCGGCTGGCGAGGTGGCCAGTCGTTTGGCGTTAAGCAAGCTGGTTGAGTTGATTGTTGACACGTCCGATTGGACGTTGGCCCTTCAGCGCGAGCAAGACGTCAAAACGGTTCTAAATCGAATGACTGACCGCTTTCTTCAGATCGATGAAACGTTGAGAAAAGAAGTCGACAAGGACGCTTCTCTCCAGGGTATGGGCACGACACTGACAATCGCCGGAGCATTAGGGAATGACTTGATCATCGGGCACGTGGGTGATTCTCGCGCGTACTTGTTCCGCGACGGCGGTTTGGAGCAGTTGACGACTGACCACACGTTAGCACAGGCGCTTATCGATGCGGGTGTGGCGAACCGCGACGATCCTGCTTCACGATCGATGCGTCACGTACTGACTGCCGCGGTTGGTTCTCTCGGTTCACAGATGGTACCGCAAGTTCAACGTTATAAGTTACGCGGCGGTGATCACCTGCTGCTCTGCACGGACGGACTGACAGAGACGGTCGAGGACGAAACGATCAGTCAGGTTTTGCGTCAGTCAAAACCCGCTCAAACCACATGTCAGGACTTGGTGAACCTCGCGCTTGCGAATGGCGGCGGTGACAACATTACGGTCGTCCTGGCGAACTTCGCGGCCTGAGTTCAGGCGCAAAGTGCTCGTGTCAAAAGCTGCTTCGCCTAAGAAATTCCTTCTTCGCCTCCCTTTGATCCTCAATCCACGCGGTGATTGTCCTTAGTATTTCGCGTCTGGTTTGAGTCGCAGTTTTTGAACGCGGCTCAACGCTGTCTCCTGCTTCGGCAAGAGACTTCCGGTCTTCGCGCTTGATGACTTTGATCGACTTGTCTGTTGTGGACATAGGAAACTGCTATTCAACTTAGCCGCCATCCAGTCATCGCAAACACTGTCAGAATTGACAGTAGTCGTCGCAACTGACCACCCCTACTATCGCAATTGCTGAAAGGAGCACATCAATGAGAATTAGCGGCAAGTCGCGACCAGGACTTTTTGCAATGGCCTTCATTCTTGTCCTGACAGGGGTCGGACAGGCTTTCGCCAAAGGGATGAAGACACCACCTCAAGATCAACAAACACGAAGCGTTCCGGCGGGTGAGAAGGTAAGCAAACTGAAGGGTATTGTGGTCAAGCGGGAGCCGGATGCATTCACTATGTCTGACACCATGGGCGGACCGCTGACGACTGTCCTGTTGACGGCCGACACCGAAGTTAAGAGTCACAAGAAAGGAGTGTTTCGCGGATCTAAGGAGTACGGCGCGAGCTACATTCTCCGCGGATTGCGACTCGAAGTTGATGGTGCAGGAAACGACCAGGGCCAGTTAGTCGCCGACAAGATCCGGTTTGACGAACAGGATTTGCGCTCTGCGCAAGCGCTGAAGGCAACCGTTGATCCGATTGAGGCGGAGGCGAGAGAAAAGCTGAGACAGCAGCAGGCTGAACAAGAGCGGCTAGCCGGGCAACTAGAAGAGAACCGCGCGTTAACCGCTCAAGCTCAGGCCTCGGCAGACGCGGCCGCCGACGCAGCCAAGAAGGCACAGCAAACCGCAGACTACGCGAACAATCGAATCAACGGGCTGGATGACTTCGATACGATAAAGACGATCACCGTTAATTTCACAACGGGCAGCGCGTCTCTGGGTCCGAAGGCGAAGGCAACAATCGATGAAGCGGCGGCCTGGGTCAAGACTCAGAATACGAAGGGCTGGGTCATGGCGGTGATTGGCTATGCCGATTCAACCGGAAACTCACAACGTAATATCGATTTGAGTGAACGGCGCGCGAACGCGGTCATCTATTATATCGTCTCGAAGTATAAGATGCCGTTGAACAGGCTGGTCCAACCCTTCGGTTATGGACAACTGGAAGCGGTCGCGGAAAACACAACGAAAGCGGGGCGGGCGAAGAACCGTCGAGTTGAAATCAGGTTAATGATCAACAAGGGTATCTCTGGTCAGGTCGGAAGCGGTGGTCATTAACAGGCTGGAGGTGACTGGTGTGGGGAGAAACGCAGGAAGTACACCTGAACACCTCTTGTGGGCCGGGTCAACAGGGGCGACCCGGCCCGATTTTTTTGTTCTCTCCATTCCGTCGCGCCTTTAGGTAGCTACCATTCAAGTGTGTATCATGCATTCGGGGCCGAGATCCTAACGGAACGGCCTCCATCCTCACAGAAATCTCTAAAGAAAAAGTCGGCATGGATACAGACGTCTTGATCATTGGTGCGGGACCGTTTGGATTGGCCGTCGCGGCTCAGGCGGCGCACGAAGGAATTGAACACATAGTCACAGGCAAACCGATGGAGTTCTGGCGCCGTAACATGCCGAAAGGTATGTTTCTGCGTTCCGCATGCGTTCGAGTGGGCAGCGCTACTCCTCGAAGCGGGAGCCGCCGCTGTTCACTTGTCGCACAGGCACTCGAGTCCTACGTTCGAAGTGGCGCATTGGTCGTGGGTCAATGACCTCGTCGACATTATCGCCGACGATCCGAGTTGGTTCCGGCGTTTGTCGCAACAAGAAAAAGACGACATCACACAAAGAATGTGGGCCGAAGGAAGACTCAAACTCGAACCGTGGCTCGAGCCACGTCTCAGATCCGATCGCGTAAGACTCTGCCCACATACGCAACTCGTTAGTTGCACTGAGCGCGAACACGGCGAACTGGAAGCGGAGCTAAGCAATGGAGAAAAACTGAACGTCGATCAAATCGTCCTCGCAACCGGATACAAGGTCGATATCGCGCGCCTGCCGTATCTCTCCCGTAACCTTCTTCAGCGACTCGAAACGCAAAACGGTTTTCCCGTTCTCGACGATCATTTCGAAAGCTCGATTCCAGGCCTGTTCATCACGAGTATGCCGGCCACGCAGGACTTCGGGCCGTTTTTCGGGTTCACGATCTCCGTGCGGACGTCGGCCAAGTTGATATGCGCCCGACTCGCAAAGTATTTCGGCGAGGAAAAACGAGCTTGAAGAAGCGGAAAAAGTTTTTTCTTCGCGGCTCGCAGGTGATATAAGTCCCAACGCCAGCTCTAAACTTCATCTCTTGAGGAGGCCTCTCATGCTCATGCGTTGTCTCGTTGCAGTGTCTTTTCGTGTCGTCCGTAGATCGATTCTCATGTTCGGCGTCGCCTGCGTTCTTGCAACTTCTCTTTACGCCGCGCCC
>Ga0068861_100000616_pt1 | contig 21105 bp, 18 predicted proteins | sample KBSSwiS42_FD_66593 | JGI IMG/M metagenome (GOLD analysis project Ga0068861, IMG submission 66593) | Switchgrass rhizosphere microbial communities from Kellogg Biological Station, Michigan, USA - KBS Switchgrass S4-2 | ecosystem: Host-associated > Plants > Roots > Rhizosphere > Soil ...
CGCGCCGGCGATTTCGCGCAGGCGATGATGGACCTCGGCAGCCTGGTGTGCACCGCGCGCGATCCCAAATGCCCGCGCTGCCCGATCAGCGCGCATTGCGCCGCCTATGCCCTGGGATCGCCCGCCGACTATCCGCGCAAGTCCCGCAAGGGACCCAAGCCGCAACGCTACGGCACGATATTCTGGGCGGAATGCGACGGCCGCGTGCTGCTCGTGCGCCGCCCGGCCAAGGGGCTGCTCGGGGGCATGCGCGCGCTGCCGTCGAGCGACTGGACGCAAGTGCCGCGCGTGTCTGCCGGGGCGCCGTTCGCGGCGGCCTGGGAATTGCTGGACGAGACCGTGGCGCACGGCTTCACCCATTTCAATCTTGAGCTCGCGCTTGCCCGTGCCGAAGTCCCGGCGCAGGAGGGCGAATGGTGGCCGACCGACCAGCTCGAATCGGCGGGCCTGCCGACCGTCTTCGCCAAGGCGGCCGCGGCATTCCGGAGAGTGCGATGAAGTTTTGGGGATTGTTTGGGATGCGCCTGACGGCGCAGCGCGGCACCAGCCCGCTCCCCCACCCGACCTCCCAGTTAGGATATGCTATGGGAGGTCGGGTGGGGGAGCGGGCTGGTGCCGCCTCGAAAGGCACTCTTCCGCGCGTTTCGAGATTGAAGTGGCTTGCGGGCTTCGCGCTGCTCGCAAGTGCCGGCAGCGCCGCGGCGCAGGTGCAGCAGTCGCCGCACGACACGCGTGTCGCGGCGCGGTCGCATGTCCAGGCCGTGCTCGACGCGTATGTCGCGGCGAAGAAAGTGCCCGGCGCGGTGGTCGCGCTCGGCCAGGGCGACAATCCCACGATATTCCTCGCCGCCGGCCGCATCGCCGACATGCCCGGCGCGCCCATCGCCGATGCCGACACGCTGTGGCGCGTCTATTCGATGACCAAGCCCATCACGGCACTCGCGGCGATGATCCTGATCGACGAAGGCAAGCTGCGGCTCGACCAGCCGGTGTCGGACTTCATCCCGGCGTTCAAGAATATGCGCGTGCTGGTCGATCCCGAGCACAGCCTCGAAAGCCGGCCGGCCAAGAGCCCGATCCTGATCCGCCACTTGCTCACGCACACTGCGGGGCTCGGCTATGACATCATCACCACGGGGCCGCTGCTCAAGGAATATCAGCGGCTCGGCATCCAGCCCGAGGCATTCAACCTCGGCCTCGAACTCTCGGTGCGGCCGAAGCGCCCGACGACGCTCGCCGATTTCGCCGACCGCGTCGCGAGCCTGCCGCTGATCGCCGACCCGGGCACCAAATGGAGCTATTCGATCGGATTCGACGTGATGGGGCGAGTGATCGAAGTTGCCAGCGGGATGAAGTTCGACGCCTTCCTCCAGACGCGCATCTTCGCTCCGCTCGGCATGCGCTCGAGTTTTTTTACGGTCCCCCAGTCGGAAATCGGCAGGCTCGCGACCAACTATCTCTATCTCGGCACCTCGCGGATTGCCGCCGATCCGGGCAATGCCTCGGTGTTCGCGGCGCCGCCGTCCTTCCCTTATGGCGGCGCGGGGCTGGTGATGTCCGCGCGCGACTATGACCGGTTCCTCCATCTCCTCCAGGACGAAGGCACGCTCGACGGCGTGCGTATCGTGCGTCCCGAGACCGCGCGGCTGATGATGTCGAACCTGTTGCCGCCCGGCGTCGACTTCGCCGGCGTTGCCGCAGTCGCGGGCGCGGAGGCCGTGAGCGGCGGGCGCATGGGATTCGGCGCGGGCGGATCGGTCTATCTCGATGGCCCGCGCAAAGGCACCTATGGCTGGGGCGGCGCTGCGGCGACACTCGGCTGGGTCGATCCCGCGCGCCGGCTCCGCGGCACGATCATGGTCAACTATATCCCCGCGGACCACTGGCCGCTGCGCGCCGAGCTGCTACCCGCCATCGCACAGGATCTGCTGCCTTGATCGCGTTCACTGGCTCACCGCTCGATCGCGCCGACCACCTGCGCGAAGATTCGGAGGCGCTCGCCGCGCTGCGCGCCGATCCGCGTGCGCTGCTGCTCAAGCTCGACGGGCTCGATCCCGAACCCGACGGCCAAGGCGGACTGACCTGGCTACCGCTCGACGCCGCGCCCGAAGGCGCCGACCTGCTGTTTCTCGGCTTCGATGCGGGCCTGCCGCATTTCGTCGCGTCGCTGCCGAGCGTCGTGCCCGAACCTAAGCCGCCCATGGCAGTGCTCGCGATCGCCGATCAGCTGCGCCCCGAACAACTCGGCATCTATGCCGCGGCACGCGCGCTGGTCGATTGGCACGCGCGCCACCGCTTCTGTGCCGTGTCGGGTCATCCGACCGAGATCTTTCGTGCCGGTTGGGGTCGTCGTTGCCCGGAATGCGGTGCGCAGCATTTCCCGCGCACCGATCCGGTGGTGATCATGCTCGTCGAGTTCGAAGGCCGCGCGCTGATCGGGCGTCAGTCGAGCTGGCCGGAAGGGCGCTATTCGGCGCTCGCCGGCTTCGTCGAACTCGGCGAATCGATCGAGGAAGCCGTGCGCCGCGAAACGCTCGAGGAAGCCGGAGTCCGCGTCGGCGCAGTGCGCTACGTCGCGAGCCAGCCCTGGCCCTTCCCTTCGTCGCTGATGATCGGGTGCATCGGCGTGGCCGAGAGCGACGCGATCACCATCGACACCAGGGAGCTCGAGGATGCGATCTGGGTGACGCGCGACGAAGTCCGCGCCGCGCTCGACGGTCTTCCCGGGCGTTTCCTGGCGCCGACGCGCTACGCGATTGCGCGCCATCTGTTCGAGGCGTGGATCGCCGGCGCCTGATCCACGGATGGGCTTATCCGCGCTCGCGTGCCTGCGGATAGACGCCGAGCACGCGCAGCCATTTCGAATGGAAGCCCAGTTCTTCGAGCGCGCGGTCGACATTGGGCTCCCCCGGACGGCCTACGATGTCGGCGTAGAATTCGGTCGCCGCAAAACTGCCGCCTTGCTGGTAGCTCTCGAGCTTGGTCATGTTGACGCCGTTGGTCGCGAAGCCGCCGAGCGCCTTGTACAGCGCGGCAGGCACGTTCTTCACTTCGAAGATGAAGGTGGTGATGAATGGGCCGTCGCCCTGCAGCGGCGGCGCCTCGCGGGCGAGCACGACGAAGCGCGTCACATTGTGCGGGGCGTCGGCGATATCGGTCTCGAACAGCTTCAGGCCATAGATTTCCGCCGCCTTGGCGGGGGCGAGCGCCGCGACCGCGGGATCGCCGATCTCGGCGGCCATCGCCGCGGCACCGGCGGTATCGGGATAGGCGACCGGCTTGATGCCCTGTTCGCGCAGCCACAGCCGGCACTGGCCGAGCGCCTGCGGATGGCTCATCGCCTCTTTCACGGCGTCACGCGTCGCGAGACCCATCAACGCATAGCGGATCGGCAGGAAGTGCTCGCCGGTGATAACGAGCCCCGATTGGGGCAGCAGGAAATGGATGTCGGCGACACGGCCGTGCAGCGAGTTCTCGATCGGGATGATCGCGCAATCCGCCGTACCGATCTGCACTGCGTCGATTGCGTCCTCGAAGCTGAAGCAGGGGAGTGGCAGGCAGCCGGGAAAGGCCTCGAGCGCTGCGATATGCGAATTGGCGCCCGGCGCGCCCTGGAAGGCCACGGCCACGGCGGGGTTTTCAGCAGCGGCTTCGGTCATGCGCGCGACGATCGGGCGCGCGGGGGCGGCGAAATTCTCCATCGGGCTGGCGCGATAGGCCAAGCGCTGCGCACCGGGCAAGGGTCCGCTTCACAAACCCCCGCAAGCGCCATATGCCGTGAGGCCCATCGCCAAGACGCGCCTGTGGGAACCATGGGTTGAATCTGCAGAAAGCGGACCCTAAAGGAGCCCATCTTTTCCTCAGGGGCAGGCAGCGACGGTATGGGTGACCGGTTCAATACGATCGCGGGTTGGGTGTTGGCAGGCTGCATCGCGGCGCTCGGCCTTTCGATCGTGTCGGGCATGATCTTCAAGCAGGAGCGCCCCGAGAAAATGGGCTATCCGGTTGAAGGCGTCGCCGAAGGCCCCGGCGGCGCGGCCGCTGCCGAGCCGATCGCGGTGCGCCTCGCCAAGGCCGATGCCGCCAAGGGCGCCGACGTGTTCAAGCAGTGCATGGCGTGCCACACGATCAATCAGGGCGGCGCCAACGGCATCGGCCCGAACCTCTATGCCACGCTCGGCGAGGGCATTGCCGAGGGCAAGGGCGGCTTCCCCTTCTCCGACGCGCTCAAGGCGGTCGGCGGCAAATGGGATTTCGACAAGATGGATGCGTGGCTGACCAGCCCGCGCAAGTTCGCCAACGGCACCAAGATGACCTTCGCCGGCATCTCGGACCCGCAGGCGCGTGCCAATGTGATTCTCTATCTCAACACCCAGGGCTCGAACCTGCCGCTCCCGGCCGCGCCCGCCGCCGCCGCTGCGCCGGCCGGCGCCGATGCCAATGCGACTGCGCCCGCGGACAACGCAACGGCAGAGAACGCGACCGCGAAGTAAGGTTCGTCCCCCCCAACGAGTGGGCTGGGCTCTGTGTTCGTAAACCAATCTCCCCGTCATCCCCGCGAAAGCGGGGATCCCGGGCAGCTTAGGACATCGCTCGTGGCTCTGGGTCCCCGCTTTCGCGGGGATGACGGTCGTATATCAATCACTTCGGTGAGCTCAGCGCTGCTTGGCTTCCTTGTGCCGCCAGAACTCGAGGACGATGTCCCAACCTTCCTGCGCGGTCTCTACGAAGTGGAACAGGTGCAAGTCGCGCGGGGCGATCACGCCTTCGTCGCACAATGCCTCGAAATCGACGACGCGGTTCCAGAAATCGCGGCCGAAGAATAGCACGGGGATCGGGTCGATCTTGCCCGTCTGGATCAGCGTCAGCAGCTCGAACGCTTCGTCGAACGTGCCGAATCCGCCGGGAAACACCGCCACTGCCCGGGCGTGGAGCAGGAAGTGCATCTTGCGCAGCGCGAAATAGTGGAACTGCATGCTGAGCCCGGGCGTGACATAGGCATTGGGTGCCTGCTCGTGCGGCAGCACGATGTTGAGCGCGATCGAGTCCCGCCCCATGTCCGCCGCGCCGCGATTGGCGGCTTCCATGATCGACGGACCGCCACCCGAGCAGACCACGAAGTGGCGCTGGCCGCCTTCGTCCTGCGGGAAGGCACTGACCAGCTGCGCCAGCTCGCGCGCGACGTCGTAATATTTCGATTTGGCGATCAGCCGTTCGGCGATCCGCTTCGCCTGGTCGCTCTCGGCGAGCTCGAGCAGCAGCTTGGCCTTCTCGGGCTCGGGGATGCGCGCCGACCCGTAGAACACGAATGTCGAGGCGATGTGCGCTTCGTCGAGGATCAGCTGCGGCTTGAGCAGCTCGAGCTGGAAGCGCACCGGGCGCAGATCCTCGCGCAGCAGGAAGTCGAGGTCCTGGAACGCGAGGCGATAGGCGGGATGCACGGTCTGCGGCGAAGCGGTCGCGCCTTTCGCCGTTTCCGCTTCCTGGCGGGCTCCGCGGAACACACGGGAAGGTACGCGAGTGTCGTCTGTCATTCGACGCCGCTTAGACCAAAGCAACGACGACGCAAATCACCGGCAGAGCGAACCACGCCCCATGTCGAGGTGGAGATGATTATAGTGCGCGGCATTATAATCGGGGCTGAGCACCGTCACGAAGCGCCGGCATGCGGAGCGATGGACTGCATCGAGGAACGCGTGCACGCCTGGGTCGGGGTTGCGCCAATCGCGCTCGATGCTGATGCGCCGCCCGTCGCGAAGCACGAACGCCGCGACGTCGACGGCATTGGCGAGCGCATGCTCGGAGACCTTGCCCGCACGCTCGGCGGCGCCGCCGATCACTGCGCGGCACGCATAGGTGCCGAAGCTCTCGACCTTGACCAGCTCACTGCCGAGCAGCTCCTGCGCGGCGGGCGCGACGCCGTTGCGGATCCAGGCGACGAAGGTCCGCGCCAGTCCGCAGCGCATGCCCTTGAGGTTGGTGACCGGCACGCCGAAATCGACCAGCTGCACCGCGCCGACCTGTTGGCAGCCTCCGCCATAGTCACGCGCGGGCAGCACATTATATCGCACCGCGTCGCGCGTTAGGTCGGCGAAACACGCCAGCGTCTCGCGCGATGGCGGCAAGTCGAGCGCGATCGCGGGGCTGTCCATCGGCCGCTGCGGCGCGGGCACGGGGCGTTCGCTCCCCGAGATACAGCTCGCGAGCGCTAGCGGAAGCAGCAGGGCGGGAACGCGTCGAGCCATCGGCCCGCCCTAGCGGATCGCGGGCGTCCGATTAAGCGGGGAGGGTCGCATCGCCGCCCAGGCGCCCGTCCACGGCGCGAGCAGCGCGGCATGCCAGCCGTGCGGCTTGAGGGCGCCGTCGTCGACGCCGAAGCGCAGCGCTTCGCGCTTCGCCGCCGGCATCTGCAGCGTGCCGAACAGCCAGTCGAACAGCGCGAGGCTCGAGCCCAAGTTGCGGTTGAAATGGCGCGGGTCGGTCGAATGGTGGATCTGGTGGTGCGCCGGGCTGAGCAGCACATGGCCTATCCGCGGCCCGAAGGTCAGCCACAAATGGCTGTGCTGGAGATGTGTCACGCACACCGCGAACAGCAGGATCAGCAGGTTGGTGCCGCCGATGTGCCACTGAGTCACGCCCGCCCCGAGCGTGCGCTCGAGCAGCGCGCCGGTGACGCCCATGCACAGCGCGACGAGATTGTAGAAGCCGATCGTCTCGAGCGGATGCACGCGCCCGTTGGTGAACAGCGACAGGCTTTCGGCCTGGTGATGGATCTTGTGGAATGCCCATAGCGCCGGCACGCGGTGCATCAGCAGATGGTCGAGCCAATAGGCGAATTCATATGCGAGGAACAGCAGCAGCGTCGCCAAGCCCGCACCGGCCCAGCCCGGCAGCCACGGCGCCGGCGCCGGTCCGAGCAACGCCAGCGCCCAACCGTGCAACTGCTCGGCCGAGAACAGCGCCCAACCGATCGACACCCCCGAGAACAACAGGCCGCTCACGAACCAGGCGAGATCGGCGCGTCCCGACACCGAATGCAGCAGCCGCCGCGGAAACAAGGCGCGCAGCAGCACGCGGTGGCGCAGGATCCGGCCACGTTTCGCCGGCACGGCCAGCGCCACGAACAATGCGAACGAGCAGGCGAGCGCGGCGAGCGAATAGGTCGATCCCGGCGCGAGGAAGGTGCCGGCGAGCTGCGAGCCGAGGCTTTTCCACAGATTTTGCGCAGCATCGACCATCGCCGCGCACGCTAGCGCAGCGCCGTTTTCAACTTGGTTAAGTCACTCCCTGCGTAACGACCGCGGCTTGACAGGGGGGATTTCGCCGTTAGGGCCGCCGACGGGCCACGCGGTCCCAACGCCGCGCGTGCTCTCTGCAAGGAGAGTCTACATGACTGAGACCATCGCGTCCGCGGACGCCGTTACCATTGCCAAGCCCGCCACCAAGCCGGCTCGCCCCTTTTTCTCCTCGGGTCCCTGCGCCAAGCCTCCGGGCTGGGATGCGTCGAAGCTCGCCAGCGAATCGCTCGGCCGCTCGCATCGCGCGAAGATCGGCAAGACCCGCCTGCAAACTTGCATCGACCTGATGCGCGAACTGCTGCAGCTGCCCGCAACGCACTACATCGGCATCGTGCCCGGTTCGGATACCGGCGCGTTCGAAATGGCGATGTGGACGATGCTCGGCGCGCGCGGCGTGACGGCGCTCGCGTGGGAAAGCTTCGGTGAAGGTTGGGTCACCGATGTCGTCAAGCAACTGAAGCTAGACGCCGATGTCGTGCGCGCCGATTACGGCCAGCTGCCCGATCTCGATGCCATCGACTGGTCCAACGACGTACTGTTCACCTGGAACGGTACCACATCGGGCGTGCGCGTGCCCGATGGCGAATGGATCCCCGCCGATCGCGCCGGGCTGAGCTTCGCCGACGCGACCAGTGCGGTGTTCGCCTATGAAATTCCCTGGGACAAGATCGATGTCGCGACCTTCTCGTGGCAGAAGGTCTTGGGCGGCGAGGGCGGCCACGGCGTGCTGATCCTCGGCCCGCGCGCGGTCGAGCGGCTCGAAACCTACACGCCGGCCTGGCCGCTGCCCAAGGTGTTCCGCCTCGTCTCGAAGGGCAAGTTGGCCGAGGGCATTTTCAAGGGCGAGACGATCAACACGCCGTCGATGCTCGCCGTCGAGGACGCGATCTTCGCGCTCGAATGGGCAAGGGACCTTGGCGGCCTGAGCGGCCTGATCGCGCGCTCGGACGCCAATGCCGCGGCACTCGACAAGATCGTCGCCAAGCGCGACTGGCTCGGCCATCTCGCAGTCGATCGCGGTACGCGCTCGAAGACCAGCGTCTGCCTCACCGTCGAAGGCGCCGACGCCGACTTCATCAAGAAGTTCGCCGGGCTGCTCGAGAAGGAAGGCGCGGCCTACGACATCGCCGGCTATCGCGATGCCCCGCCGGGCTTGCGCATCTGGTGCGGCGCGACCGTCGACACCGCCGATATCGAAGCGCTCGGCCCCTGGCTCGACTGGGCCTACGCGACCGTCAAGGCGGGCTGATTTCCTTGCGCCCCTGCGAAAGCAGGGGCCCAGGGCCACAAGCGATTCCATCGACAACTCTGGGCTCCTGCTTTCGCAGGAGCACCGACAAGGAGCATTCATCGTGCCCAAAGTTCTCATCAGCGATAAAATGGATCCCAAGGCCGCGCAGATCTTCCGCGAGCGCGGCGTCGAAGTCGACGAGATCACCGGCAAGACTCCGGACGAATTGAAGGCGATCATCGGCGACTATGATGGTCTCGCGATCCGCTCTTCGACCAAGGTCACCAAGGATATCCTCGCCGCGGCGACCAATTTGAAGGTCGTCGGCCGTGCCGGCATCGGCGTCGACAATGTCGACATCCCGGCTGCCTCGGCCAAGGGCGTGGTGGTGATGAACACGCCGTTCGGCAACTCGATCACCACTGCCGAGCATGCAATCGCACTGATGTTCGCGCTCGCGCGCGACCTGCCGGAGGCCGACAAGTCGACTCAGGCCGGCAAATGGGAAAAGAACCGCTTCATGGGCGTCGAAATGACGGCCAAGACGCTCGGCCTGATCGGTGCGGGCAACATCGGCTCGATCGTCGCCGATCGCGCGATCGGGCTCAAGATGAAGGTGATCGCCTATGATCCCTTCCTGTCTCCCGAACGCGCAGTCGAACTCGGCGTCGAAAAGGTCGAGCTCGACGAGCTGCTCCACCGCGCCGACTTCATCACGCTCCACACGCCGCTCACCGACCAGACGCGCAACATCCTCAGCCGCGGCAATCTGCTCAAGACCAAGAAGGGCGTGCGAATCGTCAATTGCGCGCGCGGCGGACTGATCGACGAAGCGGCACTCAAGGAACTGCTCGATTCGGGGCATATCGCCGGCGCCGCACTCGACGTCTTCCAGACCGAGCCGGCGAAGGAATCGCCCCTGTTCGGTACCCCCAACTTCATCTCGACGCCGCACCTCGGCGCTTCCACCAACGAGGCGCAGGTCAATGTCGCGATTCAAGTCGCCGAGCAGATGGCCGATTATCTCCTCACCGGCGGTGTCACCAACGCGCTCAACATGCCGTCGCTGACCGCCGAGGAAGCGCCGCGCGTCAAGCCGTACATGGAACTCGCCGAGCGGCTCGGCAGCCTCGTCGGCCAGCTCGCGCACGGCGGCGTCCCGCGCGTTTCGATCCACAGCGAGGGCGCGGCGACCGAAGTAAACCCCAAGCCGATCACGTCCGCAGTCCTCGCCGGGTTTCTGCGCGTCCATTCGGACACGGTGAACATGGTCAATGCGCCGTTCCTCGCGAAGGAGCGCGGAATCGAAGTGCGCGAAGTGCGCACCGAGCGCGAAGGCGATTATCACACGCTGATCCGCGTCTCGGTGAAGACCGATGCGGGCGAGCGCTCGGTCGCCGGTACTTTGTTCTCGAATTCGCAGCCGCGGCTGGTCGAGCTGTTCGGGATCAAGGTCGAGGCCGATCTCGTCGGCGACATGCTCTATGTCGTCAACGAAGACGCGCCCGGCTTCATCGGCCGGCTCGGCGCAACGCTCGGCGACGCCGGAGTCAACATCGGCACCTTCCACCTCGGCCGCCGCGCCGCGGGTGGCGAGGCCGTGCTGCTGTTGTCGGTCGACGAGCCGGTGACCGCCGAGTTGATCGCCAAGGTCCGGGCCCTTCCGGGCGTCAAGACGGCAATGGCGCTCAAATTCTAACCTATTGTCTCTTCCTCCGTTCGCCCTGAGCTTGTCGAAGGGCCGTTCTTCGCTTTGGCCCGGGGCAAAGAAGAAGTACGGGGCTTCGACAGGCTCAGCCCGAACGGGGTTGGGAGGGAGATTTTCGCCAAGATATGACCGGCCTGCTGCCCGAAGGGTTCCACGATCGCCTCCCGCCTGCCGCCGACGCTGCGGCGCGGCTCGAGGCGCGCGTGCTCGCCGTTGCGCGCAGCTATGGCTATGAGCAGGTCGATCCGCCGCTCGCCGAATTCGCCGAATCATTGGGCGCGCGATTGAAGGCGGCACGCATGCAGGATGCCGTGCGCTTCGTCGACCCGGCGTCGCAGCGCACCTTGATCATCCGCCCCGACATCACTTCACAAGTCGGCCGGATCGCCGCGACGCGGATGGCGCATCATCCCCGCCCCGTGCGGCTGTCCTATGCCGGGCAAGTGCTCAAGCTGCGCGCGTCGCAGCTCCGTCCGGAGCGCGCGCTGCGCCAGATCGGCTGCGAGCTGATCGGGCTCGACAGCGTCGCGGCCGCGCGCGAGATCGTCGGCGTCGCAGTCGAAGCGCTCGCGGCGGCGGGCGTCGAAGGACTGTCGATCGACTTCACGCTGCCCGACCTCGTCGACGCGCTTGCCGGCGACACGATGCAGGCGGAGCGGCTCGAAGCGCTCCGCCAGCGCCTCGACGCGAAGGATGCCGCCGGAGTCGCGGCGATCGACGCCTCCTATCTGCCGCTGATCGAAGCGGCGGGACCGTTCGCGCCCGCGCTCGCGCGGTTGCGGGCGCTCGATACCGGTGCGCTCGCCAGCCGGCTCGACGGACTGGCCGAGATCGCCGCGTCGCTCGGCGGCGTGTCGCTCACGCTCGATCCGACCGAGCGCCACGGCTTCGAATATCAGACCTGGCTCGGCTTCTCGCTTTTCGTGTCGGGCGTGCGCGGCGAAATCGGCCGCGGCGGCAGCTATACCATCCTCCACGAGGATGGCCGGGAAGAGCCGGCGATGGGCTTCACGCTCTATGCCGATCCGATGCTCCAGGCGGGCTTCGGTGCCGACGAGCGGCGCCGGCTATTCCTCCCGCTCGGCACTGCGCCCGAACTCGGCCGCGCGCTGCGCATCGGCGGCTGGGTCACGGTTGCACAGCTCGAACCCGGCGATACGCCGGCTGCGCAATTGTGCAGCCACGTGCTCGGTGCGAACGGCCCGGAACCAGTCTGAAACGCGCCTGCGGGCACAGCTGCTCGCGATCATTGCACCGGGACGAAGGCTCCGGCCTCACGGTCATAGCGGAGCTGGCTGGCATCGCCGTCGCGGTCGATCCGCACCAGCGGGACGTCATAAACCTGGGCACGGCCCGAAGCGATGTTGGAATCGATCCGGTCGATCGCCTGATGGATATTCGACATGTCCACGCCATCGAGCGCGCTCAGGCCATAGTTCCACCAGTTCAGCTGCAGAAGCGCTTCGACCACCGGCGGCTCGAAGCGGTAGCGTAGCACGCGTGCCGGCGCGCCGCCGACGATCGCATAGGGCGGCACGTCCTTCGCGACGATCGCGCGCGCGGCGATCACCGCGCCACTGCCGATCGTGACGCCGCGGCGGATCAGTGCGCCTTCGCCGATCCACACGTCGTTGCCGATCCGGATCTTGCCGAACTGCGTGTCCCGGCGATGCCACCAGAGTTGCGAGCTGTGCGCGAGGATCTCGCGGTTCTCTTCGCGAAACCGATCGGCCTGTCGCCAGTCGAACGCGCCCTGGAACATCGGGCTCGGCGAAAGGAAGTCATAGGGATGCTCCTCCACTCCCGCCATGATGTTGTACGCGATCGAGCAGAAGCGGCCGATCATGCCGATATGGCGGAGCTCGGTCTGGCGCCCGCCCATGAAGGTGAAGCCGCCGATGAATTCGGCGTCATAGGTGCCGGGGCGGATCAACACCGGGGGTTCGATCAGCGCCTCGCCGGGCTCGGGATGGCCGAAGCGGACGCCCGGCTCGATCTGCACCGACAATGTGTTCAGCAGGTCGCGGGTATTGCCCATCATCCGCTCCTCGAGCCTCGTCGCGGACCGGGCTAGACCATGTCGCGCGATTTGTGAATCGCGCGCTAACCAGGCTCGATAGTTATCCCGAAATAACTGCGCGCTGGCCGCGAGCGCCGCGAATTCCTTCTAAAATGGTGAAGAGACCATTTTTTGCGCGACGCGCGGAGGGAATATCGGATGCCCCAGTTCGGGCAGGCGCGCCTCGTCGGGCTGGCGGATTCGCCGGAAGCGGGGATCAAGACCTATAGTGCCCAGGTTGCGGCGGGAATTCGCCGCGACACGCCGCTGGCGCGTCTGTCGCATCTCGCCCGATCGAACTATGCGTACAACTATATCTGGTGGCTGCGCACGCGATCGAACGATCCCGCCTATATCGCCAAGGGAGCGCGGATCGAGCGGCTGCTGAAGCAGCCGTTCGGCGATCGGAGCCCGTGCAGCGAACGCGCGCGCGCGTTCGAACAAAGCGATTTCCACTTCGAAGCCCAGGCGATCGCTCCGGCGCTGATCGACGCGTTCGCGCACGAGCTCGAGAACCAGCCCGAATATCACGATCCCTATGACGTGAATTTTCGCCATACCGGCGATCCGCGCACGAGCGCCCATCCGTTTCTCTACATGGATTCGCAGCGCATCTTCGAAAGCGAAGCGTTCCTGCGCATTTGCACGGCACCGGCGCTGATCGATTTCTGCCGCGAAGTGCTCGGGCCGTCGGCGGCGCTGAGCTGGGCGTGGTCGTGGCTGAGCCGGCCGAGCCCGACTGCCTATCAGAACCAGAACTGGCACCGCGACTGCGCCGAGCCGTTCAATTTTCTTCGCGTGTTCATCCCATTGGGCCCGATCGAAAGCCGCGAGGACGGCCCGACCGAACTGATCCCGGGCACGTCGGGGTTGCGCGAATTCTACGAAGTGCGTCGCTTCAACGACGACGAGCTCGGGGGACTCAAGACCGCCAAAGGCGCGGGCGTCGTGCTGTGTGAGCCCGGCGACATCTATTTCGTCAACACCTTCGGCTTGCACCGCGGCACGCCGCCGCTGCGCCCGCGCGCGATCCTGACGTTGCTCGTCTCGCTCTCGCCGTCGCATCGCACGCCGTTCATCCGGCGCGTCGACACAAGGTCGTTTGCGCCGGACCTGCGCGAGACGATCGCGGCCAATCGGCGCTTCTTCCGCCACATCATCTGACGAGAGGCGATTTCGTGACTATCAAGCTGGTCATCTGGGACCTCGACGACACTTTATGGGCGGGAACGCTTGCCGATGGCGACGCGGTCGCGCTGTTCGCGCACCGCGCGGCGATGATCCGGACGCTCAACGAACGCGGCGTGGTCTCGTCGATCTGCTCGAAGAACGATTTCGAAACCGCGAAGGCGAAGCTCGAAGCGTTCGGGCTATGGGACGAGTTCGTGTTTCCGCATATCGCCTTCACGCCCAAGCCGCAGGCGATCGCAGCGATCATCGCCGACATGCAGCTGCGCGCGCCGAACGTGCTGTTCGTCGACGACAACCCGGCCAATCTGCGCGAAGTGGCGCATTCGATCCCCGAGCTTCAGTTGCTCGATGCCACGGCGCCCGATTGCGACGCGCGGCTCCAGGCGATCGTCGATGCGAACGCCGGCGCGTCGCGCAGCCGCGTCGCCGAATATCGCATCCTCGAACACAAAAAGGCCGATCGCGACATCGCCGGGGTCTCGAACGAGCATTTCCTGCGCAGCTGCGGGATCCAGGCCTGCGCGCCGTTTCTGATGGATAATCTCGACTTCGCGCCGCGAATCGTCGCGCTGGTCAACCGCTCCAACCAGCTCAACTATACGAATTCGCGCGTCGAACAGACGTCGCTCGAGCGCGATATCATCGATGTCGTCGGGTTCGACAGCTGGTCGATCTTCGCCTGGGACAAATATGGGCATTACGGGCTGGTCGGGTTCGTTATGGTCGACCGCAAGACGCCCGCGATCCTGCACTTTACCTTCTCATGCCGAGTGATGCACATGGGCATGGAAGAATACGCGCTCGGCAAGATCCGCGAGAAATGGCCGCATATCGACATCAGCGCGATCGCCGGGCGTTTCGACCGCACCTGGCCCGACTGGATCAAGGACCGCAGCTTCCACGACGCGCGGGTACGCGGCGCGCTGATCGCTTCGCATCGTCCCGATGTGTCGGCGCAGGCGTCGCTGCGCATCATGTTCGATTGCCAGTCCGGCGGGATCGCGCATTTCAGCACGCAGCGGAACCAAGTCGATTTCGACAATAGTCCGCGGCTGTTCGCGCTCAAGTCGTTCCGCAACGGCAGCTATGCCGATCAACACTACCCGCCCTATGTCGTCTATGGCGCGGGCATCGACTATTCGGATCCGCGCTGGGACGGCGAGGCAGAGTTTCTCGAGGCTGGCATGTATGCCTGGTGCGTGCGGCAGATGTCCGCCTTTCTAACCGAGCGCGGCATCACCGCGCTGGTGGTGCTGCCGCCGGACAATGCCGCTCCCGAACAATATCGCCCTCACATGAACCACACGCGCGAACGCACTCAGCGTTTCAACGCGATCTGGCGCGAAGTCGCGGCGGCCTGCCCGCACGTGACGCTGCTCGACCTGTCCGATGTGGCCGAGCCGCACGAGATGATCGACGTCAGCCACTATACCGCCGGGCTGCTCCAGAAGATCGCGTACCATGTCGACGCCTGGTACGACGAGGTGACCTGCCCGCAGCAGGCGGAGCGCCGGTTGGCGGGGTGAGGCGCAAGTCCGACGCGAATCTCCGCGATCGCCACCACGTCACCTGACCCGTCACCCCGGCCTTGTGCCGGGGTCCACTCATCCGCGCCGGAATCCCTTGAACCTCTTACTCTTCGCTCGCTGCACTGCGGACCCCGGAACAGGGCCGGGGTGACGAAAGTTGGATCTCGCTTGGCGCAGCTTGCCGAAGCCCGGGCATAGACATCCGTGGCCCGGGAAGTGTCTTCAGAAAGCGCCGCACTCGGCGAGGATCTCGCGGACGTCGCGACCGCGCGCGGCATAAAGCCGAATCCGCGCTTCGTTGCTCATCACGTCCCAGGCAGCGGCCTCGACATCGTCCCATCGCGCGCGCGGGATGACGATCACGCCGTCCTCGTCGGCGAACACCACGTCGCCGTTGCACACGCGTACGCCGCCCATCGTGACGGGCCGGTTCATCGAGCGCAGCGTGCCTTCATATTTGATGTCGTTGCACTGGCTGACGCGCGCATAGACGGGGAAGCCGAGTGCGCGCACGTCCGCGGAGTCGCGCGTCGTACCGTCGATCACTGCGCCGACGGCGCCCGACCGGATCGCGAGATTGGCGTTGAGATCACCGAAATAGGCGCGCTCGGGCACGTCGGTCGCAACCATGATCACGTCGCCCGGCCGCACGAACCGATAGGATTCGAGCGCGCCATAGATACCCTTCCATGCGTCCGGCGCGTCGTTCGGGCCGAGCGCACCGAGTTCGAGCGTCTTGGCGCGGCCGATCAGCTTGCCGCCGCTGGTCGGGCGCATGTTCGGCGGCAGGATCGCCTTGATGCCCTTTTCCTTGCACACGTCGGCAAGCACGGTCGACGACAGATGCGAGAGCAAGGCGCGGAAGCGCGTCACTTCGGCGGCGCGCTGGCCGGCGGCGATGGTCTCGGCAATTGCCAGATCCGAGCCATGGTTGATGTCGATTGTTTCGATCGGATCGAGCTCGAACAGGATCGGGCGCGTGCCGTAGCGCCGCGTCGGCACTTCGTTCAACGCGCGCCGGCGCACGATATAGAGACTCATCGCCTCGATCACGGTCGCGGGCAGATCGACGCTGTTGGGAATGCGGCCGGTGCCATAGGCGGGCGTCGCGCCGTCCCAGCAATATTGCTTGGCGCGCGTCACTGCGACCAGGCTGTCGGCCTCGGGATCGGCAAGCAGCGCGTCGATCGCGCGTGTGATCGTCGCTGCGGATACGAACGGCGCCGTGCACAGCAGCTGAATCCAGATATCGGCGTCGGGCCGCTGGCTGCACTCCCAGGCGAACATCTCATGCCCGTCGGTGGCGTTGGTTGCGAGCGAGGCCGGGCGAGTCAGCCGCGCGATCGGCAGGTCGGTCGCCAGCTCGGCGAGCGCGTCCGATTCGGTATCGAGGCAGACTTCGCCGATCAGCGGGCAATCGAGCGCCTGTCGCAGCTTGCGCTTGAACAGATATTCGCCGTCCAGGATCGACACGTTCTTGTCGTGAACGCGTTCGCTGTGCCCTTTGGCGGGAACGAAGGCTACGATCTTCATGGTTCAGCCCTGCATAAGATCATTGGCGTGGAGCATGCCGCGCAGCCGCCCGGCTGCATCGACGATCGGAAAGACAAGCCGGCGCCGACCATTGGGGCCGCGGACCAACAGCGCATCGCCGACCGTGGCGTCGCACGGCAGGACCTGCGGATCGGGGTGCATGATTGCGGCGGCAGTTACGGCCTGCAGGTCGCCGCCGCGTTGGACGTGCCGGCGCACATCGCCGTCGACGATCAGACCGAGCAGGCGATCGTCGGCATCGGCCACGCAGACGGCGCCCATGCGCTTGGTCGACATGATCGTCAGCAGATCGACCAGCGTCGCGGTCGGCGCAACCTTGGGCAGGTCATCGCCCTGGCGCATCAGCGTGGCGATCGGGATCATTTGCCGCCCGAGCAGGCCGGCCGGGTGGTGGCGCAGAAAGTCCTCGCGCGTGAAGCCGCGCGCGCGGCTGACCGCCACGGCGAGCGCGTCGCCGATCGCGAGGTGCAGCGTGGTGCTCGCGGTCGGTGCCATGCCGAGGTGGTCGGCTTCCCGCCCGACTTCCGCGGGGATCAGAAGATCCACGGCGCGCGCGAGCGGCGAATCGGCGCGGCCGACGATGCCCACCAGCGTACAGCCGCGCGCCTTGAGCAGCGGCAGTACGCGCACGATCTCGTCGGTCGCGCCGCTGTTCGACAGCATCAGGATCAGATTGCCCGACTGGATCGCGCCCAGATCGCCATGCGCCGCCTCGCCGGCATTGACGAACAGGGCAGGCGTGCCGAGGCTCGAGAAAGTCGCGGCGAGCTTGGCGGCGATATGGCCAGACTTGCCGACGCCCAGCAGCACGATCGGCCGCTTTTGCCGCGCGATCAACGTGACGACTTCACCGACGCAGTCCGGTGGCGTCATGAGGAAGCGCGACAGTGCGTCGCGCTCGGCGGCGATGACCGTGCTGAACCACGCTGTGGTGAAATCGGACGAGTCCGCGACGATCGACGTAAGCGCATTCATTGGAATTGCTCGGGCGCCACGGCGCGATAGCGCGCAATGCCGGCATCCCAGCGTGCGGGGTCGATCGGGCGGTCGATGTGCGCCAGCAGCGTGGCGGGCGTAAGATAGGGGTCCTTCGGGTCGATCAGATTGTTCGCGACGTGAAAGGCGAACCAGGATCGTGCGTCGCGGTAATCGGCGGCGCGTGCCTCCCCATCCGCCACCGCGGGCAGGAAGTCGGTGAGATCGGAATAGGTGCGAAGCCAGGACGCGGTGTCGAAGCGCGACCGTCGGAGCATCGGCGTCGCGAAAAACGCGCCCATCGAATAGACCTTGGTATCGCCGATCAGCATGCCCTGGGCATCGCGCGCGAGGTGCATCGTGGTGCTCCGGCCATCTTGTGTCTTGCTCGGGACCAGCCGCACGCGTTTCGCGTGCGATGCGGCGGCGGTCGTGACGGCGCTGTTGTCGCTGTGCAGCTCGTTGAGCGGATGGATGGTGGCGGCCAGGAAAAAGCGGTCGTCGATCGCCTCCGCCCAATCGTGGAGCAGTTGCGCGTTCGACGCGGCACCCACGCGGTGCGCCGCGAAGAAATTCTCTTCATGCTCATATTCGAGCGGCAGCAACAGCATCGGGCGGTCCTGGGGAATGCCGGCCCACGTGCGGAAGGCGCGGCGCGCGTCTTCGCCGGCGGCAGTCTCGCGACGGAGCCCATTCCACGTCGGTGCGAACCGGCGATCGAGCTCGGCGCGCGTGTCGGCGTCGAATTCGGGCATCAATCCGTGATCGAACGGCTCCTGTTGCAGCACGATCCAGCTGGTGGGGTGGCCAAGCGGGCCGGCGCCCCCTTCCATCAAATGCCGGACCGTCCCCGGGAAGCGGCGGACAGTCTCGCAATCCGCCGACCGGCACAGAACATAGTCAGGGGCGAGCGCCCGGACGAATTCGACGATGTCGTCGCGATCCTCGGCATCGGTGCGCATCGACGGGTGGCTGTCACCATCGAAAATATGCCAACGCACTGCGACCAGGTCGGCACAGGCCGCCAGCTCGCGCTCGCCGATGCCGGTGCCGCTCCATGGAACCGGCGCGAGGACATGCACTTCGGCCTCGCGCGCTAGGCAACGGATCAACGGCTCGACGATCGCATCGAACCACCAGGGCGTGATCACCGGAAGGTAGAATAATATTCTCATGCCGCGCCCACCGGGCGGCGCGCGGCCTTCCGTCGAGTATCGCGGGTACGAGACAACACCATGTCAGCATTATAGCCGGGCAGTGTCCCGGAGCGGCGCACATCGGCAAAATTTGCCTAGCCGGCCTTGGGCTCGATCGACGCGCGCTGCGCTACAGGATCGTGCGTAAGACCTGCCCCACTTCCCGTCGGCACCGCGAAAGCGCATTTGCGCTAACTTACCCTCCCCCAGGACCGTCATCCCCGCGAAAGCGGGGACCCAGAGTGGCAGAGGACGTCGCATTTGGCCCTGGGAGCGCCGGGGCCGGATCGCGCCCCGCGCGATCCTTACGCAGGCGGGGCCTGCGTAACCCCGGCACTCTTTCGCGGAATGACGAAGAGGGGGATTGTGCGCGTAAATCCCTCAAAGTTAGCGCCCATGCGACCGGCGTCCTGCATGACGACTCTGATTCGACGTTCGACCTTCTAATGGCCAGCGCAGACCACCGGCGCCTTTCCGCGAATTGCACAGGTCGCGCCGCCGGCGATGTTCACCGCACCCGGACCGACGTTGGTGATGCGCGCCTGGCTGCGGGCGCGGAGCTTCGCGTCGCTGTCGTTTCCCGAATAGAGCGAGAGTTCGTCGGCGGTCAGTGCGTCGCCGTCGACGTCGAAGGTGCCGAGCACGCGCATCGAGACGAGCCGCGCTTCGCCGGCGAAGGTGATTGCGCCCTGGCCGGCGGCGGTGATGCGGAGGTCTTCGGCGCGGATGCCGGCGACCTGGAGCCGCCCGATCCCGTTGACGGCAAGATCGACACGATCGCCCTGCATCGCGTCGATGGCGAGGCTGCCTCGCGTCGAGACCGACGCCGCGGTCAATCGGTCGGCGGTCACACGGATATGCAGCGGCGTCCTCGACGCATCGATCCGGCCGCCGAGCGTCAGCGTCGATCCCTCGACGCGGACGCCGGCGCGATCGAGATCCCCCTCGCCTCCCACCACTACTTCCGTCTTTGGTCCCGCAGTGACCGTCACTTCGAACGGTCCCTGCACGCGGATGCGATCGAACTGCGGCACCGGATAGCGCCGTTCGGCGGCGAAAGCCGTGACGGGAACCAGCAGGAGCAGCATGGCGAACCGGCGCATGCCGAAAGCTTGGGCGGTCCGCCGGTCCCAGTCAACGCACGCTAACTGCAGCGCGCGTCGCCAGAACCCATCTTGTTGACGGTGCATTTGGCGCCACCGCCGATTTCGACATCGCCCGATCCTGCGAGCGAGACGTCGACCGGACCTGCCACGGTCCCGCGAAGACTCCCCGAGCCCATGATCGACACGGTCCCGCGGTTCGCCTTGAGCTGGCGGCTGTCGACGTCGCCCGAGCCGGCAATCGAAACGTCGATCGCTTCGGCGGTGCCTGCTGCGACGATGTCGCCGGACCCGGCGATTGCCAGATGCGCCTTGCCGCCCTGGATCCCGGCTATGTCCAAATCGCCCGACCCGGCGACCGCGCCCGAGAAATCGCCCTGCGCATGCGCGACTTTCATCGCGCCCGAACCGCTGACATTGGCTTCCTCGAGCCGCGGCATCGTCACATGCACGCGCGCGCTGCCGTGACTGCCCCAACTCCAGCTGAAATGGTGCTTGCGTCCGATGCGCAGCGTCTGGCCGTCCTTTACGATCTCCAGTTCGTCGAGCACCTTGGGATCGCCCTCGGCGGTCACTGCGAAGCTGGGACCCGAAACGACGTCGACATCGTCGGAACCGCGCAGGTCGACGCGCGTGAAGTCGGCGACGGCGAAGTTCCGCGTCGAGCCCGACCCGCTTGCCGAAGCCGACTGCCCGCTACCACTGCCATGCAGGCTGCCGCACGCCGCGAGCGGCAAGGCTGCCAATATCCACAAACGCATAGCTCTCTCTCCCGATGTGTATTGTTTACATAACACACCAGATGAAGCGTGCAAATACAAAGGGCGGCACTCGCGAGCCGCCCTTTGCGAAAATCGACCGTCAGGCCGGCGTGCGCGCCTTAGGCGGGCACTTTGTCCCGGTTATGAATCGCCGCCGCCTTGCGGAGGATGTCGAGGATCTTCTCGAGCGCCGCGGGTTCGTTGGTCTCTTCCATCGCCGCGAGCTCGCGCGCAAGGCGCGAAGCAGCCGCTTCGAAGATCTGACGCTCCGAATAGCTCTGCTCGGGCTGATCGTCGGCACGGAACAGGTCGCGAACCACTTCGGCGATCGACACGAGGTCGCCCGAATTGATCTTCGCTTCATATTCCTGGGCGCGGCGCGACCACATGGTGCGCTTGACCTTCGGCTTGCCCTTCAGCGTGTCGAGCGCTTCCCTGAGCGTCTTGTCGCTCGAAAGCTTGCGCATGCCGACGCTCTCGGCCTTGTTGGTAGGCACGCG
>Ga0068861_100000620_pt1 | contig 21027 bp, 20 predicted proteins | sample KBSSwiS42_FD_66593 | JGI IMG/M metagenome (GOLD analysis project Ga0068861, IMG submission 66593) | Switchgrass rhizosphere microbial communities from Kellogg Biological Station, Michigan, USA - KBS Switchgrass S4-2 | ecosystem: Host-associated > Plants > Roots > Rhizosphere > Soil ...
GTTCGTGAGAGCCTCCGGGCAGACGCAAGCGCTGGTCGAGCTGACAACGCGGGACGTGCGCGGCATTCGAGACGAAGATCTCGTCGCGGTGCGCAGCCTCGAACGAACGGCATGAGCGCCGGAGCGCTCAATCAGCGCCCGACAAGTAGTCCAGCAACATCGTCCCGTCGTGTCCCAGAGCCCTGCTCTGCCTTGGACTCAAGACTTGCTGGATCAGGTTGGCACTCATCTCCAGACGCTCGCGAAGATCCGCAATCACTCGTTGAACTCGTTCGAGTTCCTGGCACTGGCCGAGAGCGTGCCGCCGCTCGCGAGTGACCTCCCCTTCTAGTTGAGCTATGCGCTCGACGAGATCGGCATCTGGTGCTGGGGCCTCCGGCGGGAAGCGGCGGCGTTCGTCGATCTGACGCGGGCGCGACGCCTCCTGGAGTGGGGTAGCCGCGGGAGGCCAAGACGCCGGGAGAATCGCTGAGGACCTGGCCATGGCCATTGCTGTGCCCCCGCGGATAGGCGCCTCCATTGAGGCGGCGCGGCTCGTCTTGAAGGAGCCCGATCTCTGGATCCCCCGCGGCCCTCAAGCAGGCCGTGCGCCCAATGGGACCGGCGCCGAAGACGAAGCCGAAGTCGAAGAGCCGCGCTGATGAGCCCGCCCCTTTGCACCTTTGGCGAGCAAATGCTATCATTGATAGCATGGCTCAACTCCTGGTCCGGAATCTCGACGAGGAGCTGGTCCGCGCTCTGCAGGTGAGAGCCGCCCAGCACGGGCGGAGCACAGAAGCGGAGCACCGGGAGATCCTGAGAGAGGCCCTGGAGAAGGGCCCCGCTCGACGCGACTTCAAGGCCTTCCTGGAGAGTATGCCCGACGTGGGGGATGACGCTGACTTCGAGCGCGACCGCACCGCCCCCGGCGCCTTCAGTCGAAATATCGACCTGTGAGCTACCTCGTCGACACGAACGTGCTGTCCGAGGTTCGCAAGGGCGCACGAGGCAATGCCGAGCTGCAACGCTGGTGGGCGCCCCTGAAGGCCGAGGAGATCCATCTCTCGGTACTGGTCCTCGGTGAGATCCGTAAGGGCATCGAAGGCCGGCGCAAGACCGATCTGGCCCAAGTCAACGTGCTCGAGCGCTGGCTCGAGCAGCTCGAGCACGTGTACGAGGACAAGATTCTAGCCGTCGACGCTCGTATTGCCGACGTTTGGGGGCGTCTGCAGGTGCCTAACCCACTGCCCATCATCGACGGCCTCATGGCGGCCACCGCGCTCGTTCATGGGCTCGTCCTGGTGACCCGCAACGTCAAGGACGTCCAGGCGGCGGGCTGCCGTTGCCTCAACCCGTTCGAGCCCGCAAGCAGCGCGGTGAAGCCGTGACCCTGCTCGAGCAACGAGCGAAAGCATGAGTGTGCCGCGCAACTTGAAGCTGGTCCGCGATCGTGACGGGTGAAGTGCGGTCAGCGCGGTCGCGACAGTACCGGCCGCGTCAGTGCATGTGAGCGGACCCTTGGTCGCGGTCCGACGCGTCTTGCAGCTCCGGATGGTTGATCCTGCCCCCCGCTAGACTGGTCCAGCCAAGTGCAAGGCTCGACGACATGCACACACCGAGCAAGATAGCCAATGAGGGGCGAGAATACTCCCCGCTCCGCTTGCGAGCCAGAACGACCGCGACCCCAGCAGCAACGGCGGCCGCTCCGGAGAGCGCCAGACCATAGACCGATCGAACATGGTGCTCGGAAAGTGCCACGCCGGAGGTGCGCGGCAATCCTTCGATCTGCTGCAGGGCTGGTTCGCCGCTGAAGAAGGCAGCAACGACCGCGATGAACGAGATGGTTAGAATGAGTAAAGCTGCGCGAACCCAGCTCGCTCGCTCGCGGGACCGGATCGCAATGAGCAGCAGCAGGGACCCGAGCAGCATTCCGAGCACCGGGACGTGATTGACAACCAGGTGGACATGAGCGCCGCCCATTCGATCTCATGGCGCAAGACTCGTACCATCGCGTACGAGCCGGAGGCGGCTACTTACACGTGAAGGGAAGCTGCGTATTGCCTCGGCGTGGCGAAAGGGAGCGCGCGTGACCATTGCGGTCACAGGGAAACGTCGCAAGCTACCACCCGCAGCAATGGCTCAGATCGTGCTATTTCTTCTTCACTGATCTGGGTCTCGTTGCGAGCACGGCTTCTGGTTCAGGTCTGACCATGTCCATACTTCGAATCATCCAGTTCTCGAGCGTCCTCTGCACCAGCTTGGCGCTCGTTCCTGCCATGGCTCACTTGCTGGAGCTGCCGAACAAGATCCGGCTGCCCCGTGACGCATATCTCACCGTGCAGCGGATCTATCGTGGCTGGCAGCTCGTGGGGATCGTGGTCGTGGCAGCCCTGGCTTCGACACTGCTGCTCCTGTTGCACGCAGATGGGGCCGACTTCGTACCCGCCTCGATCGGCTTCTTCTGCGTGCTCGCAACACAGGTCGTCTTCTGGCTCATCACATTTCCCGTCAATCGTCGCACCCGCAACTGGACAGCGGTAGCCGACGATTGGATACGATTGCGAAACCGCTGGGAATACTCCCATGCGGCGTCCGCCATGCTCAATCTCGGTGCAGTGGTGAACGTGATCATCGCGGTGCTGTCCGAAAAACCCTGACGCCGGAGGGCTGAATGATCATCCAAATGTTGTCCACGCGGACAGCCGAAGGCCATCGCGAACGCTTCGAATGGGCGGTCTCGTTACTGTCCGCCTGGTGGGTCGCCGGGCTTTACTTGGACGGTTGGGCGCACATCCACCTGCTGCCGGAGAGCTTCTTCACGCCCTGGCATGCCATGATCTACACGGGCATTCTTGCTACTGCGCTCGTGCTCGCCATTGCGGCGCGGCGGGCGCGGAAGCGCGGAGCACGCTGGTTGGCAGCGTTGCCCGAGGGTTACGGCCTTTCCCTGGTTGGAGTCGCAGCATTCCTGGCCGCGGGTGTCGCCGATATGGCTTGGCACCTCGCTCTTGGTATTGAAGCGGATCTGGAGGCTCTGTACAGCCCGCCGCACCTCCTGCTCGCCGCGAGCGGCCTGCTCATCGTGACCGGTCCGCTCAGGGCCTCCTGGCATCGGCCGGAGCGCGGCGCAGCCATGCTGTGGCGAGCGGTGCTCTCGTCAACTCTCTTGCTCGCGATCTTGGCCTTCTTTACGAGTGAATCACATCCGATCACGCACCCTTGGGCAGCAACCCGCTTTCGTCCCGCTGCCCTCAGCACCACGGCCCTTGGGCTCCCGACCCCACCGCTCGGGGGTCTTGGGGTTCGCGAGCTGATCGAGATGCTCGGCATCAGCGGCGTCATCATTCAAAGCGCCCTGCTGATGGCCTTGGTACTTCTGTTGGTGCTGCGCTGGGGCAGTCAGCTGCCCTTCGGGTGGTTGACGTTGCTGCTGGGTGGCAGTGCGCTGGGTGCGAGCATCCTTCATTCGACTCACTGGGTGAGTCTTCCAGCGATCTTCACCGGTGTCGTTGCAGATTCGGTCTATCGCTTGCTCAAACCAGAGCCGGCACGGGTGGGCGTGATGCGGCTGTTTGCCGCGGGCCTTCCCATCTTGCTTTATGCCTCGTACTTCGTCGTCTTGATCATAGGGGGAGGCATCTGGTGGCCGCTTACGATTTGGGCAGGGTCGCTGCTCGTCGCGGGAGCTGTTGGCCTGCTCGTCAGCTACGTGGTCGTCGCGCCAACATTTCCCTTGCGGACCGGACCGCAGGGGCACCGGGTGTAAAGGGCCACCGCGGCCCTTAAATCCTCAGCGCGGCCTTTCCGCTTGCGCAGGTGTTTCGGCGGTCCTAGGGCGCAGCTATGTGCCTGGCGCGGCGCGGCTGGATCCCCACATTGCTCGCCCTGCTCGTCGGTTGCACGTCGACGAGTGAGCCGGGCGGCCTCGTCCCGCCGACCGCCGACCAGGATGCCGCCCTACCGAGCATGCAGGTGGTGGTGAACGGTCAGGCACTGTGGCTTCACGTCACGACCTTCGGCGAAAGCGGTAATCCACCCGTATTCGTTCTGCCCGGTGGACCGGGCGCCGACTTCCGGTTGCTGCTGCCCTTGAGCGAGCTCAAAGATCGCTATTTCGTCGTGATGTGGGACGAGCACGGCGGTGGCCTGTCTCAGCGCCTGTCACACAAGCGGGATCTGAGCCTCGACAGCTTCGACGCCGAGATCGGCGCGATGCAGGCGATTTTTGCGCCCGATCGCAGGGCAGCCCTGGTGGGCCACTCCTTCGGCGGGTCGATCGCGACGCGCTATGCCGCCCGCCACCCCGATGCCGTGGCTGCGCTGGTGCTGGTGGAGCCCGGGCCGCTCACGCAGCACGCGCGCGACAATCGCCAGAGCGGCGCGCTCGGTGGCCTGGCGACGCTGGCGAGCATTCTTTGGGACAACGAGGTGTTGAGCCTCGAGGACCATGCCCAGGCTGACTACCGCGTGCTGGGCACGTTGCGCGAAGCGAGCCAGGATTACTACTGCGCGGGCCAAAGGGCACAGGAGTATCCCGTCTGGCGCTTCGGTGCCTATTCGGAGCTGGAGGTGACGAGCGAGGAGAACGGCTTCGATTACCGCAGCGGGATCGAGGGCTACCACGGGGGCACGCTCCTGGTCGCTGGCAGCTGCGGCAATCTCGGCCGCGATTTTCAGAACGCGTTCAATCTGCCGTCGTTGCCGAACGCCGAAATGACGTCGATCGAGGGCGCTGGGCACATCACCTTGTTCCTCGAGAACGCGGCGGCCACCCTGGCCGCGATACGCTCATTCCTGGGCCAGCGATCGTGGTGAGCGAAACGATCCCGGACAGGATGGGACGGGGTGCGGTGATCGTGCTCTGCATGGGCATTACGCTGGCGGCTCCGCGCGTGGCCCCGGCGCAGCTCGTCCCCGCGCCGATGACCCGCTCGCCGTCGCTGATCGCCGGCGCGGCGCTGGAGCCCGAGCCCGTCGCGAGCGCCGCGTACCTTCATCCCGTGCCCGTCGAAGGCGGGCGCACAGCGCTCGCAGTCGGCGCTGGCACCAAGCTGCCGCTGCTGTCGATTGCGCGTGGCGATTTCCGTGTGCAGTTGCTGGCCGCAGCCAGCTACCAATCGCCAAGAGGCTTGGGTGCCGCTTGCCAGGCGCTCCCCTACCTCGCACGTGCGGAGAACGATGCTGGAGCGTTCTTCGGCCTCGGCGTCGAGCTGCGCTGTCAGCCGTCGTACTTCCGGGGCAGCTGGATCGTCGGCCTCGACCTCGGCTGGCAGGAGACGCTCACCACGAACATCCAAAACTCGGACCTGGCGCGGCGGACCTTCGACGATCGCTATCCGCCAGGCGTCATCGGCAGCTCCGGTCCGGAAGACGGCTGGTACCGTTTCACCTCGGTGCGCTTCCGCGCCGGCCTGGCCACGAGCCACCGTTTCGACGGGTCGTGGTCAGGCGCCGCCGCGCTTGGCACGCTGTTCACTCTCCAGGATCAGGGCGTGTACTTGCCGCTCATCCCCTTTTACCTGGAGTTATCCGCTCGCTGCGGCTTTTAGGCTGGGGCTTCTGGCGAGCCCTCGGTCGGGCGGTGCGAGCGGTACTTCTATTTGTAGGCGACACCCGCGCTCGCAGGGCCTGCGAGGTGGATCACTTCTGTCGAACGGAAGCCCGCCTCGCGGCACCACCCTTGAAAGTCTGCGCCCGTGAAGTCGAAGGCCTCGCCGAACTCGATCAGCATGTTCAGCGACATCATGAGGCCGAACGCATTCTCCCTGCGGGCGTCATCGATCAAATTCTCGATGACGATGAAGGCGCCGCCCGGCGGCAGGGCGTCGTAGGCGGCGTGTACGAGGTAGCGCTTCCTGTCGAGATTCCAGTCGTGCAAAATCATGCCCATCGTGATCACGTCGGACTTCGGCAGCGGATCGGCGAAGAAGTCGATCGACCGGGCGGAGATGCGATCAGCGAGTCCCGCGGCCGCTATCCTCCGTTCGGCGATCGCGGTCACCTCGGGAAGATCGGTCGTGATGCAGCGCAAGTGTGGATGTCGCGTCGCCACGCAGATCGAAAGCTGGCCGGTCGCGCCGCCAACGTCACAGAGCGTCTGATGACGTGAGAAATCGAACCTCTCGGCGAGCGCCTGGAAGTTGGCGGCGGAGATGCCACTCATGGCGTCCATGAACTGCTCGAGCCGCTCCGGCTCGCTGTAGAGCTCCGCAAACATCGGTGCTCCCGTGCGTTTGATTTCATTCTGCGGCTGTCCGGTCCGTAGACCCTCGGTGAGGGCGCCCCAGAATGGATACAGGCGGGCGTTCACCATTTCGAGAAAGCCACCCATGAAGTGTGGGCTCGCGCGATCGAGAAACAAGGCCGTCTCCGGCGTGTTGCGGTAGCGCGCGCTCGCGCCGTCGCCGTCGCGATCGAGCAGGCGCAAGGCGACCAGCGCGTCGAAGAAGTCGGGATTGGCCCGCCGATGCAATCCCAGCGCGGCTTGCAGTTCATCGCCCGTCATCGAAGTCGAGCCGAGCGCGGTGAATAACCGGAGCTCGACCGCCGACAGCAGAACCTTGGCGGGCCAGAAACCCATACCGATTTCCATGATTCGAGCGGCGGCGGTCGCTGTCGTCGTGGCAGTGGTTGTCATCGCATTCTCTCCTGGGAAGCCGCCGCATCACCCGGATACCCGGACTCGACGGCGTTGGTGTCGCCCCGTCGTTTGTAGATGCCGGTGCCAGCATTGTTGATGGGGATGGCGAGCAGCCCCAAGCGCGCCGACACGGCCGCCATGGCCGTCTTCTTCTCCTCGCGCGTCTCCCGCGACCAGCGCGGTGCGGCCCCGGACGCCTCGATCTCGCCGACCGGGGAGGCCAGGCGCTCTAGCGGGCGCGGATAATCTCGCCGGTACGCCATCCCTCGATACTGCGGATGAAGGCAGCGCCGATCGCGCGCATCGGGACCGGCAGGCGGCCCGGGTTGAAGCGTCCAAACTGCTCGGCGGTGTCTTCGGCCATGCCCGGGCTCACGGCGTTGATGCGGACGCCGCGCCCGAGGTCGAGGGCGGCCGCGCGCACGAAGCCTTCGACACCGCCGTTAGCCGCGGCGTAGCTGCTGGAGCCGCGGATCGGATCGTCGAAGATGTAGCCCGACATGAGGGTGAACGAGCCGCCGTCGGAGATGAGCGAGCGCCCGAGCAGGACCAGGCGGATCTGGCCGAGGAGCTTGCTCTCGATGCCGACGGCCAGCTCTGCCTCCGACATGGTGTCGAAGGGGCCGAGGTGCGCCTCGCCGGCCGCGCACACGACCGCGTCGAAGCGGCCGACTTCCTCGTACATGGCCCGGACAGAGTCCGCCGAGCGGATGTCGACGCGAACCGATCCTGCGCGCCGGCTTGCTACGACCACTTCGTGTCTCCCCGCCAGCGCGGCGACCACGGCCCGGCCGATCGTGCCAGCACCTCCGATGACGATGATGCGCATGGTGCTCTCCCTTCCGCGGCAACATGGCTCTGTTCACCCACGTGGACTAGACTCGACATCGTGCAAAGACTGTCCAGAAGAGGAAACAGTCTCGACAGGGGGGCCTGCAGCCTGCCGGAGCTGGGCGAGCTGACCGCGCTGGTGGCGGTCGCGCGCGAGCGCTCGTTCACGCGCGCGGCCCGCGCCCTATCGATGCCGAAGTCGACGTTGTCGAAGCGGATCGCGTCGCTGGAGGCGCGCCTGCGTACGCGCCTTCTGCAGCGGACCACCCGCGCGGTGGCCACCACCGAGGCCGGCCGTGTGCTGGTCGAACGGGCGGCGCGCCTCCTGGCCGATCTGGAGGACGCCGGGCGCGCGGTGATGGACCTCGACGCGTCTCCGCGCGGCCTGGTCCGGCTGACCACGCCGGCGCTCATGGCCGAGCGCCTGGTGGCGCCCGCGCTCATGGGGCTGCTCGCGCGCGCGCCCGAGCTGGCCATCGAGGTGGTGGCTACCGACCGTGTGGTCGATGTGATCGGCGAGGGCTTCGACGTGGCGCTGCGCACCGGGCGCGTGGTGGACAGCTCGCTCGTCGGGCGCAGGCTCCGCCCGTGGGACAACATCGTGTGCGCCAGCCCGGCCTACGTGGCGCGGCACGGCCGGCCGCGCCGGCCCGAGGATCTGCGCGGTCATTCCTGCATCGCGTTTCGGCGCGATGCAGCCTCGCCGACCCAGTGGTCTTTCGCGCGCGCGCGCCGCTCGGTCACCGTCGTGGTCGCCGGGCGCTTGACGGCCAACTCGCAGGAGCTCGCGCGCGACGCCGCGCTCGCCGGGCTCGGCATCGCCAACCTGAACCGCTTCGTGGTGGAGGACGACGTGCGACGCGGCGCGCTGGTGCGACTCCTGCCAGCGTGGTCGGTGCCGGCTGGCGAGCTCCACATCCTCTACCCTGGCCAGCGGCTGCTCGGCTCGAGCGCGCGTGCCGTCATCGACGTCCTGATCGAGAGGCTCTCGGACGCCCCGCCCCTCCCGCGCGAGCGCGCGCTGCAGACCTCGTGATGCGCGCAGGCTTTCGCGCCCCCCGGAATAGGGCTCACGGTGACGAGATCGCAGCGGCAGAACAAGGTACATGGCCACCGTGGTGAATACCCAGCGCGGCAGGGCCCCAGCGCTGATGAGCGAGCGTACACGGGTCCGCGCTGCATTGCCTTCCCCTGTGACGAAAGAGCCCGCACGTGACTGGATCAGTCACACCGAGAACAGCGCTGGCCGCCAAGGCTCGACGTATGGTCCTGCTCGTGCGCGGCACCCATTCGACGGCCTCAGTCGCCGTGTTGCTTGGGACGACCGTGGGGACGGCCGGCACGCTCTCGGCCTCGACGGGCACGGCGCTTGCCTTGTTGTGGTGCAGCACGCATGGAACCAAGATCTGACAAGCAACACTCATCGCCGTATCGCCGCCTCGTCGTCATGGCGATCCTCTCGTTTGCCGCGATGTACGTTCTGATGTACGCAATGGTCGATCGCTTCGCAAACGTCTATCCCAACATCAATCAGGCGTACATGGCGGGGGTGATGGCCGCACCGATGGTTATCATCGAGCTATTGGTCATGCGTGGCATGTACCGCAACACGCAGGCAAATATCGCCCTGTCCACGCTCAGCGCGCTCGTTCTTGGCGTATGTTTTGCCGGCATTCGCAAGCAAGCGGCGGTATCGGATGAGCAATTTATTCGCTCGATGATTCCTCACCACGCCGGGGCAATCCTCATGTGCAAAGAGGCCTCACTGCGGGACCCCGAGCTTCAGGCGCTATGCGGACAGATCCGAGCTGGACAGCAAGCTGAAATCAGCCAAATGAAGGCGAAGTTGGCACAGCTGGATCCAGGCTCCATCAATAGATCTGATCAATAGATCTGATCAATAGATCTGCGCGCAACGTCATCAATAGATCTGCGACGGTTCAGGGACGCCGGCCTCATGCATGGTCTGATTCATGCTCAGACGAGGCAACATGAATGTTCATGCCCAGACGAGGCAACATGAATGCGCGTTCGAAGTACACATCTGAAACCGACGGGCACGCCCTCGAACCCGAGGGCGGCGGCAAGCTCGCCCCGCGCCGCACCGCCAAGGCGGGGCGCCGGCCACATGTCGTCGTCGTGGGGGCAGGTTTCGCGGGCTTGCACGTCGTGCGCGGGCTGCATCACGCGCCCGTCGAGGTCACGCTCATCGATCGTCACAATTACCATCTGTTCCAGCCCTTGCTCTACCAGGTGGCCACGGCGGCGCTCGAGCCAGCGGATATCTCGCAACCGCTCCGACAGCTCATTCGAGCTGACAACGTGGACATCCTCATGGGCCAAGTCGAGAGCGTGGACGCGGCGGCGCGCCGCCTGCACTTGCTCGATCGCATCGTCGAATACGACTACCTCGTGCTCGCCACCGGTGCGGCCCATTCCTATTTCGGCCATGATGACTGGGCGCCGCGCGCTCCCGGCTTGAAGACGCTGGAGGACGCGCTCGAGATCCGACGGCGCGTGCTCTACGCCTTCGAAGCGGCCGAGCGCGAAACGGACCCCGAACAGCAGCGCGCCTGGCTGACGTTCGTGGTGATCGGCGGCGGCCCGACGGGCGTGGAATTGGCGGGCGCGCTCGCCGAGATCGCGCGCCAGTCCCCCTCTCGCGAGTTCCGCCACATCAACCCATGCTCCGCGCGCGTAGTCCTGCTCGAGGGCCTGCCGCGCGTGCTCACCGCGTACTCGGAGGACCTCTCCGCCAAAGCTCGGAAGTCGCTGGAGCGACTCGGGGTCGAGGTGCACACCGATACGATGGTCACCAGCATCGAGGAGAGCGAGGTCACGGCCAAGAATATGACCGTGATCAGCCGCACCGTGCTCTGGGCAGCGGGTGTCGCGGCCTCCCCGATCGCCCGATCCCTCGGTGCCGAGATCGACAATCCCGGCCGCGTGAAGGTCACACCGCAGCTGACGGTGCCGGGTCACGAGGAGATCTTCGTCGTCGGAGATCTGGTCAACCTCGAACAGGACGGCCAGCCCTTGCCGGGCCTCGCGCCTGTGGCGATCGCGCAGGGCAAGCATACGGCCAGCAATCTGCGCCGCGCAGTGCAAGGGGAGCCGCTCCAGCCGTTCCACTATGACGACAGGGGGTCGTTCGCGGTGATCGGTCGCGGTGCTGCCGTCGGAGTGGCCTACAGCTGGGCGATGTCCGGGATGCTGGCCTGGCTCATGTGGCTCGGGATTCACATCACGTTCTTGATCGGGTTCAGAAATCGCATCGCGGTGCTGTTCAACTGGGCCTATGTGTATTTCACCCGGCGCCGCCATGCACAGCTCATCGTCGGCGACGCGCCCCTCACGGCAGGCGCGCCGAGCGTGTCTCGGCCGCGCGCGCGCCCTCACGAGCTGCCCGCGCGCGCCCCGAGCTCGAGCCGCGCCGCGCCCAGCAGCCCCAGCGCGAGCGCCCCTGCCACGAACGGCAGCAGCCCGCGTCCAGCGCTGCCCTCCCGCTGACAGCGTCGGCCGTGACTTGTTGCCCCCGCGGCGTGCGAGATGGCTGCGGCGAGCATCGGGCTGCCGATCCGTGTGTGGCATGAAAGTGCTCAGGGTCGATCCCTTCCCGGGCCGGCTCGCGACAGTGGCACACCGAATGCAGCTGCGCGTTCGATGATCCGCGAGCCCCGCGCCGAGACGCCTCGAGCTCCGCCCGAGACGCTACCCGCACGGGCCACGCCCGCGATGGCTTGCGCGAACTTGTCACACTTTCGGTAGCTCTTCTGGCGCTACTCGGCCCGAGATGCCGGAACGACGATCCCGATCGCTGGCCGCCGACGCCCGGACGCCCTCTCTTCGGCACCCGCGTGGGCTCGGCACCGGCGTTCCACTCCCATCAGAAACCATCGGATCGACATGCCAGCATCCCTCATGCTTCACGCGCGGGCGCCTGGAGGATTGCCTTCAGCTCCGCAGGCAATTGAGCGCGCACGTTCGCAATCTGTCCGGGACTGATGGAGCGGCTCAAGACCGCTCCCACCTGACGCACGATCTCCTCCCCGCGGGTCGCGTCGACGTTCAGACGCGCGGCGAGCGCTTCCGCAATGGACCGGAGCGTGACACTGCGATCCTGCGCCGAGCCCGGGTCCGCGATGCGGTCTCGCAACAAGCTCGGCAGCTGTGCGAGCAGATCTTCGGCTTCCTCCGCCCGGAGTCGATGTGTGATCGCGCAGAGGACCGTCTGCAGCGCCACGATCGCGCCCTCCGGAATCTCCAGCCCCGTCGCGCCCAACGTGCGCTCGATCAGCACGTCGTAGGAGGCCCTCGCACGCGCAGCATGGCGTCGCGACCGGAGCTCGAGCCGCGCTTCGTCGTCGACCGAGCGCGTCGGGCGGACCTGTCCCCGCCGTTTCAGCCGCGAAGGCTCGGACAGCTGTGCCCGAACGATCGCGGCCAGCGTAGCTGCGTCGACGGCTTGATCGAGAATCAGATCATCCAGCGTGATGATGCCGGCCAGCCGCCGCTCCCGGTCGACGATCGGAATCCGGCGAACGTGACGCTCCAGCATCAGCGTGGCCGCATCTTCGACGCTCGCCGTCACGGGTAAGATGCTGGCGGGCGTCGAGAGCAGATCTTGCAGCGTGGCGTCAAATGGGTCGAGGTCGAACACGACCAGCTCCAAAGCGATATCCCGGTCCGTCACGATGCCAATCTGCGCATCGTCTTGCACCAATACGCAGCCGACATGATTCTCCTCCATGGCTCGAACGGCATCGTACAGACGCGTATTCGCATGCTGCACGACCAGCCGAGCCCCAGTGTATTTCTCGAGCGACACAGCGCCACCGGAAAGCAAAGGCCGTACCTCGGGACTGCCGATCGGCACAGGTACGGCACCTGCACTTCTCTGAAAGCTCTGCGGAGACGCCAACGATCTTGGCTTCGCGGCCGCGATCCATGCGCCGCCGCGAATGAGGCGTGGCAACCAGGTACGCCGTGACGAGCTGCCTCGGACCCGTAGAGGGCGAACGCGCAGAGCGCATCCGGACCTCAGGCTCGCTCGGCGCTCGAGCGCCTGCGCCGAGTCTCGAGCCCGTCGCGGGACGAGGTTGGGTCCGCACGCCCAGCGTTGCAGTCCGATGCGCTGTCAGGGCCCATCTTCCCCAGTCCGCGCGGTAGACGAGCGTTCTCGGAGACCTGACGCTGTACGACGACCAGGTCTCGAGCCTGGTCCGGGACGGGCGTGCGTAGAATCTTGCGACGGCACCGCGGGGGTGGTGCCGATCCGGCGCAGGCAGCGCCCAGCGGCGCGCCCATCGGAGCGATGTTCAAGCACTACGACCGCGTCGGTCTGGTCGGCAACGCCCTCACGCTCAGCGCGATTCTCGGTCGTGCGCCGCGCACACTCCAGCAGTTCTTCCGTGAGCTGTCGGCGGGCTCGTATCCACGGCGCAACACGTCGCTCTGATCTAGAACCAGCGCGCGAGCGCGTCGTCGAACGACTTCGACGACGCCTCTGTCCACGCGATGCAGCCGTCGGGACGGACGAGCAGCGAGGGGCTGTCTTTGGTGTGTGCATGTTGCACGTTTTGCGGGAGGGACCGTTCCGAAGGCGAGATGAGGAGGCCGCCGCCTTTCTCCATCAGCGCGTAGAGCCGCGCCTGCCTGCCGTCGCAGAGCGTGAGGAGCTGGTCCTTCGCGAGTGTGCCGACGAGCGGGTCGCCGTCGCCGAGGTCGTAGCGAATACCGACGCCCGTGAGCATCTCGCCGAAGTAGCGGTTGCCTTCGGGCAGCTTCATCAGGTCGCTCACGACTGTGCGGAGCGCGCTCGTGAGCGGGTCAGGGCGGATGAGCGCGACTTGTGCTCGGGTATTTTCGAGGACGCGCGCGGCGACGGGATGGCGCTCGGCGGTGTACGAGTCGAGGAGATGGTTCCGCCCTTTCAGCGCCGCAGCAAGCTTGAAACCCAGGTTCGCCGCGTCGACGAGGCCGAGGTTCAAGCCCTGGCCGCCGAAGGGCGAGTGCACGTGCGCGGCGTCACCGGCGAGAAACACGCGGCCCAGGCGGTAGGTCGTTGCTTGCCGGGCGTTGTCGGTCCAGCGCGTCGCCATCGTCATCGACAGGATCTTGACGTCCGTGCCGCTCACTCGCTGAATTGCCGCTTCGACCTCGGCCTGCGTGATCGGCGCGTGCCGATCGGGCGGCGCTCCGTTGAACTCCGCCGTGAAGACGCGGCCCAGCCCGGATGAGATGAGCCCTCGCGGCGTTCGGTGCCAACCCGCCGCGAGCTTCTCGGGCGCATCGAATACCAGTACAGCCTGATAGCCAGTGATGGTCGGATCCGTGCCGGGGAACTCGAAGCCGGCGAGCTTGCGGACGCGGCTCCGGCCACCGTCGCAAGCGACGAGGTACTGCGTGCTCAGCGTGCCCGTGCTCGTCTGCACGGTCACGCCGTCGTTGACCTGCTCGAAGCCCTCCACCGTCACGCCGCGACGAACCTCGACGCCGAGAGCGCTCGCGCGCGCGGCCAGGATCTTCTCGATCGCTTCTTGCGGCACCATGCGCATGTGGCGCTCCGGGTCGCGCTGGAGGCTCTGGTCGATCAAGAACAATGCCGAAAAATGGCCTCCCGGCTTCTTGATCGGTCCGGCTCCGAAGCGTGCCTTCAGCATCGGCATCACGAGGGCCAGCACGGCCCGTTCCTCGGCGTCGAGCGCATGCGCGAGCCCGCGCCGTTGCAGTGCCTCGGCTCCCAGCGCGCCGATGCCTGCGGCCTTGATCGTGCGGTCGGGCTCCACGAGTCGCTCCAGCACGAGCGGCTTCACGCCCGCGGTCGCGAGCTCGATGGCGAGGAAGAGCCCCACCGGGCCGGCACCGACGATGACGACGTCCTGGGTCATGACGACAATATTAGACTCGATAAAACTTTGTGCTAGTCAAATGTTTTACCGGGTATATATTTGTTCCATGGGCGAGCTCCGTGAAAGCAAGAAGCGCGAGACCCGGCAGCGGATCTCCAACGTCGCGACGGGGCTGTTCTTCGAGCGCGGCTTCGACGCGGTCACGATCGAAGAGATCGCAGCCGCCGCCAATGTCTCCAAGATGACGGTGTTCAACTACTTCGCACGCAAGGAGGACCTGTTTCTGGATCGCGAGGACGAGCTGACGGGGCTCTTGCGCGAAGCACTCCGCGAGAGGCCGAAAGGGCAGTCGCCGATCGCCGCGCTCCGCCGCCTGGTCGATAGGCTCTGCGAGCAGAAGCACCCGTTCGCTCGCATCGACAGCCAGACGGTCGGCTGGTGGCGCGTCGTTGTTGCGAGCCCGTCGCTCGCGGCGCGCCTCCGCGAGATCGGGGATGAGGTGGCCCTTGGGCTCGCGGTCGACCTCGCCGGCCCGGAGCCGGATGGCCTCGCGCGGCTGGTCGCCGGCATGATCGTGCTGACGTGGCGCACGGCTTACGCCGATGCCATCCGCGTGTTCGAGCGCGGAGGCTCGGCGAAGAAGGCGAACGCTGCGTTCAGCGCGTTGCTCGCTCGCGGCTTTGCGGCCATTGACGGAATGGCGGCCGGCTCGAGCCAGCGGCCTGCCGCGTTCGGCTGAAACTCGCGGCGCGCGTTCGGCCGCTCGGGGCGCGCTGCCCGAGTTTGGGATTCGAAGTCAGGGCAGTCGCGACACGACCTTCGCAGCCAGGCGCCGAGCGCTTTCTTGCCAGGTAGCTGCCGGGTCACCCTTCTGATCGATGAAGAAGAAGTTGTTGCCTTTGCGCACGAGCAACTTGCGACAGACGGCCGCTTCGTCCCCCAGGCCTTCGATGGGCTGCGGCGGCTGACCCGGCTCGGACGGCTTGTTGGCAAAGAGCGTGGGCGCGCTGCAAACGTCTTTGACTTTCCTCTTGAAGCTGCCCGGGGCGTCGGTTGCATCGGGGTGGAAGAACAACGTCACGGCAAAACCCGGCGAGTCGGGCGCCTCTGCAGTGAGCCAGCCGCACGACGGCGCAGAGTATTGACCGCTCGATGGCATACGCCGACCGGTGACGGGCTGCTTCATTTCGGCAGTCACTTCCTCGTCGGTGAGCAGATTGCAGATCTCGTCTTCCGATTGAATGGCGTTGGCCGCAGCCTCTTTCGTGGCCTCGGACTTGCGCGCGCAAGCGCTCCAGACGAGCAGGCCACCGAGGAGCAACTGCACTGGTGACAGGCCCTTGGACGACATGGGTTTGGACATTGCACGCAACGTAGCACGGCGCGCCGACGTGGCTTTCTCAATCTGTCGAGCTTCGCCGGTCGAGTCGCTCGGCCCCCGTGGTGCAGAGCACCCTGGTCAATGCCCTTCGAAGCTACGTAGCGGCCACAGAAGCACTCGCGAGTGGCGCCGATCTGTCTGGGCTGCCCCTCGGCTCGATGAGAAGTTTCAAACGACCGTGCACTGGCAGCCACTCGATCGAGCCGCGTGCACGTGACGGCTCGACTGGATGACCTCGTGAAGGTGACGCGTTATCTGCGCCTGCGCGCGCTGTGCCGCTGGCGTCGCGCCAAGCTGGGTGATTCTGAGGCTCAGCGCTTGGCGGAGTGCTCGGCGCGTTCGCGGCCGGGGCTGCAGGGTTCGGTCGCGTGAACGAGCCCGCCGAAAGGCCGACGCCGCGCAGTGGGCACATCCTGGAGACGTGCGGGGCATGGCGGGGCCGAGCCAACCGCGCGGGGGCTGAAAAAAAGACGCCGCAGCCTGTCACAATCGCACGGGCCAGCTCGTCTTACCCAGCAAAGAAGGGCTCATGCTGGACGGGACGATTCGCGCACACACTCGAGCGGAAAGCCGCACGAGCACGCTCCGCCTCGACGCGACTCGCGTCGCTTATCTCGAACGCGGTCAGGGGGAGCCGCTGGTACTCGTGCACGGTTCGAGCAGCGACTATCGTACTTGGGACTGCGTGCACGCCCGGCTCGCGGAGCGCTTTCGCGCGATCGCGTACAGCCGCCGCTATCACTGGCCGAACGCGCAAATCCAAGAGGGCGCCGACTATTCGATGCTGGAGCACGAGCACGATCTCGAGGCACTGGTTCGCGCGCTCGACGCCGCGCCGGCGCATCTCGTGGGTCATTCCTATGGTGGCTTTCTCTGTCTGCTGCTCGCGATCCGGCGCCCGGCGCTGGTCCGCTCGCTCGTCCTGGTCGAGCCACCGGTGTTCACGCTGTTCACCAGCAGCAAGCCAGCGCTGGGAGAGCTCCTGAGCTTGCTCTTGACCCGACCGCGCACCGCCATCGCGATCGCCAGGTTCGGAGCGAGCGGGCTTTCGCCGGCCACTGCCGCCGTGGCGCGCGGCGACACGGAGGCCGCCCTCGAACGCTTTGGCAGGGCCGTGCTCGGCCGCGCGTGGTTTCAGAGGCTTTCGCGCGAGCGTCTCGAGCAGGCGCGCGCGAACTTCATCTCGGCGGAGCTTCTGGGCTCGGGATTCAGCCGGCTCGTTGACGAGGACATCCGCTCACTCGCCTGCCCCGTCCTGCTCCTGAACGGCGCGGGCAGCCCGTCCATTTTTCATCACCTGAACGCTCGCCTGGCAGAGCTTCTCCCCAGCGCACAACGCGTGGCCATCCCGCGAGCGTCGCACAACGTGCACGAGGACAATCCAGCGGCGTGGCAGGCCGCCGTCACCGAGTTCCTCCTCCGGCGCTGACGGTGGAAGCGCAGCATCGGCATCGAGCCTTCCGTGACGATCTCGTCGAGGAGTTGATGCGCGCTTTTTTAAGCCCGGCGAATCAACACGGCGAATCCGCGTGGCGAGCTGCCCCGAGGTGAGACGTTCGAGCCCGGAACGCTTCAAGCTGAAACGAACGTGCAGAGAGCGCGCGGCGCGCGCGGGGGGGAAGATGGTTCAGAAAGGGAATGCCCTCCCCAAGCGCCGCCGAGAAGACTGCTGTCATTCATGGAATTTTTGCATGAAGGCAGATCCCGACGCATGCTGATAGCGTGGGTCGTTTTCGTTTGTGCTTGACGTGTGGACTTGGCTTGGCATTGGCGTGCGGCAACAGCGCGGGGCCCGGCCAGAGTGTGATCGGTGCGGGTGGCTCGGACCAGGACGGCGCGGGCGGGAGCGGGCTCGCCGCAGGGGGGGCTGCCGGAGAGCTGCTCAGCAATGGCAACTGGGGACCAGATTTTGGCGACAATACTGCCGGGAACGGGGCGGGTGGATCTGCTGCGCCGGAGCTGGTGGAGCAGAATCTGATCGCTTTCCGCGTGGAGCCTGCAGATCAGGTGCTGAAGGTCCAGCTCGGGCAAGCGGGCACGCTCGATTATCGCGCCTTTGGTCGCTTCGCGAGCAACCCCGACAGCGAAGTCGAGCTCACCGAGCGTACGGTGTTCTACGTTCCCGACAACTATCTCGTCGGCGGGTTTCCCAGCGACGGAACGCACACGTTGAGCACGCGTCTGCCGAGCGACGGCAGCGACGCGCAGCAGCGTGGCGGCAGGCTGCTGGTGCGCGCTCAGGCCTCGAACAGCGATGGCAGCGTGACCACGGCGACGACCACGCTCACGGTCGAGCTCGCGGGGGACCAGCTGCCGCCCGCAGCTTCGCCGCTGGCGACTCCGGCGTTGCCTGCGGATCCCGCAGCGCAGTTCGTGGGGACTCCGTCGGCGGCGCGCGCGCCGCTGCTCGCGTATCCGAACGACGGCGTGCTCTTGCCGCCCAACCTGGGCCGGCTCGAGGTGCACTTCCAGCCCGGAGCGGCGGAGAACACGCTGTTCGAGGTCGAGTTCGCGAGCGCGACCTCGGACCTGAAGTATTTTACGCGTTGCTACGCCGACAGCGCACAATTCGTAGCCGGTGCCTGCGCCCTGATCCTCTCCGGAGCGGATTTCGATCACCTCGCCGCCTCCAACCAGGGCACCGGGCCCGTCCGGCTCACGGTGCGCGGCAGCGACGAGAACGGCACCTTCGGAGCGTCGGACAGCATCGCGATCGAGTTCGCGACGCAGCGCATCGACGGCGCGGTCTACTACTGGACCACGTCAAACGGCAGCAGCATCGAACGCTTCGACTTCGGCTCGGGGCAATCCGAGCCCGAGACCTTCGTCAAGGCCGAGAGCGCCGTGGCGAATGACTCGTGCGTGGGTTGCCACGCGCTCTCCCGCCAGGGCGACAAGATCTTCTACAGCCTCGGCAACTCCGCTCGCGGAGAGCTCATGTATGTCAATGCGCTGGGCAAGAGCCAGTCCGACCCGGAGTTCTACGCGTACGACGGCGCGACCCTCGACTACCCGCTCGCGACCGCGTCCAAGCAGAACCGCGTGCTCACCGGCTCGTTCAACCCCGATGGGTCTCAGTTCGTGGCGAGCGCCCCCGTCAATGACCCCGCCGCCGATCAGACCCTGTTCTTCCACGACGGCACGACCGGAGAACGGAGCGGGTCGCTGACGTTGCCCTTCATCCCGAGCCAGCCCGATTGGTCTCCCGACGGCGATCGCATTGCGCTCACGGCCATCGAGCGCAATCGTGCCACAATCAGCTTCCTGGGCGGAGCCATCGATATCCTCGAACGCAGCAACGGCGTGTGGGATGCGGCCTCGCTCATCACCATCGTGCCGTCGGCCGCGAACAAGAACCGCTTCAACCCGACCTTCTTCCCCGACGGCTCGCTGCTGCTGTACTCGGAGGTCGATCAATCGAGCTATTCGGGCGGCGAAGTCAACTCCTGCAACGAGAGCAGCGTCAGAAGCAACGGCCACTGCGACGGCTACTCCGACCCCGGCGCGAAGACCTGGGCGGTGGCGCCCGAGGTGGGGGGTACCCCCGTACGGCTCGACAACGCCGTGCGACCCGGCGTTGCCGACCAGCTCTACCTACCGCCGCAAACCAACGCGGGCCCGGGCGATCTGATGGACACCTACCCGAAGCCCGCGCCGTTCTTGAGCTCGCACCGCGGCAAGACCCTCGGCTGGTTCACCGTCGGCTCGCAACGGCGCGCGGGCCTGCGCAAGTTCTATCCCCACGCGAGCGTCGTCGGTGACGACGCGACGCAGTCGCTGCTCTGGATGTTCGCGCTCGACCCGGCGCGGGTAAAGGATGGCGAGGATGGCAGCTACCCGGGCTTCTTCCTGCCGTTCCAAGATTTGACGACCTCGAATCACATGGCGCAATGGACGCAACGCATCGTCAGCGACGCGCCGCCGCCGCCCGCTCCAGCGCCGCCGCCCGCCCCCGCGCCGCCGCCGCCGCCGCCCCCTCCCACCATCCTGCGCTGACGCTCGCGAGCCAGGGCGCAGCGAAACTTCGGGTGCATCCGCCCGCCCTCGGAACGCGATACAGTTCGCAGCCGTCAGCAGGAGCAAGCGTTGCGCGCGAACACGTACGCCTGCTCGGCGTCGGTGCCCCCAGCAACGAGTGCCGCGCGAGCTGCGCTGAGCAAGAGGGGCTCGCCGCTTGCACCCAGCGTTCGACGCCAGGATGGCCATCCTGGCGTCGGGACGGCGCCGCGCGGCCCGAGCCCTTCTTCTGGTCGCTCCAGGCCCGTGCTGGGAGCCCGGCAAAGCGGCAGAAATTCGCGCCGCCCGCGAGCTGCTCACTGCAAGGTGGCGGTGTCCCAGTGCTCGACGAGCAGACCACCGCCGATGCGAAACATGTCGAACCAGGTCGTGGTGTAGGGCGTTCCGCCGGCGCCGGTATAGCTGCGCAGCGTGGCCAGCACCACCAGGTCGCCCTCAGCGACCATCTGGATGAAATTCGCGATCGTCGGCTGCACCTGCCGCGGCTGAGCGAACTGGCGGAAGAACGCCAGAAAGCCCTGCAGCCCGGTATTGGCCTGGGGATTGTGCTGCACGTAGCCGGGAGCCAGAAAGCGCGGGGCTTCTTCCACCTGCTGCGCGTCGAGCACGGTGCGCCACATGTCGTAGACGAGCCGCTTGTTGGTCGCGAGCTGCATGTCGCTGCTGCTCACGGAGGGTTCTTGATCGGCGGTCGCCACGGGAGGCACGTAGCCGCGCGGCGTGCCATCCGCCGGCAAGCGACCGTGGTCCCAGTGCTCGGCGATCACGCCATCTTCGATGCGAAACAGATCGAACCAGGTCGTGCTGTAGGGCCGCGGTTGCGTCTGCGCATCCACCTGCACCAGCGCCACATAGTCCCGCTCCGCGACGATCGCGACGAGCGGTGTTCGCACCCGCTCCTGCACGGCCTGCGCCGGCCCCAGGCTGGCGAAGAACGCAAGCACGCCGGCGCGACCCGTGTCCGCGTTCGGGTTGTGCTGGATGTAGCTCGGCGCCAGGAAGCGCTCTGCGGCCTGCGTGTCGTGTGCCTCGATCAGCGTGCGCCAGAGGTCATAGACGAGCCGCTTGTTTGCTGCCAGCTGGGGCACCAGGCTGCTCAGCAACTGCGCGTGATCGGCGTTCTCCACGACCGGCAACGCGGGCTGCAGCGGGCCCATCTCCTGGGTTGCCGCCGGTTCCGGCGTCCCGGGCAAAAGCGGCGCGACCGTTTGCTCGCTGCCCGTCGTCGGTAGCCCGCTCGCGGCAGCTGGATTCATGACCGTGCCGGCAGGCATGTCCGAGTCCTTGGGGCTCGGCATCGCCGAGGTCATGGGCGTCGACGGTGGGGA
>Ga0068861_100000628_pt1 | contig 20891 bp, 15 predicted proteins | sample KBSSwiS42_FD_66593 | JGI IMG/M metagenome (GOLD analysis project Ga0068861, IMG submission 66593) | Switchgrass rhizosphere microbial communities from Kellogg Biological Station, Michigan, USA - KBS Switchgrass S4-2 | ecosystem: Host-associated > Plants > Roots > Rhizosphere > Soil ...
CGCCTCGTCAGGAACAGTCTCGGGGACGACGCCAGCGATGAGCTCTGCCGTGCCTGCGCTGAGGCGACCGGTGGCAACCCGTTCCTGCTCTCGGAGCTGCTCGGCGAGTTCCGCCGGGAGGCGCGCCCGGCCAACGCGATCGATCCACGGGCGGTCGACCGGTTGGCGCCCGAACGCATCGCGGCCGCAGTGCTGCTGCGGGTCAGCCGGCTCGACCCGCAGGCCCCTGCGCTGGCGCGGGCGGTCGCGGTGCTGGGCGAGCAGGCCCACCTCACGATGTGCGCGGAGCTGGCTGGGTTGGACGTCCGGACGGCGAGCACGCTAGGCGCCCGATTGGTGGACCTCGCGGTCCTCGTCGGTGGCGAGCCATTGCGCTTTGTCCATCCGATCGTGCGAACCGCGATCTACAACGATTTGTCCGCCACCGAACGGGCGGATCTACATGCGCGTGCGGCCAAGCTGCTGGGGGATCAGCGTGCCGACCCGGGTGCGATCGCGGTTCATCTGATCGCCACACCGCCGAGCGGCGACCGCAACGTCGTCGCCATGTTGCGGGAGGCCGCACGATCGGCATTGGCGGGCGGTGCCCCGGACACCGCGGCGGAGCAGCTGCGCAGGGCACTCGCGGAACCACCCGACGCCCGCGACCGTCCGTCGGTGCTGTTCGAGCTCGGCAACGCCGAACACGAGCTCGGTGATTTGGCTGCGCCAGGCCATCTCCGGGAAGCGGGCGAGACTGCGACGGATCCCCTCGTTCGCGCGCACGCAATGACTGCCCTCGCGTGGACGACTCATCCCAACCCGCCAAGGCAACGCGAGCAGCTTCCGCTCTATGAGTGGGCCGCAGATGAGGTCCGGCCCCACGATCGCGAACTTGCGCTGCAGCTCGATGCGGCGAGGCTGGGTGCACTCCTGCTGAACCCCGACTTGCCCGATCGCTACGAGGACGAAGCCGACCGGGTCGCGGACCTGCCGGCGCTCACCGCGGCGGAGTGCCTGCTGCGGTCTTTCGTGGCCCGCCGGGCACTCGAAGGCGGGCCGGTCGCGGTCGCAGGCGATTTGGCCGAACAAGCGGCGGCCCATCCCGCGTTGGTCAGCCAGGGCGGTCACCCGTTGTGGCGGACGAACGTCACGATCTGCTTGATCGAAGCCGAGCGCTATGAGGTTGCCGAGCACATTCTGTCTCGCGCGGCACGCCACGCCGAACGCAACGGCTCACTGCAGTGGTTCTCCCGGGCGCTGTGGCTACGTGGCCTGACCCGCAGCCGCCGGGGGGACTTGCGGGGGGCCGAAGCGGATGCCCGCACCGCTTGCGAAGTCCTCGTGACCAAGGACTACACCAAGACACCGGGTCTCGGCGTGGTAATCGAATCGCTGGCGGACCAGGGCCGTGTCGATGAAGCCGAAGTCCTGCTCGCCGAATTCGGCATGGAGGGCGAACTGGTGCCAAACCTGTTCTCGACGTTGCCGTTACTGACGCGGGGGCGGCTGCGCGCTGCGGCGGGCGATGACGTTCGCGCGCGTTCGGACCTCGAGGAAGCGTTGCGATGGATGCGGTTGAGCCGTGGGCTTTGGCCGTGGATGTCGGAAGCCTGCGTGGCGCTTGTTCCCGTGCTGCGCAATCTCGGCGATGACGCCGCCGCGCGCGCCGCCGCCGAACAAGCGATGCAAGGTGCGACGACCTCGCAGTCTCGTCGCAGGCTGGGCGGTGCGCTACGGGTCGCGGGCCTGCTGGAGGGCGGTGAGCGCGGAGTGGAACTGCTGCGTCAGGCAGTCGACACGTTGGCCGATTCGCCCGCCTTGCTGTGGCGGGCGCAAGCCTTCGTCGATCTGGGCGCCGCGTTGCGAAACGGTGGGCACGCCGCCTCGGCACGGCCCATTCTTCGTGACGGCATGGAGCTGGCGCATCGATGTGGCGCCACACCGCTGGCCGATCGGGCCGAGGAAGAGTTGCGCGCCGCAGGCGGCCGTCCTCGCCGACGGGCAGGAGTGGGTGCCGATGCGCTGACCGCGAGTGAGCGGCGAGTCGCTGAGCTCGCCGCCGTGGGGGCGAGCAATAAGGAGATTGCGCAATCGCTGTTCGTCACGCTGAGAACGGTGGAGATGCACCTGTCCAACGCTTACTGCAAGCTCGAAATCCGGTCCCGCCACGAACTCGCCGCAGCGCTCGCGTTGTAGGTGCATGGGAAAAGACTTCGGTTAATGCTTCGGGTCGACACCGTAGTCAGCAAAACCAGGTCCGACCAGACTAAATACCGTGCCCGAAGTGGGGGGCTGGCCGCTGATCGGCCGAGCCGAAGAGCTGGACGTGATCGCCGGTGCGACCGGGAAGTCCGGCACGTCGGCGGGCGTGGTGATCTTCGGGAAGCTGGGAGTTGGCAAGAGCCGGCTCGCTCACGAGGCCGCGCAGCGATGCGGTGGCGCGCTCGTGCGGCGGGCGTCGGGTTCTTCCGCCGCCAGGGCCATTCCACTTGGTGCGTTCGTCAACTGGCTGCCGGCGGACGTCTTCGAGCCGGTGCACGCCGCAGCCAGGGTGGTCAACGAGCTCATCAAGGGCGCGGGGTCGCGGCCGTGCATCATTGTGGTCGACGACGCGCATCTGCTCGATGACACGTCTGCGCTCATGTTGGCGCAACTCGTCGACCGCCGACTGGCACGACTTGTCCTGACCGTCTGCGGCGGCGCGGCGATTCCGGACGCCGTCTCGGCGCTGTGGCGCGACAGGCTGCTTCAGCGTCTCGACCTGCAGCCGCTCGGCAAGGCCGACTGTTCGACTCTTCTCGAATCGGCGCTCGACGGCTCGGTGGATCCGGTCAGCGAGCGCAGGCTGTGGAGCCTGACGCGCGGCAATGTGAGCTTCCTGCGGCGCATCGTCGAACAGGAAATGTGCGCCGGACGTCTCCATCGCACCGACGGGACATGGACATGGCTGGCCGGCTCCGTTGTCCCGTCGTCGGTGTGCGAGCTCATCGAACACCAGATGGGCGATCTGACGGATGCGGTCGCCGATGCCGTCGACCTACTATCGGTCGCGGGGCCGCTGGCGTTGCGGATGCTGGTGGACATTGTCGGGAGCGAGCCGGTGGAGCAGGCCGAGAATCGCGGCCTGATTGTCGTCGACGGTCGCGACGAACCCGTTGTGCGACTGGCGCATCCGCTTTACGGCGAGGTTCGACGTGTGCGGGCCGGCCACATTCGGTTGCGGCGGCTGCGGGGGACCGTGGCGGCACGGCTGGAACCTCACGGCGATGCCAGGCACATCCTGCGGCGCGGCACCTTGCAGCTCGAGTCCGACATCGCGGTGACGGCGCAGGACATGCTGCGCGCCGGCGAGGCGGCGCTGTGGAGCGGCGACACCGCGTTGGCGCAGCGGTTCGCGCACGCCGCGGCGGCAGCCGGGGGCGGTTGGCGCGCATCGCTTGCGCGGGCCGAGGCCTACACGATGGCCGGGGAACTCGACGAAGCGGAAACGCTTCTCGCCATGGATGATCCGCCGCATGACGCCCGCGTGTGCACTTGGCCCTCGACCTCGCGAGGAATTTCTATTTGCAGGGTCGGACCTGCGACGCGTATGCGGTCCTGGAGCAGGCTCCGGCGGACCACCTCGGGTCTCAGACGGCGACGCGCGCCTTCCTGGACGCGTGTGGGGGAGACGTCGCTGCGGCGGCGACCGCCGCCGACGCCGCCTTACGGTGCACCGGCATCGACGATTTGTCGGCGATGCTTGCGGCGACGGCGAAGATGATCGCGGCGGGTGAGGTGGGCCGTGTCGATGACCTCGCCTCGACAGCGGTGTTCGCGCGCACGCTCGGCGTCACGTCCCCGTCGACGGGATTACTTCGGTTCGCCTTCGCCGAAGCGCACAGTTCCGCTCTGCAACTACTCGGATTGCCCGACGCAGCAGACCCGGTCGGCGGCGTCCACGAAGACGACCAACCGCCCGACGTCTATCGGTGGGGCGCCATGATGGCCGGTTCGGTCAACCTGTGTCGCGGGCGCGTCGACCTCGCCGTCAGGCAGCTGCGCGACGCGTTGTCGGCGCACCGCTGTGCGTTCCTCGGGGGCTGGCTGTGCCGCTATTACGTCGACCTTGCGATCGCGTTGGCCGTGCGGGGTGAGGCCGACGCGGCGATGCAGTGCCTCACCAGGTTGGCATCGGCTCGCCGACCCGAGATGAGATGGCTGGAACCGATGGAAATGCTAGCCACAGCGTGGGTTTCGGCGGCCGTCGGCGCAGTGAGACGTGCCATCGGTGAGGCGCGCAGCGCCGCGGTGTCCGCCGCGTTGCGCGGGCAACCGGCGCGTGAGGTGCTGTGCCTGCAGACGGCGACGAGGTTCGGGGACACGACGACGGTCTCAACGCTCGGTGAGCTTGTCTGGGTGGTCGGCGGCCGGCGTGCGCCTGCGGCCGCCCACCATGCAGCGGCGTTGGCGGCCGGTGACGGTGACGGCCTGTTGGCGGTGTCGGCCGCGTACGAGGAGATGGGCGATCTGCTGGCAGCGGTTGACGCGGCCGCGCAGGCGTCGGTCACCTTCCGGGAGGCGAATCTGCGCGGCTCTGCGCAGACTGCGACGAACCGGGCGCGCGACGTCGCCGGGCGGTGCGGCGATGTGCACACTCCCGCGCTGAGCGAGGCCGCGGCTCCTGTGGTCTTCACCGGTCGAATGCGCGAGGTCGTGATGCTGGCAGGCGGTGGACTGACCAACCGCGAGATCGCCGAACGGCTTCAGTTATCCGTGCGCACCGTGGAGGGACACCTTTACCGTGCGGCCGGCCGGGTGGGTGCTCGCGATCGCAACGAATTGGCGCGGGCGATCGGCCATGCGTTGGCGACTCCGGCCTGACCCCTGTTAGGTGCCGTACGCGTAAAAATCGAGTAGAGGGCTACTCAAGCGGTCACCCGATGGTCGGTGCAGATTAGTGAAGTGGACGATCAACTGAGCTCCCACGAGAGCGCCCTGCGCAAGCTTCCGCTGCCGTATTCGCTGGCGCTGCGATTACGCGACGCCGGCGTCGCACCAGAAGTGGTCAGCGAATACGTCGGTGTGGACGAGGCCGCGCTCGAGGGTGTTTACCGCATTGCCGAGGCCAAGCTCAGTGCCGCGGAGCAATCACGTGCGCCGTGCGAGGAGTCGTGCTGAGTCAGATGCCCTCTCACGCGTATTCCGGTAGGTCGATCGCGTCGGCGGTGGTGAACCACTTTTTCTCGGCGAAGGAGCGAAACGGCCAGCGCTGCATCCACTTCATCACCTGGGCGGTGACGGCGATGTCGCTCGCGGATTTCGGCAGATAGCCGTCGATGCCGTCGGCAGGTCCTGGCATCGGTCGATGTACGGCCGCATCACCGATTCGTAGCGTGTCAGCGCGGCCTTGATCTTGTTCACATCAAGGGCGTCCGCGGGACCGAGCTCCCCGGCCAGCACGTAGGCGCCGACCAGTGCGAGGCTGGTGCCCATGCCGCTCAACGGTGAGGCGCAGTACCCGGCGTCGCCGACAAGCGTGACCCGACCCCGTGAGATCGTCGGCATGTGCACCTGGGCGAACGCGTCGAAGTAGAAGTCGTCCGCTCTCGCCGCCGCTGCGAGCAATGCGTCGCACTGCCAACCCGCGCCCGCGAAATGCGTTGTCAGCAAGGCCCGTTGCTCGTCGGTGTTGCGGCGGTCATAGGCGACGGGCTCAGAGCGAAAGGCCAGCCCCGCCTTGCACAGGCTGGATCATGAGACGGTCGCATCGACGCGTTGAGACCGGGTGCCTGGTACATCACATACCAGCCATCCAACCCGACGGTGTCGGGTGCAGTGAACCACGCGTTGTACCCGCCGAGCGGCTTGACGAACTGTTCCTCGGGCCCGAATACCAAGCGGCGCACCGCTGAATGCGGTCCGTCGCACCCGGCGACCAGATCAGCACAGAGCATTGCTCCGTCGCTCAACGTTGCCTCAACCGCATCGTCGTTCTGATTGAGACTCTCGATGCGGGTGCCGAAGCGGTACTCGACCTGATCCTTGGTCGCCGGATACAGCACATCGACCAAGTCGCCGCGCAAGATCTCCAGCTTCGACACCAGACCGTTGCCGTCGAAGGCCGTGACCGGCATATCGGTTCGTCGGCTGCCATCGGCTTTGATCCACGCGACGCCCCGCTGATCGAGCGAGCGCTGGCGCATTTGATCGATGAGGCCCATACGCTCGACCACATCGCCACCCGCACCGCGCAAATCCACGGTTTGTCCGCCTGGCCGAATGCCGTCGGCGAGTTCGACGATCGTCACCCGGGAGCCACTCCTGGTCAGCCAGAAGGCCAGTGCAGGTCCCGCGATTCCGGCTCCGCTGATCAGGACGGTCGGCTGCGGCATGGGCGCCAGGGTAGCCGCTAGATGTCGAGCGCCTGATAGGTGCGGCGTACGAACTTCGGTTGTGTCGACTGAAGTTTCAGCAACGAGGTGTTGCCCGCCACGGCGGCCGCCGCGTCGGCGCCGAAGTTCGGCAGGTTCTGGATCAGATACATCACGATGAGATCTTCGCTCGGATCAGCGTGCCACCAGGTGCCGTAGGCGCCTGGCCAGCTGAACGTGCCGACTCCTCCAGGTCCGAACAGCTGACGGGATCGGACCGGGTCGGTCACGACCGAAAGGTTCAAGCCAAAACCGCGGCCAATCCAGTAGGGCATGCCGAGGAAGGGGTGTTGCTTCTGGTCGTGCGTCAGCCGGTCCGTGCGCATCAGCCGCACCGACTCTTCGGACAGCACCCGGACGCCGTCGACTTCACCGCCGGCCAACAGCATTCGCGCGAACCGCAGATAGTCGTCGGCAGTCGAGAAGAGATTCGCGCCACCCATGCAGAAGGGAGGTGGAGTGATCGGCGGCGGCCCCATCGCGTCGTGGTTGAGCGTGTCGTCGTCCTCGAGCTTGTACATGGTGGCCGCGCGGCCACGGTTGCGAGACGCCACGAAGAATCCGGTGTCAGCCATGTTCAACGGACCCAGCACCCGTTCAGCGAGGACGTCCTGAAGCGACTTGCCTTCGATGCGTTCGAGCAGGATGCCGAGCACGTCGGTGGCGTTGCTGTAGGTCATCCTGTCGCCGGGTTGATGCTGAAGGGGTAGCGCCGCCACCTCGGCCAGCCAGCGGTCGGGGTTCTGCCGTGCCGAGATCCGCGAGTACGCCGTCGCCAATGGGCCGGTCACCGAGAAGAAGTAGGCGAGCCCGCTGCGGTGGGTCATCAGGTCATCGACGGTGATCGGCCGGCGCGCCGGATGTGTCTTGTCGAGCGGGCCGCCCGGGGTGTCGAGCGCCCGCACATCGGACAGTTCGGGCAGCCATTTCGCGACCGGGTCGGTCAGTGCGAGCTTGCCTTCGTCGGCCAAGGTCATCGCGGCGGCGACGGTGACCGGCTTGGTCATCGATGCGATGCGGAAGATCGTGTCGCGCTGCATCGGGAGGTTGGCGTCGACGTCACGGTGGCCCAGCTCGTTGACCTGCAAAACCTCGCCGGAGCGCCAAACGAGCGTGACCGCGCCCGCGAGCAGGCCGGCATCGATCGCTTCCCGGATGGAGGCCTGATTGGTGTCGAGCTTCATCGGCGACAGCGTACCCAGCGGCATCGCAAGTAGCGCACTGCGTGCGTTCAGGAATCGAGTAGCCGACTACCTAATCCCTCAATGTCCGTGGAGCTGACGATGTTCTTGCGGCTCAAGCTGCTGTTTCGCGTCCAGACTGGGAGGTGGTCGTGATGGGTTACGCCAGGTACATCGGTCGTGTTGGTGGCTTAGCTGTGGCCTTGGGGGTCGGAGTTGCGGTGGCGACGACGCCGGGGGTGGCCTGGGCGGGGCCATCGGATACCGACTCCTCCAATTCATCCGATTCGTCGTCGGATTCCTCGTCCTCGTCGAGCGCCTCGTCGTCCTCCAACTCTGATTCGTCGAAGGGGTCGTCCTCTTCGTCCTCGTCGTCGAGCACGGCCGGGTCTTCCCAGTCGTCGGGGGCGTCGGGCGACGATGCCGCGGAGTCGACCACGGACGGCAACGACAGCACTGCTGATGACGGCGTACCGAAGGGCAGCTACAGCAGCGGGACCGGCAAGACGTCCGCTGCCGCGACGATCAAGGACAAGAAGTCGGGTTCGGACACGTCGGCGACCGCGTCAACACCGAAGAAGCCAAAGAAGCGGACGGGCGAGAGTGCTCCGTCCGGCAGCGATGTCACCGCGGAGGCGCCCGGTACGAACACGACCGCTTCGGTACCGCGCAAGTCGGAGCCGGTGACGGCGCCGCCGGCGAATGAGGGGTCGGTTGTCGACGTGTCGACGCGTTCCGTGCCGCTGTCCACGTCGACGACAGCCCAGGACATTCCTGAGGTGCAGCCGGCGCCTGATTCGGAGGTGAAGCCGCTGGCGTCGAATCTGCTGTCGGCGGTGGGCCTGGCGCCATCCGCTGACGGCGATGTTCCGGACGTGCCGGGGGATTCGCCGCTCTTGCTGGCGGGCCTTGCGGCGTTTCGGCGGCAGACGCAGCAGTCGTTGGCCGGCGATGAGGCGTCGGCGCTGAAGGCGGCCGATCCGACACAATCGAGCCTCGTGTTGGCAGCGGCGGCGGGCGCACCGGCTGTCCCCACGGTCGGTGCGCCAAATCAGGCTACGGGGGTGGTGAGTGGGTCGTTGAACGGCTACACCGTCGCCGGTCAGCCGTCCAGCGGAACGCTCGTCGTCAGTGGGGATACCTACACCTACACGCCGACAGCCGCTGCACGGTTGGGGGCTGGGTTGACCACACAGCCAGACTTCGACAGCTTCGCCGTCACGGCGAGCGGGCAACCGGCGACCACGGTGACGGTTCCGATTCTTCCGGGGGTGCTGTCGGGTCAGTCGCCACTTCCCGCTCCGAATCAGCCCGTGCCGACCACCCCGACCGGGCTGGCGGTCAACCCCACGTATGCGTATGTGGCGAATCAAAAGACCGCCGGCACCGTGTCGGTGATCGACACCGCGACCGGTGCGGTGGTCAAGACCATCGCCGTGGGCAGCCAGCCATCGGCGGTGGCGATCAACCCCGCCACAGGCCTGGCGTACGTCACCAATCGTGGCAGCGGCACGGTTTCGGTGATCGACACCGCGACCAACGCGGTGGTGGGTTCGGCCATTCGGGTGGGCTCTTCGCCGCAGGATGCGGCGGTGGCGCAGAGCGCCACGATCACCCGCATCTATGTGGTGAACAACGCCAGCAACAACGTGTCGGCGATCGACGCCCGCAATGGCAACCGGGTCAGCACGATCAGCCTCGGCCTGGGCAACTCCGCGCCGACTTCGGTGGCGGTCAGTGCCGACGGCACCCGCGCCTACGTGACTCATCGCACCAGTACTGGCGGCGGCCGCGTCTCGGTGATCAACACGGCAACCAACACCGTCATCGCGACGGTCAACGTCGGTACCTCACCGCAAGACGTGGCGGTTGCAGGAACCAACGTTTACGTCGCCAACAACGGCAGCAGCAGCGTGTCGGTGATCAACACGGCGGCCAACAACAGCGTCACCACCATCAATGTCGGAACGTTGCCGACGTCACTGGCGGTCAGCCCGGACGGCTCTTTGGTGGCCGTCGCGCGGGACAACGACAACGTCGCGGTGATCGAAACCAGGACCAACACGGTCATCGGCACTCAGTATCTGCTCGACACCACGTCGCCCGACGGCGGGCATGTCGTGGCGTTCAGCCCCGATGGGCGCATCCTCGTCACCGACGCCGCCGACCAAACAGTCCGAGTGGTCGGCCTCGCCCGAGGAAACACCGCACCGGTCAGCATCGCCGATCCAACCATCGATGGCACTGACACGGGCAGCGGCGCGGTCACTGGATCATTGAATGTCAAAGACTGGGACGGCGATACTGTCACTTACACCGTGACAAGTCAGCCGACTAGCACCACAGTCAGTGTCACGCCGACGGGAACCGTGACAGTCGACGCGGCGGGCACCTACACCTATTCACCCAATCAGGCTGCGCGCGACCTAGCCGCCCAGACAAGTGGGGTCGACACCACAACCTTTGTGGTGACGGCTAACGATGGTGTTGGTGGCACCCGCGCCGTCACGGTGGCCGTACCGATCACTCCGCTTGCACTACCTCCCAATCAGGCGCCGGTAGCGACGACTCCGGTGTTCAACTCGCGGAATGCGGCTACCGGTGTCGTGACCGGTTCGTGGAAGGTGACCGACGCCGACGGTAATCCACTGACCTATACCGTCACTGCCCCAACCAGAGGCACGGTGGAGATCACACGTCAGGGCGACACATACACGTACGTTTACACACCGAGTCAGGCAGAAAGATTCGCTGCACTCAACACTGCACAGGCGGATTACGACCAGTTCGCGGTATCAGTCAGTGACGGACGTGCTTCGACGACTGTCAACGTTTCGGTTCCCGTTCTGCCTGCGAATATCGGTGATACCGCCTTCGTTACGTACTTGCCGGCCGGCGCCGACCCAGGCGGCGTGACAGTAGTCGGTGACCGGGCCTATGTGCTCAATCCAGGTAACAACACCGTGACGATCTTGACATCAGGTCAGTATCCCAACGTAATCGCGACCGTCCCCGTGAGCACGACACCCACGTCGATGGCGGACAACTCCCAATACCACCGCGCCTACATCGGCGGCGCTAACGCGGTGACGGTAATTAATACCGACGACAACACCAAGGTGACCACTATGCCCACCGGAGGTGGTCAGGTCTACGGAATCGCGGTGAGCCCCGACGGCAGCAAGGTGTATGTCACCAACACAGCTGCGGGCACCGTTTCGGTGATCAATCCGGCGAACAACACGGTCGTCGGCACCATTCAGGTGGGATCCAATCCGGCTGGGGTTACTTTCACACCCGATGGCAGATTCGCCTACGTCGCCAATATGGGCACCAACACGGTGACAGTGATCAACGCGGCGACCGACACCCCGCTCGCGTCGCCGATAGTAGTGGGTACCAACCCGGCGAACGTAGCGGTGTCGCCGGACGGTAAATGGGCATACGTCACCAACTATGCCAGCAACACAGTGTCGTACATCGATACTGCGACGAATACCGTTGTGGGATCGCCGCTTTCGGTGGCAGAAAAGCCCTATGGCATTGCCACCAGTCCGGATGGCAGCATCCTCTATGTCGCTTCCGCCACTGGCACGGCCATGTACGACGCCACGACAAGGCGCTGGATCTCGACCATCTGGTCCGGCGACAACAACGCCAGGCGGGCGTCGGCGGTCTACCGCGACGGACTGTTCATCTATACGACCAACACCACGGAGGATCTGCTTCGGACCACGTCCATCATCCGTGGCAACACCGCACCCATCGCAAGCGGCGCGCCTACCGTGGGCGCACCGGATCCGGTCCTCGGAGCAGTGAGCGGCTCGCTCAATGTCGAAGATCCTGACGGCGACTGGCTTACATACCGGGTCTCGGGGCCGTTGCCCGCGGGGACGGTCAGCTTCGACGGTGTGGGCGGGTACACCTTCACCCCCACACAGGCTGCTCGCGACGCCGCAGCCCAGACGCAGGGCGCTGACTACGCCACCTTCACCATCACCGCCAGCGACTCGTCATATCCCGCGAGTCAGGGCAGCGTCGATGTCACGGTGACTGTTCCGATCGCACCGTCGGGGGCGTCGATCCCGACAACGATGACTGCCATCAATGTCGGCCCATCTCCAGGCAAGGTCGTCATCAGCAACGGGCGGGCATACGTCTACAACTCGTCCAATCGCACCGTGATGGTCATCGACCCGGCTACGAATAAGGTCACCTCAACGATCCCGGTGCCGTCTGCCAACGACTTCGTGGTCAGGAATGACGGCCGCGTCTATGTGATGGGCTACGACACGGTCTCCGTTGTCAATTCCGATGGCACACAGGCGGTGCCTTCCATTCGTATTCCAGATCTGTGCGAAACCGAAGGATGCTGGGGATCGTCAGGTGGGCTCACCGATATCGCGATCAACCCGACAGGCACGAGTGTTTATGTCGTTCGCCAGTACTATATCGACACAGGCACCTTCAGTGCGGTGAGCATGATCGACACCTCGAGCAACACGGTCGTCAACACCGTCAGCACATATCCGTTCAGCGACATCGAGGTGACGCCCGACGGGACGCGGCTCTACGCGGCCGAGAGCGACTATCGGGTGGTACCAGTGCTCAGCGCTATCAACTTGGGCAGCGCAGGGGGTGTGGCTGTCAGTGCTCCAGGAGAGTGGCCGTATGTGACCAATGTGTCGATCAGTCCCGACGGCAAGCGCACCTACGCGCTGGTCGGCGGCACGGCATGGGCATACGATCCGCCCGTCTCAATATCGGCGATCGACTCTGACCCGACGAGTTCGACGTACAACACGCAAATTGCGACTATCGCCCTGCCTGGTGCATATGACGTCGCTTTCAGCCCAGACAGCCGCCGTGCCTACGTGCTGATGAACGATGGAAAGACGGTCCGAGTTGTCGACACGGCTACTAGCTCGGTCGTCGGATATTTCACCGTGCCAGGCGCGAACAGTATCGCAGTTGCTCCGAACGGAACCGTCTATCTCACCCACGCCGCAGCGGGGACTGTCTATGCAGTCACGGTGGGAGGCGCGACGTCGCCGCTCTGAGGTCCTACAGGCCGGCGGGAAGGAACCGCCCTGCCACCATCGCCCGGATCACCGACGGTCCGCCGGTGTGCGCCTTGGCCGCCGCCAGGGCAGCCCGCAAGTCGTCGACCGAGTTGGCGGCGGCGACCTGAGTGACGCCGAGCGATTGCGCGAACGCGTCAAAGTTCCAGTCCGGCAGCACGTTATATGCCGGGTGGTACCCCATGTTCTACGTGTCCTCGTCCAGCCGCTACATCGCGGTCGGCCGCACCGGGACCGTCTACGCCGACGGCAAGTTGTACGCAGTGACGGTTGGTTCGCTGAACGTGTAGTCCCGTTCTGCCGATCCGTCGGTGTGGCTGGCGATCCCGCCGACGGGGGGTGCTAAGCTTCGCGCCGAAGTTCGACGTCCTTTAACGATCCGTCCAGAGAGGCGGAGAAGGAGGTCAGAGTCGCACGTGGCTTCTTTGGCTGGCTCTTCAGGCACCGACCGGGAGTTGATGTCCGCTGCGGACGTCGGCAGGACCATCTCCCGCATCGCCCATCAGATCATCGAAAAGACCGCCCTCGACGGTCCCGACGCGCCGCGCGTCGTCCTTCTCGGCATCCCGACCAGGGGCGTCACCCTGGCCGCGCGGCTGGCCGACAAGATCAAGGAGTTCTCCGGCGTCACGGTTCCGCACGGGGCGCTGGACATCACGCTCTACCGCGACGACCTCGACTTCAAGCCACCGCGGCCCCTCGAGGACACGTCCATCCCTGAGGGCGGCATCGACCAGACACTGGTCGTCCTCGTCGACGACGTCCTCTACACCGGACGCTCGGTGCGCTCGGCCCTGGATGCACTCCGCGACATCGGCAGGCCCCGCGCGGTTCAGCTGGCGGTCCTCGTCGACCGTGGCCACCGGGAGTTGCCTCTGCGCGCCGACTACGTCGGCAAGAACGTGCCCACCTCGCGCAGCGAGAACGTCAAGGTTCGTCTCTCCGAGGATGACGGCCATGACGGCGTATCCATCGCACCTCATGGAGGGCCCGCACGATGAAGCACCTACTCTCGGCCGGCGACCTGTCCCGCGACGAAGCGTTGGCCATCCTCGACGACGCCGACCGGTTCAGTCAGGCGCTGCTGGGCCGCGAGGTCAAGAAGCTGCCGACCCTCCGTGGCCGCACCATCATCACGATGTTCTATGAGAACTCGACGCGCACCCGGGTGTCTTTCGAGGTCGCCGGCAAGTGGATGAGCGCCGACGTCATCAATGTCAGCGCGTCGGGATCATCTGTGTCCAAAGGTGAATCGCTGCGCGACACCGCCTTGACGCTTCGGGCCGCCGGCGCCGACGCGCTGATCATCCGTCACCCCGCGTCGGGCGCGGCCCAGCAGCTCGCCGAGTGGACGGCTACAGCGCACGGCGGCCCGACCGTGATCAACGCAGGCGACGGTACCCACGAACATCCGACCCAGGCACTGCTCGATGCGCTGACCATCCGGCAGCGGCTGGGCAGCATCGAGGGCAAGCGCGTCGTGATCGTCGGCGATGTCCTGCACAGCCGGGTGGCGCGGTCCAACGTGCTGCTGCTCGACACACTCGGCGCGGAAGTGGTTCTCGTCGCACCGCCCACGCTGCTGCCGGTCGGGTTGGCCGACTGGCCGGTCACCGTCTCACACGACCTCGACGCCGAACTACCCATCGCCGACGCGGTGCTGATGCTTCGGGTGCAGGCCGAGCGGATGAACGGCGGCTTCTTCCCGTCGGCCAGGGAGTACTCGGTGCTCTACGGACTGTCCGAGAAGCGGCAGGCGATGCTTCCCGGCAATGCGGTGGTACTACACCCCGGCCCGATGGTGCGCGGTATGGAGATCGCATTCTCGGTCGCTGATTCGACGCAATCGGCAGTGCTGCAACAGGTTTCCAATGGTGTGCACGTCCGGATGGCCGTGCTGTTCCACTTATTGGTTGGCGCAGAGCGGGAGGCGATCAGCGCGTGAGCACCGTTATTCGAGGGGTGCGGCTGTACGGCGAGGGGGACCGGGTCGACGTCCTGGCGTCCGGCGGCCAAATTGCCGACATCGGCGCGGACCTTGCCGTACCCGACGACGCCGACGTTTTCGACGCCACCGACCAGATCCTGCTTCCAGGGTTCGTCGATCTTCACACCCACCTGCGTGAGCCGGGTCGTGAGTACGCCGAGGACATCGAAACCGGTTCGGCGGCAGCGGCTTTGGGCGGCTACACCGCGGTGTTCGCGATGGCCAACACCAATCCGGTCGCCGACAGCCCCGTCGTCACCGACCATGTCTGGCACCGCGGCCAGCAGGTCGGACTCGTCGACGTGCACCCGGTCGGCGCGGTAACGATGGGACTGGACGGCAAGCAGCTCACCGAGATGGGCATGATGGCCGCAGGCGCCGGGCAGGTGCGGATGTTCTCCGACGACGGCATTTGCGTGCACGATCCCCTGATCATGCGCCGCGCCCTCGAGTACGCCACCGGCCTTGGCGTCCTTATCGCACAACACGCCGAAGAGCCGAGGCTGACCGTCGGCGCCGTCGCTCACGAAGGGCCCAACGCCGCCCGGCTCGGCCTGGCCGGCTGGCCGCGCGCCGCCGAGGAGTCCATCGTCGCCCGTGACGCGCTGCTGGCCCGCGACGCCGGCGCCCGGGTGCACATCTGTCACGCATCCACCGTCGGCACCGTCGAGATCATCAGATGGGCTAAGGCGCAAGGTATTTCGATCACCGCCGAGGTGACGCCGCACCACCTGCTGCTCGACGACAGCCGGCTGGCCACCTACGACGGCCGCAACCGCGTGAACCCGCCGCTGCGTGAGGCGTCCGACGCCGAAGCACTGCGCCAGGCGCTCGCCGACGGGGTGGTCGACTGCGTGGCCACCGATCATGCGCCGCATGCCGAACACGAGAAGTTCTGTGAGTTCGCGCAGGCCCGGCCCGGCATGCTCGGCCTGCAGACCGCACTCTCGGTCGTCGTCGAGACGATGGTGCGGCCCGGCTTACTCACGTGGCGCGACGTCGCCAGGGTGATGAGCGAAAGCCCTGCTCGCATAGTCGGTTTGCCGGATCAGGGTCGCCCGCTCGAGGTCGGCGAGCCTGCCAATCTGACAGTCGTCGACCCGGATGCCACCTGGACTGTCGAGGGTTCCGCGCTCGCCAGCCGCTCGGACAACACGCCCTACGAAGCCATGGAGTTGCCTGCTGCGGTCACCCTGACGCTGCTGCGGGGCAAGGTGACCGCGCGGGACGGGAAGAGCCCTGCGTGAACACCGGAACGCTTGTCACGATGCTGGTCATAGCCGCGGTGCTCGCGGTCTTGATCGCGTTGGCGATCCGGCAGATGATGCGTGGCTGGCTGCGCCGCGCGCAGCGGCAGGCGCAAATGATTGGCACGCTGCCGCCCCTGCCGGATGCCGTCGGCCCGGCGCTGATCCCCGGCACCAAGGGCCTCTACGTCGGCAGCACGCTGGCGCCCAGCTGGCTCGACCGCATCGCGGTAGGCGACCTGGGCTACCGCACCAAGGCCGTGCTGACCCGCTATCCCGAAGGAATCATGTTGCAGCGCACCGGTGCAGGCCCGATCTGGATACCCGACGACGCGATCGCCGCGATCCGCACCGAGAAGGGCATCGCGGGCAAGGCGATGACCCACGAAGGCATCCTGGCCATCCGCTGGCGGTTGCCGTCGGGGGCCGAGATCGACACCGGTTTTCGCGCGGACGATCGTCGCGTGTACGCGCAATGGCTGGAGGGCGCGGCGTGACATCCAACAAAGCGGTGCTGGTGCTCGAGGACGGCCGGATCTTCACCGGTACCCCGTTCGGAGCCATCGGGCAGACGCTGGGCGAGGCCGTGTTCTCCACCGGCATGTCCGGCTACCAGGAAACGCTCACCGACCCCAGCTACCACGGGCAGATCGTCGTGGCCACGGCGCCGCAGATCGGCAACACCGGGTGGAACAACGAGGACGGGGAAAGCCGCGGCGACAAGATCTGGGTGGCGGGCTACGCGGTGCGTGACCCGTCGCCACGAGCCTCGAACTGGCGCGCCACCGGCACGTTGGACGACGAACTTGTCCGTCAAGGAATCGTCGGCATCGCGGGCATCGACACCCGCGCGGTGGTGCGACACCTGCGCAGCCTCGGCTCGATGAAGGCAGGCGTGTTCTCCGCAGACGCGCTGGCCGACCCGGACGAGTTGCTCACCAGGGTCCGCAGCCAGCCGTCGATGCTCGGCGCCAATCTCGCGGGCGAGGTCAGCACCGAGGTCGGCTACGTCGTGGAACCCGATGGGCCGCAACGGTTCACCGTCGCCGCGGTCGATCTCGGTATCAAGACCAACACGCCGCGCAACTTCGCCAGGCGTGGGATCCGCAGCCACGTGTTGCCATCGACGGTGTCGTTGGAGCAGATCGCTGAGCTCGAGCCCGACGGGGTGTTTCTGTCCAACGGCCCGGGCGACCCGGCGACGGCAGACCACATCGTCGGCGTCACCCGCGAGGTGCTCGGCGCCGGGATACCACTGTTCGGCATCTGCTTCGGCAACCAGATCCTCGGCAGGGCGCTGGGCCGGTCGACGTACAAGATGGTGTTCGGGCATCGCGGCATCAATGTGCCGGTCATCGACCATGCCACCGGCCGGGTCGCGGTGACCGCGCAGAACCACGGGTTCGCACTCGAGGGTGAGGCGGGGGAGCGGTTCGATACCCCGTTCGGACTCGCCCAGGTCAGCCACACCTGCGCCAACGACGGCGTGGTCGAGGGCATCAAACTGGTTGACGGCCGGGCCTTCTCGGTGCAGTACCACCCTGAAGCAGCGGCAGGCCCGCACGACGCGGAATATCTGTTCGACCAGTTCGTCGACCTGATGGCGGGGGAGGGTCGATAAATGGCGCGCACTCAACTGCTCGCGACCGTGCGCTCTTGTACGAATTTCCGCGGCGTGTCGTGTGCAAACACGCACGTCCCCAGCTTGCGCATGGGCCCACGCGGCAGGAAGGATAGCTAGTGCCGAGGCGCACCGACCTGAACCACGTACTGGTCATCGGCTCCGGTCCGATCGTCATCGGACAGGCCTGCGAGTTCGACTATTCGGGCACCCAGGCCTGCCGCGTACTGCGCGCCGACGGCCTGCAGGTCAGCCTGGTCAACTCCAACCCGGCGACCATCATGACCGACCCGGAGTTCGCCGACCACACCTACGTCGAGCCGATCACCCCCGCGTTTGTCGAGCGCGTCATCGCGCAACAAGCGGAGCGCGGCAACAAGATCGACGCGCTGCTGGCCACCCTCGGCGGACAGACCGCGTTGAACACCGCCGTCGCGCTCTACGAGAACGGCGTGCTGGAGAAATACAGTGTCGAACTCATCGGCGCGGACTTCGAGGCCATTCAGCGCGGCGAGGACCGACAGCGGTTCAAGGACATCGTCGCCAAGGTCGGCGGCGAATCCGCGCGCTCCCGGGTGTGTTTCACCATGGAGGAGGTCCGTGAGACCGTCGAGGAGCTCGGGCTGCCGGTCGTCGTGCGCCCGTCCTTCACGATGGGCGGCCTCGGCTCGGGCATGGCGCATTCCGCCGAGGACGTCGAGCGGATGGCCGGCGACGGGCTGGCCGCCTCGCCAAGCGCCAACGTGCTGGTCGAGGAATCGATCTTCGGCTGGAAGGAATTCGAGCTCGAACTGATGCGCGACGGTCACGACAACGTGGTCGTGGTGTGTTCGATCGAGAACGTCGACCCGATGGGTGTGCACACCGGTGACTCGGTGACGGTGGCCCCGGCGATGACGCTGACCGACCGTGAATACCAGAAGATGCGTGACCTCGGCATCGCGATCCTGCGTGAGGTCGGCGTCGACACCGGCGGCTGCAACATCCAGTTCGCCGTCAACCCACAAGACGGCCGCCTGGTCGTCATCGAGATGAACCCGCGGGTGTCGCGGTCCAGCGCCCTGGCGTCCAAGGCCACCGGCTTCCCGATCGCCAAGATCGCCGCCAAACTCGCCATCGGCTACACGCTCGACGAGATCGTCAACGACATCACCAAGGAAACCCCGGCCTGCTTCGAGCCGACGCTGGACTACGTCGTGGTCAAGGCGCCCCGGTTCGCGTTCGAGAAATTCCCGGGCGCAGACCCCACCCTGACCACCACGATGAAATCCGTTGGCGAGGCGATGTCCTTGGGCCGCAACTTCATCGAGGCGCTCGGCAAGGTGATGCGCTCCCTCGAGACCGACCGCGCCGGTTTCTGGACCGCGCCCGATCCCGACGTGACCCCGGACGAGCTGCTGGAGGCTCTCAAGACGCCCACCGACGGACGGCTCTACGACATCGAGCTGGCGCTGCGCCTCGGCGCCACGGTGGAACAGGTCGCGGAGGCCTCCGGCGTCGACCCGTGGTTCGTCGAGCAGATCGCCGGCCTCGTCGCACTGCGCTCGGAACTGTTGGACGCGCCCGTGCTGGACGAGGCACTGTTGCGGCGCAGCAAGTACCACGGCCTGTCGGACCGCCAGATCGCCGCACTGCGACCGGAATTGGCCGGCGAGGTCGGCGTCCGTGCGTTGCGACAACGGCTTGGCATCCACCCGGTCTTCAAGACCGTCGACACCTGTGCGGCCGAGTTCGAGGCGAAGACGCCGTATCACTACAGCAGCTACGAACTCGATCCGGCCGCCGAGACGGAGGTAGCGCCCCAGGCAGAGAAGCCGAAGGTGCTCATCCTCGGCTCCGGGCCCAACAGGATCGGGCAGGGCATCGAGTTCGACTACAGCTGCGTGCACGCCGCCACGACGTTGAGCCAGGCCGGTTTCGAGACGGTGATGGTCAACTGCAACCCCGAGACGGTGTCCACCGACTACGACACCGCCGATCGGCTGTACTTCGAGCCGCTGACATTCGAGGACGTTCTCGAGGTGTACTTCGCCGAATCCGTCTCGGGCAAGGGCGGTCCCGGCGTGGTAGGCGTCATCGTGCAGCTCGGCGGTCAGACCCCGCTGGGGCTCGCCGAACGTCTCGAGAAGGCCGGCGTGCCGATCGTCGGCACCAGCCCCAAGGCCATCGACCTGGCCGAAGACCGGGGAGCGTTCGGCGAAGTGCTGACCACCGCGGGACTGCCTGCGCCGCGGTTCGGCACGGCAACCAGCTTCGAGCAGGCGCGCAGGATCGCCGCCGACATCGGCTACCCGGTGCTGGTGCGGCCCTCCTACGTGCTGGGCGGTCGCGGCATGGAGATCGTCTACGACGAAGAGACCCTGCAGCGCTACATCACCCGCGCGACCGAGCTGTCGCCCGAGCATCCCGTGCTGGTCGACCGCTTCCTCGAGGACGCTATCGAGATCGATGTCGACGCTCTGTGTGACGGCACCGAGGTATACATCGGCGGCATCATGGAGCACATCGAGGAGGCCGGCATCCACTCCGGCGACTCGGCGTGCGCGCTGCCACCGGTGACCTTGGGCCGCAGCGACATCGAATCGGTACGCCGCGCCACCGAGGCGATCGCCCACGGCATCGGGGTGGTCGGCCTGCTCAACGTCCAGTACGCGCTCAAGGACGATGTGCTCTACGTGCTGGAGGCCAACCCGCGCGCCAGCCGTACTGTGCCGTTCGTCTCGAAGGCAACGGCGGTGCCCCTGGCGAAGGCCTGTGCGCGAATCATGCTGGGCGCCACCATCGCTCAGTTGCGCGACGAAGGCGTCCTGGCCAAGGCCGGGGACGGCGCCGTGGCACCGCGCAATGCCCCCGTCGCGGTGAAGGAAGCCGTGCTGCCGTTCCACCGGTTCCGCAAGGCCGACGGGGCACAGATCGACTCGCTACTCGGCCCGGAGATGAAGTCGACCGGCGAGGTGATGGGGATCAATCACGAATTCGGCAGCGCGTTCGCCAAGAGCCAGACCGCGGCCTACGGTTCGTTGCCAGCAGCGGGCACGGTCTTCGTGTCGGTGGCCAACCGCGACAAGCGGCACATGATCTTCCCGATCAAGGTGCTCGCCGAGCACGGCTTCGAGATCCTCGCCACCCAGGGCACCGCGGAGGTGCTGCGCCGCAACGGCGTCCGGGTCGGCGTCGTGCGCAAGCACTTCGAGGGCCAGGGGCCTGCCGGCGAGCCGACATCCGTGCAGCTGATCGCGTCCGGCGCGGTCGGGCTGGTGGTGAACACCCCGCACGGGTCCTCGGGCGGTTCGGCCCGCATCGACGGCTACGAGATCCGCACCGCGGCCGTGATGGCCAACGTCCCGTGCATCACCACCGTGCAGGGGCTCGGCGCCGC
>Ga0068861_100000633_pt1 | contig 20851 bp, 18 predicted proteins | sample KBSSwiS42_FD_66593 | JGI IMG/M metagenome (GOLD analysis project Ga0068861, IMG submission 66593) | Switchgrass rhizosphere microbial communities from Kellogg Biological Station, Michigan, USA - KBS Switchgrass S4-2 | ecosystem: Host-associated > Plants > Roots > Rhizosphere > Soil ...
GCAAGCAGGCGTTCGCCGATTGGCGCTATGACGCCAACGGTGCGCCGAAGACCGATTTCGTGCTCAACCAGCCGAGCAGCGCCGGATGCGAAATTCTCGTCGCCGGCCGCAATTTCGGTTGCGGATCGTCGCGGGAACACGCGCCGTGGGCGTTGCTGGATTACGGCTTCAAGGCCGTCATCAGCACGGAGATCGCCGACATCTTTCGCAGCAACTCGCTCAAGAACGGGCTGCTCCCGGTAGTCATCGATGCAACCACGCATCGCTGGCTGCTGGACAATCCCGGCGCGAAAGTCGTCATCGACCTGCAGTCGAACCAGTTGACGTTGCCGACGGGTATTGCAGTTGCTTTTCCGATCGAAGCGTTCGCGCGCTTCTGTCTGTTGAACGGAACGGACGAACTCGGCTATCTATTGAAACAGGAAGACGCCATAGCGCGTCACGAGAGTTTGCACCCATGAAGGCGAAGATCGTAGTTCTTGGTGGCGACGGTATCGGGCCCGAAGTAACGCACGAAGGAGTGCGAGTGCTCGAAGCCATCGGCACCCGCTTCGGCCACGAGTTTCAATTCGAATCGCATCTCATCGGCGGTGCGGCCATCGATGCGACCCAGAGTGCATTGCCCGCACAAGCTGTTTCCGCTTGCGGCACCGCAGATGCCGTGTTGCTGGGCGCTGTTGGCGGCCCCAAGTGGTCCGATCCTTCGGCGCCGGTGCGGCCCGAACAGGGACTGCTCGCATTGCGCAAAGCTCTCAACGTGTTCGCCAACCTGCGACCGGTCACGCTCCACCCTGCCCTGATCGATGCATCGCCCATCAAGCCCGAAATCCTGCAAGGGACCGACATCATGGTCGTGCGGGAACTGACGGGCGGTATCTATTTCGGCGAGAAGACGCGTACCGAAGACAGTGCGAGCGACCTGTGCACCTACACGACTGAGGAGATCCGCCGCGTCGCTCGTGTGGCGGGCAAGCTGGCCCAGGGCCGGCGCAAGAAAATCGCCTCCGTTGACAAAGCAAACGTGATGGAAACGTCGCGGCTGTGGCGGTCTACGGTCGAAGAGCTGCTGCGCAGCGAATTCCCCGACGTCCAGTTCGAGCACATGCTGGTGGATTCGGCGGCCATGCACCTGATCCGCAAACCGTCGAGCTTCGATGTGATCCTGACGGAGAACATGTTCGGCGACATCCTGACGGACGAAGCCTCGGTACTGGCCGGTTCCCTGGGGCTGCTGCCCTCGGCTTCGCTCGGTGCGGGCAAGCTCGGGTTGTACGAACCCATCCATGGCTCGGCCCCGGATATTGCCGGGAAAGGCATCGCCAATCCCTACGGCATCCTCCTCAGTGTCGCCATGCTGCTGCGACATTCCCTGGAGTTGTCGAAGGAAGCGCAACTGGTTGAAAAATCAGTAGCCGACGCCATTTCCGCTGGCGTCCGGACGGCCGATATTGCCGCTGGCGGCCGGGCTGCGTCGACCCGCGAAGCCGGTGACGAGGTTCTGAGGCGAATTCTGCAGTAATTGCCGTATTCCTTTGATCCAAGACGGTTTTTTCGCCAAAATTTACGGCAGCCGCAAAAGATTCTTGCCAAAGAAACGGGCGAGGCGGTTATGATTTGCCCGCGACGGGAGATCCATCTCCTCCCGCCGCTCCAGCCTTAGGGCAAATCTCCATGTCTCGACCACTACGGTCGAGGTGTCTTTGGTGGAAACGGGACTCGTGTCGGGTTAGTCCCCAAGGTCGCCGTCGGCTTCACAGCCACGTCGCCAACGACCGCGGTTCTAAGTTGCCACATCCAGGCCGGCGTTAGCCGGCCTATTTTTTTGCCTGCGATTTACCGCTGACGGGTTCGTTGACTAGTTCCGGTCTACAAAGTCGCGCGGACGCGCTCCAATCCACTACGCAGATCGTTCAGTAGGTCATCGCCACCTTCGATGCCTATCGACAATCGCAACAGCGAATCGCAGATGCCGGCACGCTGACGTGCTTCGGCAGCCATGCCTGCATGAGTCATCGTGGCGGGATGCGCGACGAGGCTTTCGACGCCACCCAGCGATTCGGCAAGCGAGAAACATTCGAGTCCGTCGAGGAACGCCTGCACCTGCTCGAGTCCGCCTTGCAGCTGAAAACTGACCATGGCTCCAAAACCCGATTGCTGTGAGCGCGCGAGTCCGTGCTGCGGGTGAGAGGTGAGTCCCGGATAGAATACTTTCGCTACGGCGGAGTCGGTGCTGAGTAGCTCCGCGATCCGCGCCGCATTCTCGCCATGCACTTTCAATCTAGCTTCGAGCGTACGCACGCCGCGAAGCGTGAGGTAGCTATCGAACGGCGCGCCCGTGACGCCGATACAGTTCGCCCACCACACCAGTCGATCGAGCAATTCTTTGTTCGCCGCGATCAGCGCGCCACCGACGACATCGCTGTGGCCGTTGAGATACTTGGTAGTCGAATGCAACACCAGGTCGGCGCCCAACTCGATGGGCCGCTGCCACACCGGCGACAAGAACGTGTTGTCGACGAGTAGCAGTGCGCCGGCTGCCTGCGCCCTGCGAGCTGCCGCGCGAATGTCGACGATCCGGAGCAGCGGATTGCTGGGCGTTTCGATCCACACCAGCTTCGGCTTGCGCGACATCGCTGCATCGAAAGCGGCGCTATCGGTCTGGTCGATGAATTCCACTTGCAGCGCACCGCGGCGGGCCAATGCATCGAACAAGCGATAGGTACCACCGTAGCAATCGTGCGGCGCTACCAAGACGTCGTCGGGACCCAGCAACTGGCAAGCGAGCGTGACTGCAGCCATGCCCGTTGCCGTAACGACAGCTCCGACTCCCCCTTCGAGACTCGCGAGAGCATCACCGAGTGCGTCGCGTGTCGGATTTCCCGATCGCGTGTAGTCGTAGACGCCTTTCTCGCCGAATGCCTTGAAGGCATAGGTCGACGACAAGTGAATCGGCGGGACCACCGCTCCATGTTGCGTATCGGATTCCAGCGCCGCGCGCACCGCACGCGTCGCCAGCGACTTCGACTCAGCCACGATGTCCTCCCGCCGATCTCAATCCCGCAGCGAAAACACTGCGCAAGGTAGCTACTTCTTTCAGGAACGCGTCGTGACCGTATAGAGAAGAGATCGCGATCAATTCCGACGGACCGCCAAGGTGCGAATGCATCGACTGCATGTCGGCGAGCGGCACGAGCTGATCCTCTCGGACGGCAACCAGCGTGCTGGGCGTCGTGATCTTCGCGGCACTGACCCGATGCAGGTCGATGGATTCCGACAAGCACACGAAGGCTTCGGGAATGTACGACGCCGCGTACGCATCGCCGCGTGCTAGCAGGTAGTTCTCGACGGGAAACTGGAAGCGGCCATCGACCTGAACCGGTTCGCCCGAAAACCGCGCCTCGAACTCCGAGCTGCTACGGTAGGTCGCCATAGCCAACGCTCGCGCCAGCCGCAAGCCTTCGGGACCGTCGCCATTCTTCGAGGCATACCGGACCATGGCACGCTGGACGCTGCGCCAGGCGGTGGATAGGGGATGTGAGCGGTCCGCGGCGCTGATCACCACGATGTGCCCGACCCGCTCTGGGAACCGTTCCGCGAACGCCAGGGCGACCATTCCGCCGTAGGAGGCGCCCACGATCATCTCCAGCCTGTCGATCCCCAGATGCGACAGCAACAGGCGCAGGACTTCGGCCTGGTCGTAGGCGCTGATAGAGGGGAAATCCGCCTGACCGCGCTGCGGGCCGGTGGTGAGCCCGCTACCGCCCAGGAAATCGAAGCCAAGGACCTGACAGCGGCTGGTATCGAGCGCCCCGCCCGGCCCGACGATGTCGCCCCACCATCCCTTGGCGTCCGCCCCTTCGGCGTTCGGTAGATTGGCGACGCAGCGGCCGGCTGAAATGCCCCCCAGGGCGGCCACGACCGGACCGGTATCGCCCGTAATGCGCCAAGCGATGCGAACGCGTTCCAGCGTCGCGCCGAAGAACAGGGAAAGGGGCTCGGAAAGTTCCAGCACGCCCTCGCGGCTGGCCACGGGACGCACGCCGGCAGCCGCATCGGCAGGTGCGCTCGCGTCGGTCGAAGCGATCATCGCTAACAGTACTCCGCATGTCGCCCGGCTTGAACGCCGGACAGGTTTCGCGCATCGGAAACCCCACGGAATACCCGCAGTGGCACGTCGCTGTATTCGACCCGGAGTGCACGGATCCGACCTATCCGGCACGCCACCATCCAGCGTGCCAAACCGTCGCACCGATACTTCGCAGCAGGGTCGTACAACAACTCATCTGTCGGGGCCGGCCCCGGACTTACCGTCCCAGGCTCGACTTCCGCAGGAGTTGGCACCTTTTCAAAGGGGTGAGCTTTGACGGTTGCCCCGGCTTCAAAGGGCCTGACCCTCAGCCGGTCTCGATGAGCGGGGGAAGTCTAGGGTTGGGGGCGCCGTAGCGTCAAGGACTCCCTACCGCTCCCGCCTCCGAGCTTGACCCGGTACGGCTACTTGTATTAACGTACTATCACGCTAGTACATTGATACGCATCGCCCGTTCCCCCGCTGCACATTTCATGTCATGAAAGAACATCGCGCCGTTACCGCCCGCCAGGAAGCCCTGGCGGAACGAGCCCTGTTCGGCGCGGTGCTGACATTGAAGAGCGTCGAGGAGTGTCGGTCGTTCTTTCGCGACTTGTGCACGCCGGCGGAACTGCAGGCGCTGGCCGACCGCTGGGCAGTGGTGGGACTGCTGCAGCAAGGCGTTCCTTATCGGGAGATTTACAGACAAACCGGCGTGAGCGTCACGACGATCGGCCGGGTGGCCCGCTATCTCCAGAACGGGAATGGCGGTTACATGCTGGCAGCCGAACGCCTGAAAGGCCATCGCGCCGCCACCGCCTGACCCCAGCGGCTGTCGCCGGGTCCTTATCGACGCATCGACAGCGGCTTGTCCAGCATCCCATCCAAGGCATCAGTTCGTACACATCGGCCGGTACCCATTTTGAACCCCAAAGACCTCACCCTCAGCAAGACGTCGCGCCTGAAAGTGGCCCTGCAGAAATCGGGACGCCTCACCGACAATTCGCTGGACCTGCTGGTCCGTTGCGGTCTCAAGTACAGCCGCGGCAAGGACCAGCTGATGTGCTTCGGCGAGAACATGCCGCTGGATGTCCTCTTCGTGCGCGACGACGACATTCCCGACCTGGTGCAGGAAGACGTGTGCGACCTGGGCATCCTGGGACTGAACGTCATCGAGGAGAAGCGCCTCGCTTTCCAGAGCCGCGGCATCGCTCCGCTGTTCGAACAGCTGATGACGCTCGACTACGGCCGCTGTCGCCTGTCGATCGCCGTGCCGGATGGCACCGACTACAAAGACGTGCGTTCGCTGCGAGGCAAACGCATCGCGACGACGTATCCGAATATTCTCGGCCGCTACCTGCGCACCAACGATGTCGCAGCGGAGATCGTCACGCTGTCGGGATCCGTTGAAATCGCCCCGCGCCTGGGCCGTGCCGATTTCATCTGCGACCTGGTCTCCACCGGATCGACGCTGATCGCCAATCACCTGTGGGAAGCGGAAACCATCCTGGAGAGCCAGGCAGCCATCATCACCACGCCGGTGGCCGTGTCGCCCGAGAAACAGGAATGGCTGCATCGCCTGTCGATGCGCATCGACGGCGTGCAGCAGGTGAAGGAAAGCAAATACATCATGCTACATGCACCGCGTTCCAAACTCGCGGACATCCGCAAGCTGCTGCCGGGCACCGAGTCGCCGACCATCGTGCCGCTCGACGGCGTGAGCGATAAGGTTGCCGTGCATGCGGTGTGCCGCGAAAACGTGTTCTGGGAAACACTCGAAAGCCTGAAGAACGCGGGCGCCAGCTCCATCCTGGTGTTGCCGGTGGAAAAGATGCTGGCGTGAACTCGATGCAAGTACCGACTATCAACTGGCCGATTCTCCGCTGGTCTGCCCTGTCCGCCGACGCACGGCGCGATGCCTTGCGCCGGCCTGCTCAAAGCGGCACGGAAGAACTTCACGACAAGGTTCGCGCGATCATTGCCGACGTTCGCAAGCGTGGGGACGTTGCGGTGCTGGACCTGACACGTCGATTCGACGGCGCGGACCTGGCGGCTCTGCAAGTGGGCGCCGACGAGTTTGCGGCAGCCGAGGCGTCGTTGACCACCGCGCAACGCAATGCGTTGATCCGTGCTATTGGCAATGTGCAGCGTTTCCATGAAGCACAACTCAACGATCCGATTTCGATGCAGATGTCACCAGGCGTCGTGTGCGAACGCCAGTATCGCGCCATCGATGCGGTGGGCCTGTATGTGCCCGCAGGCGTAGCTCCCCTGCCCTCCGCTGCTATCATGCTCGCAGTGCCGGCCCGAATCGCCGGCTGCACGACACGCGTGATGTGCACTCCGCCCCGCAAGGACGGCACAGCCGATCCTGGCGTGCTCGCTGCCGCGAAACTCTGCGGTATCGACCGGGTATTCAAAGTCGGCGGTGCGCAGGCGATTGCGGCGATGGCCTATGGCACGGCGTCGATTCCGAAAGTAGACAAAGTGTTCGGGCCCGGTAGTTCGTGGGTAACGGCCGCCAAATTGCTGGTAGCAAATGATCCGGAAGGCGCCGCGCTCGACTTGCCTGCGGGCCCTTCCGAAGTGCTGGTCATTGCCGACCAGACCGCTCGTCCAGAGTTCGTCGCTGCCGACTTGCTCGCCCAGGCGGAGCACAGTGCCGACGCGCAAGTCGTACTGGTCACCACCTCGGAAGTCCTCGCTCAGCAGACGCTGGTCGAATTGGAGAAGCAGATGCGGCGCCTCGGACGCGAAGCGACGCTGCGCCAATCGATCGATCACAGCCGCATCGTGCTGGTGGATTCTCTGGATATCGCGTTCGATGTCAGCAACGCGTACGCGCCCGAGCATCTCATCGTCCAGACCGAGAACGCACGCAGCTGGCTACCGAAGATCCGCAATGCCGGATCCGTGTTCCTCGGCACCTGGACGCCGGAAACCATGGGCGACTACTGCAGCGGCACCAACCATGTGTTGCCTACTTATGGCTTCGCTCGCGCTTACAGCGGGTTGTCGTTGACCGACTTCCTGAAGCGCATGACGGTGCAGGAGCTGACAGCGGATGGGTTGCGCGATCTCGGACCAGTGGCAATAACCATCGCAGAACTCGAGGGCCTGGACGCTCACGCGAACGCCGTGCAAGTACGCTTGGCTCACCTGGACCGCCGGAGCCTCGCATGAATCCGATCCTGCAACTGGCGCGGCCGGACATTCTCACGCTGCAGCCTTATCAACATGCGGCGTGGGAGCCTTCGCTCGAACGCATGCATGCGAATGAGATGCCGTGGCGCGCCGATGGCGATTCAACCCAGGCGGGAATGAATCGTTATCCCGAGCCACAGCCGATCGAACTCATCGAGCATCTCGCCGAGCTCTACGACGTGCCGCCGGAATGTGTGCTCGCGGGACGCGGCAGCGACGAGGGCATCGATCTGCTGGTGCGAACCTTCTGTCGCGCAGGCGTGGACAGCGTCATGATCTGTCCGCCGACGTTCGGCATGTACAAGGTCTCGGCTCGCATCCAAGGCGCAGGACTGATCGAGGTCCCGCTGCTCGCCCAAAAATCCATCGATCCATCATTCGTGCTCGACACCGACGCCGTGCTGGCTGCCTGGACACCCACTTGCAAACTCGTCTTCCTGTGCACGCCGAACAATCCGACCGGCGGATTGATCGATCGCGCCGCCATCGAACGGATCTGCGAGCAGCTGGCCGACAAAGCCGTGATCGTGGTCGATGAGGCCTACATCGAATTCGCGGGCGTCGCGAGCGTCAGCAAGCAGCTGAGCCGCTTTCCCAACCTGGTCGTGTTGCGAACCTTGTCGAAGGCATATGCGCTCGCCGGCGCTCGATGCGGCGCCGTGCTCGCCCATCCGGACATCGTGCAACTATTGGCGAACGTCATCACGCCCTATTCGTTGCCGACGCACACCATCGAAGCCGTGCTTAGATTCACCGACAGCGAGCATCGCGCCGCGGCCGCAAAACGCATCGCAATCATCCTCGATGAGCGGGCGCGTCTCGGCGAGCGTCTCAAGCGATTGCCGGCCATTCGCCGCGTGTGGAACAGCGCAACGAATTTCCTGCTGGTCGAATGCGTCGATACGGCGATGGTATTCTCCGCGGCCACAGCGGCAGGCTTGATCATTCGCAATCCTGGATCGCCTTACCTGCCCGGCTGCCTGCGCATCTCGGTGGGAACGCCCGAGCAGAACGATCGGCTGTTGCGCTCCATCGAACACGCGACCGGAGCAGCAGCATGAGCAAACGCATCCTGTTCATCGATCGCGACGGCACACTGATCGAAGAGCCACCGGATCAGCAGATCGACAGCTTGCAGAAGTTGCGCCTGGTGCCTGGAGTGATTCCGGCGCTCCTGCAATTGCGCGACGCCGGCTACATTTTCGTGATGGTGAGCAACCAGGATGGCCTGGGAACGTCGAGCTTTCCCGAGCCCACCTTCCGCGAGCCGCATGAGTTCCTGCGCGACATGCTGATCTCCCAGGGCATCAGCTTCGAAGCCGAGTTCATCTGTCCGCACTTTCCTGCCGATGGCTGCAATTGCCGCAAGCCGAAGACCGGGCTGCTCGACGCCTATCTGCAGAGCATCGACCTCGATCGTGAGCACAGCTACGTGATCGGCGATCGTGAAACGGATCTGCAGCTCGCCCGCAACCTGGGCATTGCAGGCGTGCGAGTGCGAACGGATCGCGGCGAAGGCGAAACCTGGCCCGGCATCGCTGCAAGGCTTTGCAAATCCGAGCGTCGAGCGCAAGTCACCCGCAAGACCAAGGAAACCGACATCGCAGTCGCCGTGAACCTCGATAGCGAAACCCCGATCCACGTCACCACCGGCCTGGGCTTTTTCGATCACATGCTGGAGCAGATCGCGAAGCACGGCGGTTTCTCGCTCGAGCTGACCTGCAAGGGCGACCTGCAGATCGACGAGCATCACACGGTTGAAGACTGTGCGTTGGCACTGGGCCAGGCGTTGCGGACCGCGCTCGGAGACAAGCGCGGCATTCATCGATATGGCTTCCTCCTGCCGATGGATGAAGCGCTGGCGCAAGTGGCCATCGATCTCTCAGGCCGCGCGTATTTCGTGTTCGAAGGCAAGTTCGGACGCGACCAGGTCGGGCAACTGCCCACTGAACTGGTACCGCACTTCTTCCGCTCGCTGGCCGATACGCTTGGCGCCGCCATCAACATCAAGGTGGAAGGCGAGAATACGCATCACATGATCGAGGCCTGCTTCAAAGGCGTCGGTCGCGCCCTGCGTCAGGCCATCCGTATTACCGACACCGGTCTGCCCAGCACCAAGGGCACGTTGTGATGATTCAGCTCGCCATTGCCACTGCGGGTGCACTGTAATGACACGGCTCGCCATCATCGACAGCGGCGGCGCGAACATCGCTTCGCTGCAATTTGCTGTCGAGCGCCTCGGTCTGCCTTCGGATCTTACGACGGATCCAGCCACGCTCCGGGCAGCCACTCACGTCATTCTTCCCGGCGTCGGCGCGGCCGCAGATTGCATGGGCCGGCTGCAAAGCGCAGGACTGGTCGATACGATCCGCGGATTGCGCCAGCCATTGCTCGGTATCTGCGTCGGAATGCAATTGCTGTTCGACTCGTCCGAAGAAGGCAACGTAGCCTGCCTGGGCATCCTGCCCGGCCGGGTGCAGCGCTTCGCGACGCGTCCGGAACTTCCCGTGCCGCACATGGGCTGGAATCAACTGGAATTTCGCGGTCCGTCGCCGCTGCTGGCGGACATTCGGCAAGGCGATCATGTTTACTTCGTGCACAGTTATGCAGTGCCGGTGAGCGATCTCACGGTGGCGACCGCGAGCTACGGCGACCCGTTCACTGCCATCGTGCAGCGAGGCAATATCTACGGCGCCCAATTTCACCCGGAGCGCTCCGCTAAAGTCGGCGCGCAACTGTTACAGAATTTTCTGCGGTTGTAAGACACGATGGAATCGAACACGTGGAATTGATCCCGGCAATCGATCTTCGAGGCGGACGCTGCGTCAGGCTGTTGCAGGGCGACTTCGCGGCCGAGACCGTCTATTCGAACGATCCCGCCGAGATCCTCGAACGCTATCTCGCTGTCGGCGCCCGGCGCGTGCATGTCGTCGATCTCGATGGTGCCCGCGACGGCAATCAACCCAATCGCGAATTGATCGTCGGCCTGGCGCGTCAATCCGCTGTACGGCTGCAAGTCGGCGGCGGACTGCGAACGCTCGACCGGGTGCGCGAGCTATTTGCATCGGGTGTCGAACGTGCCGTCATTGGTAGTGTTGCTGTGACATCGCCACAAGACGTCATCAGCTGGATGCAGGAAGTCGGACCCGATCGCATCGTCCTCGCCTTCGATGTGCGACTCGATGCCACCGGCACACCGCTGCTCACCACACACGGCTGGAAGCAGACGAGTAATGTGAGTCTATGGCAGTCGGTCGAACGCTTCATGGCCGCCGGATTGCAGCATGTCCTGTGTACGGACGTTGCCCGCGACGGTGCGATGACCGGTCCCAATTGCGAACTCTACGCGGACGCCGTGCGGCGTTTTCCGGAGATTCAATGGCAGGCATCCGGCGGCGTGTCATCGGCTCGCGACCTGCGTGAACTGCGTGAATGCGGCGTCGCCGCCGTGATCAGCGGCAAGGCGATGCTGGAGAACAAGATCTCACCCGAGGAGCTGCGGCCATTCTTGCCAAACGCATAATCCCCTGCCTCGATGTCAGGGACGGCCAGGTCGTCAAAGGCGTGCGCTTCCGCGATCACGTGATCGTAGGCGACATTCTCGAACTGGCGACGCGCTATCGTGAAGAAGGCGCGGACGAGCTGGTGTTCTATGACATCACGGCGAGTCCCGACGGCCGCTCGGTCGACCGCAGCTGGGTGCGGCGTGTCGCACGAATCCTGGATATCCCCTTCTGCGTGGCCGGCGGCATTCGCAGCGTCGCCGACGCAGAAGAAGTGCTCGGCCAGGGTGCGGAGAAAATCTCCATCAACTCCCCGGCTCTCAGCGATCCTGAACTCATCTCGAGGCTCAGCGCTCGCTTCGGTGCACAGTGCGTGGTCGTCGGCATCGACAGCCAGTCCCTCGATGGCGACTATCTCGTCTATCAATTCACCGGCGATCCGAATCGAACTCGCAACACGGCGCGACGCACGCTGGATTGGGTGCGGGAAGTGCAGGAACGCGGCGCCGGCGAGATCGTCCTGAATTGCATGGCCAGCGACGGCGTTCGCCATGGCTACGATATTCCACAACTCACCGCTGTGCGCCGCCTATGCGACGTACCGTTGATTGCATCCGGTGGCGCGGGCGCGCCCGAACACTTCGTCGATGTGTTTGCCCGTGCACAGGTTGACGGCGCCCTGGCCGCCAGCGTGTTTCATTCGGGCGCCATCGCCATTCCCACCTTGAAAAACTACCTGCGCCAGCAGTCGGTCGAGATTCGCGTATGAACAAGAGGCTGTCGCTGGATGAAACCGCCATCGACACGCTCGACTGGAGCAAGGCCGGCGGCCTGCTTCCAGCCATCGTGCAACACGCGGTGTCGGGCCAGGTATTGATGCTCGGCTTCATGAATGCCGAAGCGCTGCAGGCGACGATCGAGCTGGGCCAGGTCACGTTCTTCAGCCGCAGCAAGCAGCGGCTGTGGACCAAGGGCGAGACTTCGAGGAATTATCTGCACGTCGTCAGCATCGCCGCCGATTGCGATCGCGACAGTTTGCTGATCACCGCGACGCCGGATGGCCCCACTTGCCACAACGGCACCGACAGCTGCTTTGGCGATGAGATCGAAGCCGGTGCGGAACGCTTCGCCTTTCTCGGGCAGCTGGAGTCCGTCATTGCACAACGCGTCGTAGACAGGCCGGAAGGCAGCTATACGGCGCGCCTGTGGGCTGAAGGCGCGGGCCGCATGGCACAGAAAGTCGGAGAAGAAGGCGTGGAAGTGGCGCTCGCCGCGGTTACACAATCGAGTTCAGCATTGCTGGGCGAAGCTGCCGACCTGGTGTTTCATCTCGCGCTGCTGCTCAAAGCGCGCGAGCTATCTCTGACCGACGTGGTCGCCGAACTCGAAAGGCGCCACGTACCGCGTTAGAGGCCGGCGCGCAGGTAGACCATCGGACCGCTGATCTTCAGGTCGACCAGGCCCGACGATCCTGCGTCGAACGATTCGGCGCTGATGCTGAACGAACGATAGCCGGCCCCGACGACGAAATGCGGGTTGAAGCGCCAATTGACGCCGACGCGCCAATCCAGCAGGTCCGCATCGATATCGGACACGCTTACTTTCACGTACTGCACCCGGCCTTCGACCGACCAGTGCTTGGTGAAGTCGTAGCGGAGATCGGCGCCGATCACCGGCACGGGCGAAACGTCACCCGACGGTTCACGCAACACGCGGCTGCGCACGACGGCATTCGTCTTGTATTCACCGATCTGTATGCCGATCGTCGGCGTGATTTCCATGCGGTCGTTGGCGATCATGCGAAAGCCGTAGGTCAGGCCGAACAGCCGCAGGTTGAGCGTGCTGTCGACGACTTCGTTGACGCGATAGGTTTCGGCGTCGTAATCGATGTTGCGCAGGAGCTTGGCGTGGCCATCGCGTTGAGTGTTCAACCCGGACAGCCGCAGCAGGTGCCGCTCTCCCGGCAGCAAGGTGATCTCACCTGCGACGAGATAGTCGGACTCCGGCATCTTGAAATCTTTTTCCGCGTTGAACACCGAGCCCAGTTCATCGGGAGTGGCGTCGACACGTGCGGTGGTATCGTAAGAGGCGCTCAGCACGTTCACTTCGACACGCAGGATGTCTTCGACGATGTTCGGCGGCGGATCCTTTTCCCATGGCGGACGCGCACTGGCCAGCTGGCTGACGCAGCTGCTCAGGACGATCAAGCCCACACTCACCGACATTCGCATTGCTTCAGCCTCGATAGGACTCGTGGCCCATGATGATCGGTGCGCATTCTGTCACGTCGCCCCAGCCATTGACGAGACACAATCGTCGGAAGGCGCGCGACGAGCGTCACAGTGCGAGAAAGAGTTAATGTGCGCGGCCGCGGACCTGTCGTCTGAGGACGACGACTCCGTCACACGCGTTGCTGGAAGTTGAGCACCAGGCCCGGATCGGGCCAGCGCGCCTTGATGAGCCGGCCGGTGCCCGAGAGCGTGATGAATGCGTCGCGCATATCGGCTCCGCCGAAACAGATGTTGGTGGTCATCACGTCCGGGAACGGCACATGGTGGAATCGGCCCTGCGGCGTGAAGATGGTAATCCCACCATTCATCATCGTGGCGGAGCAGATGCGTCCATCCGCCTGCACCGCCAGGCTGTCCAGTAACTGGTGACCAGGCAATGTGCAGATCACGCCGGGGCGGCGCAACCCTGGTTCTACGGGCGCGAGCCGGCCAGGCGATTCGATGTCGAAGCCCCACAGCTTGCCGCAGTCGGTGTCGTTGCAATAGACCTTGTCCTCGGCGGGTGACAAGCCGACTCCGTTGAGCGAGACCGCCGGGTACACCGCTTTGTGCAAATGGGAACCGTCGGGCTGGGCGTAGTACAAACCGCTGTGATCGCGCGTACGCGCAAAGCGCTTGCCCAGGTCGGTAAACCAGAACCCGCCGGTGCGATCGAACACGATGTCGTTCGGACCGCCGAGACGATCGCCCTGGAACGAATCGTAGAGTCGGTCGAACTTGCCGGTGGCGAGATCGACGCGCTCGATGCGTCCCGTCGTGTAGTTCGCGGGCGCCAGGCCTGGATACGTGACGCCGTCGACGTTGCGCCATTCGATGCCGCCGTTGTTGCAAACATAGACAGCGCCGTCAGGCCCCAGGGCGGCACCGTTGGGACCGCCGCCGAGTTCTGCGATGACTTCGGTGCGGCCGTTCCAGACGCGTGTCAGCGTTCCGCGTGCGATTTCCACGAGAACGACCGAACCGTCCGCCATCGCGATCGGCCCTTCCGGGAACTGTAAGCCCTCGGCCAGTACTTCGAACTCCATGCGGCACCCTCTTCCATCGACGAGACATTGGCTCGCCATCGCCTCGCCGGCTGTCTCCAACCGGCCGCGACACCGCCGGGAACCGAGTCTAGATCAGGAACTCCGGTGCCGGCTCGCGCAGATTGTATGTCGAACTCATGGCGCGACCGTAGGCCCCCGCAGTCGCGATGAGCAGCACGTCGCCTTCTTGAGTGGGCGGCAACAATCGGTCGAGACCGAGCTGGTCTCCGGACTCGCAGATCGGACCGACTATGTTCACTACTTCGGTGGCGGGTTCGTCGATACGCGACAGGTTGAGGATTTCGTGATGCGCTCCATACAGCGCCGGACGAATGAGCGAGTTCATGCCGGTGGCGACACCGACGTACTGCACTTCGCCCTTGCCTTTGAGTTGCGTCACGGTGGCGAGCAGCACGCCGGCTTCGGCGACCAGGTAGCGGCCCGGTTCGATCCACAGTCGCAACTTCGGGTGCGCACGCTTCAATTCACTCAGCGCGGCAGCGAATTCCGTCAGCACCACGCCTTGTTGACCCAGGCGTTCCGGCACGCCGAGACCGCCGCCCAGATCGATCGTATGAACGTGCGTGAAGCGGCGAGTGAGCGCAGACAGCACGTCGCCGACTGACGTCCAGTTGTCTACGGTGAAGACGCCACTGCCCGTGTGAGCGTGCAGGCCGACGACCTTCGCGCCGGCGGCATCGACCAGCCGTTCGAGTTCATCCATTTCGAACAGCGGTACGCCGAACTTCGAATGCACGCCCGCAGTGCGAACCTTGTCGTGGTGGCCGCGGCCGTAGCCGGTATCGATGCGAACGAACACTTCGCGGCCACGGAACAGCTCCGGCCACGCCTTGAGCGGATGCAGATTGTCGAGCGTGACCCAGATGCCCTGCCCCAGCGCCCATTCGTATTCATCCCGCGGCGTGAAGTTCGGCGTGAACAGAATGCGCTGGCGATCGAGATCCGGCAGGGTCTTCAGCACATGAGTGACTTCGCCGCGCGATACGCACTCGAAGCCCAGCCCATGGGCGTGGAACAGCTGGAGAATTTCCGGATGCCAGTTCGCCTTGAGCGCATAGAACACGCCGTCGATGCCGGTCAGGGCCTTGAGCGCCTCGGCCTTCGCTTCCAGCGACGCGCGTTCGTAGACAAAGGCGGCGCCGTTCTTGCGTCCGAGTTCTATCAGCTCTTCGCGCCGGCGATACCACCACTGCGTGGTCGCATCGGTCGCCTGCACCGGCGAACCATAGAGTTCTTCCCACGTCGGACCGAGCACGCGGTCGGCCGTCATCTTGCGAATGGCGATCTCGTGCAGTCGCGCTACCAGTCGATCGCCCTGCGCCTCGTCGATGACGAAGGTGATGTTGAGATCGTTGGCGGCCTGCGTGACCAGGTAGATCTTCTGCTCTTCGAACAATTCGAGCGCATCGCCGAGACGATGCAGGATGGCGCGGATGTTGCGGCCGACCAGGCTCACCGCTGCGCAGGGACCGATCACATGCACGCGACACAGCTTGGTGAGATCGGCAACGAGTGCGTCGAGGGCTGCCTTGTCGAGCGTGTTGGCCGCCGGATCGAGCGAGACCGTGACGCTGGTTTCCGAAGTCGACACCAGGTCGATCGACAGGCCGTGCTCCTTGAATACCTGGAACGCATCGGCCAGGAAGCCGACCGAGTGCCACATGCCCACGGTCTCCATCGACACCAGCGTGATGTTCTTCTTGATGGTGACGGCCTTGACCTGCGCCGCGACGTTGCCGCCGTGCGTAGTGATGACCGTGCCTTCCAGCTTTGGCGTCTGCGTCGCATAGACATACAGCGGAATGCCGTACTGCTTGACCGGCATGATGCAGCGAGGATGCAGGACCTTCGCGCCGCTGCTGGCGATTTCCTGGGCTTCGTCGTACTCGAGGGCCCGCAGCAATCGCGCTGTCGGAATCGACCGGGGGTTCGCACTGAACATGCCGGGAACGTCGGTCCAGATCTCCAGCCGCCGCGCCTGCAGCTTTGCCGCGAAGTAGCTGCCCGATGTGTCCGAGCCGCCGCGCCCGAGCAGGACGGTGTCGTCCGCCTCGTCGCTGGCGATGAAACCCTGGGTGATATAGACCGTGCCGGGCGACGACCAGCGCTGTTGCAGCTTCAGGTCGGGCTCGAAGGCGCAGGTGGCCGAGAGGTAAGTGGAGCGCAGGTTGGCATTCCGGCGGGGTTCGGCTTTGAGGACGGTACGGGCGTCGACCCACTGGACATCCATGCCCTGAGCGGTCAGGAATGCTGCCCCGAGACGGGTTGCCATCAATTCGCCCTGAGCCATGACCCGTGCACGCAGGCGCTCGCTGACCTCTCCCACCAGCGCGATGCCGGAAGCGATCTGGCGCAGCCGGCGGAACTGTTCTTCCAGGTCGGGGGTAGGGGTAACTCCCATGTCCCGCGCCAGGTCGCGATGGCGCGTTTCGATCTGGTCCATGGTCGGCTGCCATTCGCCGGACAGGGCCAGGGTCAGCAACTGCTCCAGGCGGTCTGTAATGCCCGACAAGGCGGAATGAACGACGACCGGACGCAAACCTTCGGCGAGACGCTCGCGCAGCACCTGGGCGACGTTGGACCAGTTCGCCACCGAAGACACACTGGTGCCGCCGAACTTGAGCACCACCCACGGCGATGCAGCGGGCATGGAGACAGCCATCGACATATGAGACCCCATTGAATTGATCCTGCGGCTCGAACGGCGCGCATATCTTCTGAGCAGCTCAGGTGGGCAGCATCGGGGCGGAGCCAGCCGCCAGCCATACGCTGCGACTATCGAACGCTGACGCGGATCAGGCGAACCGCGCCGTGAACCTACTATTCTTCGTCGAAGTCGTTGAGTTCTTTCTTCAGCCGGCGCTCGGCCAGCACGTCTTCGAGTTTGCTCCAGGCCGCTTTGCCTTTCTTGGCCGTGTCTTTCGGATTGGGACGGGCGCGCCGGTTGTCGATGAACCGGTCGAAATTCTGATCCTCGTCGCTCTCGGCGACGAAGTCATCATCGAGATCGAAGTGATCGTCGTCTCTCTCCACCATGGTATTTCCTGAAAAAGTTCCGAAAAATCAACTACATCGGAAGCTTAGCGGCAACTCGAAGCCTGCGGACTATATACGATGCGCCGCGCTTTTCAATGGCGTTGGACGAAAAATTGCCGTGACCGCAATGCATGCAATCCCCAGCCCGCCAGGCCGCTGTCGATAATCGCGCCGACGTTAACGTTCCGTAACGACGACGGGCGCGCCCCGTCCAAGTCCGAGCGCTTCGGCGGCGCTCTGCTCTGCCCTGGCGATTTCGAGCACGCCGAACGAGTTGATCAGCGCCAGGAAATCGCCCGGCCTGACCTCGCCGTACGTGCGCCGCAGGGCGAACGAATGCCCTCCGGTCCGTACCATGGGGTGGGAGAACCGCTGTATCAACCCGGCGTCGATATTGGTGATCAGGTTGCCGAAATGGTCCATGGTGATGATGACGCCGGCGACCTGGTCGGCAGTGACCTCGGGGTCGTCCACCCAGGCCGGCACGATGCTACTGCTGTCGATCTTCGGACCCATGTCCGCCAGCTTGGCGCGGCCCGCGGCAACCTCAGCTGCAAGCGGCGCAAAGATGTCGCGGCCATGGAAGGTGGCGCTCGGAGCGCTCAGCTTGAATCGCTGCCGCGCGCTGGGCAGGTCCAGCCGATGTACGACGGCATCCGCATGCTTGGCGACGATGGGCGCCAGCAGTCCGTTATCGGGAGCGATGAACAGGTGCCCCGCCGCCTGCACGACGATGATGTCGCGATCGGTGCCGACGCCAGGATCCACCACAGCAATGTGCACCGACCCGACCGGGAAATACTCGAAGGAGCGGACCAGCCAGAAGCCCGCTTCCGCCGGCCAATACACCGGCACTTCGTGGGTGACGTCGATGATGCGCGCGTCGGCGAGCCGCGTGAGGATCTGGCCTTTCATGGTGGCCACGAACGGCCCCTGGTGGCCGAAGTCCGTCGTGACGGTGACGACGCCGCAAGGTTTGAAGATCGTATTCATGAGGATGGGTATTCGAACCTGCCGAAGTCCTTTCAATTCGAGGCGATTGTGTCCCAAGACGGCAGATTGCGGCAAACAACTGGCGTGCAAATGAGTGCCGTGCGTCGCTCGTCGGCTTGCGTACGAGCAGAAGCTTCACGTAGGATCGCCCGGCACATGCAACTGGCGTCGCCTTGCTGTGCGAACGAGTTGTTCGCACTCAACAGGGCTTCCGGTGTCGATGCATCGCCACGCACCGGTAGATGGGTTTAACCATCGGGAAGCATGTGTGCAGACCTGGTCTGCGCAGCAGCCGTACGCCTGGGCACGTTCCTTTTCGATCTTTTCGAAGGAGGTGTGCCATGCAATCCACTCTCGCCCTGTTGCAAAGATCCGATCCCCAGGTTCATGCGGCATTGCTCGGCGAAGAACAGCGCCAGCGCGACGGCATCGAACTGATCCCTTCCGAGAACTACGCCTTTCCCGAAGTCTATGCCACCAACGGCAGTTGCTTCGCCAACAAGTATTCCGAAGGCTATCCGGGCCGCCGCTACTATGGCGGACAGACGTTCACGGATCGCATCGAAGTGCTCGCCGTCGAACGCGCGAAAGCGCTGTTCGGTGCTGAACATGTCAACGTACAGCCGCTGAGCGGCTCGCCCATGAATCAAGCGGTCTACATGGCCTGCCTGAATGTCGGCGATACCGTACTTGCCATGGACCTGTCGCACGGCGGCCATCTCACGCACGGCTCGCCGCTCTCATCCATGGGAAAGATATTCAACTTCGTGCGCTACCAGACGCAGCTTCCGGAAGGACACATCGACTTCGATGCCGTGCGGGCCACGGCGAAACAAGTGCGCCCGAAGCTGGTGTTGTGCGGGCACTCTTCCTATCCTCGCGAACTCGACTATGCGCGCTTCCAGGAAATCGCCGATGAAGTCGGCGCGCTCACCATGGCCGACGTCTCGCACATCGGCGGATTGATCGCGGGCCGTGCGTTGCGCAATCCCATCGCCGCCGGCTTCGACATCGTGACGACGACGACACACAAATCGTTGCGAGGGCCGCGCGGCGGAATGATCTTGTGCAAGTCGGCGCTCGCCCAGAAGATCGATCAAGCCGTGTTCCCAGGCATGCAAGGCGGCCCGCACATGAACGCCGTCGCGGGTATCGCCGTCACCATGAAACTCGCCGCGGAACCGGCATTCCAGTCGTATGCATCGCAAGTCATCCGCAACGCCACAGCGCTCGCAAACGAGCTGCTTGGATTGGGATGCACGCTGATCACCGGCGGCACCGAAAATCATCTCATGGTGATCGACACCGTCCGCTCTTTCGACATCGACGGGCGCGTCGCCGAAACCGCGCTCGACGCAGCCGGCCTCACCGTCAACAAGCAAGTCATTCCCGACGATCCCCTGCCACCCATGCGCCCCAGCGGCATTCGCCTCGGCACCCCAGCACTCACGTCGCGTGGAATGCAGGAAGCGCAGATGAAACAAGTAGCAGCATGGATCGTGAGCGCACTGCGCTCGCCACAAGACGCAACGATGCTCGCGAGCATCAAGGAAGAGGTACGGCAGCTGTGTCAGCGATTCCCGGTGCCGGGGTTGGGGTAGAACTAGACGCCGATGCGCTTGCCCGTCTGCGGTTCGAAAAAGTGAATCCTTTCCGGAGCGGCGGCCAGAGTGATTGGAGCACCGACCGCGGGGAGATTCTGCGGTTCGACTTTGGCGATCAGCGGCCAGGGGCCGAGCTTCAAGTGCAGGAAGGCCTCGCTGCCTATGCATTCGACCAGGTCGATGACGCCATGGATGGCGGCGCCTTGGCCGGCGGCAAGCGAACGGTCGCGTTGTAGATCTTCGGGGCGAATGCCGGCAATGATCTCGCGCCCGCGATAGGTAGCGAGCGACTGCACGTATGACTCCGGCAAGGACAATTGCGCTGCTTCGGCGGCGATGGACAGGGCACCGCTGTCGCTCAAGCGTCCGCGGAAAAAGTTCATCGAGGGATTGCCGAGGAATCCCGCGACGAACAGGTTGTCGGGGTGCTCGTAAATGCGCATCGGCGTGTCCATCTGCTGGATCGCTCCCTGGTTCATGACCACGATGCGTTGTCCCAAGGTCATGGCTTCGACCTGGTCGTGAGTGACGTAGATCATGGTCGTGTTCAGCGAACGATGCAGCCGGGCGATTTCGGTTCGCATCGTGCCACGCAATTTCGCATCGAGATTCGATAGCGGCTCGTCGAGCAGGAACACCTGCGGCTTGCGCACCAGTGCTCTCCCGAGCGCAACCCGTTGCCGTTGGCCGCCTGACAGTTGCTTCGGCAGCCGATCGAGCATGGTGGTCAGATCGAGCTTCTGCGCGGACTCGTCTACGAGCCGCTTCACTTCATCGGGCGAAGCTCCACGCAGCTTGAGCCCGAAGCCGAGGTTCTCGGCAACCGTCATATGCGGATACAACGCATAACTCTGGAACACCATCGCGATGTCGCGATCGCGCGGTTCGAGATGCGTGACATCCTTCTCGCCGATGAGAATCGAACCCTCGGTGACTTCCTCCAACCCTGCGATCATCCGCAGCAGCGTGCTCTTGCCGCAGCCCGAGGGTCCTACGAGCACCATCAACTCGCCGTCCCTGACGCTGAGGTCGGCGCGTTCCACGCCGACATGGCCATTCTCGTAGACCTTGCGAACACCGCGAAGCGTGACTGCTGCCATGACTGATG
>Ga0068861_100000634_pt1 | contig 20843 bp, 15 predicted proteins | sample KBSSwiS42_FD_66593 | JGI IMG/M metagenome (GOLD analysis project Ga0068861, IMG submission 66593) | Switchgrass rhizosphere microbial communities from Kellogg Biological Station, Michigan, USA - KBS Switchgrass S4-2 | ecosystem: Host-associated > Plants > Roots > Rhizosphere > Soil ...
CGCAGCGCGTGCTCGCCGTGCGCGGTGACGAACACCACCGCGGGCGCCTGCGGCCGGTGCTGCAGCTCGTCGGCCAGATGCAGCCCATCGAGCCCCGGCATCGCGACGTCGAGCAGCACGACATCGCAGCTGTGCTCGCGCAGCCACTGCAGCGCGCTGGCGCCGTCGGCGGCCTCGCCGGCCACCTCGCAGCGCGGCTCGGCGCAGGCCTGCACCAGCGAGCGCAAGCGCGTGCGCGCGAACAGCTCGTCGTCGACGATCAGCACCGCCAGCGGCGCCGACCGATCGAGCGCCGGCAGCGCACCGCCCGGCGTGCTCATGCGATCTCCGCGTTCATATCGGCACCGTGACGCGGGCGTGATACTGGCCGTCGGAGCTCCAGGTCTCCAACGACGCGCCGAAATCGTGCAGCAGCGACAGGCGCTCACGCACATTGGCCAGCGCGATGCCGGCGCCGGGCGCGGACGGCGTGTCGGGCAGGCTGTTGCTGATCACGACGTGCGCGCTGCCATGGCGTGCCTTGACGCGCACGCGCACGGTGCCGCCCGCAAGCGAGGTTTCGATGCCGTGGCGCACCGCGTTCTCGACCAGGGGCTGCAGCACCAGCGGCGGCACGCGCGCCAGCGCGGTGGCCGGGTCGACCTCCCAGCTGATCGCCAGGCGCTCGCCGAAACGCACCTGCTCGATCGCCAGGTAGCGCTGTGCGAGGTCGATTTCCTCGGCCAACGTCACCGAGGCGCCGACTTCGGCCAGCGCGACGCGAAACAGCTGCGACAGGTCTTCGAGCACGCTCTCGGCGCGCTCGGGGTCGATCTGCACCAGCGCGACCGCGGTGTTCAGCGCGTTGAACAGAAAGTGGGGCCGGATGCGCGACTGCAGCTCGGCCAGTCGCGCACTGGCGTCGGCCGGACGCGCGCTGCGGGCGCGCTGATCGAGCCACACCCACACCAGCGACGCGAATGCCACGCCGGTGAGCGCGCTCGTGAACAGCGGCCAGGCGCCGAAATTGGTCATGCCCAGCGGCAGCAGCAGCGCCCAGCCAGCCGCCGCGGTGACGCCACCGAACGCCAGCGCCGCGGCCGCGCGCTGCCACGGCGCGACGCGCGCCCACAGCGGCTTCAAAGCGCAGACGCCGGCCAGCCACAGCAGCGTGCCGGCCAGCGCCGGAAATGCGAGCATCGCCAGTTGCGCGCTCCAGTGCGCTGCGCTGTGCGACGCCGCGAGCCCGACCACCGCGACGCCTACCTGCACGAACAGCACCACGCGCAACACCAGCGTCGGCTGGCACAGGTCGAACAGCTCGGTGACGCGTTCGACCTGTCGCGCCCGCGCGATGTTGGGATCCTCGAACTCGCTGACGTCGAACGCCGTGTGCGCGCTCAGCTCGCCAGGCCGCGTGGTGTTGGGCCACAGGCTGGTGGGCCGGCTCTCGTGCGGCTTGGTCGACGGCGCTGACGTGGTCTGCTCGGTCATGCGTGAACCGCGCGCGGCTCGCAAGGGGGACGAGCCGATAATACGGGCGGATCCGCAGCGCGAGACGACATGGCGCACAACCCGCTCGACAAGAAATCACAGGCCTGGTCTGCGCTGTTCTCCGAACCGATGGATGCGCTGGTGCAGCGCTACACCGCGAGCGTCGATTTCGACCGCCGCCTGTGGCGCGCCGACATCCTGGGCAGCTTGGCCCATGCGCGCATGCTGGCCGCCCAGCAGGTGATCAGCGCGCAGGATCTGGCCGACATCGAGCGCGGGCTGCGGCAGATCGGCGGCGAAATCGAAGCGGGCCGCTTCGACTGGAAGCTCGAGCTCGAGGACGTGCACCTGAACATCGAGGCACGTCTGACGCAGCTGGTGGGCGACGCGGGAAAAAGGCTGCACACCGGCCGATCGCGCAACGACCAGGTGGCCACCGACCTGCGGCTGTGGCTGCGCGGCGAGATCGACGCGCTGGCCGCGCTGCTGACGCAGATGCAGACGTCGCTGCTCGACGTCGCGGAGGCCCACACCGACACCGTGATGCCCGGCTTCACGCACCTGCAGGTGGCGCAACCGGTGAGCTTGGCGCACCACCTGCTGGCCTACGTGGAGATGTTTGCGCGCGACGCCGAGCGCCTGGCCGACGCGCGCCAGCGCACCAACCGGCTGCCGCTCGGCGCGGCCGCGCTCGCCGGCACCAGTTATCCGCTGGACCGCGAGCGCGTCGCCAGCGAGCTCGGCTTCGACGGCGTGTGCGAGAACAGCCTCGACGCGGTGAGCGACCGCGACTTCGCGATCGAATTCGCCGCCTTCGCTGCGCTGGCGATGGTGCACGTGTCGCGGCTGGCCGAGGAGATCGTGCTGTGGATGAGCCAGAACTTCGGCTTCATCGACCTTGCCGACCGCTACTGCACCGGCTCGTCGATCATGCCGCAGAAGCGCAACCCCGACGTCGCCGAACTGGCCCGCGGCAAGAGCGGCCGCGTGATCGGCCACCTGATGGGGCTGCTCACGCTGATGAAAGGCCAGCCGCTCACCTACAACAAGGACAACCAGGAAGACAAGGAGCCGCTGTTCGACACGGTCGACACGCTGGCTGCGACGCTGCGCATCATGGCGGAGATGGTCGCCGGCCTGAAGGTCAAGCCCGAGGCCATGCGCACGGCGGCGCTGAAGGGCTATGCAACCGCCACCGACCTGGCCGACCAGCTGGTGAAACGCGGCGTGCCGTTTCGCGACGCGCACGAGGTGGTGGCGCAGGCGGTCAAGCTCGCGATGCAGCGCGGCGTCGACCTGGCCGAGCTGCCGCTGTCGGAACTGCGCGCGCTGCATCCGGCGATCGACGAGGCGGCGCGCGGCGCGCTGTCGCTGCAGGGTTCGCTGGCCTCGCGCACCACGCGCGGCGGCACCGCGCCGGCGCAGGTGCGTGCGCAGATCGAGCGGCACCGGCGCCGCCTCGCCGACGCGGCCTAATTCGCCGGCTTGGGCAAATCGGCTGGCTCGCCGCGGTCGAGCACGATCAGCCAGCGGCCGTCGCCCTCGCGCCGCCACACCGAACGAAAGCGCGCCACCACCTTGCCCGCCGGGTCACGCACCGGGCCGGTCGATTGGGCGAGCGTGCCGTCGCCGAGCACCACCACCTCGTCGGGCTCCCACGAGAAAGGCGCCTGCGCACCGTCGTAGAAGCGCTGCCACGCCGCCAGCACGGCGGCCTTGCCGCGCAGCACCTTGCTGCCCGACCAGAACACCGCGTGCTCCGACACGTGGCGCCCGAACGCCGCGAAATCGCGCTCGGCCATGCTGCGGGCAAACGCCACCTCGGTCGCCCACACCTCGCGCTGCAACGCCTCGAGCGAGCCCTGTGCGCGCGCGGCGGGCTGCAGCGTGGCAGCGCTCCCCAAGGCGCACAGTGCGGCGCGGCGGTTCATGGCCGCGCAGTGTACGGGCGGGCTCGGCGGGCTCAGTTGTCGAAGCGGATGCGCGTGGCCATCACCTCGGTGCCGTCGCCGGACAACTGGCCGAATGCGCGCACCTTGCGCCCTACCGCGAGGTCGTCGACCGTGCCCTTGTCGTACTGCACGTCGCTGCGCGCATAGCTCACGCGCTCGCTGCGGCCAGTGATCGTGAACACCTTGGCGGTCTCGTCGAGGGTCGCGATCGTGCCGCGCAGTTCGAGCTCGTCGGGCTGGTTGTTGCCCTGCACCGTGACCTTGTCGGCGAGCAGCACGCCGGCCAGCAGCTGGCCGTCGACCTGCACGCGCAGGCCCGGCACGAGCGGGCCTTTGTTGATCTGCGCCGCCGACGCGTCGACCGTGAAGCCGTCGACCGTGAAGCTCGAGATCGAGGTGAACGCCGTGATCACACCGCGCGCCTTGACCTGCTGCTTGTCGCCACCGCCGGGGCCGGTACGGCCGACCGAAGTGACCACCCAGCGCCCCTGTGCGTTGGGCGCCATCGCGACCACCACGCTCACCTGCGCACCTGCGCGCAGGTCGTCGATGCCGCTGGTCAGCGTGGCATAGCTGAAGTGCTGGCCGCCGATGTCGAAGGTGCGCGCCTGCGTGTCGAGCGCACTGACGACGCCCCGGAATTTGTACGTGATGGCGCCGTCATCGGGCTCGATGCGGGTGGCCAGCACGTCGCCGCTGCCGGGCATCACGTAGCCGAACACCTGGACCGTTCGACCCAACGCCAACCCCGACAACCCGCCGACCAGGCTGTCGTCGAACACGGTGCCGCCATCGACGCGCACCGTCACCCCATTGACCACCAGCGAGGGGGCGGCCACCGACTGCACGTTGCCGATCAGCGCGCTGACGATGCGCACCTGCGACGCGCTGGCGGTGCCGTCGACGATCGCGCCGCTTTGCACCTCGACCACCGTGCCCAGGTGCAGATCGCTGCGCGTGCGGCCCGAGCCGCCGTCGTCTTCGATGCGCGCAGCGCTCTCGTCGAAGTGGACGCCGGCCACGATGATCGACCCGAAGCCGGTGATCGGCCCGGACGCGAACGCGCCGGTGCCGCCACTGCCCACTCCGCCCCCGCAGCCATGGGCGAACCACGCCAGCAGCAACACGCCGAGCCAGCCTTGGAGGCGCACGCCGCGCGAGAGATCTGACTTCATGACTGCTTCCTCGTCTTGCGCGATCGTGCCGGCGTGGTCTGGGGCGCCGTGTCCTCGTCGAAGGTGTACAGGCCCAGCCGCAACCGGTGGGTCGCGGCCTCGCTCGGCCGGTCGCGCTCGACCTTGCTCTCCAAGGCGGGTACGAGCGCGCCCAGCAAACCCTTCCACAACTCGCCGATGTACTGCCACGCCTCGCGCACCGAGTCTTCGCTCAATCCCTCGGCATAGATGGCCTGTTCGAAGTGGCGCCGGCCGTCGCTCAGCACGTTGGCCACCGCACCGGCCAGGTGGTCGCCGACGTTCTGGCCCAGGTACTCCAGCATGCGCACGCGGTCGCCGCTGGGCACGAAGGCATCCCGCAACAGCTCGACGGTGTCCTGCTCGGAGTCGTGGACCGCCAGCTTCAGGCGCAGCAGTTCATCGAGCAGGCTGCGCGGGTGCACGTCGCGCGTGATGGCCTGCGCCAACGACTCGAAGCTCGGTGCGCGCCCCTGGCGGCGCAGCACGCGCGGCTCGCCGCGCCGGTCGCGGTAGCGCGCGTCGCTCATCCAGTGCGCGAACACCTCGCTGGCGAGCGACCGGCTGGGCAACTCCTGCGTCGCCTGCGCACCGCGCAGCACCGCCAGCAGCCGCGCCACCTCGCGCCGGTTGATGCCGGTGGTGGTAGCCAGCCGGCTCACCTTGCGGTGCGCCAGCACGTCGGGGTGCGCGCTGTCGGCCGCGCCGACGAAGGCACGCCGCAGCAACTCCTCCACCGTGGCATAGGGGAGCCCGCGCTGCACCGCGAGGCTGGCCAGCGGCTCCAGCACCTTGCGAAAGGCGGCCAGCAGGGCCTCCTGTTCGTCCGATGGGGTGATGGGCTCGCGCGCGGTCATTGAGCTATGTAACGGGGTGCAGGCAACGATGCTATCCGCAGTCGCGGTGGCATCGCTGCCAGCCCCACCACTTCAGTGGCTCCGGGATCAGGTTTCGAACCTGATCTGCTGGGCCTCCAGTGTCACACCGTCCGCCGCGAGCCGCCCCTTGACCTCCACCGCCTGCCCGTTGGCGAGGTTGCTGGCCTGACCGCGCGCAAACGAGGTGTTGCCGCGGTAGTGCACCTGCACCCCGCGCACGACGAAGGTCTGAGCGGTCGTGTCGAGCGCGCTGATCGCGCCGTGCAACTCATTGAGCCGGTCGTCGTCGTTGGCGTGGCGGTCTTCCAACTCGACCTCGCTGGCCACCAGCACACCGTCGCGGATCGCGCCCTCGACCTCCACCACAGCGCCCAGCACGACGCCGGCCGCGCCATCCGGGAATGCGGTACCGGCGCCGGTGCTGACGGGCAGCCCGTTGACGCTGAACGACGTGATGGCGCTGAACGCGGTCACCACGCCGCGCACACGCGCCTCGTCGTGATCCTCGACCTTGCGCACGCCGCTGCGGATGCTCACCGCCTGCCACACGCCGCCGACCGCAAGGGTCTGCAGGCGAACGCGCACAGGCAGCCCGTTGGCCAGGCCGGGCGGCAGATCGGTGGCCGCGACGGCGGCGTAAGAAATCGCGGCACCACCGATGTGGAACGTCTTGGCCGTGCCGTCAAGCTGCGACACCAGGCCGCGCAGGCGGAACAGGGCGACCTGGGTCTTTTTCTCGATGCGCTTGGCCAGGTAGTGGCCCGTGGCGGTGCTGAGCTGCGCATGCACCTCGACGGTGTCGCCCACCGACAGCGCCGCCAGGCCACCGGCCAGATCGTCTTCGAACACCGTGGTGTCGCTGACCTCGACGGTCTGGCCGAGCACCGTGAGCTGCTTGGCAGCGGCGTCGATGGCCTCCACCGGCCCGACGATCTCGGCACCGAAGCGAATCTGGTGGGCCTCGGCGCTGCGCCCGGACGACGCGGCTTGAATGCGGTCGCTCAGCACCTCGACGGTCATGCCGAGCTTGAGCTCGCTGCGGTCGTGCGGCTGGTCGTCGTCGTCGAACACCTGGGCACGACTGTCCTCGAAGCGCACGCCGTCGACGATGATCGAGCCGAAGCCGCTGATCGTGCCCATCGTGAAGGCGCTGCCGCTGGAGGGCGAGCTCGTGCCGTTGCCGCCGCCGCAGCCAATGGCCAGCCAGGCGGCAGCCAAGGCGGCCAGAACGCCCCGTGCGAGCCGGCTGGAATGAGGGGAAGGTATCGTCATCTGCTTGCTCCTGGTCGGGCGCCGGGACGGAACGCCGGTCTTGGGTCAGGTGGTTTTTCAAAATGTGCACATCGCACATCCCGTGTACGGTCCGACGCGGCTGGCTCATCCCGCCGGATTGGCTACCGGATGCGTCATGCGGCGACCGAAGCCGACAATCGCTGCCATGTGTGCCGCGCGCCGCTGGATCGCCCACCTCGACATGGACGCCTTCTACGCGTCGGTGGAACTGCTGCGCTATCCCGAGCTGGCCGGACAGCCGGTGGTGATCGGCGGGGGCCGACGCCACCAACCCCGCGCGCGCGCCGACGGCAGCCGCGAGTTCTCGACGCTGGCCGGCTACAAGGGCCGCGGCGTGATCACCACCGCCACCTACCCGGCGCGCGACTTCGGCGTCCGCTCGGGGATGGGGCTGATGAAGGCGGCCCTGCTGGCGCCGCAGGCCGTGCTGCTGCCGGTGGACCACGACGAGTACAAGCGCTTCTCGCGCCGCTTCAAGGCCGCGGTGGGGGAGGTGGCGCCGTGCATCGAAGACCGCGGCATCGACGAGATCTACATCGACCTCACCGACCTGCCCGGCGCGCAGGACGCGGTGGGCCACGACCGCTTCGGCGGCGTGCGAGCGCTGGCGCTCGAGATCAAGAACACGGTGCGGCGCGCCACCGGCCTCACCTGCTCGATCGGCCTGACCCCCAACAAGCTGCTGTCGAAGATCGCCTCCGACCTCGACAAGCCCGACGGCCTGACCCTGATCACGCACGATGACGTGCCGGGGCAGATCTGGCCGCTGCCGGTGCGTCGCATCAACGGCATCGGCCCGAAGGCAGCCCTCAAGCTGGCAGGGTTCGGCATCACCCGCATCGGCGATCTCGCCGAGCGCGACCTCGCCTTCCTGGTCGATCACTTCGGCCGCAGTTACGGCCACTGGCTGCACGAGGCTGCGCACGGGCGGGACGAGCGCGCGGTGGTGACGCTGAGCGAGCCGGTGTCGATGAGCCGCGAGACCACCTTCGACCGCGACCTGCACGCCAAGCGCGACCGGCCGGAGCTGTCCCGGGTGTTCACCGAGCTGGTGGAGCAAGTGGCGCACGACCTGCAACGCAAGGGCTACGCCGGCCGCACGATCGGCATCAAGCTGCGCTTCGACGACTTCAAGACGGTCACGCGCGACATCACGCTGCTGCATCCGGTGGACGACGCGCAGGCCATCCGCCACGCCGCCGGCCAGTGCCTGAAGCGGGTGGACCTGGCGCGGCGCATCCGTTTGCTCGGCGTGCGCGCCGCCGCCCTGGTGCGCTCGCGCGACCTGCCGGCGGCGGCCGACCCCGCCACGGGCGACGAACCCGGACTGTTCTCCAGCGAGTGAACCCTGCCGTCGCAAGCCGCCACGACGGGTAGCATCGCCGACGGAGGAGACGCTCGATGCCCGTGATCACCAACATCGAAGACCTGCGCGTACTGGCGCAGCGGCGCGTGCCGCGCATGTTCTACGACTACGCCGACTCCGGCTCGTGGACCGAGGGCACCTACCGCGCCAACGAGCGCGACTTCGCGAAGATCAAGCTGCGCCAGCGCGTGGCGGTGGACATCGACCAGCGCAGCACCGCGTCCCGCATGATCGGCGTCGACGTGGCGATGCCGGTGGCGATCGCGCCCACCGGACTGACCGGCATGCAGCACGCCGACGGCGAGATCCTCGCGGCGCGCGCGGCCGAGGCCTTCGGCATTCCGTTCACGCTGTCGACGATGAGCATCTGCTCGATCGAGGACATCGCGGCGAACACCACCAGGCCGTTCTGGTTTCAGCTCTACGTGATGCGCGACCGCGAATTCATCGAGCGCTTGATCGACCGCGCCAAGGCGGCCAAGTGCGGCGCGCTGGTGCTGACGCTGGACCTGCAGATCCTCGGCCAGCGCCACAAAGACCTGAAGAACGGCCTGTCGGCGCCGCCCAAGCCGACGCTGGCCAACCTGATCAACCTGCTCACCAAGCCGCGCTGGTGCCTCGGGATGATGGGCACCCGGCGGCGCCAGTTCGGCAACATCGTCGGCCACGTGAAAGGCGTGTCGGACATGAGCAGCCTCGGCGAATGGACTGCCGGACAGTTCGATCCGAGCCTCGATTGGGACGATGTCGAGTGGGTCAAGCGCCGTTGGGGCGGCAAGCTGATCCTCAAAGGCATCCAGGATGTCGAGGATGCCCGGCTGGCGCTGAACTCGGGCGCCGATGCGCTGATCGTCAGCAACCACGGCGGGCGCCAGCTCGACGGCGCGCAGTCGAGCATCGAGGCGCTGCCTGCGATCGCGGCCGACGTCGGCTCGAGAATCGAAGTGCACATGGACGGCGGCGTCCGCAGCGGGCAGGACGTGCTGAAGGCGCTGGCGCTCGGGGCCAAGGGCACCTACATCGGCCGCGCCATGCTCTACGGCCTGGGCGCGCTCGGCCAGGCCGGCGTGACCCAGGCGCTGCAGATCATCCAGCGCGAGCTCGACCTGACGATGGCGTTCTGCGGGCGGGTGCGCATCGATCAGGTGGATCGGAGCATTCTGCTGCCGGGGACGTTTCCGGCGTAGCCAGCGTCCGATAGCGACCGTTCCCGCGTGCTGCGTCCCAACTTGTGGGGACGCCTGCCGCGGCGTCATCGCAGTATTGAGGATGACCGTCGGCCGCGCCACGCGCACACTGAGCTAGAGTGCGCATGAATCCGTACACCGAACCTGGCTCTGTTGGGGGACACCATGGTCCTTCGTGTGCGTTCGCTCCCGTCGTCCGGCGCATGACCGGCATCACCCGTCGCCTCGCCGCGGTGGCCTTTGCCGACGTGGCGGGCTGGTCGCGGCTCGTGGAGGCCGACGAGATGGCGGCGCTGCGCGCGTGGAACGCGCTGCGCACGCGCTGGATCGAGCCGAAGATCCGCGAGCACGGCGGACGCCTGGTCGACCTCGCCGGTGACGGCGTGCTCGTGGAATTTCCCAGTGCCGTCGCGGCGGTGAGCTGGGCGGTCGATCTGCAGCGCCAACCGGCCGCCGTGCGGCCTGCCGGCAGCGCGGCGCTCACCCTGCGCATCGGCATCAACGTCAGCGACATCCTGGTCGACGAGGGCCGCTTGATCGGCGACGGCGTCAACGTCGCGGCGCGCATCCACCAGGCCGCCGCGCCGGGCGAGATCATCGTCACCGACGCGGTGCGCGCGCACGTGCACCGCCGCATCGCCGTCGCGCTGACCGATTTGGGCGAGCGCGAACTGAAGAACATCACGCGGCCGGTGCGGATCTTTCGCGTCGAGATCGACAGCTTGCCCCCGGACACCGGCGTCGACGTCGCGGCGGACAGCGCGCGCACGCTGCTGGCGATCGACCTGCCCTCGGCGCTCGAGCGCAGCGACCCGCAGGCGATCTCGCCGCTGCAAAGCCTGCAGGACTACTTCGCGAGCACCGTGCAGCCGAGCAGCGGCGGTCGCGTGATCGAGCGCCGCGACAACGGGCTGCTGATCGATTTCGCGACGGCACGCCCAGCGTTGCAGGCCGCGTTCGCGATCCAGCGCGCGTGCGCACCCAGCGGCTGGGCCGAGCCCACGCTGCGTCCGCGCATCGGCGTGCAGACGGGGCACTCGCCCGACGGCGTGGCGCCCGACGCCGTCGATGCGGCAGTGGCCACCGGCCTGTGCGAGATCGCGCGGCCCGGCGACATCGTCGCATCGTCCGCGGTGTGCGCGGAGCTGACGTCGGCGCTGGATGCCGACCTCGAGGACCTCGGCGAGCATCGGCTGGCCGACATCGAGCAGCCGGTGCGCGCCTACCGCGTCGCGCCGCCGACGTCCGACTCCGACAGCGACGCCACGGCCGAGCCTGACACCGCGGGCGATGGCCTGCGGCCGACGATTGCGGTGATTCCGTTCACCGAGCATGGTGCCGGCCACGAGCCGCTGGGCGAGATCCTGGCCGAAGAGGTGATTGCCTCGCTGTCGCGCTCGGCCGAGCTCAACGTGGTGTCGCGCTTGTCGACAACCGCGTTTCGCGCACGCGGGGCCACGCTGGCCGACATCCGGACGCACCTGAAGGCCACCTACGTGCTGTCCGGTGCCTATCGGGTCAGCGGCGGAGCGCTGATCCTCGCCGTGGAACTGGCCGACACCCGCACCGCCCACGTGGTGTGGGCCAAAGACCTCAAGGGCAACGTCGCCGGCCTGATCGAGGGCCAGGATCCGTTGATCGATCGCATCGTCGCGGAAGCAAGCCTGGCGATCGTGTCGCGCGAGCTGGAGCGCACGCGGTCGCAGTCGCTGCATTCGCTGGAGACGTGCACGCTGCTGGTGGGCGGCATCGTGCTGATGCACCGGTTGTCGCGCCACGACTTTGCGCGCGCGCGCGAGATGCTGCAGGTGGTCGCGCAGCGCGCGCCGCACCACGCGATCCCGCAGGCGTGGCTCGCCAAGTGGCACGTGCTGAACGTGTGGCAAAGCTGGTCCGGCGACGTCGCCGCCGACACGCGCGCCGCGCTCGACTGCGGCAAGCGCGCGCTCGACAACGACTCGCACTGCTCGCTGGCGCTGGCGATCGACGGCTTCGTGCACACCAACCTGCTCAAGCGCCTCGACGTCGCGCAGGACCGCTACGACCTCGCGCTGCGCGTGAACCCGAACGACTCGCTGGCGTGGCTGCTCAAGGGCATGCTGCATGCGTTCCAGGGCGACGGCAAGCAGGCGGTGAAGTGTTCACAGCGCGCGCTGCGGCTGTCGCCGCTCGATCTGCACCGCTATTTCTACGACGCGCTGGCCGGCGGCGCCGAACTGGCCGCCGGACGCTACGAGCGGGCCATCGAACTGACGCAGCGTTCGCTGCGCGCCAACCGCATGCACTCGTCGACCTTCCGCATGCTCGCGATCTCGCAATGGCAGCTCGGACGCCACGGCGACGCGCGCGCGACGGTCGCAGAGCTGATGAAAGTCGAGCCCAATCTGCGCGTCAGTGAATGGCTGGCGCGCTCGCCCAGCGGGGCGTATCCGATCGGGCAGCTGTGCGCACAGGCATTGCGCAGCGCCGGTGTGCCGAACTGAGCGGGGAGCAACGCGAGGATCGTCGACCAGACGCACCAGCACACACGGCAGGAGGGGCCATGAGTCTGCAAGGTGGTTTCGGAGGTTTCGGTGGCTTTGGCGGGTTCGGGGGTTTCGGCGGATTCGGAGGCTTCGGCGGCTTCGGTGGTGCCGGCGGCTTCGGCGGCGTGCCGGGCTACAGCAACGAGGCGCTGGCGCAGAACCGCGACGGCATCGTCGGCGCGTGGGTGCCACCGACCGGCTTTCCAGCGCAACTCGATGAAGAAGACCGCGACAACCTGGGGCGCTGGGAGCCCTGGGTGCGCGCCTCGCTGATCGACTTCAGCCTGTTCTCGCGCCTGCATTTCGACAAGGAGGGCGCCGGCTACACGCTGTACGACATCGAGCCCGGGGTCGCGGGCAAGCAAAGCATCGTCAAGATGATCCGTCCGCCGAAGACGGCGGCGTTCTGGATCGCGCAGCTCAACATCGTCGCCAGCTGGGCCGATCTGCGCGCCGAACGCTGCAGCGAAATCCTGTCGCAACTCACGCCGCCGATCGCGTACTGGAGCGCGATCGCCAATCTGCACCCCGAGCGCCACAAGTGGACGCTCGAATTGCTGTGGACGGCACTGCGGCTGGCCAACCATGCCGAGATGCGCTTCAAGCACGCGCTCGCGTGTCGGCGCGCGGTCGAGATGTCGCCGCAGGTGCAGCCACTGGTCCTGACACCGGGCCACGGCAGCCTGCCGAGCGGGCACTCGACCGAGGCCAGCATCGTCGCGCACGTGCTGTGGCGGTTGCTCAAGACAGCCGACAACACGAAAGACTTCAGCTGGCTCGAGCAGCTGATGCGCCAGGCGGCGCGCATCGCGATCAACCGCACCATCGCCGGGTTGCATTTCCCGGTCGACAGCGCGGCCGGACAGTTGCTGGGCCTGACCCTCGGCGAATACCTGGTGCATCGCGCCGGCGTGGCGGGAGTCAACACCTACGAGTCGTGGACATTCGACGGCACGGCCTATCCGTCAGGGCTCGATTTCGATTGGCGTCAGCTGTTCGATCCGAACACCTACCAGCGCAAGGCCGCGACCGACGGCTACACGAGCCGGATTGCAGCCACGGCAGCCGCCACGCCGTCGGTGCCGCTGAAGTGGCTGTGGGAGCAAGCGGTCGCGGAGTGGCCATGAGCCTGTGGCGCGAGGTCACCCTCGACGATCGGGCCGATGGCCTGCTCGCGAGCCCGTACTTCGACTGGGCTCGCAGCACCGACTTCACCTACTACGGCGGCGCGACGTGGCTGCCCGTGCTGATCGAGCTGCGCGACGGCAAGGACAACACCGCGCAGGCGTTCGCGCAGCTCGTGCAGACCCTGCAGGCCAGCCCCGAACCGGCCTGGGCTGCGCAGCTGCGCGTACCCGACGTCTACATCGCGTTGCCCGCGCGCGTGACCCGGCCCACGCATTTCATCGCGCTGTTGGCCACGCGCAAGTTTCTCGACGATGTCTACGCGGGCAAGAATCCGGGCGAGCGGATCCGCGGCTTCGAGCTCGGGCGTGCCACGGCGCCTTCATCCGGCACCGCCATGCCGGTGGCGTCGGTGGCCAGCTTCCTCAGCACGCCACGCGTGGTCGTGGCAGTGATCGACGATGGCATTGCGTTTGCGCACGAGCGCTTCCTGAGTCGCGACGGCACCACGCGCATCGAATACCTCTGGAATCAGGATCAACCGTCCACGGCGTGGGGCGGCTGGAACTACGGCCACGAAGTGACCAAGCGCGACCCGAATGCCGGCATCGACAAGCTGATGGGCGACAGCCGGCATGGATCGCTGGTCGACGAGGATGAGGTCTACCGCCGCAGCGGCGACCTGGACCACGCCCAGCCCGGGCACAAGTCTCTGGCCGCGCGCGCCGCGCACGGCACCCATGTGCTGGACCTGGCGTGCCGCTCGATGCAGCGCCCGCCGGCCGACGAGCGGCCGATCGTCGCGGTGCAGCTGCCGGTGGCCACCGTCGAAGACACGTCGTCCGCGACGCTGGCGCCGCAGATCTACAACGGGTTGCTGTACACGATCGCGCGGGCCGGCCAGATCGCCGGTGATGCTGGCAGCGGGCAGCTGCCGCTGGTGGTCAACGTGAGCTACGGCATGACTGCCGGCCCGCACGATGGCTCCAGCGCACTGGAGCGCGCGCTCGATGAGTTGATCAGCGGCTGCAATCCGGTGAACGCGCAGGGGCACCCCACGCGGCCGGGCTTTCGCGTCGTGCTGCCCGCCGGCAACAACTTTCTGTCGCGTTGTCACGCCCAGTTCGCGCTGCCAGCCAGCAAGTCGCGGCAGCTGGCGTGGCGTGTGCTGCCCGACGACTGGACCGAAAGCAGCTTGCAGATCTGGCTCCCCGGTGGCGCGGGCGACATCGTGAGCGTGACGATCGAGGCGCCCGACACCAGCACGACCGTCGCGTTCAACGGCGGCACGGCTCAGGCGCTCTTCAACAACCAGGGTCTGGTGTTTGCCCGCGCCCAGTACTACCTGCCCGAGGACACGGGGGCCCACTCGATGCTGCAACTGTTCATCGCGCCGACTGCGGACCCCACGGGCACCAAGTCCGTGGCCCCTCCCGGGCTGTGGCGCATCACGGTGCACAACACGGGCTCGATCGACCTGGCGTCGATCCACGCATGGATCCAGCGCGGCGACACGGCGCCGGGCTATCCGCAGCGCGGCCGTCAGTCGTACTTCGACGATCCGGACGACGTGCGCTACGACGCCGGCGGGCGCGCGCTCGAAACCGATGCGCCCGCCAGCTACGTGCGGCGCGCGGCCTCGCTCAACGCGATCGCCACCGGTCGCCAGACCTTGGTGGTGGGCGGCTTTCGGGCCAGCGACGGCGCCACCGCGGCGTACTCGTCTGGCGGACCGGTGGTGCACCCGCCGGGGCGGGGCCTGCCAAGCGACGACGGACCCGACGCGCTGTTTCCGAGCGAGGATGCGCCGGCGCAGCCCGGCGTGCTGGCCGCCGGCACCCGCAGCGGCTCATGCGTCGCGATGCACGGCACCAGCGTCAGCGCGCCGCAGGCCACGCGCTGGCTGGCCAATGCGATGGCCAGCGGCCAAGCGAACGATCGCACGGCACTGTTCGATGCAGCCCAGCTGAAGAACGTCAACCCGCCGGTGCCACCGCAGCGCGGAGGCGGCGGACGTCTCACCGTGCCGCCGAACCGGCCGCGGCGCTAGCCCTGACTGATGCCGCGGGCCGCTACAGTCGCGCGCTCTCGAAGGTGTTGCAGTCGCGCAGGTTGCCACTGCCCATCCCGCGCTTGAACCAGCCCACGCGCTGCGCGCTGGTGCCGTGCGTGAAGCTCTCGGGCACGACGGTGCCTTGCGAGCGACGCTGCAGCGTGTCGTCGCCGATCTGCGTGGCCGCATTGAGCGCCTCTTCGACGTCGCCCTGTTCGAGGATCTGGCGCGTGCGCTGCGCATTGTTGGCCCACACACCGGCCAGGCAATCGGCCTGCAGTTCCAGCCGCACCGACAGCGCGTTGGACTGCTCGCGGCTGCTGCGCTGGCGCATCGCATCGACCTTGTCGGTGATGCCGAGCAGCGCCTGCACGTGGTGACCGACTTCGTGCGCGATCACGTAGGCCTGCGCGAAGTCGCCCGGCGCGCCCAGGCGCGTCTTCATCGTTTCGTAGAAAGCGAGGTCGATGTAGACCTTCTGGTCGCCGGGACAGTAGAACGGCCCCATGGCCGTCTGGCCGGTGCCGCAAGCGGTCGGCGTGGCGCCGCGAAACAGCACCAGCCTGGGCTCGCGGTACGTGCTGCCCTGGGCCTTGAACTGCGCGCGCCACACGTCCTCGGTGTCCGCGAGGACTGTCGAGACAAAGGCCGCCATCTTGTCGTCCGCCGGCGGTCGGTGCGCCGGTCCCTGCGTCACCGGCGCCGGCTCGGAGCCGCCGCCGCTCAGGACGCCAAGCAGCGTCAACGGGTTGATGCCGAGCGCCCACCCGGCCACCAGCGCGATCACGATGGTACCCAGGCCGATGCCGCGGCCGCCGCCGAAGCTGAAGCCTCCGCCGCCCATCGTCGGGCCTTCGTCGCGCCGGTCCTCGACGTTGTCGCTCTCGCGGTTGCCTTCCCACTTCATCGCCGGCTCCTCGAGCGGGGTGGACTGCCATCGTGCACGAAACGGCGTTGGGGGTCACCGGGGTGACCTTTGACCCTGCCAGGGCGCCGGTAGATCCATTGCAGCCGGGCAAGGGCCGGGCCTGCCGCTCGTTGCTGCGGATGATGCCGCGCTGCGGGCCTGGTGCGGCCTCGCCGAGCACCGAGGGGCAGAACTGAACTCGTGCGCGAGGACGCCGGCGCGTGCCGCTAAGCCTTGGGCAACGTGACGCCGCGCTGCCCTTGGTATTTGCCGCCGCGGTCTTTGTAGCTGGTCTCGCAGACCTCGTCGCTCTCGAAGAACAGCACCTGCGCGCAGCCCTCGCCGGCGTAGATCTTGGCGGGCAGCGGCGTGGTGTTGGAGAACTCCAGCGTCACGAAGCCCTCCCATTCGGGTTCGAACGGCGTCACGTTGACGATGATGCCGCAGCGCGCATAGGTGCTCTTGCCCAGGCAGATCGTCAGCACGTTGCGCGGGATGCGGAAGTACTCCATCGTGCGCGCCAGCGCAAAGCTGTTGGGCGGGATCACGCACACGTCGGCTTCGATGTCGACGAAGCTCCTCTCGTCGAAGTTCTTCGGGTCGACCACGGTGCTGAAGATGTTGGTGAACACCTTGAATTCACGCGCGCAACGGATGTCGTAGCCGTAGCTCGACGTGCCATAGCTGACGATGCGGTGGCCGTCGGCAGCGTGACGCACCTGCCCGGCCTCGAACGGCTCGATCATGGCGTGCTCGGTCGCCATGCGGCGGATCCATCGGTCGCTCTTGATGCTCATGGCCGGCTCGCTCGAAAGGGAGCGCGATTCTATGCAACCGCGTCGTGACCCCTGTGCCACGCCACGCGCTGCGCTGCGGCGGTGTTCTGGCACGGCGCGCGGGCAGGGCTTGCCCATGTCGGCCGCTCCCGAGGCACAATCGGGCCCTGCCTGGGCCGGCAGCGGCCCACGCCGGAGGATTGCCATGGCCGCCACGCCCTTTCGCCCCGCTGTGGACCTGATGTCGCAGTACGCGCAGTACCACCGCGACAAGCGCAACATCGTCACCCACTTCGTCGGCATCCCGCTGATCGTGTTTGCGCTCGGCATCCTGCTGGCGCGCGCCAGCATCGGCGGCTTCACGCTGGCGTGGACCGTCTGGATTCTGTCCACCGCGTGGTACCTGACGCGCGGCAACCTGGTGCTCGGCGTGGCCACCAGCGTCGTCAATGCGCTGCTGATCTGGCTGGCGCATCCGTTTGCCGGGGTGCCGCTGGTGCCATGGCTGGCGTGGGGCATCGGGTTCTTCGTGCTCGGCTGGATCATCCAGTTCATCGGCCACTACTACGAAGGCCGCAAGCCGGCGTTCGTCGACGACATCGTCGGGCTGCTGGTCGGCCCCATGTTCGTGGTGGGCGAGTGGCTGTTCGCGCTCGGCTGGGGCCACGACATGCTCGCCGAGATCGAACGCCGCGTCGGGCCAACGCACCTGCGCGACCTCGCAGCACCCGCCGCGCGATGACGCTCACGACCCCAGGCACCGTGCTCGTGATGGGCGCGGGCGCTGTGGGTTGCTGGATCGGCGGCTGCCTCGCCGCCGCCGGCGCGCCGGTCACGTTCATCGGACGGCAACGCAGCGTCGACACGTTGCGCGCGCACGGCCTCGCGTTGACCGACCTCGACGGCGGCCGCCGCACGGTGCCCGCCGGCGCGCTGACGTGGGCCACGTCGCCGCTCGAAGACGCCGCGCGGTCGCCCTCGCTGGCGCTGTTGTGCGTGAAGAGCGGCGCCACCGCCGACGCGGCGGCCGACCTGGCGCGCGCACTGCCGGCGCACACGGTGGTGGTGTCGATGCAAAACGGCATCTCCAACGCGGCGCAGGCGCGTTCGCACGCGCCGCAGCTCACCGTGCTGCCCGGCATGGTGCAGTTCAACGTGGTCGAGCTCGGGCCGGGGCGCTACCACCGTGCCACCAGCGGCCGCCTGGCGGCGCAAGACCACCCGCTGTTGCGCGCCTGGCAGCCCGCGTTTGCCGCCGCCGGGCTGCCGCTCGAGCTGCACGCCGACCTGGCACCGCTGCAGTGGGGCAAGCTGCTGCTCAATCTGAACAATCCGGTCAATGCGTTGTCGGGCCTGCCGTTGCGCGCGCAGCTGCTGGAGCGCGACCATCGCATCTGCATGGCGGCACTGATCGACGAGGCACTGACCGCGTTGCACGCGGCCGGCATTCAACCCGCCAAGCTCACGCCGTTGCCGCCGCCCGCGCTGCCCGCCGCGCTGCGCCTGCCGACCGCGATCTTTCGCCTGCTCGCGTTTCGGATGCTGCGCATGGATGCGAAGGCGCGAACCAGCATGGCACTCGACCTGATGCAGCGTCGCCCCACCGAGATCGACGCGCTGTGCGGCGAGGTGGTGCGGCTGGCGCGCGACCACGGCACCACGGCGCCGGTGAACGAGCGCATCAGCGAGCTGGTGCGCGCCTGGCCCAGCCGGCCGCAGCCGATGAGCGGCCGCGAGCTGCGGGCCGCGCTCGGCGTTTGACGATCCCGATCAACGCTCGGCGGCCGGCAACGCGGCCGCTCAGGCCGGCTCGGCCGCCACGTCGTTGCGCCCATAGCCGACCGTGGAGGCCGGCGTGCCCCCCGGTGTGACGGCGACCGCGCAGTACTTGAACTCGGGGATCTTGCCGAACGGATCGAGCGCCGGGTTGGTCAGCAGGTTGGCGGCCGCCTCGTAGTACGCGAACGGGATGAACACGGCGCCCGGCGGCGTGCCATCGTCGCGCCGCACGCCCAGCGCCACGCTGCCACGCCGCGAGGCCACGGTGATCACGTCACCCGGCTGGATCCCGAGCCGGCGCAGATCGGCGCCGTGCAGCGACGCGGTTGCAATCGGTTCGATCGCGTCCAGCACGCTGGCGCGGCGCGTCATGCTGCCGGTGTGCCAGTGTTCCAGCTGGCGTCCGGTAATCAGCACGTACGGGTAGTCTCGATCGGGCCGTTCGTTGGCCGGGATGATGTCGGCCGGCACCAGCGTCACGCGGCCATCGGGCGTGGGGAAGTCGTCGACGAACACGATCGGCTGGCCCGGGTCGTCGTCGGTCAGACAGGGGTAGGTCACGCTCGATTCGCGCTCGACGCGCTCCCAGCTCACGCCGGCGATCGCGCCGTGCATCGCCTGGCGCATCTCTTCGTACACCGCAGCGACACCGGACTCTTCGCCCTCGTAGCGCCACGCCACGCCCATGCGCTGAGCGATCTGCTGGATGATCCACAGGTCTTGCTTCGCGTCGCCCGGGGGATTGAGCGCGCGCCGACCCATCTGGACCATGCGGTCGGTGTTGGTCACCGTGCCGGTCTTCTCGGGCCACGCGCTGGCCGGCAGCACCACGTCGGCCAGCCAGGCGGTCTCGGTCATGAAGATGTCCTGCACCACCAAGTGCTGCAACGTCGCCAGCGCGTGGCGCGCGTGGTTGAGGTCCGGGTCGCTCATCGCCGGGTTCTCGCCCATGATGTACATGCCCCACACCTTGTGCGGGTCGGTGTCGGGCGCGAGCGCCTTGTGCATGATCTCGACCACGGTGTAGCCCGGCTTGTCGTCGAGCTTGGTGTGCCAGAAGCGCTCGAACCAGGCGTGGGCGTCGCTGTTCGCCACGCGCTGGTAGTTCGGGAACATCATCGGGATCAGCCCTGCGTCGCTGGCACCTTGCACGTTGTTCTGGCCACGCAGCGGGTGCAGCCCGCTACCGGGCTTGCCGATCTGGCCGGTGATCGAGACCAGCGAGATCAGGCAGCGCGCGTTGTCGGTGCCGTGCACGTGCTGGCTGATGCCCATGCCCCACAGGATCATGGCCGCCTTGCAGGTGGCGAACTCGCGCGCCACCTCGCGGATGGTCTGGGCCGGGATGCCGCAGATCGGCGCCATCGCCTCGGCGCTGTAGCCCTTGACGTTGGCTTTCAGCGCCTCGAAGTCGTTGACGCGCGCCTTGACGAACGCCTGATTGACCAGGCCCTCGTCGATCACCGTGTGGATCATCGCGTTGAGCAGCGCCACGTCGGTGTCGGCGCGGAACTGCAGCGTGCGCCAGGCGTGGCGGCCGATCTCGGTGACGCGCGGGTCGGCCAGCACGATCTTCGTGCCGCGCTTGGCCGCGTTCTTCATCCAGGTGGCGGCCACCGGGTGATTGGTGGTGGGGTTGGAGCCGATCACCAGAATCAGGTCGGCATGCTCCACGTCGTTGACCTGGTTGCTGACCGCGCCGGAACCCACGCCCTCGAGCAGCGCGGCCACGCTGGAGGCATGGCATAGCCGCGTGCAGTGGTCGACGTTGTTGCTGCCGAAGCCGATGCGCACCAGCTTCTGGAACAGGTACGCCTCTTCGTTGCTGCCCTTGGCCGAGCCGAAGCCCGCGAGCGCTTTCAGGCCGTGGGTGTCGCGCAGGGCTTTCAATTGGCCGGCGGCGAGGTCGAGCGCCTCGTCCCAGGTGGCTTCGCGGAACACGTCGCGCCAGTTCACCGGGTTGGCATCGACCGCATCCGGGTTCTTCGGAACGCCGGGCTTGCGGATCAGCGGCTTGGTCAGGCGGTGCGGATGGTGGGCGTAGTCGAAACCGAACCGGCCCTTGACGCACAGGCGGTTGTGGTTCGCCGGGCCGTCACGCCCATCGACGCTGACGATGCGCTCGTCCTTCACGTTGTAGGTGATGAGGCAGCCGACACCGCAGAACGGGCACACCGAGTCGACCGCGCGGTCGACCGTCTGCGCACCGATGTGCGACTTCGGCATCAAAGCCCCAGTGGGGCACGCCTGCACGCACTCGCCGCAGGCCACGCAGGTGCTCTCGCCCATCGGGTCGTGCAGGTCGAACACGATCGCGCTGTCGTGGCCGCGATAGG
>Ga0068861_100000635_pt1 | contig 20814 bp, 17 predicted proteins | sample KBSSwiS42_FD_66593 | JGI IMG/M metagenome (GOLD analysis project Ga0068861, IMG submission 66593) | Switchgrass rhizosphere microbial communities from Kellogg Biological Station, Michigan, USA - KBS Switchgrass S4-2 | ecosystem: Host-associated > Plants > Roots > Rhizosphere > Soil ...
TCCGTGGCCGCTGCGGCGCTTGGATTTGCGCGCAGAGCGCTGCGGGAAGCGCTGGCACACGTGCGCCAGCGTTCCATGTTCGGCAAGTCGCTGGCGGACCTGCAATTGACGCAAGCTGGGTTGGCCGACATGGCGACGCAGGTCGATGCGGCAGCGCTGCTCGTCTACCGAGCGGCGTGGTTGCGAGATCAGGGTGCCGTCGTAACCAAAGAGGCAGCGATGGCGAAGCTGGCCGCAACCGAAGGCGCGCAACGGGTAATCGATCGCGCGGTACAGATGTTCGGTGGCCGCGGGGTCCGTCGTGGAGAGGTGGTCGAACGGCTGTACCGTGAGATCCGCGCGCTGCGCATCTACGAGGGCGCCACCGAAGTGCAACAACTCATCATCGGGCGCGAGTTGCTGAAGGATGCCGGCTCAGCGTGACGGCTAGCTGGCGAACGCGCTCAGCGCGTTGCCGAACGTATGAAGATCGCATCGCCCATCTTGTCGAACGCCACCTGATAGGCCTTGGGATCGAGAATCGGCGTATCGCGATCGGTCGTCTGCCCCTGCTGGCCGGACGTATGCTCGCTCTCGACGAAGTTCAAGCGAACCGTGACGAAACCGGGGCGTATCTCCTCCACGAACGCCGTGGCCCGGGTCTGCGCGCTCGATGTCGAAGTGCTGAGTACCTCCCACCATTTGAGCTTGCTGCCTGCCGGGCTCGCCGCAGTGATGAAGCCGGTGTCGAGATCGGCGCTTTGCACGATGTAGCCGAGGTCCTGGAACACGCTGAGCACAGCGCCGAACGCAGCTCGCTTCTGAGCTTCGAATTCGTGGCTCTGAAATGCCTGGATCTGCAGGGGCGTAGGAGCCGGCGGCGCGACGCTGCAGCCAGCGATGCTCAAACCGATACAAAAGAGCGCGACGCTCGAAGCTTTCATGGACTGTCCCTGTCAGAACTCGCTGCTGCGGCTGCGAAAGTCGGATACGACCTTGTTCGAGTCGAACTTGATGATCAGAGTCATCGTGCGCTGGGTTTGTTCGAACCCGGAAGCTTTGGCCGTGCCGCCGAACAGGACGATCGTCCAGTAGTTACTGAACGAGGAGGACTCTGCGACCGTGGCCTGGCGTTGATAGGTCCAGACTTCCTGGTTCGAGCCGTCGATCGAAGTGATGTTCGGCGCGCCGAAGCCTTACAGCACCTGCGTCTGCGTCGTTTCACCCACATGCAGGTTGAGTTGCACGTTGCCGTGGGTCAGATCACCGTTCTTGCTTATGTGCTGCGGCGTCGGTGGGTTCTGAACGCAGCCCATGCACAAGGTCGCAGCGAGAGTCGATATCGCCAAGAGTCGGGCAGACACAGGTCAATCCTTTCGAGCCGGGATGGCCCGCGATGCTAGCGAGACAAATGATCCGTTTTGCCGGCGCAGTATCTCTCCAAAATCCTGAACCCGTGCTGACTGAGGAGTCGGCAACGACAGAGCCGTTAGTGCTGTATGGCAGCCGTTAGTGCTGTGTGCGAGCATTCGGCTGGCGTAGGCAGTCGTTGCAATTCGTCGAGGTGCTCTCGTGGACGTCCCTCTGTCACCGCTCGATTTCGCCCGTCGCGCCCGTAAACTGTACGGTTCGCGCGAGGCCGTCGTTGATGAGGAGCTGCGGCTCACTTATGCCCAGTTCGGCGAACGCTGCGATCGCTGGTCCGCCGCGCTGCTGCAGCTGGGCGTGAAGTATGGAGACAGGGTCGGCACGATTGCTCCGAACACGCATCAGCAGCTCGAGCAGTTCTACGCGATTCCGCAGATCGGTGCAGTCATCGTGCCGATGAACTACCGTCTGACGGCGGAGGATTTCGTCTATATCGCCAACCACAGCGGGTGTCTGGTGTTGTGCGTGCACTCCGACTACCTGGCGCTCGTGGATCAGGTCCGCTCCCGCATGACAACGGTCAAGCACTTCGTCGCCCTCGAAGGCGCCCGGACGGGATGGCTGGTTTATGAGGAACTGCTCGCGCGCAGCGCGGACAGCTTCGCCCGGCCGGCAATCGCGGAGGCGGACTTGCTGGCCATCAACTACACCAGCGGCACCACTGCCAATCCGAAAGGCGTGATGATCACGCACCGCAATGCCTGGGTTAACGCAGTGGGCACGCTGACGCACTGGCCGATGACTGCGGCGGACCGATACCTCTGGACCTTGCCGATGTTCCATGCCAACGGCTGGACCTTCACGTGGATCGTCACTGCAGTCGGAGCAGCGCACGTCTGCCTGCGCAAAGCCGATGCGAGCCTGATTTACGAGCTCGTCCGCAACGAACGAGTCACCACCTTGTGCGCGGCTCCCACGGTGCTGATTGCCATCGCGAACGGTCCCGAAGCGGAGCGCAAAACCGCCAGAGGAAGCGTGCGGCTGTTGACGGCCGGTGCGCCACCCGCGCCCGCTACCATCGAGCGCATCGAAGGCGAACTCGGCTGGCAGGTGACACAGGTCTATGGGCTGACCGAGACCGCCCCATTCATTTCTGTATGTGAGCCACGCCCCGAGCATGAGGGACGCGATCCGGCCCAGCGCGCGGTGATCAAGGCGCGTCAGGGAGTCGAGCTGATCACCTCCGGTGAGCTGCGCGTGGTAGATGCGGACATGCAGGATACGCCTTGGGATGGTGCTTCGATCGGCGAGATCGTCGCGCGCGGCAATGTAGTCATGCGCGGCTACTACAACGATCCTGACGCGACTGCCCGTGCATTTGCCGGAGGCTGGTTTCATACCGGCGACGCGGCGGTCGTGCACCCGGACGGTTATGTCGAGATTCGCGACCGCTTCAAGGATGTGATCATCAGCGGCGGGGAGAACGTCTCATCGATCGAAGTGGAGGGTGCGCTGCTGCGCCACCCGGCCGTCCTCGAGGTGGCGGTGGTTGGAGTTCCGCATGAGAAATGGGGCGAGTCTCCCAAGGCGTTCGTGGTCTTGAGGCAGGGAATGACTGCAACCGCAGCCGAGCTGCGCGAGTTCGCTCGCGGTGCGCTCGCACACTTCAAGGTACCCAGCGGATTCGAATTCGTCGCTGCGCTTCCCAAGACCGCTACGGGCAAGGTGCAGAAGTACGTGCTACGCGGCATGCGCGGCAACATCGCTCCTCAGTAGACCCATGCCTGCGCTCTACAACTGGGGTGCTCGAGCGCTCTACATAGGGCCGGCACTCGGGCTTTCTGCTCACCGCAATGCGGTCGCTGTGCTGGCGGTCGGGCTCGATGCGCAGTTCGCGCTCGCGACAGCCCCGGCCGATCCAGATTCTCCACTGCGCTCTTGCCGCAGCGCCCTGATTCCGCCGAGCACACTGCACCGGCTCGTATCCAAGCGCGGCCGCATGGCGTTCCTTTACGTAGACGCTGCGAGCCGCGACCTCGAAAGGCTTGCGACGCGGGTCCAGGAGCCGACGGAGCGGGCCGGGTTCGACCTCACATGCGAAGCTCGGCTCATCGAGTTGCTCGATGACCTCCATGCACGCCGCATCACGCTGACACACGCGCGCGAAGCGCTCGAGACGGAGGTGCTGGCTACGCTGGGTCGCGAGCTGCCGAACGCGCTGACCAAGGCGATCGAGTATTTGAATACTCATGCGGGCGAGCGTCCCTCGCTCGGCGCTCTCGCTTCGATGGCGGGACTCTCCGAATCGCGCTTTCGTCATCTCTTCGTCGCAGCGACCGGAACGACTCTACGTCGCTACCGTAGCTGGGCCGCAATGGGCGTTGCCTTGCGGTCGATGGCAAAGGGTACTTCGCTCACCGACGCCGCCTATGAGGGCGGCTTCTCTTCCTCGGCGCACTTCAGTGCCGCGTTCCGTGAGATGTTCGGAATGGAGCCCTCGCGCCTGGCTCGGCTCGGCCTGACGCGCACGTCACTCTCAGGCCGGGCCGACGTCAGCCCAGAGGCTCGAGGAACTCGGCCACGACCTTAGGATCGGCATCGAACAGCCAACAGGCATGCAGCTGGCGATTGCGCACTTCATAGACAAAGACGCGATCGACCAGCACCTCGCGCTCGCCACGATGCCAACGCTCGACCACCTGTAGCGCGCCCCGGCGCGACCCGCTCATGACGTCGACGACTTCCTCGAGCTTGCGCTGCGTTCGCGCGGACACCTCACGCAGCACGGCGAGCGCCGCCGCCTTGCCACTGTGGACGCCGGCAAGTGCATGCGTGCCTGGGTAATGCAGCGTGAAGTCATCGGCGTACAGCGACGTGAGAGCCTTGAGGTCTCCGCGTTGCCAGGCCTCCGAGTAGGCGCGCAACGTTTCCATGGTTTCATCCATGCGAACGTCCTTCGTTTGTCCCCGAGCAATTTGTCCCCCGGACAGGAGCGCGAGACCGAAAGCACTCGAGAGGGTTCGTCGTGTGAGCTTCACGAGAGCATGGTGACTGAGGATCAGGGCCGGCGCTTTCAAAATACGGCTGCGACCGCATTCCACGCGGCAACCTGGGCGCGGGCTCGACTCAACATTGCGTCCAGCGCGGCGCGCTCGTGAACCGTCCCTCGCAGGATCACGGCGCGGATCGTGCGCGTCGCTGCGATGTCTTCCAGCGGATTGCGATCGAGCAGCACCATGTCCGCCGCCTTGTCCTTGCCGATCGCTCCGTAGCGATCGAGCTTGCCGAACCAGCCCGGGCCGGCGCGAGTGGCGGATGACAACGCCTGTGCCGGTGTCAGTCCATTCGCGACGAACAGGCTTAGCTCATCGTGCAGCCCGATGCCTGGATAGTTGAAGGAGTTCAGGAAGCCGGCATCCGTGCCTGCCATGATCGTGACGCCAGCCTGTTGCAGCATCTCGAGAACACTGGCAGATCGCTCGAAGCGCGCGTGTCGCGCCGCTATCGCTGCGGCGTCTGCCTGGGCAGCGCGTTGAACGCGCCAGTCGTATGTCGCGCGCAGCTTCGGACCGATGTAGGCGAGGTATTCATCCTTTTCATGCGTGTCGCGATCGAGCCATGCCAGGATCCGGCTGCCATTGAGAGTCGGCGTTACCGCGATCCCTTTCTGCGCGAAGTATTCATACGCGCTTTTCGCTGTGGCCGAATCGAAGCCGGCGTCCAATCGCCTCGCAGCTTCGGCGCGATCGATGCTGCCGGCGGCAAAGGCCGCGACGATGGCAGGTTCGTCTTTCACACCGGCTCTGACCGCGTAATCCATGTGCTCGATCGAGCTCAGCCCGGCATCGACGGCTTGCCGTACCGTGATGCCCAACGGGATATGACCTGAAGTCCGCAGACCGGCCGCTCGTGCTCTGCTCACCGCGTAGAGGAATAGTTCGGGCGCGAGCGTGCTGTCCGTGATCTTCACGAAGTCGACGTCGAGCGCTTTGAGCTTTGCGATCGCCGCATCGACCTCAGCTTTCGATCCCGTTTCCAGCGTGCCCTTCCACACCGGCTTGATGCCCTCGATCTTCGGTCCCGAGCTGAGCAGCGTCGGACCGAACAGCGCACCGCCCGCAATCTCACGCCGCCATGCGAGTACTTGCTCCGGCAGATCGCCCGAACAGTCGCGGATCGTCGTGATGCCATGCGCGACGTAGAGCGGCAGCAGCGCCTTGTTCTCCTCGATGAGATCGACGCCGCCGCCGAAGTGGACATGCATGTCCCACAGGCCGGGAATCAGGAAGCGCTTGCCGGCGTCCAGCGTCTTCGCGGCCTTCCAGGCTTGCGCGATTTCTCCGTCGGGTCCGACTGCGAGAATTCTGTCGCCCGAGGTGGCGACAGCCTGATCGGCGATCAAGCGCGCATGTTCGACGTCGACGATGGTGGCGTGACGGATCAGTACGTCCGCCGGACTCTGCGCGTGGGCGGTCGAGTCGATGAGCGAGGCAACCACAACGAGGAGGGTCAGCATGGGGTGTCGGAACATGGGTGATCTCGTTACTCGATCTTGCGTCGATCGTGTTGCTTGCATTATAAGACTAACTAACTCGACCTGTGCCCGGGGGAAGCCATTGCGCGTGATCATGCCCGACGCGGCCCAGTTGGGGTCGCTTCCGGAGCTCGGCCGTGTCCGCGTGCCGGTGGAATGGCTCGACCTCAACGGGCACGTCAACGTGCAGCACTACCTGAGCATGTACAACCTGACCAGCGACACCCTGCTGGAGCTGCTCGGGATTTCCGGTGACTGGGTCCGGCGCGAGCAGCTGGGACTCGTCGACCTCGAGCATCACACGTGGTTTCAGCGCGAGCTGCATGCGGGCGAGGAGGTTGCGCTCTATGTCAGATTCATGGGCCGGGATGCGAAACGCGTGCATGGACTGATGTTCATGGTCAACGTCGCTGCTGCTGAAGTTGCCAGTGCCATCGAGTTCATGTCCCTGGCCGTGAACCTCGCGACCCGCCGTGCGGCACCGCTGCCGGCCGCAGTCGCCGAGCGCATCGACACACTGCTACGCGACCATGCAGCACTGGGCTGGCCTGCGCCGTGCAGCGGCGCGATTGCACTGTAGACATCCGACGGGAGGAATGATGGTTGCAGATCTGCTTCGACTGGCCATTGCGGACGCGGCACTGGTGTTTGCTTCGTTCATCGCGCTCTGGTTCGTCAGCATGGCGATGCGCGATTCGAGCCTAGTGGACATCTGGTTTGCGCCCTGCATCGCAGCCGCTGCGACTGTCGGATTCTTCATCGGTAGCGGTGCAGAGCCGCGCCGTCTGCTGCTCACCGTGTTGGCGATCATCTGGGCTGTCCGGCTCGGCGGCTATCTGCTGTGGCGCAATTGGGGTCGTGAAGATCCGCGCTACGCGCGCCTGCGCAAGCACGTCGAGGAGAACGGCGGAAGTTTCGCCTGGCACAGCTTCACGCGCATCAATCTGTTCCAGGCGAGCATCGTCGTCGTGGCGCTGGCACCTTTCATCGTGGCGCAAACGGCGCCGTATCCCGCGCAGCTCGGGTCGCTCGCGTGGATCGGCACTGCGCTCGTGATCATCGGCGTGATCTTCGAAGGTGTGGCTGACGTGCAGCTCGCGCGCTTCAAGGCCAATCCTGCGAACGTCGGCGCAGTGCTCGATACCGGCTTGTGGCGGTACTCGCGTCATCCCAACTATTTCGGCGAATCCTGCGTCTGGTGGGGCTACTGGCTCATCGCCTGCGAGCACCCGTGGGGCTGGTTCACTGTGTTCTCACCGGCGCTGATGACGTGGTCGATCGTCGGGATGATGGGCAAGGAGCTGGTCGAGCGGCGGATGCGCAAGAAGCGGCCGGGATACGAAGACTACGTGCGTCGGACCAGTGGCTTCTTCCCATGGGCACCGCGCGCCTGACGTCCCCGACAGTCGATTTCCCCACGCGTGATGAATGCGTGGTCGGGCCGTTGCTCGACCGCTGGGCGCGCGAACAGCCGCGGCGGAATTTCCTGGAATTCAGCGACGGCTCCGCCTGGACCTTCGCTGAGATGCGGACGCGGGCACAGCGCGCGGCGGCGGCGCTGCGCGGCCTCGGCGTCGCGCGCGGCTCGCATGTCCTTTCGTGGATGCCCAACGAGCGCGAGGCGATTCTCGGCTGGTTCGGCGCGAATCTGCTCGGCGCTGTGTATGTGCCGCTGAATACCGCATATCGCGGTGCCATCCTGCGGCACGCGATCGCGCTGTCCGATGCGAAAGTCATGATCGGTCATGCGAGCCTGTTGCGGAGACTCGAGCCGGAGTCGGTTGCCTTGCTGGAGCACATCGTGTGCGCAGGCGGTTCGCCGCCGCCGATCGCCGGCCCGCGCGTCCACGCCTTCGACTTGCTGGAGCAACCCGGTTCGGCAGAGGCGGAGCAGCCGGTGCAGCCGTGGGATGCGAACTACATCATTCTCACTTCCGGCACGACCGGCCCCTCGAAGGCAGTCGTGTGCACGTACATCCAGGCGTGGGTCGGCGGTGCGATGGCGATGGACTATTTCGGCCAGGATGACCGGTTGCTCGCGAACCTGCCGCTGTTCCATGTCAGCGGCGCCGGCGCGGTGATGGATCGGCTCACGAAGGGCGGCACGTGCGTGCTCTACGACGGCTTCAAGCCGGAGTCGTTCTGGGACACGGTGCGTCGCTTCAACATCACGGGCTGTTGCCTCGTCGGCGCGATGACGCGCTTCCTGCTCAATCAACCGCCGAGCAGTCGCGATCGCGATCATCCGTTGCGCGCGGTAATCACCGTGCCCTGGAATCAGGACTCGCTCGCGGTTGCAGAGCGCTTCGGCATCGACATGCACACGGCGTTCAACATGACCGAGCTGGCGACGCCGATCCGCTCGAAGGCCAATCCACCGCTGATCGGAACATGTGGACAGGCGCGCCCCGGTGTCGACTGCCGCGTCGTCGACGAGAACGACATCGAAGTGCCGCCGGGCACGGTCGGCGAGCTCATCGTGCGCACGTCGCGGCCCTGGGAAATCTCGCAGGGCTACTACAAGAATCCTGAAGCGACCGCGCGCGCCTGGCGCAACGGCTGGTTCCACACCGGCGATGGCTTTCGCCGCGACGCGGAGGGCAACTTCTTCTTCGTCGATCGAATAAAGGACGCGATCCGGCGGCGCGGCGAGAACATCTCGTCGTTCGAAGTCGAGTCGGAAGCGAGCGCGCATCCGGATGTCCGCGAGTGCGCGGCGATTCCGGTGCCGAGCAAGCTGGGCGAGGACGAAGTGATGCTGGTCGTCGTGCCCGTCGCGGGCCGCACTGTCGATCCGGTCGCGCTGCTGCGCTTCATGGAGCCGCGCGTGGCGGCATACATGCTGCCGCGCTACGTCCGCCAGCTCGACGAGTTGCCGAAGACGCCGACGGCGAAGGTCGAGAAACATCGCCTGCGCAGCGAGGGTGTCACAGCAGACACTTGGGATCGGGAGGCGCATGGTGTGACCGTGCGCCGGGGCAAGTTGCAAACAGGCTAGAGGAATTTCGATGTCGAATTCGAGCACGATCGAGCTGGCGCGCCGCTTCGTGAGCGCGCTGAACAAGAAGGACGAAGCCACCATTCGCCAGATCTATGCGCCGGACGCGAAGATCTGGCACAACTTCGACGGCAAGCATCAGACCATCGACGAGAACATGCGCGGCATGTACTGGATCCACAAGCGCCTGAGCGGGATCACGTACGACGTTGTGAACCTCGTCGAACTACCGGACGGCTATCTGCAGGAGCACGTGTTGCGCGGCAAGCTGCCGTCCGGCGAAGACTTCGCCATGCCGGCGTGCGTCATCTGCAAGGTGAAGGACGGACGCGTGACCTCGCTGCGGGAGTATCTCGACCTCACGCATACGCAGCCGCTCACGGCACAACGCTCGTCCTAGCGTCCTTTGAAGACGGGCTTGCGCTTCTCCATGAACGCGCGCGGCCCTTCGACTGCGTCTTCGGTCGCCACGACTGCTTGTGCGTGAACTCTCTCGATCGCGAGCGCCTCGGCTTCGGGATGGCCGTCGGTCTCAACGATCGAGCGGCGGATGCGGCTCACCGCGATCGGGCCATTCGCGACGATCTTGCCGGCGATCTCCAGACAGCGATCCATGAGCTTCTCGGGCGGCACGACGTAGTTGAGGAAGCCGAGCCGCAACGCTTCCTCGGCTTCGATCAGATCGCCAGTCAACAGCAGCTCGAGCGCCTTGGCCCGCGGCATCTGCCGCGGCAAGCGCACGGTCGAAGCGCCGGCAGGGAAGAGCGCCCACTTCACCTCCTGCAGCCCGAACTTCGCGCCCGGTACCGCCACGCGGATGTCGGTGCCCATGACCAGCTCCATGCCGCCGGCAATTGCATGACCGTTGATCGCTGCAATCACGGGTTTCACTTGGTCGCGGGAGATCAGGAACAAGCCTTCGCCGCCGCGGATCAGCTGGAGGCACCGTGTGTCCCATTCGTTCTCCGGCTGCCGCGCGCCCGTGGCGAGTGGCGCCGTCAATCCGAGGTCCGCACCGGCGCAGAACGCTTGCGACCCGGTGCCGGTCAGGATGGCGACGCGAATCGCGGAGGAGTCGCGCACTTCGCGCCAGGCGTCGTCGAGCCGGACCATCACCTCCGGGCTCATGGCATTGCGCGCCTCGGGACGGTTGATCGTGATCGTTGCGATGAAATCGCGGACGGCGAAGTCGACGACGGCCATTTGCAGGCTCCGGGGTTGCGCCTTCGGGGTGACCGCGACTAGCATCCATGAGTGAGTCTTAATACGCAAGCAGCTATCGACTACTCGCGCCTGGATCTCGCCGCGCTCGACCGCTGGCTGCGCGGCCGTCTCGCGGGGTACGAAGACGAGCCCCGGCTCACGCTGATTTCCGGCGGGCAATCGACACCCACCTACCTGATCGAATCGGGCGGGCGTCGCTGGGTGCTGCGGCGCCGGCCGCCGGGCGACTGGCCGGCCTATCTGTTTCCGATCGACCGCGAGTTCCAGGTGCTGCATGCGCTGCAGAAGACCGATGTGCCGGCGCCTCACGTGCACTTGTTGTGCGACGACCCCGCGGTCATCGGCGGCATTTTCTACGTGATGGATTACGTCGAGGGCCGCGTGTACGAGAACGCGGAGTGCATCGGGATGACGCCTGCGCAGCGTCGAGAAGCGTTCGTCGATCTAGCTCGCACTTGCGGCAAGCTGCACAGCGTCGATTGGCGTGGCGTCGGGCTCGGCGCATACGGCCGCGCCGGCTCGTTCGTGCAGCGGCAGCTCTCGACGATGGCGAAGGTCTATGCGCAGCAGTCGACGTGGCGCCGGGTCAAGTCGCTGGAACGGCTCGCGAACTGGCTGCCCACGCATCTCGACGTGCCCGACGACACGTGCCTCGTGCACGGCGACTTTCGTATCGGTAACAGCATTCTGCATCCGCGCGAGTCGCGCATCGTCGCGGTGCTGGACTGGGAATTGTCGACGCTGGGCAACCCCGTCGCCGACGCTGTCTACCTCGTGCAGCCCTGGTACCTGCCGGCGATGCCGCAGAATCCGCAGGGCGACTTCCCGAGCCGCGATCTGGCGGCGCTCGGTATTCCGTCGATGGAGGAGATGCTCGCGTTGTACTCGGAAGCGTCAGGACGTCCTGCGCCTTCCGGCGCCCTGCTCACTTCCCTGATCATCTTCAACTGCTACCGCACGGCCGTCATCAACCACGGTGTCGGCGCTCGCGCGGCGGCGGGCACTGCAGTCAATCGCGACGCGGAAGTCTTCGGCGGGATGGCCGAGCCGACCGCGGACTACGCCTGGCAACTGGCGGCCGAGCACTTCGGCGCGCGCGACTGAAGTCGTCACGGCCGGTAGGCGAATGCAACCGGTCCCGGCGTGCGCAGCGGCGCAGCGATCGACGCGAATTCGCACAGCAGCCGGCGTGTGTCGCGCGGATCGATGATCTCCTCGATCTGAAAGCGTTCGGCCGAGCGGAACGGCGAACGCATCTGGTTCAATCGCGCGAAGATTTCAGCGAGCAGCGCCTCGCGGTCCTCAGCGGCGTCGAGCTCCGCCTTGTACGCGGCCTCGATGCCACCCTCGATCGGCAGTGAGCCCCAATCGGCCGACGGCCACGCGTAGCGATAGTGAAAGCGCGTGTGATTCTGATGTCCCGCGCCTGCCACGCCGAAGACTTTGCGGATGATGATCGTGCACCACGGATTTTTTGCCTGGTAGACGGCCGTCAGCGCGCGCACGCCCGCGCGGATCGTGCCTTCCTGCTCGGCCTGCTTGCCGATCATGAAGCCCGGGTTGTCGACGAAGTGCACGACCGGCAAGTGGAACGTCTCCGCGAACGAGACGAAGCGCTCGAGTTTCGCGGAGCTGGCGGCGGTCCACAGTCCGCCGATCACGAACGGATCGCTGGCAATGACGGCGACGGGCCAGCCGTCGAGTCGCGCCAGGCCGGTGATGATCGACCGCCCATGCCGCGCGCCGATCTCGAAGAACGAGCCGGCGTCGACGACGGCTTCGAGAATCGGGCGCATGCGATAGACATCGCGCCGGTCGCGCGGCACCGCAGAGACCAGGAATTCGTCGCGGCGGGCGGGGTCGTCGGCGCTCGGTCCGCGCGGCGGCAGCTCGTAAACCGAAGAGGGCAGGTAGGACAGGAAGCGGCGCGTGCGCTCGAAAGCTTCCTGCTCGCTGGCCACTTCGTCGTCGATTGCACCGTTCGCTGCGTGAATCCGGCTGCTGCCGAGCTCTTCCTTCGACACCTTCTGACCGACCGCAGCGACGACCGGCGGCCCGGCGACGAACATCTGCGCCAGGCCGCGCACCAGCAGCGAGTAGTGGCTTTGTGCGACTTTCGCTGCGCCAAAGCCCGCGATCGGCCCGAGGCCGAGGCTGACGACCGGCACTGTCGCGAGATTGCGCACCATGTGCTCCCAGCCCGGCAGGTAGGGCACGTACGTGTAGCCGAGCGCTTCCAGCGACTTGACCGAGCCGCCGCCGCCGCTGCCTTCGATCAGCCGCACTATCGGCATGCGCAGCTCGTTCGCCATCTGTTCGGCGGCCACCTGCTTCTCGATGATCGACGCGTCCGATGCGCCGCCGCGCACGGTGAAGTCGTCGCCCGCAACCACGATGCGGCGGCTGTCGATGCAGCCGCGCCCGAACACGAAGTTCGTCGGCATGAACCCGGTAATCGCGCCGGCTTCGTCGTGCGTCGCGACGCCGGTAACCGAGCCGAGCTCATGGAAGGTGCCGGCGTCGAGCAGCATCGCTATGCGCTCGCGCACCGTCAGGCGACCCGCCGCGCGCTGCCGTGCGACTTTCTCCTCGCCGCCCATCTGTTGCGCGAGCGCCTGGCGCTGGCGCAGCTCTTCGAGTTCCCGTTCCCAGCTCATGGCGATGCTTGCTCCCACGTTGACATCGGGCCGCCTGCTGAGTTAGTTACTTGCGATACAAGACTGACAGGGCGGCCGCGGTTATGAGTATACGTTTCGACGGTCGCGTCGCCATCGTTACCGGTGCGGGCACCGGCTTGGGCCGCTCGCACGCGCTGGCGCTGGCGGCGCGGGGCGCCCAGGTCGTGGTCAACGACTTCGGCGGTGACGTGCACGGTACCGGTGGCTCGTCCGCGCCGGCGCAGCGTGTCGCGGACGAGATCGTCGCGGCCGGCGGCGCAGCGATCTCGCACGGCGCTGACGTGTGCAATCCCACTCAGGTCGCGGACATGGTCGCGCGCACGATCGAGCGCTGGGGGCGGGTGGACATCCTCGTCAACAACGCCGGCATCCTGCGCGATGCAAGTTTTGCCAAGGGCACGCTCGAGGACTTTCACAAGGTTCTCGACGTGCACTTGTTCGGCTCGGCCGTGTGCAGTCACGCAGTGTGGCCGCACATGCGTGCAGCGAACTACGGGCGCATCCTGATGACGACTTCGACATCGGGCATCTACGGCAACTTCGGACAAGCGAATTACGGCGCCGCGAAGACCGGGCTGATCGGGCTGATGAACGTGCTGCAGATCGAGGGTGAGAAGTACGGCATCCGCGTCAATGCGTTGTGTCCTTCGGCGGCGACGCGCATGACTCAGGGCCTGATGCCCGAAGCAGCGCTCGCGCTGATGACGCCCGAATCGGTCAGCGCGGCAGCGGTATTCCTCGTCAGTGACGATGCGCCGCGACGGACGATCCTGGCGGCGATTGCCGGCGGGTATTCGCGCATCGTCATTCAGGAAACGCGCGGCGTGTACTTGCGCAAAGGCGAACGCACGCCCGAGGCGATCGCAGCGAGGTTCGGAGACATTGCCGATCTCGCCGGCGCAATTCACAGCGAGCAGCCTGGTGGTCCCGGCTTACGCTTTCTTCAGATGGCAGCGGCGGAGGCGGGCATAGCGCCCGGCATCGGTCAATGAAGGCATTACTCAGCACGCGGCCGGGCGGACCTGAAACACTCACGCTCGCAGACGCGCCGGATCCGGTGCCGGGCGCCGGTGAGGTGGTCGTCGCCATGCGCGCCTGCGGCGTGAATTTCCCTGACGCGCTGTTGATCGCCGATCAGTATCAGCTGCGTCCGCCGCGCCCGTTCGCGCCGGGCGGCGAAATTGCTGGCGTCGTCAGCAGCGTCGGCGAGGGTGTGCGCGATCTAAAGGCGGGCGATCGCGTGCTGGCGATGCCGGGATGGAATGGCATGGCGCAGCTCGTCAAGGCCGCGGCGACTGCTTGCACGAAGCTGCCGGACTCGATGAGCTTCGAGCACGCCGCAACGCTGATGGCGACGTACGGCACCGTTCACTATGCGTTGAGCCGCCGCGCACGATTGAAGTCGGGCGAGTCGCTGCTCGTCTTGGGCGCAGCTGGCGGAATCGGGCTGGCAGGCGTAGAGCTGGGTCGTGCGACCGGTGCGCGCGTCATCGCTGCGGTCTCGACGCAGCAGAAGCTCGACCTCGCATTGGCGCGTGGCGCTGCTTCCGGTTTCGTGTATCCGACCGGCGAGGCTGCGCGCGATGGCAAGGCACTGTCGCAGTTCTTCAAGGAGCAGATCGGCCCGCAGGGCGTCGATGTGATTCTCGATCCGGTCGGCGACGTCTATGCCGAGCCGGCGCTGCGCTCGATCGCGTGGGGCGGGCGCTATCTGGTCATCGGCTTCGCCGCGGGCGCGATCCCGAAGATTCCCTTGAATCTGCCGCTGCTCAAGCAGTGCGACATCCAGGGCGCGCTGTTCGGCGCTCATGCGCAACGCGATCCGCAGGCCGTACGGGAAGAGACGCGCGAGTTGTTCGATCTGTACGCCCGCGGCGCGATTCAGCCGTATGTTTCCGCGCGGTATCCGCTAGCCGAGGGCGGCCGCGCGATTGCCGAGGTCGCAGCGCGTCGTGCGCTCGGCAAGCTGGTCGTCACGGCGGAAGTCTAGCTTCACGCAGCGCGTTGCGTCGGACCTTGCCGGAGTCGTCGCGCAGTCGTTCGAACGTCGTTTCGACGCTGCGCGGCAGCTTGTAGGTCACCAACCGCTGCGCGAGGAAGTCACGCAAGGCGTCGACTTCGAACGGCGCATCGCGACGCACCTCGACGATCGCGTGCACGCGCTGACCGAGGTCTTCGTCCGGCAGACCGATCGCGACACTGGCGAGCACACCTGGGTACGCGTCGATAGCCGCTTCGATCTCTGCCGGATAGATGTTCGCGCCGCCGCTGATGATGAGATCGGTGCGGCGATCTGCGATGTACAGATAGCCCTCGGCATCGATGCGGCCGAGATCGCCGAAGGTTTCCCATTCGCCGCGCGCTTTGGGCTGCGCACCGAGGTAGTGGTAGGTCGAGCCCAGGCCGCCGGCCGGTCGGAAATAGATCTCGCCGATCGCGCCCGGCGGCACGTCGTCGCCCGCTTCGTCGAGAATCCGCACGCTCGCGCCCGGCGCCAGCCGTCCGACCGAGCCGCGATGCTCGAGCCAGTCGCGACCGCCGATGACCGTCGCGCCGATCGCCTCGGTACCGGAGTAGACCTCCCACACGCGATCCGGGCCGAGCCATTCGATCCATTTCTCCTTGAGCCACGGCGGGCATGCAGCTGCGATGTGACAGACGAGCTCCAGCGAAGAGACATCGTAGTCGGCGCGCGCCGCGTCGAGGCGCCAGATCCGATGCATCATCGTCGGCACCTGATACAGCCACTGCGCGCGATGGGCCTGGACCAGGCGCAGCGTCTCCGCGGCGTCGAACTTCTGCATGATCACTACGTGACAGCCCCACCCGAGCGCCTGGTACGCGAGTCCGAACGGCGCCGAGTGGTACATCGGCCCCGGAATGATCACGGTATCGGTGGCGCGCATGCCCACGGAAGGTGCGTCCGGATCGAGTACCGCTCGCGTGTGATCGACGATGATCTTCGGCCGCCCGGTGCTGCCGCCGCTCGCGATTGCTTTGACGTGCGGCGAGATGCGCGCGGGCAGCGGTGAGCTCGCGTTCGCCTCGTCGAACACCGATCGCTCGTCGACGATTGCGACTCGCGGTTGCAGGACATCGAGCATCGCCTGCAACTCGAGCGGCGGCAGCCGATGCGACAACGGCGTCGGCGTGGCGCCGAGCATCCAGCAGCCGAACGCCAGTTCCAGGACGGCGGTGCCGTTCGGCAGCGCGAGTGCAACGAAATCGCCTTCCTGCACGCCAAGCTTCCGCAACGCATGCGCGCGGGCGCGGGCCCGAAATGCCAGCTCGGCGCGGCCGAGCGTGGTCGTCCCGCAAGTGAGCGCCGGCCGCTGCGGATCGCGAGCCGCCTGCACATCGAGCATCTGACCCAGGGGCTGGGGATTGTTCGGTGGGACGAAGGTGAAGGCGCGGGTCATTCCGCTCGCTCGACACTCGCGCCATACGGACGCAGGCCGAAGTATAGGAACAACACGCTCGCGGGCAACACGACCGCTTCGACGCTGAACAGCGCATAGCGCAACTGCGCCGGGTCGCGGAACACGTAATCGCTCAGCAGCGCCGGGATGGTCGGGCCGAGGCCGCTCGCGATCAGATTGCCGATGAAGAAATAGATCGCGGTCATCTGCGCGCGCAGCGCATTCGGCGTGATTACCTGCAGCGCCGCGGCCGGCAATCCCTGCGGGTAGGCCATGAAGAACACCGCTCCGCCGAGCGCGATCGTGGCCAACCCCGTGTCATTCAGCAGCGGCGTGGCCAGCAGGAAGGGAATGCCGCACAGCATGCCGAACAAGGCGGCACGCAGGATCGCATCGCGTCGACCGCTTGCTCCCAGCCGAGCTGCAACCCAGCCGCCGCAATACACGCCGGCCGTGCCGAGCACGAAGAGCATCGCGCCTATCACGAAGCCTGCGTGCGGGGCATCCCAGCCGTGCGTCCGCATCATCATCGACGGCGACCAGAACAGATAGCAGTTGATGCCGACGCCGAACAGTGTGAACGCGGAGATGTGGCAGACGAGCGTCCGGACGTTCTCGCGCATGAAGGCGCGGAGTGCACGCCAGCTGCTTGGTGCGGCATCAGTCGTCGTCACCCCCTTGCGGACGTGTGCGCGTCGCAGCGGCTCGCGGATCAGCGTCATCAGCAGCAGTACAGGCAGACTCAGCGCGGCGACGATGAAGAACGTGAGCTGCCAGGAGAACACCTCGCCGACGACGGGCAGCTCGTGCATGGGGGCGCCCGACACTGCTTTCACGACGGATCCGCCGATCATCAGCGCCAGGCCCGCGCCGAAGTACAGGCCCATCGAGTACACGCTGACCGCGAGCGCGACCTTGCGCGGCGGGAAGTAGTCGGCCAGCAACGAGAATGCGGCAGGCGAGAGTGCGGCTTCGCCGACGCCCACGCCCACGCGTGCTGCGAACAAACCCCAGAAGCTGCGCGCGAGTCCGCACGCTGCGGTCATGAGGCTCCAGAACGCGAGTCCCGCCGCCATCAGGTTGCGTCGATGCGTCTGGTCCGCGAGGCGCGCAATCGGAATGCCCAGCGTCGTGTAGAAGATCGAGAAGGCCAGGCCGCCCAGCAGGCTCACCTGGGTATCGCTGATGTGCAGGTCGCGGCGGATCGGCTCGATCAGCAGGGTCAGGATCTGCCGATCGATGAAGGAGCAGGTGTACGCGAGCGTGAGGACGATGACCACGAACCACGCGTAGGCGGGATTCGGCGAAGCGTGCTCAGCCGCTGGCGACGACATCGGCGCGTCCGTTGTTGATCACGACGACGTTGTCACGCGCAGGCACGCTCGCTCGGAATGACACCACCTCGCCATCCTGCCAGATCTCCGTGCGCAAGACGTCGCCGGGATAAACGGGCGAGCTGATGCGCGCACCGAAGGTCCGCAGGCGTCGTGGGTCGTAGTCGCAGGCGGCTCGCAGAACGGCGCGTGCAGCGAATCCGTAAGTGCACATGCCGTGCAGGATCGGCCGCGAGAAGCCAGCAGCGCGCGCAGTTGCAGGATCGGCATGCAGGGGATTGCGATCACCGCATAGGCGATAGGCGAGCGCCTGCTCCGGTCGCGTCACCCCTTCGACGACCACATCGGCCGCGCGGGTCGGCATCGCGTGCGGCGTCGGTGCTGCGCCGGTGGAGAAGCCGATGCCGCCGTCCGCGCGCGCGAAATTGGTGATGATGTTGGTAGCAATCGGCTCGCCGGTCGCGGCATCGCGTAAAACTTGCTCGCACACGACCAGCAGTCCGCGCCCGGCGCCCTTGTCGTAGATGCCCGTGATGCGCGATGACACCCGTCCGCGCCCGTCCGGGGGAATCGGCCGGTGAAAGATGTTGCGCTGCTCGCCGTGCAGCGACATCGCCAGATCGACGCCGCTCGCGCGCATCCAGCGGTCGTCGTAGTAGAGCGTGATGGCGTTGGTCGGACTGACAAGAAACCCCGCACCTTCCAGCAGATAGCGCAGTTCGCGCTCGTCGAGCGGGTCCTGGCCGAAGCCGGTCGCCAGCGCGTACAGCTGGCAGTCGCGCTGCGACCAGGCGCACTCGTGGTCGGGGAGTTGCAGCGCCAGCAGGCGCTCGTGATTCACGGCCATGCTCGATCCCCCGGTAAGCCCGCTCCAGAGCGGTCATCAGTTCGTTCTGGCAAGTATATTTCAGCCGCAGCGGCAATGGATAACTGGCTTCGAAATGGCATCGCGCGCCTTGCGCGCCGCATTCGTCACTTGACGAGTCTAGTTACGCAAGTTACAACGGTGCCGCTTACGGTGGCTTCCGCGACGGCATAAGGAGCGGCCAGCTGTTCCGCGTATGCGGGAGCCGGTTTGTCTGCAGCGTTACGGGGGATTTCTCATGTCCGTTCAGGACCGCAAGCCCGGCGCCATCGCCTGGGCCAGCCTCATCGGCTTATCGATCAGTACCGCGTCGATCACTCCTGCCCTGGGCGCCGATGCATCGGCCGGCGATACCAGTGCGGCCGGGCCCTCGCTCGAAGAAGTCGTCGTCACCGCGCAGAAGCGCGAGGAGCGCCTGCAGGATGTGCCGGTGGCGATCAGCGCCGTCGGCGCCGACGCGCTCGTCGCCAACCGCGTCACCGATCTGTTCACGCTCGCGGCGACCGTCCCCTGGGTCAACATGACGCAGGACTCGGCGGTCTCGCAGCAGCTCAACATCCGCGGCATCGTGAGCGTGAAGCTCAACGATGCGTCCGCGGAACCCTCGGTCGGCCTGTTCGTCGACGAAGTGTACGTCTCGCGCATGGGCTCGGCGTTCACCGACTTCTTCGACCTCGATCGCATCGAAGTCATCCGCGGTCCGCAAGGCGTGCTGCTCGGCAAGAACGTCGTCGGCGGCGCGCTCAGCATCATCACCGCGAAACCGAGCTACACGCCGGGCGGCGCGGCCACTGTTTCCTACGGCAACTACGACAGCTTCATGGCGAACGGCCACCTGACCGGCGGCCTGTCGGAGAACGTCGCAGCGCGCTTCGCGTTCCAGGTGCGCGATCGCTCCGGCTACAACCGCAACGTGCTGCTGAATCGCGACCTCGACGATCTGGAGTCCTACCAGGCGCGAGCGCAACTGCAGTTCGGTCATCCCGATGATGAACTGCGCGCATTGCTGTCGGTCGAGTACGGCAAAGACGAGAGCAACGGCACGATTCGCGCGGCGATCGACGATCCGGCCGTTGCCGGCATCGGCTCGCTCGGCGCGTTCCGCGCAGCCAACGGTCTCGGCGATCGCCAGGACATGAGTCCGGAGGCGGAGTACGTGAAGCGTCGCTCGATCGGCGCGAGCTTCCGCGTCGACTGGGACGGCATCGCGAACGCAACGCTCACCTCGATCAGCGCCTACCGCGATTCCAAGGCCGAGTGGGGCTACAACCAGATCGGTTTCGACAATCCGCCGTCGATCGTCGACACGTTCGTGTTCCAGACCGAGACGCCGAAAACCTTCAGCCAGGAAGTGCGGCTCGCGTCGAACTCGGATTCCCCGCTCGAGTGGCTGGTCGGCGCGTATTACCAGAACGACGACATCGACCGTCCGTATCAGCACGACGCGCATGCGACCGCGCTCGCCGTGTTCAGCGGTCACAGCTTCTACAACGCGTCGGCGAAGATCGAGACCGCGGCGGCTTTCGGTCAGCTCGGTTACGACTTCCAGAACGGCTGGAAAGTCACGGGCGGTGTCCGCTATCTGAACGACGACAAGTCCGGCACGAAAGACGTCACCTGTCTCGACGACGGCGGCGACGGCGCCTGCGTGACGCCGCTGCGTGGCCCGGTGGGCACGCACTGGAACGTCAGCTACGGCGAGACGTGGGACGCGGTGACGGGGCAGGGTAACGTCGAGTATCGCTTCAACGACTCCGCGCTGGCCTACGTCAGTGTCGCGCAGGGCTTCAAAGGCGGCGGCTGGGACTTCATTCCGCCGACGCCGGCAGCGGCGCAGATCTCGTTCGATCCCGAGAAGGTGACGAACTACGAGGTCGGTCTCAAATCCGACCTCTTCAATCAGCGGCTGCGCGTGAACACGGCCGTGTTCGAGATGGACTACAAGGACCTGCAGGCGCAGCGCACGGATCTCACGTGCTTGTGCCTGATCACGTCGAACGCCGGCAGCGCGCGCATTCGCGGCGTCGAGTTCGAGCTCGAAGCGGCGGCGACCGAGGGTCTCACGGTCAACGCGGCGTTGACCGCGCTCGATCCGATCTACGAGGACTACGACGATCGCGCCGGCCACATCTACGACGGCAAGACCATGCAGCGCACGCCGAAGTTCAAGTACAACCTCGGCCTCGCCTACGCGACAGGCCTCGGCAGCTGGCAGGACGCGCTCGAGGCGCGCGTCAACTACACGCACCAGAGCAAGATGTATTGGGCCCCGGACAACATCAGCTTCGAGCCGGCCTACGGCCTGATCGATGCATCGGTGCGCCTGAATGGGCCGCAGCAGAACTGGGCGGTCACGCTGTGGGGCAAGAACATCACGGACGAGTTGTATTCGCAGCTCGGACTGCCGTTCCTCGG